>Ga0156173_116_pt1 | contig 339637 bp, 299 predicted proteins | sample RifCSPlowO2_12_FD_107826 | JGI IMG/M metagenome (GOLD analysis project Ga0156173, IMG submission 107826) | Burkholderiales bacterium RIFCSPLOWO2_12_FULL_64_33
GACCCCATCACCACCCACATCTTCAGCGTCACCGCATTTCTGCAGAACCGCCTCAGTAGCGAAGCCCTCGACTATAGCACTAGTTTGGAGGGCAAGAAGAATTTTCGAGAGAAATCTTTACACTCCCCTCGAAAGACCGATAGCCCGGCTTTCACACTCGCCATTTTTCCAACAACTTCTCAGGACTCAAGCTATCGTAACCCTCAAAAGGTTGATGGATCCAGGGGTTGGTCGGCAGGAATTCCACCGAATAGTCTGGCGTGAACGTCGACAAGCCCTTTGTCCAGATCACAGCGCTGCGCAGCTCGGTGATGGGTGCATAGTTGGTCTTCAACATGTTGATCACTGCATGCAAGGTGTGACCCGAGTCCGCAAGGTCATCCACCAGTAGCACCTTGCCTGCGATCTCACCCTTGGGCGTCGTGATGAACCGCGCGATATCCAGATGCCCCTGCACCGTTCCAGCCTCGGCACGGTAAGAACTTGTGGACATGATGGCCAGGGGCTTGTCAAAGATGCGGCTCAGAATATCGCCAGGACGCAACCCTCCCCGGGCAAGGCACAGGATCGTGTCGAACGCCCAGCCCGATTGGTGCACCTTGAGCGCCAACTTCTCAATAAGACTGTGGTACTCGTCATAGCTGACGTAAAGGTGTTTGCCGTCTTCGGTCAACATGCGGTAGCTCCAGGATAGATAGCTGTGGGCGCGGAAGTCATTGGCAATTTCAAATCATCAGCCAGCGACATAAGGGTGACGCATCATGATGGTGTGATCACGGTCGGGGCTCGTGGAGATCATATCGATAGGCACACCCGTAACCTGTTCAATACGCTCCAGATAACGGCGAGCGCTCTGTGGCAGTTTGACGTAGTCAGTCACACCAACGGTGGACTCACTCCAGCCTGGCAACGTCTCGTAGACAGGCTTGCAGCGTGCGATATCTTCCGCGCCCATGGGCAGAAGATCGATGTGCTCACCGTCGAGTTCATACCCGGTGCAGAGCAATAGTTCTTCCAGCCCGTCCAGAACATCCAGTTTGGTGATACACAAACCGGAGAGGCCATTGACCTGAGCGCTCCGCTTGAGCAGCGCAGCATCGAACCAACCGCATCGACGACTACGCCCCGTGGTCACCCCCTTCTCAGCGCCCACCGTACTCATGTGATACCCAGGCGTACCAGGTACTTCCCAGTCCAGTTCCGTCGGGAAAGGGCCGCCGCCAACGCGGGTGCAATACGCTTTGGTAATACCGAGTATGTAATGCAACATACCGGGACCGACGCCCGAGCCAGCCGCTGCGTTCCCGGCTACACAATTGCTCGAAGTGACATAGGGGTAGGTCCCATGATCCACATCGAGTAGCGTACCTTGCGCGCCCTCAAACAGAAGATTGGCACCATCTCGGTGGGCGTCGTTGAGCTCGCGCGATACATCAGCCATCATGGGCTTAAGCAGCTCTGCATGGCGCATCGCTTCTGCATAAACCACATCGAACTGAACCTTGCCGTCCTCGATATAAGGCTTGAGTGCATCACCAAACGCAAAGGTGCCCGAGCGCAGATAGGTCGTAAGGATATGGTTATGCAGATCCAGCAATTCACGAAGCTTGGCAGCAAACCGCTCGGGGTACTTCAAGTCTTGCACCCGCAGGGCACGACGGGCAATCTTGTCTTCATACGCGGGGCCAATACCGCGACCAGTAGTTCCAATTTTTTCCGTTCCACCCTGTTCACGTGCAGCTTCACGCGCCACATCAATGGCTGCATGGAACGGAAGAATCAGCGGGCAAGCTTCGCTAATTCGCAAGCGTGAACGCACTTCGACGCCCGCTTTTTCAAGGCCTTCGATTTCCTCAAACAGCTTGGCTGCCGACAAGACAACACCATTGCCGATGTAGCACTTGACGCCTGGGCGCATGATGCCACTAGGGATCAGATGCAGCGCCGTCTTGACGCCATTAATGACCAGTGTGTGGCCCGCGTTGTGCCCACCTTGAAAACGGACGACACCTTGTGCACTTTCGGTCAGCCAATCAACCAGCTTGCCTTTGCCTTCGTCACCCCACTGGGTTCCGACCACCACTACGTTGCGACCTTTGGTTGCTTTCATCTCAAACCCAATTCAATTGTCAATTGCTTAAACAGCCTGCACGACCCAGCGGCCCGCAATCTGCACCAGTTCCCGATCACAGTGGAACTCGTCCACTTCGCTCTCATGCCCCGGCAAAACACAAACCACCGTCTCACCAGACGTGCGGAGTTCCGCGATGGCTGCATTCACTTCATCCGACTCTCCCCAGGGAGCACGGATAGCAGCTTTCAATGCCCGTGGAGAGACCACGCCCACTACCTGCTTGATATCCAGACTAAACCCCGCTGCGGGACGATTGCGGCCGAACACAGCCCCCACCTCGTCATAGCGGCCACCTCGAACGAGCGCATCGCTTGCGCCCGGGGCATAGATCGCAAAACGCGCACCGCTGTAGTAGGCATAGCCACGCAGATCGGCCAGATCAAAAGTGACAGCAGCCCCCTCAAGGCGGGATGCCATCCAATTCAAATTTGATAGCACTTGAGATATGCCAGGAAAGCGCTGGAAGGCTTTTTTAGCTTCAATCAACACACCCTGATCACCGTAGAGCTGAAGCAACGCCAACAAACCCTCGCGCGACTCCACAGGGAAATCTCGGGTCAATGCCGCGAGTTCAGCGGCGTCCTTGGCTGCCAGTGCCGCATGGATACCGCTCAACACCTGGGCATTCACGGACACGCCCGCCAGAAGATTGCGCACGATGCGTACATCCGCCAGATCAATCGTGGTGCTGGGCACATTGGCAATGCGCAAGCATTCCCGGGCGAGCTGCAACGCCTCAAGATCAGCCTCCAGCCCAGCATGTCCGAAGATTTCTGCGCCGAACTGGAGCGGCTCGCGGGTGGCATGCGGACGATCAGGCCGGGTATGCAACACTGGCCCGCAATAGCAGAGGCGAGTCACGCCCTTGCGATTGAGCAAATGCGCGTCAATTCGAGCGACCTGGGGGGTAGTGTCCGCTCGAAGCCCCATGGATCGCCCTGAGAGCTGGTCCACGAGCTTGAAGGTCTGGAGATCGAGGGCCTCTCCCGTACCTGTCAGCAGGGATTCAAGATGCTCCAGCAACGGGGGCATGACTAGCTCATAGCCGTAGCAGCGGGCTGTATCAAGCAGCCCGCGACGCAATTCTTCGATGTGCCGTGCTTCGGACGGCAAGACATCGGCAATGTGATCCGGAAGGACCCAAGCAGACATGGAAAAAAGGGGAGGCTGTTAAAACCGTGATTCTACCGGGAGCGGCGAAGAGCCCAGAGAGACTCCACCCGCTACCGGCTCTGGCGCTGTTCAGAACCAGAGCATCAACACGCCAGCAACGATTGCCAGCAAACCGAAAAACCGAATCTGTCCATCCTGCAGCAGCGCAATCTGAGCGACTGCACGTCGCCAACTCTGAGGCGAAAGAAATGGCAGTAGTCCCTCAATCACCAGCACCAAGGCGAGCGCTGCCCAGAGGCTTTCCGAATCCACAGCGGCAGGATGTCGAAAATCAGCAGGGGACTACTTCCGGGGTGCTGCAGGCATAGCCGCAGAGTTTCCACCTCGGAATGTCTTGAAAAACTCTGATGACGAGGGGTCAAGAACCATTACATCGCTCTTCTTGTTGAAGCTGGATTTGTAGGCTTCCAGGCTCCGGTAGAACTGCGCAAACTGCGGATCCCGCCCAAACGCCTCGGCATAAATGCGCGCGGCTTCGGCGTCACCTTCGCCTTTGATCTTCTGAGCATCCCTGTAGGCATTGGCAATAGTGATCTCACGCTGGCGGTCTGCATCAGCACGAATTTTTTCACCTTCCGCCGCACCCGTAGAACGGAGTTCATTGGCCACGCGTTTGCGCTCGGCCTCCATGCGCCGATACACCGATTCCGTAATCGCCTCCACGTAATCGACGCGGGTAATGCGAACATCGACAACATCCACACCCCACGGCTTAGCGCCACGAACGGTCTCCAGCACTTCACGCTTCACATCCGCCATCAGTGCTTCCCGCTTCAGGGAAAGAAGCTCCTTGACGGTGCGCTTGTTGATTTCCTCCTGGAAAGCATTGCGCACCACGCGATTGAGTTGCATCGCTCCGGCACTCTCATCCAGTCCAACGTTGCGGATGTACTCCGTTGGCTCGGAGATACGCCACCGCACATACCAGTCGATGACCACCCGTTGCTTCTCCGCAGTCAACATGGGTTCCGTGTCACTGCTATCCAGTGTCAAAAGGCGTTTGTCGATGTACGACACGTTTTGAAAAGGCGGGGGCAGCTTGAAATTCAAGCCTGGCTCTGTGATCACTTCCTTGATCTGCCCCAGGGCGTAAAGCACACCAAACTGGCGCTGGTCCACCACAAAAAGCATGGAGCTCATCAGGGCCAGCACCACCAAGAGGGTAGATGCAATAAATCCGACTCTGTTCACGAGTTGCTCCTAGCGAGATTCACGATCACGTGTGCGACTGCTGTCACGCGCGCGGGGGTCATTCGAAAAAGTGGTCGAAGGGGCTGCAGGGACTGCAACGGGGGCCGTCGTATTTGCAGCGGGAGCATCCGATGCCCCCCCTCCGCTGGCGACACTTTGCATGATCTTGTCCAGTGGCAAATACAACAGGTTAGAACCCTGCCGTGATTCAACCAACACCTTGGTTACGTTGCCATAAATCTGCTGCATCGCCTCCAGATACATGCGGTCGCGGGTCACCTGTGGAGCCTTCTGATACTCTGCCAGAATCGAAGAAAACCGCTGGGCATCACCTTGTGCCTGGGCAACAATCCGAGCTTTGTAGGCTGCAGCTTCTTCGTTCAAGCGCGATGCGGACCCCACTGCACGTGGAATCACATCGTTGGCATAGGCTTGGGCTTCATTCTTGGCCCGCTCACGCTCCTGCCCCGCTTTGAGGACATCGTCAAAGGAGGCCTGCACCTGCTCAGGTGGACGGACACCACCTTGCTGCAGATTGATACCCACCACCTCGACACCTACCTTGTAGCGATCCAAGATGGTTTGCATGAGTGTGCGGACACGGGGAGCGATCTGATCACGCTCTTCGGCCAATGCCGTATCCATGCGCATCTTCCCGACCACCTCCCGAACTGCCGTCTCCGCAGCTTGAACCACCGCATCCGAAGGGTTCTTGCTTTCAAACAGCCACGCGCGGGCGTCACTCAAGCGGTACTGGACCGCGAACTTGATCTCGACGATATTTTCATCTTCCGTGAGCATGGCCGACTCACGCAGACCGGTGCTCTTGATGATGCTGTCTCGCCCCACATCGGCTGACCGAATCTGGGTGACAAATACCAGTTCGTGGCGCTCGATGGGGTAAGGCAAACGCCAGTTAAAACCTGCACCCACGGTGCTTTTGTACTTGCCGAACTGGGTAATGACCGCCTGCTGACCTTCCTGAACAATAAAAAACCCTGTTCCCATCCAGATCACAAAGACAATCCCAGCGATCAGCCCCACGCCCACACCAGCGCTCTTCATATCTGGCTGGAAGCCCCCCCCCGAACTACCACCGTTGCCCGGACCACGGCCACCGCCGTTCTTGGAGCCAAAAAAACCTCCGAGCTTCTTGTTGAGGTCGCGCCAAAGCTCATCAAGGTCGGGCGGCTGTCCATTGCCAGGCCGCTGATCGCCGCCCCGATTTCCGGCTGGAGGAGGCGCAGCAGGACGCTCCTCCGGACGTGCACCGTCGTCTGCCTTGTTATCGTCGCCGCGCCCCCACCGAGGGTCATTCAGATTGAACATGCCCCGAATACGTTCTGGCAGCGAAGCCCAGCGTAGGGTGCGATTTTGAAAATTCATGCGCAAAGTCTCTGGTTCTCTGGATGGCATTGGTAATGCTGGCATTGTGCCCAATCAGGGCGCGGCCCCTGGCAATTCAATGGCGGCATCAGGGGTCATGCATTTTTGAGCGGCAAGTACCCTTAGCGAGAGGGCACGGCGCAGGGCATCCAACCCCTCACCAGAACGAGCACTCACGAACAAGCGCGGGAAGACATGCCCATCCACGTCGTACTGGTCTTCAAGAAGCGGGGGGCGCTGCTCAGCCTGTAGCGAGTCCAGCTTGTTGAATACAAGTATCTGGGGGATGTCAGCTGCACCAATCTCGCTCAAGACCTTTTGAACCTGCGCCATTTGTTCAGGAAAGCCCGGATTGGAAGCATCCACTACGTGAAGCAGAAGGTCCGCATCAATGGCCTCTTGCAACGTTGCCTGGAATGCATCCACCAAGCCATGGGGAAGGTCTCGAATGAATCCTACGGTATCCGAGAGAGATACCGATCGCCCAGCATCGCCCAAATAGAGTTGCCGTGTTGTGGTGTCCAGTGTTGCAAACAATTGGTCTGCAGCGTAGGCGCGTGCCTTCACCAGCGCATTAAAGAGCGTGGACTTACCAGCGTTTGTGTACCCCACCAATGAAATATTGAACGTATCGCGTCGCTCACGCTGCCTTCTCTGGGTGGTCCGCTGGCGCTTGACCTTCACGAGGCGCTCACGCGTGCGCTTGACGGCGTCGCCAATCATCCGACGGTCCAGTTCAATCTGTTTTTCACCCGGGCCGCCGCGCGCACCAATGCCCCCTGTCTGGCGCTCTAGATGCGACCAGCGGCGCACAAGGCGGGTGCTGAGATACTGCAATCTTGCCAACTCCACCTGGAGTTTGCCCTCGTGGCTGCGGGCACGTTGCGCGAAGATTTCCAAGATCAACAACGTTCGGTCATTGACTGGAAGCTCAAGGTGACGCTCGAGGTTTCGCTGCTGCGCCGGACTGAGAGACTGATCGAACAAGACTTCCGCCGCGCCATGCATTTGTGCCAACGTACGGATTTCATCCGCCTTGCCACTACCAATAAACAAGGCCGCATCCGGCGCCTTGCGCTTGCACGTCAAGCGGGCGACAGGCTTCATACCAGCTGTCTGGGCAAGCAATCCCAATTCTTCGAGATCGGCGTCGAAGTGAGGAAGACCAAAATCAACCCCAACCAGAAGCACCGGGGTGCCATCTCCCGACGAAGCGGTCATCGATTGCAAAGTGGATTGCCCCCTCGCCCGATCAGGGCAAGACGCGAAAACGGCAACACAAACAACAACTTAAGCGTTGTTGCTATCTGCATCAGAGGTGTCGGCAGTAGAGAAGTTGACCGCGCGGCCCGGCACGATGGTGGAAATGGCATGCTTGTAGACCATCTGGGTGACTGTATTGCGCAGCAACACCACGTACTGATCAAACGATTCGATCTGCCCCTGCAGTTTGATTCCGTTCACGAGATAGATGGAAACAGGAACATGCTCCCGACGCAAAGCGTTGAGGAAGGGGTCTTGCAAAAGCTGGCCTTTGTTGCTCACGATATTCTCCGTGTTCAAAAATGTTGTTGTAAACCAGCACCTTACCACAGCACGGAGCACAACCCCGCCTCAGGATGCATGGCCCTTTGGGAACCCAGTCTTTGACTTAGGCTTCCTCTTTATCAGCGAAAGGGTTGTGCGATGTCTTCATCTCTATCCGGAGCGGTGTACCCACCAAGTCGAATTCTTTGCGGAAGCGGCCCTCCAGAAAGCGCTTGTAGGCATCTGTGACGTGTTCCAACGAATTACCATGGATGATGATCACCGGGGGATTCATGCCCCCCTGATGGGCATATCGCAGCTTTGGCCGGAACATGCCTGCGCGTTTCGGACTCTGAAATTGAACAGCTTCTAGCAACAGGCGCGTCAATACTGGCGTTGACATCTTGCAGGTTGCCGCCTTGTGGGCTTGGGCAATCGATGCCCACACCGGCCCCAAACCCTGCCGTTTTTTTGCAGAAATGAAATGCAAGGACGCAAATTTCAGAAATGCGAGCCGGGTCTCGATAGACCGCTCCAGCAACTGACGCTGGTAGTCATCAACGGCATCCCACTTGTTAACCGCAACAACCACGGCTCTCCCGCTCTCCAAGATGTACCCCGCAATGTGCGCATCCTGATCAGTGACACCCTGGGTAGCGTCGAGCAACAGCAGCACCACATTGGCCGATTCAATGGCTTGGAGCGTCTTGACGACCGAGAATTTCTCTATCGCCTCGAAAACTTTTCCCTTGCGGCGCAATCCCGCCGTATCCACCAATTCAAAGCGCTGCCCATTGCGTTCGAAGGGTACCGTGATCGCATCACGGGTCGTTCCCGGCATATCAAATGCAACCAGACGCTCTTCGCCGAGCCAGGTATTGATCAGCGTCGATTTGCCAACATTCGGCCGACCTGCCACAGCAAGTTTGATGATGCCTTTGTCAGATTCAACATCAGAGTCGTCGGGGTCAGGAAGCTGAAGCGGCTCCAGCGCAATCTCCACCAGGCTTCGAATACCCTGCCCATGGGCAGCAGACACAGGGTAAACCTCGCCCAGACCCAGCTCATAGAACTCGGCGAGTTGCACGCCTTCCAGCATGCCTTCGGCTTTGTTGGCAACAAGTACACAAGGTTTACCAAGGCGGCGCAAATAATTGGCGATGTCATGGTCTTGCGCAGATACACCTGCGCGCGCATCCACCACAAAAATGACCACATCAGCTTCGGCAACGGCCTGCTGCGTCTGCTTGGCCATTTCCTTGTAAATTCCGCTCGATGCATCAGGCTCAAAACCGCCAGTATCGATAACGATGTACTCGTGCTTGCCCTGCTTGCCATTGCCGTAATGCCGGTCACGCGTAAGCCCTGCAAAGTCCGCAACAATGGCGTCGCGGGACTTGGTCAGGCGGTTGAAGAGCGTGGACTTGCCGACATTCGGACGCCCCACGAGGGCGATAACTGGCTTCATTAAATAAAATCCATCAATCTGGACGGAATCCGTAGACACCACCATTGCGAGTAACTACCACCAACGTATCTGCGGCCACAGAGGGTGCTGCGGCGATGCCAGATCCGTCCGTGGCAATGCGGTTGAGCGGAGAACCATCCGTGCGGGATAGCAGGTGAACGAGGCCTGTGTCGTCCCCGACTACGACGGAGCGGCCCAACAACAAGGGCGCCGTCAGTTTGCGGTGTTTGAGCCTGTCGGTGGCCCACAGACGCGAACCATCGCTGCGACGCCACGCCATGACCGTGCCATTGCCCTCGGCACCGAACAGGGCCTCCCCGTCTCCATGCACGCCATCGGCACCACTGGCGGGTTGCGCCCAGGTCACTGCGCCTCTGGCAGCATTGACACAACCCACAGCCGTCTGGAAGGCACGTGCACAGATGGAATCACCTACTCTGCTGGTACGCCCAACCAACTCCACCAGTCTCTCAACGTCGTTGGTGCCCCGCGCACTCGCCAAAGGAGCCTCCCAACGAACGCTGCCATTGTCTGGATTCAGACCTACAACACGGCCGGAAAACCCCGCAACCAAGGTATCACCAACAGCCAGCAAAACGCCCGCCTGGCGTAAAACCAGAGGCTCACCGGGGCGCTGCTGACTCCAGAGTTTGCGGCCCGACACCGCATCAAATGCCGCCAAAGAACGATCGGCCGAAAGCACAAATACGCGTCCACCCGCAACGAGAGGGGGGGTGAATACTTGCGCAGCCAATGATTGGCGCCACCGCTCGCGGCCAGCATCCAGAACGATCAAGGTGTTGCTGCGGGAAACAACCGCAGCCGATTTTCCGTCGCTACCCACCCCCGCAGACAAAGGCTCTGAAAGCGCTACACGCCAGACGTCGCCACCGGTTCGGGCGTCGATGGCCGCCACAACCCCGTCGGAGGAGGCAACAGTCACCACATTGCCTGCGGAATGGACATCAAGCGGCAATCCAGCAACGCTGCCAATGCGCGCAGTCCAAGCCTGCCGCACACCCAGCACCGCAACATTGGCCCCCAGATCTGCCGGCATCGGCTTGGAGCTCCCGCTGTTCCACAGCGAGCATCCAGCCAATGTGACAACCAGGACCGCTGAAGAAATGCACCGCAGGCCGAACACCCTGCCCTTTGCGCCGTCTTCACAAATGAATGCCATGGCTATTTCACCCCATCAATGGATCCGGCGGCAGCTACTGCAACACCTTGTGGGGAAACACCCAGAGCACCGAGCTTTACCTCCACAAGACGACGGTACTCCACCCCCTCCTCGAAGGACTTATAGGCCTTGGCATACTCCGCAATAGCTTCCGCACGCTTATCCTGCAGCAGATAAATGTCTCCCTTTCGATCTGCAAAGACCGCTTCAAACTCCAAAGGAGCGCTTCCAGACAACTGTTTGAGTGCGTCGTCGTAGTTTTTTTGATCCATCAGCACGCTGGCCAAGCGAACCTTGGCCAATGCCTTGAGACCATCATCTCCCGACTGAGCAGCCACCCAGGCAAGCGCCTCCTTGGCGCCATCAGCATTGCCTGCCTCAACCATGGTCTTGGCCAATGCAAGCCCCGCCTGACTGGCCTGGGTAGTACCCGCATACTTAGCCTTGAGGTCGGCAAACGCCTGAGCCATGCGCGCCTGGTCACCCGCTCGGGCAGCCACGTCTACAGCATCGTAGAGCGCTGCGGCCTGACTTGCCTGCCGGTTCTGCCAATACTGGTATCCGTTCCAGGCGACCAAGGAGCCTGCCACCAAAATCAGCACGGAGCTGATGAGGGTGCCCCAGGTGTTCCAGAAATGCTTGAGCTGATCAAGCTGCTCTTGTTCTTCGAGATCAAGGTGATTTGCCATGGAATGTGTTCTGTTTAGCGGTTGGATTGTAGGTTGGAGGCCCAATCGGCCAGGGAATCTAGCGGATGGTCAGCCTGTGCGCCCACACCATCGCGCAATGACTTGACGACAACCATCCCCCGGGACAGCTCATCCTCCCCAAAGACCAGCGCGTGCTGCGCGCCACTCCCATCTGCCTTCTTGAATTGGGATTTCATGCTGCCCATACCCTCGCCCCCTGCAGGCGCGGCATGCATCTGCACACTGAGGCCCAACTGCCGCAGGCGCTCAATGGTGGTCACAGCCACGGGCAGCGCCGCCGCAGAGGGAATCACGGCATAGACATCTGGTACAAGAGCTGGGACCGTGCTGGTCTGCTCCTTGAGCAGTTCAAGCACACGCTCAACCCCCAGCGCCCAACCCACCGCCGGGGCCGCCTTGCCACCGATCTGCTCTATCAGGTAGTCGTAGCGACCACCGCCACAAATGGTGCCCTGCGACCCCAGCTGATCAGTGACAAACTCAAAGACCGTAAGGTTGTAGTAGTCCATGCCCCGAACCAGCCGGGGGTTCACTGTCCAGGCCACACCGTTGGCGCTCAGAATGGACTTCACAGCATCAAAGTGCGCGAGCGACTTTGCCCCCAGAAAATCAATCAATCGAGGCGCGGCCTCCACCACAGCCTGCATAGCGGGGTTCTTGGTATCCAGAATGCGCAACGGATTGCTATGCAGACGCCGACGCGCTTCCTCATCCAGCACCTCGACATGCTGTTCCAGGTACGAAATCAGCGCTGCTCGGTGCGCCTTGCGTTCATGCGGTTCACCCAGGCTGTTCAGTTCCAGGCGCACGTTCTGCAACCCCAGTTCGCGCCACAGCGAGTGGGCTAGAAGAATCAATTCCGCATCGACCTCCGCACCAGGAAAGCCGAGCGCTTCAGCGCCAATCTGGTGAAATTGGCGATATCGCCCGCGCTGCGGACGCTCATGGCGGAACATGGGCCCCATGTAGTAGAGGCGCTTGCCTCCGTCATACAGCATGGAATGCTCAGCAACTGCGCGAACCACCCCTGCAGTCGCTTCGGGACGCAAAGTGAGATGCTCGCCATTGAGACGATCCTCGAACGAGTACATCTCTTTTTCGACGATGTCCGTGACCTCACCGAGGCCACGAACAAACAGCGCCGTGGGCTCAACAATCGGCGTGCGGATGTTGCGATAGGCATATCGAGCCATAAGGATGCGGACCTTGGACTCCAGCCACTCCCATCGGGCGGATTCAGGAGGCAGGATATCGTTCATGCCTTTCACGGCTACCAGCTTTTCCGGCTTGGTCGACGAAGCGCTTTTTTCGTTACTCACAACTGTTCTTTTCTCTATCTGGCAACTATTCGAAGGACATCACCGACCATCTCAAGATAGCGGCTCAGTATCAATCAGGGTAAGGCGAGCAACGCTCAGGCCAAAGTCACAGCGGCGGCGCCAAAACGCTTTTCGATGTACTGCTCGACAATTTGGTGGAATTCATGGGCGATGTTGTCACCCCGCAGCGTCATCGCCTTCTCGCCATCAATGAACACAGGGGCTGCTGGCGCCTCCCCCGTACCAGGCAGGCTGATGCCGATGTCCGCGTGCTTGCTCTCACCAGGCCCATTGACAATGCATCCCATCACCGCAACACGCAAGTTTTCGACGCCAGGATAGCGAACGCGCCATACAGGCATCTGGGCACGCAGAAAATCATCAATCTGCTTGGCGAGGTCCTGGAACGTGGTGCTGGTAGTGCGACCACAGCCAGGACACGCCGTGACACTGGGAACAAATACACGCAACCCCAGAGCCTGCAGTATCTCGGAGGCCACCACGACCTCCTGTGTGCGCGCTTCACCGGGCTGGGGCGTCAGAGACACGCGAATGGTGTCACCAATACCCTCCTGCAGCAACACAGACAACGCAGCAGCCGACGCTACTGTGCCTTTGGTTCCCATGCCTGCTTCCGTGAGTCCCAGGTGCAAAGGGTAGTCGCAGCGGCGTGCCAGTTCACGGTACACAGAAATCAGGTCCTGCACACCGCTGACTTTGCAGGACAAGATGATTTGATTGCCATCAAGGCCCATTTCTTCGGCCCGGCGCGCAGATTCAATGGCCGAGGTAATCAACGCCTCGTACATCACCTGGCGTGCTTCCCAAGGAGTAGCACGGCGGCTGTTGGCATCCATCAAATCAACCAGCAAGTCCTGGTCAAGGCTGCCCCAATTCACACCAATACGCACGGCTTTGTTCCAGCGAATGGCTGCATCGATCATCTGGCCGAACTGCCGATCCCTCTTGTCGCCCTTGCCTACGTTGCCGGGATTGATGCGGTACTTGGAGAGCGCCTGTGCGCACTCAGGAAAATCCGTAAGAAGCCGGTGCCCGTTGTAGTGAAAGTCCCCCACCAAGGGAACGCTTTCTCCCATACGGTCCAATTGTTCACGAATGTAGGGTACTGCCGCTGCGGCCTCAGGGGTGTTCACCGTGATCCGGACGAACTCCGAGCCGGCCTGCGCCAGTTCCTTGACCTGAATGGCCGTGCCAATGGCATCCACGGTGTCTGTGTTGGTCATGGACTGCACTCGCACCGGAGCATCCCCGCCCACGGTCACCACGCGCGATCCCCACACAATCCGGGCTTGGCGGGACCGTCGTGGCAAGGGGGACGCCACCGCAATGGGCTCCATCTCACAAGGTAACCGTTCCATTATTTCACCTCGAAGCGAGCTACGTTCTCACGGGACACAGGCGTCAAGTCAAAAGGCTTTCCTCGCACGAATACCTCTGTCACGTCGGCACGACCAATCACCACGGCCAGCGGCATTTGGCCTGCGACAGACACCGACTCACCCGCCGCAAGATTCCTTTGCAACGCCACGGTGCCTGCGGAATCACGCACCTGCACCCAGGATTCGCTGCGCGCGCGCAGCACCAATGCCCCGGCCGGTGGCGTTGTAGCGCTTGCCGCCTCCACTGGGGCTGACGCAGCGTTGTTAGTAGCGGCAGCCGCAACGGCGGGAGCCGCGTCTGTGCGACCTGCCACTGACTGCAGAGAAACGTCGGGGATGCGCTGGGCAGCAGCGGGGATTGCATCCGACGCACCCGTGACAGCAGGGGCGGCCTGCTGCTCGACCACATTGGCCGGCGGTTGGATCGATGCGGGGGCAACAAGCGAGCTCGTTACACCGTCCTGCTGCCTGGGGAAAAAGACCAGAATCAGTGCCCCCACCAGCAGCGCCAAAACCACCACCGTTACGGACCGTGAGGTAGACCCGGAGGAAAAGGAAGCCGATGAGGAAGACGATTTCCCGATACTGCCTTTCACCGGAGCGTTCAATCCCGCACTGTCTGTAGCCAAGCGAGGGCTTTTACTTTGTGGCAACAGCGACAGAATGGGGGCTGGGTCCAACTTGAGCGTTCTGCACATGCTGGAGGCAAGCGCACGCACAAACACTGTATCGGGCAAGGCCTCATAGTTATCCGCCTCCAGCGCTTCCAGCTTGCTGACTGGCACTTTCAGTGCCACAGCCAAGGCAGCGATGTGCATACCAGACGCTTGTCGCGCCTCCCTCAGCAAACTACCCGCTGTCACCCCACCACTTTCCAAAACCTCACTCATTGAAAGCCCCACGCTCGTATGCACCCAACTCCCGTGAGTCCGGGAAACGCTTGCGCAACTGGTCAGCCAGTTGCTTCATGGCCACGGAATCACCCAAAGCGCGCTCAACCTTGATCCCCAGCCACAACGACTCGGAATTGGCGTACTGGCTGTTGTTGAGCCGCCGGATATAGAACTGAGACCGGGTCAATTCATTGCGACGCAACAAAAGTGCCGCGAGGTGATAACCGACCACAGGGTTTGCCGCATCCAGTTCATAAGCTTTCAGCAGCGACTGCTCGGCCTCCGCAAACTGGCCAGCGCCTGATTGGCACAGGCCTTGGGCCATCAAGGTCTTGCTGCGTGCTGTGTACGCAGGATTTGCGAGAGCCCGACCAAAGTGCTGATTCGCCTCGGCGTACTTTTGCTGCTGGCACAACAACCAACCGTAGTTGTGCAGCAGATTGGGATCCCCGCCCCGCAGCGCCAATGCTCGGCGAAAACTGTCGTCCGCCTGGGCAAAATCGCTCAACCTCATGTAGATGAGGCCACGAAGATTGAAGGCATCGGCGTAGGTGGGATCAGCTGCAAGCGCCTGCTTGACTTCATCGAGAGCCACGGCCGTCTGACCATTCTCAAAATAGTTGGAAGCAAGCTCCAGACGGATACGGGCGCGGCGCCGCGTCTCTGGCTCATCAGACGGGGTGATCATTCCCGCGTTGGCGTCGGCGGTCGGCATGCCGCTATTGGTTGCACACCCTTGAAGCGCAGCCACGCAGGCCACCACGCCACATGCCGTGAGAGTCCAGCGGCCCCATTGCTGCCAGCGTCCAACCAATCTCACCATGTAGAGCCTCCTTGAAGTATGCCGATTGCTTGTTGATCAAGTCACCGGTTTGAGCACGATTGTCCGCTGCTTTGCCATGCGCTCGGCAGCCCTTGTGCGGTCCTTGACATCGCCTGCGAGCTGACCGCACGCAGCGTCGATATCATCTCCGCGGGTCTTGCGCACGGTCGTGACGATACCCGCTTCGCTCAAGACTTTGGCGAAAGCCAGCACCTGATTTTGTGGCGAACGCAACAGCCCTGACGCGGGAAACGGATTGAAAGGAATCAGGTTGAATTTGCAGCGCACACCCACACCACGGGCGGGCTTGACAAGTTCGATCAGCTGCCGTGCGTGCTCAACCTGGTCATTGACACCATCGAGCATGCAGTATTCAAACGTAATGAAGTCGCGCGGCGCATGCGCCAGATATCGATTGCAGGCAGCCAGCAATTCTTCAATGGGATACTTGCGGTTCAGCGGCACCAGGTTGTCGCGCAAGGGGTCATTCGGCGCATGCAGAGACACCGCGAGAGCCACAGGACAATCCACGGACAAGCGGTCCATCATCGGAACCACACCCGACGTTGAAACGGTGACCCGCCTGCGCGACAAACCATACCCATGGTCGTCCAGCATGACGCGCAAGGCCGGAACGAGGGCCGAGTAGTTCTGCAGCGGCTCTCCCATTCCCATCATCACCACGTTCGAAATGACGCGGTCCTCGGATTGGAGGCGCTGGCGCAGGGAATGTTCAGCAAACCAAAGCTGTGCAACGATCTCCCCTGTGGTGAGATTTCTGCTGAAGCCCTGGTGCCCCGTGGAACAGAAGCGGCAACCCACGGCGCAGCCAGCCTGCGAGGATATACACAGGGTTCCGCGATCATCTTCGGGAATAAAAACCGCCTCGACCGCATTGCCATCCCCCACGTCAAACAGCCACTTGACCGTGCCGTCTGAGGAGACATGTTCGGAGATGACGGGCAAGGCCTCGACGCGAGCACAGCCCTTGAGCTTGTCGCGCAAGGCCTTTGCCAGATCACTCATGGCGTCAAAGTCACTGGCGCCGCGCTGATGAATCCAGCGAAACAACTGCGTGGCGCGAAACCGCTTTTCACCCAACTGCTGGCAGAAAGCCGCCAGACCGTCGAGATCAAATTCCAAAAGATTGGTGGTCACTGCGCCCTCCCCGGGGTGGGCCGAACGCAGTCGTCCCCATGGCGCAGGTATCCCACGTGTGCGGGAACAGGCATGGGGACACCCATATCAGCGCGAGTAAATGTTCAGGCCAGGGAAGAAGAAAGCCACTTCTGCCTGGGCAGTTTCCGCAGCGTCGGAGCCATGCACTGCATTGGCATCGATGCTGTCCGCGAAGTCGGCGCGGATGGTGCCGGCTTCTGCCTTCTTGGGGTCCGTGGCGCCCATGAGTTCGCGGTTTTTCAGAATCGCGTTTTCACCTTCCAGGGCCTGGATCATCACAGGGCCGGAGATCATGAAATCCACCAGATCCTTGAAGAAAGGACGCTCTTTGTGCACAGCGTAGAACTGCTCGGCCTCCAGGCGCGACAGGTGAGCCATACGTGCAGCCACGACCTTGAGACCAGCCGCTTCGAAGCGTGCATAGATCTGACCGATGACGTTCTTTGCCACTGCGTCGGGCTTGATGATGGAGAGAGTGCGTTCGATTGCCATATTGATTTCCTGAATTGATGTTGCTGTGATTCGTTTGTCCACCGGACAAAGCCCTCGATTCTAACCGGGGAGCCCGGGGCAGAACAGCGCCTAGCGCCCGCCCCCGCCCCGACGTGGACCTCCGCCACCAGGGCGGCGTTTGTCCTGGCGATGCCGCGAGAGACTGTCCATGCCGATATAGCCCACCGATGTTTTCATCGGATCGGGCTGCGCCGCGCCGCGCGGGCGGTCTCCACCACCTGCATTGTTGCCACGGTCGAACCCTTGCCCCCCATCACGGCGGGGTTTCTGCCCTCGGGGACCACCGGGCGCACCCTGCGACATGTCGCGACGCGGCCCGTCGCCCACGCGGGGACCATTGCGCCCCCGGTTGCGCTTGTTGCCACCCCGTCCGCCGCCAGCGCCCGACCCGTCATCCAAACGAGCTTCCGCTGCTTCCGGACGCCCGGCGCCCGCCGCCTGCACCAGAGCCCGGATGTCGCCCTCATCCAGTTCCAGCCAGGCACCGCGCTTGAGACCCCGTGGCAGCACCATGGCACCGTAACGGATGCGGATCAACCGACTGACCGCATGGCCCACAGATTCGAGCATGCGGCGCACCTCGCGATTGCGCCCTTCGGAAATGGTGACCCGGTACCAGCAATTGGAACCTTCGCCTCCACCATCTTCGATGGAACCAAACGACGCCATGCCATCGTCCAGGCGCACGCCATCGAGCAGCTTCTGCTTTTCCTCATTGCTGAGGGCGCCGAGCACACGCACAGCGTATTCGCGCTCCAGCCCAAAACGAGGATGCATGAGCTTGTTGGCCAGCTCTCCCGAGCTGGTGAACAGCAGCAGGCCTTCGGTATTCAGATCCAGGCGCCCTACCGACTGCCACTTGCCCTGCATGAGCCGGGGCAGCTTGCGAAAGACGGTGGGCCGGTTCTGGGGATCGTCATGGGTCACCACCTCCCCCACAGGCTTGTGGTAAGCAATCACCCGCGCTGGCGGCGGGTCTATGCGGTAGCGGATGGGTTTGCCATTGACCTTGACCTGATCGCCGAACTGGATGCGCTGGCCGATGTGGGCTGGCTCGTTGTTGACGGAGATGCGCCCTTCCAGAATGAGTTGCTCCATCTCCAGGCGCGAGCCAAGTCCCGCCTGCGCCAGCACCTTGTGAAGCTTGGGGGTTTCCACCTGGGGCAGAAGCACCCGCTTAGCGGGAACCATCTCTGCGGAGGCATCATCCTCATCGAAGCGCCCCGACACCACATCTTCAAACTGGTATCCCTGAACCGCAGGAGCACCTGCCTTGCGCTTGTCGCGCCCTGCGCCATCGAGGCGCGGCTGCCGAGCCCGCCCGTCCCCACGATTCTGGCGCTCGCCATGGCGAGGTTCGGGGGTGGCGTCAGACGCCTCCGCCTCTGCCTCGGGAATTGCAGGCTCATTCGCAACCACAGGAGCGACAGGTACATCCTGCTGACTCAACCCATGCGGCAACGCCCCGGCCAGGGCAGGTGCCTCAGCAGCATCCAAAACGCGCACGTCCACAGCATCCTGCACTTCCACGGCTTGCGCTGGCTCGACTTTTTTCTTGCGCGGGGCACGTTTGACAGCGGCTTTTTTGGGCACTGCGGCTGTCGCTGAAGGATCAGCATCCGGCAGATCGGCCGGGATTTCGGGGGTCGAATCGTTCATCAAGTATTTCCCTGGATACCACCCGGGGTATCGGCATCGTCATCACGGAGATCCGTCTCCGCACTCTGAAAAAAATCATCCACACGCAGCAACTGCCCACTGGCGGCAACAGCCTCCAAAGACTCTGATGGCTGACTATCCATCGCCACAGCCAGCAGTTCAGCCTCGGCCTCAGGCGTTGATTCCGGCTCTATCACTCCTTGCGCTGCAGCGGCCATTGCTTCCAGCACATTCGCATTGCCTGAGGGGTCGTCAAGCACCGGCAATTGGTCCAACGACTGCAATCCCATGTCATCCAAGAACTGCCGGGTGGTTGCAAACAGCGCGGGGCGCCCCACCGTTTCCCGGTGACCAATGACCTCGACCCAGCCGCGGTCTTCCAACTGCTTGACGATCAGGCTATTGACCGTTACCCCCCGGATGTCCTCGATGTCGCCGCGCGTAACCGGCTGGCGATACGCAATGATCGCGAGTGTCTCCATGGTGGCCCTCGAATAGCGCGGAGGCTTTTCGGGGTGCAACCTGTCGAGGTATTCACGCATTTCGGGACGGCTCTGAAAACGCCAGCCCGTGGCCACCTGCACCAGCTCTACACCCCGCTGCGTCCATTCAAGCTGCAACTCCTGCAACAGCAACTTGAGCGTGTCCGACCCCAGAGCGTCATTGAAAAGCACCCGCAGCTCGCGCAAGGGCACAGGCTGCTGCGCGCAGATCAGCGCAGTTTCGAGGACCCGTTTGGCATCCACCGTGTTCATGGTTCAGCGATTCCTGGAAAAGTGCCACGCGTTGCAACGGGTGGCACATCAACAGCAGGGGCAATCAATGGCGCGCTGTGCAAGGGCGCTGGCGCGACGCAGAAGCCCGGCGGGATTCCGTCTTCGGGCTGGGGCCAGTCTGGCCGTCAGGGCGCATTGTAGCCCAGCCCCCACAGGGAGAGGGCTTGGCGCATGTCTTCGGGCACAGGAGCATGGAATTCCAACGCCTGGCCCGTGACGGGATGCACAAAGGCCAGGCGGTAGGCATGAAGGGCCTGCCGCTGCATCGCCCCGAGCGGAGCTCCCCCATAGAGGCTGTCCCCCACCAGTGGGTGCTTCAGAGATGCCATGTGCACCCGGATCTGGTGGGTGCGCCCCGTGTGCAGGGTGCATTGCACCCAGCAACCGTCGTCCGTACCAGCCAGGCAGCGGATATCGGTCCGTGCCAACTTGCCAGCATGGAGTGCCAAGTCCACCACCGCCATGCGCAGGCGGTTGCGTGGATCTCGGCCGATGGGAGCATCCACCGTTCGCGTCTTGGGTCCCGACCAGGCGCCGTGGGCCATGGCCAAATACTGGCGCTGTACCTTGCGCTCCGCAATCAGTGCAACCAACGCGTCCATGGTGGCACGATCACGGGCAACCACCATCAAGCCACTCGTATCCTTGTCGAGCCGGTGCACGATGCCAGCGCGTGGCACGGTCAATGCCTTGTCGTCGCGGGCGAGCAAGCCGTTGAGCAAGGTGCCACTCCAGTTCCCCGGCGCGGGGTGGACCACCAGACCAGCGGGCTTGTTCACCACCAGCAGATGCGCATCCTCATGGACGACCTCAATGTGCATGGGCTCGGGCCGAAACGCCTGGCTCTGCAGCGTGGGCCGCATTTCCAGCACCACCTGATCGCCCACCTTCACCCGGGTCGCCGACTTCCTGACCGGTTTGCCATTGAGGCTGACCAACCCCTGCACCAGCAATTGCTGCAGATAGCTGCGGGAGAACTCGGGCACCAGATCGGCCAGCGCCTTGTCCAGCCGGGCCGCGTGCTGCCCGGCGCCTATCTGCGTGGAGCGAAGCTCGCTCCCGGATTCGTCCGCCAGTCCTTCAGACTCCTCGCTCAGCAAGTCATCTGCGGCTCCGGCCGGTTCATCCGCACTGCCAGATGCGCCCAGAGGCGGTTGAGCCACAGCCGGGCTCAACGGGGAGGCAGGTAACGCGATGGATCCACCGGCTTGCCCTGGCGGCGGATTTCAAAGTGCAGCTTGACGCGATCGGCGTCGGTGCTGCCCATCTCGGCGATTTTTTGCCCCTTGCGCACGGCCTGATCTTCCTTGACGAGCAAGGTCTGGTTATGGGCATATGCCGTCAAAAACGTGTTGTTGTGCTTGAGGATGACAAGGTTGCCGTATCCGCGCAGCCCAGCGCCCGCATACACCACGCGGCCATCGGCGGCGGCCAGGACCGGGTCACCTGCCTTGCCAGCAATGTCGTAGCCCTTGTTGCGTGCCTCGTCAAAACCGGCAATCAACGAGCCAGGCGCAGGCCAGATGAACGCTATGTCATCCTCGGCAGCGGCAGCGGGTGCGGCAGGCGTGGCGGGGGCAACGGCCACCACAGGGCCAGAAGCCGCCGATGTTGCAGGTTTCGCGGCACTGGCGGCAGGGGCTGGCGTGCTCGCAGGTGCTGCAGGCGTGATGGAGGAAGACGTGACAGGACGGGTGACCACGCCGCTGTCCGACGCGACCGCCTGCGAAGCAGCAACCGGTGGCGCTACGCGCAGAACCTGGCCCACTTCGATCAGATTTGCGTTGTCAAGGTTGTTCCAGCGCGCAATGTCTTTCCAGCTCTGGCCGGACTCCAGCCCGATTCGGATCAGGGTATCTCCAGGCTTGACTGTGTAATAGCCAGGCTTGCCCGCATTTTCGGCACCTGGCAGTGGCTTGATAGGGGTGCCAACCACCACACCTGGCTGTGCAGAGGATGAAGGAGCGGAGGAGGAGGAGGATGTGCCTCGGTCTTCCACTGGAGCCTTGTTCAGCCGGGTGCCGCAGCCACTGAGCGCCAAACCCGCCAGTGCCACAGTAAACCCAACCACAAGACCACGCGATACGAACATAAGCAATTCCCTTCAGGCAATCCCCGATTTTAGAGGGACAAAATGCACAGGCTCCAGCACGCTTTGTTTCAATCCGTGTGGGGTTTTGTCGATCACAAGCAACATCTGCTGCCCCCCCGCAAGCGCCATGGGCGCAACCAGCCTGCCGCCCACAGCCAATTGGTCGCACCAGGTCTGGGGCACAGCGTCACCACCGGCTGCGGCAATGATGGCCGCGTAAGGCGCACCCTTGGCATAGCCCAGCATGCCGTCACCAAACAGCAGGTGCACATTGGCCAGCCGAAATGGGCGCAGGTTGTTGCGCGCCTTGTCGTGCAGGCCACGCAGGCGCTCCAGCGTGTAGACCTCGCGCGCCAGGTGGCTCAGCACGGCGGCCTGGTAGCCGCAGCCCGTGCCGATTTCCAGCACACGCCCCAGCCCATCGGTGCGTGCGCCTTCGGCGCCCAGGAGCAATTCGCACATGCGGGCGACGACATTGGGCTTGGAGATGGTCTGCCCCAGACCAATGGGCAGACTGGTGTCCTCATACGCCTGGTTGACCAGGGCGCTGTCCACAAAACGGTGGCGTTCCACGGTGCCCATGGCCTGCAGCACCGCAGCCGATGTGATGCCCCCTGCCGCCAGCTTTTGCACCATGCGCGCGCGCACCGCCGCAGAATCCAGCCCAACGCCCACAGGGGGTGCTGCCACTGGATTGCGCGCAGCGGGAGCCAACGGCGTGGGCCGGACTGCCGCAGGACCCGATCCGGGCAGCCGGGCCGGGAATCCAGGGCGGCGCTGCATCAGAGCTCCGGGGCGCCAGCCGCCCCTGCCGCAAGCCGGGACGCCGTTTGCGCCCAGTAGCCAAGGTTGTCATGGTCGGTCAGGTCCACCTTCAGTGGCGTGATGGACACATGGCCCTGCGCCGTGGCATGGAAATCCGTGCCCTCCGCATCGTCCTTGGCGGCTCCCGCGCCACCAATCCAATACATCGCCTCACCCCGGGGGCTTTCCTGCACGATCACGCGCTCGGCCGCGTGGCGGCGTCCCAGGCGGCACAGCTTGATGGGCTGCAGCGCCGCAAGCGGCATGTTGGGAATGTTCACATTCAGCAGCCAGGGTGTATCGGTCACCAGGTTCTGGGCGCGCATCTGCTCCACAATCTCCCGCGCCTTGGCCGCTGCAGCCTCGATCTCGCCCCAGCCCTTGTCCACCTGCGAGAAGGCAATGGCCGGAATGCCAAACAGATAACCCTCCATCGCGGCGCCCACGGTGCCTGAATAGATGGTGTCGTCGCCCATGTTGGCGCCATTGTTGATGCCCGACACCACCAGATCGGGCCGGTAGCCCAGCAGCCCCGTCAGGGCGATGTGCACACAGTCGGCCGGCGTTCCGTTCACATAACGGAAGCCGTTGTGGGCCTTGTGCACATACAGCGGCGAGTGCAGGGTCAGCGCATTGGACTTGGCACTGTTGTTGTGCTCGGGCGCGACGACTTCAACCTCCACCCCGTCGAGGGTTTTCAGGGCATCGTGCAGCGCCACGATGCCCGGAGCCTGGTAGCCGTCGTCGTTGGAGATCAGAATTTTCATGGGTTGCGGTAGAGCTTGCAACGGATTGTAGGTGGGGCACCCGCCCACACCCAACGGCCCGCCCTCCGTCGCTCGTGGGACATCGTGCTCCCGGGTGCCCCGCCTATCATGCTGACCACATTGACAGGAGACTTTTCCCATGCACGCTTGGCTTTGCACCAACCCCACCGGCGTTGACGCCCTGGCCTGGACCGAACTGCCCACGCCCACGCCCAAGGCGGGCGAGGTGCTGATCGAGATCAAGGCGGCCAGCCTGAACTTCCCCGATCTGCTGATCGTGCAGAACAAGTACCAGATGAAACCGCCCCTGCCTTTCGTCCCCGGCTCGGAGTACGCAGGCGTGGTGGCAGCCGTGGGCGAAGGCGTCACCCACCTCAAGGTCGGCCAGAACGTGGCCTGCCTGTCGGGCACCGGCGGTTTCGGCACCCACACCATCGCCCCGGCAGCCCTGTGCATGCCGCTGCCGGATGGCTTTTCGCACGTGGACGCTGCGGCGTTCATCATGATCTACGCCACCTCGCACCATGCCCTCGTAGACCGCGCACAGCTCAAGGCGGGCGAGACCGTGCTGGTGCTGGGCGCCGCCGGGGGCGTGGGCACGGCCGCCATCCAGATCGCCAAGGCCATGGGCGCGCGCGTGATTGCAGCGGCCTCCAGCGATGAAAAATGTGCGCTGTGCACCTCCATTGGGGCCGATGCCACCATCAACTACAGCAAGGACAACCTGCGCGACGCCATCAAGGCGCTGACCGACGGCAAGGGCCCCGACGTGATTTATGACCCTGTGGGTGGCGATTTTGCCGAGCCCGCGTTCCGCTCCATTGCCTGGCGCGGCCGCTACCTGGTGGTGGGTTTTGCCTCCGGCCCCATCCCGGCCCTGCCCTTCAACCTAGCGCTGCTCAAGGGCGCCTCCATCGTGGGCGTGTTCTGGGGCGACTTCGCCAAGCGCGAGCCCAAGGCCAACGCCGCCATGATGGGCGAGCTGGCGCAGTGGTACGCCCAGGGCAAGATCAAGCCCGTGATCGACCGCACCATGCCCATGGCCGAGCTGCCCGCCGCCTACGCGCACATGGGTTCACGGGGGGTGATGGGCAAGCTCGTGATGGTGAACTGACGCCTGCGCCTGCCAGGCCACAAGGCTTGGCAGAGCCAGCCCCTCAGAAAGCGGCCGCTGTGTCACACTCGCACCTCCTGCTCTCCTCTGACACTGGTGTCCGCACATGGCCGACCGACCACCTTCCGAAATTGCGCGCGAGACGCTCAAGCAGCTAGCCACCCGCCGCCTGCCCCCAACGCCCGACAACTACCTGGCGCTGTACGACGAGATCGCAGGAACCCGCAGCCCCCAGCCGTTCCCGGACGGCCAACTGCACCACATCCTGCGGGTGTTGCCAGGGCAGACACCGGCCCAGAAGCGGCTCTTGGGGCAATTTGAGCGCGCCGTCAACAACAAAGACTGGACTTCGCTACAAAGTGTGCTGGTGGGTTACGCCAACCTGGGGCTGAGCCCGGCGGCGGCTGCAGCCCCGGTAGAGACCGCTGCAAGCACCACCGCCCCCGGCAACCCCGGCGTCCTGCCGGACGAGTTTGCGCAGATGCTCGCCCGCCTGATCGACAACACGCTGCCCGCGCTGGGCGAAGACGATGCCCGCGTGATCGAGATGGCGCAAAAGCTCATCGCCTTTCTGAAAGAGCCCGCGCCGCCCATCTCCACCGTCCAGCTCATGCTGGGCAACTTCACCTACCGGCTGTCGTTTGCCACCGAAGACCAGGCCGCCATCCGCTCCAGCCTGCTGGAGCTGCTGCACATGGTGTTCGAGAACATCGCCGTGCTCAGCGTGGAAGACCGCTGGCTGCACGGCCAGGCCGAGGCGCTGATGGCAGCATCCACGCCGCCGCTCACTTTGCGCCGCCTGGACGATGTGCAGCGCCGGCTCAAGGACGTGATCTTCAAGCAGACCGAGGCCAAGGCGCGCACCGTGGAAGCGCAGGAGCAGATGAAGGACATGCTGGCCACCTTCATCGAACGGCTGGCCAAAATCACGGCGTCCAGCACCACCTACCAGGGCACCATGGCACGCTGCGCCGACCTGATCGGCAAGGCCAACACCCTTGAGGAAATCGCCCCCGTGCTGCAAGAGGTGATGACCGCCACCCGTTCGATGGCGCTGGACAGCCGCGTGGCCCACGACGAGCTTCACGACCTGCGCGAGCGCACCGAAGCCAAGCGCGCTGAAGTCGCCAAGCTGCAGGAAGAGCTGGACCGCGCCAGCGCCCAGGCCCGGCACGACCCGCTCACCGGCTCGCTCAACCGCAAGGGCCTGGACGAAGCCATGGAGCGCGAAATCGCCCGCGCGCGCCGCCTGGGCTCGCCGCTGTGCCTGGCGCTGCTGGACGTGGACAATTTCAAGACCATCAACGACCGCCTGGGCCACTCGGGCGGGGACGCGGCACTGGTGCACCTGGCCCAAGTCACACGCGAAGTCATGCGGCCACAGGACCTGCTGGCGCGTTATGGCGGCGAAGAGTTCGTGCTGGTGCTGCCCGACACTTCGGTAGAAAGCGGCGTGGCCGCGATGACGCGGCTGCAGCGCGAGCTGACCACACGCTTCTTCCTGCAGGGCAGCGAGAAGGTGCTCATCACGTTCAGCGCTGGTGTGGCCCAGTTGCACGACAGCGAAGGCAGCCCCGACGCCATCCGCCGCGCCGACCAGGCGATGTACCTGGCCAAGCGATCAGGCAAGAACCGGGTCATGGCGGCATAGGGTGAAGCACCCCCCTGAGTCGCCTTCGGCGCCTTCCCCCTCTCATTCGGGAGGGGGACGCCACCAGCGCACGCAAGCGAAGCGCCGCATCCGCAGCTTGGCGGCCCTTGCGCGGCCGCCGCTGGCCTGGGCCGCGCCGGTTCTAAGCGCAGCGCACCTATCCAGCGCCCCGCAATGAATCCAGAGCAGAGACGCGTATTTTTGCGGAAGGCCATCCTGGCCGCCGCTGCCACCCAACTGCCCCGCTGGGCATGGAGCAACGCACCAGCACTACAGAGCAACCCCTTCGCGCTGGGCGTTGCCAGTGGAGACCCTGCGCCTGACGGCGTGGTGCTGTGGACACGGCTGGCGCTAGCAGACCCGGCGCTGATGCAAGCGGCCCACACCGTGCGGTGGGAGGTGGCGCACGATGTGCGTTTTGCACAGATCGTGCAAAAAGGCGAAGCCACCGCCCTGCCTGCGCTCGGCCACAGCGTGCATGTGGAGCTGCAGGGCCTGGCACCAGGCCGCTGGTACCACTACCGCTTCATGCTGGGCGATGCCATCAGCGCCACCGGCCGCACGCGCACGGCCCCGGCCCCCGGTGACCTGCCCGCCACGCTGCGCATCGGCTTTGCCTCCTGCCAGCGCTGGGAACACGGTCACTACGCCGCCTGGCACCATCTGGTGGCCGACCAGCCCGACCTGGTGCTGTTCCTGGGCGACTACATCTACGAATACGCGACGCCGAAAAACACCACCGACCTGACGCGCACCCACAACCTGCGCCACGCCACCACGCTGGCGGACTTTCGGGACCGCTACGCACTGCACAAAAGCGACCCCGCCCTGCAAGCCGCCCACGCTGCCTGCCCCTGGGCCGTGACCTGGGACGACCACGAGGTGCAGAACGACTACGCCAGTGGTACCGGTAAGGGCGACGATGGCAGCTTTCTGACGCTGCGAGGCGCCGCATGGCAAGCCTTCTACGAAAACATGCCGCTGCGCGCCGCCAGCCTGAACGGCCCCGCCTCCGGCACCCGCTGGGATGCCCTGCAGGTCTACCGCCGCCTTCGCTGGGGGCGCCTGGCCCACATCCACCTGCTGGACAGCCGCCAGTACCGCACTTGGCAGGCCTGCCGCACGCCCCAGTCCACCAGCGCGGGCGCTGTGCGCGCGGCAGACTGCGCCGACCTGGCCAGCCCCGCCCGCACGCTGCTGGGCGCAATGCAAGAGCAGTGGCTGGACACCGGCCTGGCCGCCGACGCACACACCAAAGACGCCACCCACTGGAGCGTGCTGGCACAGCAAACCCTGTTTTCGCCGCGCCACTACCCTTCGGGCGTTACGTCCGCCGACAGCTGGGACGGTTACCCCGCAGCCCGCGCGCGCCTGCTGCAGGCCGTGGCACAGCACGCCCCGCGCAACACCGTGCTGCTGGGCGGCGACATCCACCAGAACTATGTGTGCAGAGTGCACGCCAATCCCGATCGCCCGGAGTCGCCCGTGGTGGCCAGCGAGTTCTGCGGCACGTCCATCAGCTCGCGCTCGGGCACCACACAAGATAAGGTGGACGCCATCGCCCGGCACAACCCGCATGTGCTGCTGGCCCGCTGCGACCAGCGCGGCTATGGGCTGGCAGACATCACGCCCACGCGCTGGACCACCACCCTGCGCGTGTTGGACGACCCGCTGCACGCGGACAGTGCCGCCACCACGCTCGCCCGCTTTGTGGTGGAAGACGGGCGGCCCGGGCCCAAGCCAGCATGACGGCTGCTTAAATGCTATTATATTTATAGCTATTAGCGCTTTATGGATAAGCGCTAGAGGCTAAAAACACCCAAATTTCCGGAGCCTGTAGCGCGATGTAACGCCCCGGCGTCGCTCCGGCCGGTCCGCGTACCATGGCCACTTCTTCTCCCCGTTCGCTTCTCGCCACCCAGGAGTTGTCCATGCCCAAAACCACCACGCACCCCCTGCCCTCCCCTCGTGCCATCACCTTCAGCCTGAGCCTGCTGGCCTCGGCCGTGCTGCTGGCAGGCTGCGCCAGCGCCCCGTCACAGTTCGCGTACACCGTGCCCGCCCAGCCCGAAGGCTCGTCCGGCTACACCGAAAAGCCCGGCTGGGCCACCGAGAAATTTGCCGTGGCCGCCGCCAACCCGCTGGCCACGGATGCGGGCTACCAGATCCTCAAGGCCGGGGGTTCTGCCATCGACGCAGCCATTGCCGTGCAGATGGTGCTGACCCTGGTGGAGCCGCAATCGAGCGGCATCGGCGGCGGCGCCTTCCTGCTGCACAGCACCGGCAAAACCGTGGAGGCCTACGACGGCCGCGAGACTGCCCCCGCCGCTGCGGACGAAAAACTCTTTCTCGGCGCCGACGGCAAACCCGTGCAGTTCTACGATGGCGTGGTGGGCGGCCGCTCGGTCGGCGTGCCCGGCACCGTGCGCATGCTGGAGATGGCGCACAAGCAGCACGGCAGGCTGCCCTGGGCCACGCTGTTCCAACCCGCCATCACCCTGGCCGAAGGCGGCTTCAAAATCAGCGCACGGCTCAACACCCTGGTCAAGGCCGACCCGCACCTCAAGAAGGACCCGGTGGCTGCCGCCTATTTCTACAAGGCCGACGGCGACGCGCGCGATGTGGGTGTAAACCTGCGCAACCCCGAGCTGGCCGCCGTGCTGCGCAAGATTGCTGCCGAAGGCAGCAAGGCCCTGCACGAAGGCGAAATCGCCCAGGCCATCGTGGACAAGGTGCAAAAACACCCCACCAACCCCGGCAAACTCAGCATGGCCGACCTGGCCGGCTACCAGCCCAAAAAGCGCGAAGCGCTGTGCCACGACTACCAGGTGCAGGCCAAAGACTTCCGCATCTGCGGCTTCCCGCCGCCCAGCTCGGGTGCCATTGCCATCGGGCAGATCCTGGGCATCCTGAAAAACACCGACGCCGCCGCCAAGCCCCTGCAAGACGGCATCCCATCCGCCGACTGGCTGCACCTGTACACCGAGGCCGCCCGCCTGGCCTTTGCCGACCGTGCGCTGTACGTGGCCGACCCTGACTTTGTGCAGCCCCCCGGCGGCAGCTGGACCAGCCTGATCGCCCCCGCCTACCTGGCCGAACGCGCCAAGCTCATCGGCACGCAAAGCATGAAGGTCGCCCAGCCCGGCAACCCGGCCGCCGTGAAGACCAGCTACGCCCCCATGCCCGACCAGCCCGAATACGGCACCAGCCACATCAGCATCGTCGACGCCTTCGGCAACGCCGTGGCCATGACCACCACCATCGAAGACCAGTTCGGCGCGCGGCAGATGGTCAAAGGCTTCTTGCTGAACAACGAACTCACCGACTTCAGCTTTGCCCCCACCGACGCCCAGGGCCAGCCCATTGCCAACCGCGTGCAGCCCGGCAAACGCCCCCGCTCCTCCATGGCGCCCACTTTGGTGTTCGACAAGGCCTCCGGCGAGCTGCTGATGAGCGGCGGCAGCCCCGGCGGCGCGGCCATCATCCACTACACCGCCAAGACGCTCTACGGCGTGCTCAACTGGGGCCTGATGCCCCAGCAGGCCATCAACCTGCCCAACTTCGGCTCGATGAACGGACCGACGCTGCTGGAAGAAAAGCGCTTCCCGCCCGCCACGGTGGAGTCCCTGCGCGCACGCGGTGCCGAGGTGCGTGAGATGAACATGACGAGTGGGCTGCAGGCCATCACGCGCGGGCAGGCGCATGGGAAGAAGCTGTGGATGGGTGGGGCCGACCCCAGGCGTGAGGGGGTAGTGATGGGGGATTGAGATGGAGATGTTGATGCCTCCGCATCAACACCTCCATCTGCAGCCGGACTTGAAACCCTTCACGCTGCGAGCCCCACAAGCTTGTCGAAGCGACTCGCAAGGCTTCGACAAGCTGTGCCCGAACAGGCCGTTCAGGGCTGAAGGCCTGCCTTGATCTTGCGAACCGCTGCAACGTCGCCAAGGAATACTTGCAGTGCATCCTTGTCTTCACGCGAAAGGTCCGCGCTGTCGAGAAGATGGAGTTGGTGGATCACAACTTCCAGTGCCTCTGCGAGCCTGCCGATTTGCTTGCCGTAACTGCCAACCTTCTCCAGCGCAGCTTGCTCTACCTTGGCGTTTGAAGTCGCTCCCAAGTTGACCTGAAAGAGATTGAACGACCAGTCGGGAAGGATGGGCTGGGAGAGCGCTGTAGGGGCCAGCTGAAGTGGCATGTAGAAGTTTTGCAATTTGCACTCCCAGTGAAGTTCGTGAGTTCGGACGGCAATGCCTGCGTTCCTCGGCGGTGGGCCTGGTGCAGCCAGACGTTCGAGCCAAGCGGAAGATGGTGGCATGACGACTGGCACACGAGGCCGATGATAGCCAGCACACCTAGCAGGCCAGGCGGCGCGCCGTAGGGGCTCCCACTTAAAGACTACCAACTCGGCGTCACCTCTTTCGCCGGATGACAAATGCGTTCTCAGCACGTTGAAAGCCGATTGCAGGGTAATAGGACATCGCATTCGGCGCTGACAGCAGTATGAGAGCGACCTCTTCGCCAATGACCGCCTGCGTCCGCCTGATCAGTTCCTTGCCCACGCCTCGACCCTGAAGAGCCTTGTCGACAGCAAGGTCAGAGAGGTAGCAGCAGTAGGCGTAGTCGGTGAGTGATCGACTCAGTCCCACCAGGCGTCCATCCTCCCAGGCCGAGATCACGAGGCTCGGCGCCGCGAACATGCGCGCGATTCGGGGAAGGTCAGAGGTTGGACGCGTGATCCCTGACGCGTCGAAGACCCGAACAACTTCGACGGGATCTAGCGGTACGTTGTGACGGTACTCGAGTTGAGGCATAGGATCGCGAATGGGATGTGATGTTGAATCGTGTGACGCTTGACGTTAGCGCTCAGCGGACGGCGAAGCCGACTCTCGCAGCAGAGTGTTACCAGCATCTGCTGGAGACCGAAAACGATACACGGATGCGCCACGATCGTGGGAAGGCGCAATGTGAGGACGAAACCCCGCAGTGGCGTTACGCCAAAACAACTCGGCTCCAACATTGCCAGGATAGCTTGCGACAGACCACTCGCCTGGATGCGCTTGGAAGAGCGCCAAGGCGGCCGCCCTCCCCGCGCCGCGGCGCCGATGGCGTGGTTCAACCCAGAACTCAGCTATCTCATGCAGCCCGCGCTCAATGTTTCGAACGAGAGCAAATCCCGCCACGTTGTCGCCCACTCGAAATAGGTACGGCGTTCGCCCCGCCTCCTGCCAGTACAGGTGCAAGTACGGGTAGTCCGTACTGGCGCCCAACTCCGACAAGTATCTATAGAGCAGCGCTGCCACGAGATCATGGTGCTCCTGAGCAACTCGCTCGACGCTTACGACATGATCTGGAGTCATCATGATGGATACAGGTTGTGCGGAGCGGCGCGCACCCCGGGGCTTGAACTTGGCACTTTATGTTTCACGCGTCCACTCCAGTGATGGCGTGGACTCACGGGTTGTTTGGGTGAAGGCGTGGTGACGAGACTGAGCTGAATCCGAGAAAAATTGCCGCCATCGTGCTTCGCACCGACAAGCTGAGCAAAAGGCGGCATGCTGGAACCTGCTTCTTTAGATACCCGCCTGTCACAACCAACGCTCCAGCACCTTCGGCACCCCCGCCATCAACATCGCCACCCCCGACAGCGTCAGCATCCCCAACACAATCTGCCGAAACCTTGCCTCGCTGATGCCGTGGTACAGCTTGGCGCCCAGCAGCGTGGGCACCAGCATGGCGGGTACCACAATGGCCAGCAGGGGCAGCGCTTCGCGGGTGACCAGGCCGGTGGCCAGGTAGGTGATGAAGGTCACCAGCAGCATGGCCAGGTTGAAGTTCTGGATGATGGCGCGCTGCACGTCCTTGTCCAGACCGCGCAAGGTGCACCACAGGGTGGGCAGCACGCCGGTGAAGCCGCCCAGGCCACCCATCACCCCACCGGCCAGGCCCACCACCGCGTCGGCCACGCGGCCGCCCCGGGTAATGCGGGGCAGCTGTTTGGCCATCAGCATGGCCGGGCACCACAGCACCAACAGCGTGCCCAGGATGACCTTGAACGCATCAATGTCCAGGCGGGGCAACACAGCCACGCCGATGGGGATGCCCGCCAGGCCGCCAAGCACAAAGGGCAGCAGGCGCGCCCGGTCAAAACCCCGGCGCACGGTGGCCGCTGCCACCAATTGGCCCGTGAGCGCGCCGCACACGGCCAGCACGGCGGCCAGGCGGGGTTCCAGCGTCCAGGCCCAGAACGACATGGCGACCATGCCAAAGCCGAAGCCCGACAGGCCCTGCACAAACCCGGCGGCTACGGCGCCCAGGGCTACGATCAACAGCACGGAATCCATTGCACCTCCACTGCTATCGGCTGCGTTCAACAATCTGCTCACGCCGAGCTTGTCGGAGCGCTGCACAAGGGTTCCACGAACTCCGCCTGGACGGCTTCGGTACGTCGCAGACACGCAATTCGTTTTAAGGGGCTGGTGAGCCAGCCGTGTCCATTGTGCAGGTTGGTTCGCAGGCGCACTCGGGCACAGGAGCACCTTGGCCCGCACACACCTTGTCCATCAATACAACGTGGCTTGCTGGCGCGCGGGCAGTTCGCGGTCGTAGGTGGCGCCGTCAAACCGGCCCTGCGTGATGGACGCGAGGATGGCGCCGGGGGTCGGCACCGTGCGCGGGGTGCCAGGCGGTACAGCGCTCCACAGGCGCGAGCGTTGGATGGCGCGGGCGCACTGGAAGTACACGGCTTGCACATCAACGACGATCACGCATTTGGGCGGCTGGCCGTTGACCGCAAACCGCTCCATCAGATCGGGCGCCACGCTGATGCGCGCGTGGCCGTTGACGCGCAGGGTTTCGCCCACGCCGGGGATGAGAAACAGCAGCGCCACGCGCGGGTCTGCCACGATGTTGCGCAGGCTGTCGGCGCGGTTGTTGCCACGGCGCTCGGGCAGGAGCAGGGTCTTATCGTCCTGCAGCTGCACAAAGCCTGCCGGGTCACCACGCGGCGAGGCGTCCAGCCCGCCAGGGCCGGTGGTGGCCAGCACGGCAAAGGGCGACGCCGCGATCATGGCGCGGTAGGCGGGGTGCACATACGGCAGCTCTTTGTGGACGGAGGCATCGCTGAGTGGGCCCAGCAAGGCCTCCAGGCGTGGCAGGGTGTCGATGGCGTGCTCGTCGCGGGCGGGGGTCATGGCGGTAGCTTCCTTGGGGTAGGGTGGCAACAGAACAGCCATGGTGCGGCAGGCCCGCCGCCCCGACAAACGACTTTGCGGCAGGTCACGCGTGCAAAAAGCGCACGTATGGAGTCCGGCACGTGGGAGTGCCGGCCCCACTGCCCTGCCCCCAGCGCATGGCACTGGCACGGCACATGCCGCGCCAGGGGCGGTGCGCAATCCGGCCCGTAGGCAAGACACGCGCCACTCCTTTGTTCAGCGTGCGGGACGCAGCTTGACGCCGGGGAAATCCACCGGCACCGCGAGCGCCACGTTCACGTAGTTGGTGAACAGGTTGAGCGCCACATGGCCCACGATCTCGACGATGTGTTCGTCGCTCCAGCCGTGGTCGCGCAGCGCCTGCACATCGGCGGCATCCACCTGGCCACGTTCATTGACCAGCTTCAGCGCAAAGCGCAGCACGGCGGCGGTGCGCGGGTCGGCGGATTCGCCCGACTGCGCGGCGGCCAAATCGTCGCCGCTCACGCCTGCCTTGCGGCCCAGTGCGGTGTGGGCGGCCAGGCAGTAGTCGCAGGCATTGCGGTTGGCCACGGCCACGGCGATCTGCTCGCCCAGTGCGGCACCGATCACGCCGCCACCCAGCGCACCAAAGGCGGCCCACATGCTTTGCAGCGCGGCAGGCGAGTTGGCCACCGCGCGGAACATGTTGGGGGTGGCACCGAAAGCGCCGTGGATCTGGTCGAGCACGGTGCGCACGGAGCCGGTGGCGGCGGTGCGGTCAACGAGGGGGACGCGGGCAACGGAGGAGGAGCTAGCGGACATGGTGTGGATTTCCTTGAAGGTCATGAAAGACAGTTTGGTTTAAAGGGCCGGTGCTTGGTTAAGGGGTTAAGCACCGGGTGCCTGTTCTCAGCACCCTTGCAGTGTCCAGCGTCAGCTCGTACCATTGGACACATAAAATCCATTATTCATACCCAATCATCCAGAATCACCATGAATGCCCGCGACACCTGCACCACGCCTCTGCCAACGCAGGCACCCGCTCCGTTTGACCGGCTGTCGTCGCTGCTGGAGCGCTTTCGGGTGCGCGCCCACCTGTTCCACAGCGGCCCGCTGTGCGGCGTGACCCACTTTGCGGCGGCGCCCGGGCGCGGGTTTCTGCATGTGCTGCGCCGTGGCGAGATGGTGGTGACGCACCAGCCCCAGGCGGGGCCACCGGAGCGGCTGGAGGTAGCCGAGCCCAGCCTGCTCTTCTACGCCCGACCGCTAGAGCATTTTTTTCACAATGCACCCACGGAGGGCTCGGACTTCACCTGCGCGGCGCTGGACTTTGACGGTGGTGCCAGTCACCCGCTGGCCCGCGCCCTGCCCCCGCTGGTGCTGCTGCCCCTGGGCAAGGTGGACGGGCTGCAGCAGTCCCTGGACCTGCTGTTTGCCGAAACCGACCGCCTGCGCTGCGGCCACCGCGTGCTGGCCGACCGGCTGTTTGAAGTGGTGCTGCTGCAACTGCTGCGCTGGCTGCTGGACCACCCTGAGCAGGCGCACATGCCGCCCGGCCTGCTCACGGGTCTCGCCGACCCTGCCCTGGCCCGCGCCCTCACCGCCTTGCACGATGCGCCGGGCCAGCCATGGAGCCTGGCGCAGATGGCGCAGCAGGCAGGCATGTCGCGCAGTGCGTTTGCGGCCCGCTTCAAGGCGGTGGTGGGCGACACCCCCGCCGACTACCTGGCGCACTGGCGGCTGACGCTGGCACAGGCCCATCTGCGCGGCGGACGGTCGTTGAAGTCGATTGCCAACGAGCTGGGTTACGCCAACCCCTCGGCGCTGTCGCGCGTGTTTGCGCAGAAGGTGGGCATGTCGCCACGGGTCTGGCTGGAGGGCCTTGCAGCATAGCGAGCTAAGCCGCCACCTCCTCTGCCCGGCTGGACGCGCGGCCCACGGGCCGCCACAATTTCCTGCGCCGGCTGCGCAGCGCCAGGATTTTGATAAAAACAGGCCCTGGCGCTTATCCTGATTGCGCAAACAGCTATTTAATTGATAGCAAAGCTCTGCAAATTAATCAGCCGCTGGAAAGGACTCACACCATGAACGCCGCTCTCACCCAACTGGCAACCGACTGCGGGCTGGCCAGCGACGCCCACACCCCGCTGCGCCTGGCCTTTGGCCTGGCCTGTGTGCAGCGCGTGCGCCATCTGCTGGAAGATCCGGAGGCCATCGAGGGCCTCGACGTGCTGGCCGCGTTCACGGCGGGCACGGTGGATGCGGCCACTTTGGCCAACGCAGCAGAGCGGCTGAAAGCGGTGGCCTCGCACCACCGGGGCTCGCAGTCGCTGGACGGGTCGGCCCATGCCGCCGTGTCGGCCACCTACGCTGTGGCCAACGCGCTGGCGGGCCGGGCGCTGGAGGCCGCCAGCTACGCGGCCTATGCCACGGTGTATGCCTATGGCGGGTATGCGGTGCAAGACCTCTCGGCGTTTGAGCCGGAGCACCAGTGGCAGGTGCAGGCGCTGCAGCGGCTGCTGGACGATGCGGCGACCCAGCGGTCGGCGAGGCCCCTTGCCGCCAGCCAGTCCTGCGCATGAGCCGCCAACAGGTTCTCGCCGCGCAGGCCGCCCCGCTGCGTGCGATCCTGGAGGCCGAACTGGCGCAGGGCAACGTTATCGACGAGGTGGCGGACTGGCCGCCCCGGTGCGAGTTGCTCGTGATCCTGCGCCGCCCTTTCGCGACGGCCTACCCGACCGGGCCTGGCGTGGAGTTCACCGCCATCGAAGACCGGCACTACTGGAAGTCCGAATACAACCTGGAGGACGGTCGGCAGACGCTGGCGTGCGGTTTTGGCTGAGCCGGGTGATCAGACGTTGATGGCGGCCGCCGACCCGGCCTGCTTGCGCAGCTCGAACTTCTGGATCTTGCCGGTGCTGGTCTTGGGCAGCTCGCCAAACACCACGGCACGCGGCACCTTGAAGCCCGCCAGATGCTTCTTGCAATGCGCCACGATGTCTTCGGGCGTGGTCTGCGCACCGGCCTTCAGCTCCACAAACGCGCAGGGCGTCTCGCCCCACTTGGGGTCGGGCTTGGCCACCACGGCGGCGGCCAGCACGTCGGGGTGGCGGTAGAGCACGTCTTCGACCTCGATGGACGAGATGTTCTCGCCGCCCGAGATGATGATGTCCTTGCTGCGGTCCTTGATCTTGATGTAGCCGTCGGGGTACTGCACGGCCAGGTCGCCGCTGTGGAACCAGCCGCCTGCAAACGCTTCTTCCGTCGCCTTGGGGTTCTTGAGGTAGCCCTTCATGGCGATGTTGCCCTTGAACATGATCTCGCCCATGGTTTCGCCGTCCTGTGGCACGGGCAGCATGGTCTCGGGGTCGAGCACGCGCACGTCGCGCTCCAGGTGGTAGCGCACGCCCTGGCGGGCATTGAGGCGGGCGCGCTCGCCGATGTCGAGCTGATCCCAGGCCTCGTGTTTGGCGCACACGGTGGCGGGGCCATACACCTCGGTCAGGCCGTACACATGGGTCAGGTCGAACCCCATTTTTTCCATGCCCTCGATCATCGAGGCCGGTGGCGCGGCGCCCGCCACCATGGCCTTGACGCCTGCGGGGATGCCCACCTTCATCGCGTCGGGCGCGTTGACCAGCAGGCCGTGCACGATGGGCGCGCCACAGTAGTGGGTTACGCCGTGGGTGCGAATGGCGTCGAAGATGGCCTGCGCGTCCACCCTGCGCAGGCACACGTTGACGCCTGCGCGGGCTGCGATGGTCCACGGAAAGCACCAGCCGTTGCAGTGGAACATGGGCAGCGTCCACAGGTACACCGCATGTTTGGGCATGTCCCACTCCAGCACGTTGCTGATGGCATTGCTGGCGGCACCCCGGTGGTGGTAGACCACGCCCTTGGGGTTGCCGGTGGTGCCGGATGTGTAGTTGAGCGCAATCGCATCCCACTCGTCGGCGGGCAGGCTCCAGGCAAAGGCCGCATCGCCGCTGGCCACAAAGGCTTCGTAGTCGGTGCCGCCCAGGCTTTGAACTGCGGGTCCATAAAGCGCGTCCTGCACCTCGATCACGCGTATGGGGGTAGTGCCCGTGCGCAGGGCCAGTGCCTTGGCCATGGTGCCGATGAACTCCGGGTCCACGATGACGGCCTTGGCCTCGCCGTGGTCGAGCATGAAGGCGATGGCCTCCGGGTCGAGCCGGGTGTTGAGGGTGTTGAGCACCGCGCCGGCCATGGGCACGCCAAAGTGCGCCTCCACCATGGGTGGGGTGTTGGGCAGCATCACGGCCACGGTGTCGTTCTTGCCAATGCCGGCCTGGGTCAGCGCGCTGGCCAGCTGGCGGCAGCGCGCGTAGGTCTGTGCCCAGGTCTGGCGCAGCGTGCCGTGCACGATGGCCAGACGGTCGGGGTAGACCTCGGCCGTGCGTTCGATGAACGACAGGGGGGACAGGGCAGCGAAGTTGGCTTCGGTGCGGGGCAGGTGCTGGTCAAAGATGGAGGTCATGGGTCGGTGCTGAGAGGTAAACAGAACGCAGCCTACCGCCCCAGGCTGACTCAAACCCTTCGGCGGCGACTCTGCTTGATACGGTACATCGCCGCGTCGGCGCTGGCCAGCAGCGTGTGCGCGTCGTGCGCGTCGCGCGGGAACAGACTCACGCCGATGCTGGCTCGCACCGGGAAGGGCTGGCCTTCGATGTCGAGCGGAGACTCGAAGGCCTGCTCCAGCTTGGCAGCGATCTGCAGGGCCGCATCTTCGGAATCCACGTTCTCGCACAACACGGTGAATTCGTCGCCCGCAAGCCGGGCCACGGTGTCGGCCTGGCGCACGGCGCCTACGATGGTGCGGGCCACGGCCTGCAACACCAGGTCGCCCACGGCGTGCCCCCGCCCGTCATTGATGGCCTTGAAGTCATCCAGGTCCACAAACAGCAGCGCGCAGTCACGCCCGCTGCGGCGCGACAGCTCCAGCGCCTGCGCCAGGCGCTGCTCGAACATGCGTCGGTTGGGCAGGCCGGTGAGTGCGTCGTGGTGTGCCAGGTGGGCCATGGCATCGCGGCTGGCGTTGAGTTCGGTCATCTGGCGCAGGATCTGCTGCTCCATGTCTTGAAAGCTGCGCGCCAGCTCACCCACCTCGTCCTCGCGATCCACCGGCAGCACGCCGTGGGGACGGCCCTGCGGCAGTGCCTGCGTGGCGCGCACCATGGCTTTGAGGGGCTGGGTGACCACGCGTGAAACCAACGCCGCCAGCACCACCCCCACGGCACTCAGCACCAGCAGGATCTTGAGGATGCTGTTGCCCAGGTTCACCACCTCGCCCTGGACCGCCGCCAGTGGTTGCGAGAGCCCCACCACCATGAACCGCTTTTCCTCCTCGCGCCCGAAGGGCATGCGCACGAACGAGAAGACGCGGGCCTCTTCGTCGTCAGTGCCCGGCAGGCTGAGCACCACCTCTTCCTGGTGGCCCCCGACCAGTGCGGCCACGGGCGCAAAGCTGTCCTGGATCAGGATGCGCTGGCCCCGGTCGAATCCGAAGGTCTGGCTGGCGTCCGGGTGCACCAGAAAATCGCCCCAGCGGTTGCTGAGGAAGAAGCCATAAGGAGCGGGCAGCGCTGTGTTGAAGCTACGCAGGAAATGCTGCGCCGCCACACGCACCACCACCACGCCACGCACCTGGCCCCCCCGCACCACGGGCGAAGCCATGCTGAACACGGGCAGCGGCTCGGCATCGGCTGCGCCTTCGTGGTTGATGCCAAACTCCGATACATAGACCTCGCCCGGCGCCAACGCCAGGGTTTCGAACACAAAGGGGAAGTGGGCCTTCTCCTGCAGTTCGTCCTCGCTGGCGCGGACCCAGGCGTCGCCAGTCCGGTCGATGCGTACGAGCTCCAGGCCAAAGTCCTGCACGCCGATGAAGCGGATCTGCAGGTAGCTCGGGTGGGTGATCAAGCTGGCACGGAACACATCAGCCAGCACGTTCTTGTCCTGCTCTATGGCCGCCACACTGGCCAGAAAAGCCGTGTCGCGCGCCACGGTGCCAAAGCCGGCTTGCATGTGGCGCGCCAGCACCTGCGTGGTGGCCAGCAACGCCTGTTCGGCCCGCCCCTGCAGGCGCGCGCGGCTGGAATCAAAGGTGTAGTAACCCGCAAGAATGGCCGCAAACACACTGAAGGACGCGAGCAGCATCCCCAGCCGCAGCGCAATGCCCCATTTCATGCGGGTTTTCATGGCTCAGAACCGGTTCGGTCGGTCGCCCGACAGGATGCGCTGCCACAGCTGCGCGCGGCGGGCCTCGTCCTCCACGGGCTCCAGCCACACAATGGCGCCTGCGGGGGCATCGCCCGACAGCGCGGGCGGCTCTTCGAGCGTGTTGGCCAGGCCCTGGCGCCGGGTCAGTTCGCGGCTGACGGAGGGGTCGAGCATGTAGTTGATCCACTCGGTGGCCAGCGCCACCTGGGTGGACCGGCGGGTGATGGCCCAGCAGTCCAGCCAGGCCAGCGCGCCTTCGCGCGGTACCACGTAGCCCACGTCCAGCCCCGCATCCCGCAACTGCTTGAGCTGCTGCTGGCCATAGTTGGCATGCATGACCGCAATGCGGTGTTTGCGAAACAGCTCCAGCGACTCTTCGGGAAGGCTGTAAAACGAGCGCACGTTGCGGCGCAGGGCCACCAGATCCCGCGCCAGCGGGCCAAACTGCGCGGCGGGGATATGGAACGGCGCCATCCCCCGGTACATCGCAGCCAGCGAAAAACCGTGGCTGCTGCCGTCAAATGCCAGCACGCGCCCGCGCCAGCGGGGGTCCCACAGCACGGCAATGGAGGCAGGCGGGGTAGTGATCTGCTGGCGGTCGTAGATCAGCCCCATCTCTGAATAGGTGTAGGGCATTGCATACACATCCGAACCCTGCGCAATGCCAGCGATGGCATGCAGTTGCCGAAAGCGCGGCAGTTGCCGCTCGGTGTTGGGGATGTTGTGCACGGGCAACGGTGCGAGCAGCCGGCGGGCCACCAGCCGCGCAATTTCGGCCGTATTGGCGGCCACCAGATCAAAACCGGCTCCCTGGGGGTTGGCCAGCTTGGCACGCAGCACATCGTCAGAGGCGACGGTGGTGATCTCCACCTTGGCGCCATGGCGCTTCTCGAAAACCGCCACGATATCGGGATCGGCATACCCGGGCCAGGACAGCACACGCAGCACCGGCGCCGCATGCGCTGCCGTGGGCCACAGGCCTGTTGCCACCAGCGGCAGCAGCACAGCCACATCCCGGCGCCGCAGCATGTGCTGCGCCGAGGTGCCTGCCCCACCCACCGCCTGGTGCCGCAACGTGACTGCCATGCCGAAAGCCCCGCTTCTGCAATATCTGGTAACAAATAGTTTACGCGGACAATACGGGGTGTGACGATCCCACAGTCTTTCATTCAGGAGTTGCTTGCCCGCGTCGATGTGGTCGACATCGTGGGCCGCTACGTGCCATTGAAGAAAGGTGGCGCCAATTTCATGGGGCTGTGCCCCTTCCACGGCGAAAAATCCCCCTCGTTCAGCGTCAGCCCCGCCAAGCAGTTCTACCACTGCTTTGGGTGTGGAAAGAACGGCAATGCCATCAGTTTCCTCATGGAACACGCGGGTATGGGGTTTGTCGAGGCGGTACAGGATCTGGCCCAGCAGGTGGGCCTGCAGGTACCGGACGACGACATCTCCCCACAGGAAAAAGAGCGCGCCGCCGCCGCCCGCCAAAAGCAGGCCACGCTGACCGATGTGCTCGAAAAAGCCGCCGACGCCTACCGCCGCCACCTGCGCGAGTCACAACGCGCTATCGGCTACTTCAAAGGCCGTGGCGTCTCGGGCACCGTGGCCAAGCGCTATGGCCTGGGCTACGCACCGGAGGGCTGGCGCAGCCTGGCCAGCGTGTTCCCGCAATACGACGACCCGCTGCTGGAAGAGAGCGGGTTGGTCATCGTCAACGACGAAGATGGCGGCAAGCGCTATGACCGGTTTCGCGACCGGGTGATGTTCCCCATCCGCAACGTCAAGGGCGAATGCATCGGCTTTGGCGGGCGGGTGTTGGGCGATGACAAGCCCAAGTACCTCAACTCACCCGAAACCCCGGTGTTCCACAAGGGGCGCGAACTGTATGGCCTTTTCGAGGCGCGCACCGCCATCCGCGAGCACGGCTACGCGCTGGTGACCGAAGGCTACATGGACGTGGTAGCGCTGGCGCAGCTGGGCTTTCCGAATGCGGTGGCCACGCTGGGCACGGCCTGCACACCTGAACATGTGCAAAAGCTTCTGCGCTTCACGGAATCGGTGGTGTTCAGCTTCGATGGCGACGCGGCAGGTCGGCGCGCTGCGCGCAAGGCACTCGACGGCGCCCTGCCCCACGCCACGGACACGCGCAGCATCAAATTCCTCTTCTTGCCTGCAGAGCATGACCCCGACAGCTTCATCCGCGCCAACGGCACGGACGCTTTTGCCCGGCACGTGAGCGAGGCCGTGCCGCTCAGCCGCTTCCTGGTTGAATCAGCAAGTGATGGCTGCGATCTGGCCACCGCCGAGGGCCGCGCCCACATGGCCAGCAACGCCCGCCCGCTGTGGACGGCCCTGCCCGATGGCGTGCTCAAGCGCCAGGTGCTCAGCGATCTGGCGGACCTGACCCAGCTCAAGGCCCAGGACCTGGCCGACCTGTGGGGCCAGGCCACGTCGCGCGAGGCACCCCGGTCCTCCCACTCTGGCTACTCTGGTCACCCCGGCGCAGGCAGTGCGCCAGCCCGGCAGGCCCCGGCGGGCTACGATCACGAACCGCCGTCCTGGGACGCCCCGCCCGATGCCGGAACGTGGCCGCCCCAAGGGGAACCGGCCGGAGGATATCCAGGCAGCTATGGCAATGGCAGCGGCTACGGCAACAACAGGCCCGCATTCCGCAAGGGTGGCGACTGGAAGAGCAACTGGAAGAAAAAGGACAAGGACTCCCCCTGGCCACCCCAGCCCCGCCTGCCACGCACCCCCACGGCCAGCCGAGCGGACCATGCTGCGCGCCTGCTGCTGTCGCACATGGCGTTTCTGGAGGAGCTGACCCACGACGACCACACCACCCTGTGCGCGCAGCCCGCCCCCCACGGCCCGCTGTTCAGCTGGCTGGAAGCGCAGTTTCATGAACATGGCCTCTTGGCCTGGGCTGTGCTGCGCGAAAGCCTGCGCGAGCACGAATGCGAAGCGCTGGCCGTCAAGGTGATGACGGGCTCGCACGCCCAGACCGAAGGCGCAATGCAGGAGCTGCGACTGGAACTGCGCGACCTGCTCAACCGCATGCAGATTGAGGACATCGAGGCACAGCAAAAGCTATTGATGCTCCAAGCGGCTGATGACCCGACGGCCCTGGAGCGTTACCGCGGTTTGGAACAAAAGCGCAGGGTTTTACTCGGCGTGGCTGCAAAGGCGGCTTGAAATCAGCGCCAAAGGTATAATGTAGGGTTAGTTATTGGCAAGAGCGACAGCAGCACCTCCGAGCCGGACCACCGTGACAAACGCGCACAACCGTCCAACCATCGCAAGGACTGCACACCAAATGATCGCCCAGACATCTTGCCCCTGAGGGCCTCCCCTCAAAGCGCAAAGCCCTCGTAGCTTTGCGTTGCCACCCGCGCCGGGACCTGAGGCGCTTGCGTTTTCTTTGTGTCCGTTTTTGATCCTGAGGTTGTTCCATGCCCGCTCAAAAGTCCGCGAAGCCACTCAAGTCTGCTCCAGGTACCGCCGCAAAGGCTGCCACCAAAACCGCTGCCAAAGCCCCGGCCAAGGCTGCTTCTCCAAAAGCTGCCGCCGCGCCCGCCCCGGTTGCCAAGAAAGTGAAAACTGTGCCTGTGAAAAGTTCTGCCGAGCTGACCAAAGCTGCCGATGAATTGCTGAAGAAAAAGCCTGCCCGCGCCAAGGCTGCAGCATCCGACGACGAAGAAACCCCGAAGAAGCGCCCAGGCCGCCCTGCCAAGGCCGCTGGTGCCGCTGAAGCCAAGGCCCCCGCCAAGCGCGGACGCAAGCCCAAGGCTGCGGCCGCTGGCGACGAAGGCGGTGACGACACCGACCTGTCCGACATCGAGGCCGACCTGGAAGGTGAAGTCGAAGAAACCACCGAAACCGCAGCCACGGTTGAGAAGGTCAAGCCGCTGCGCATGAAGATCAGCAAGGCGAAGGAACGCGCCTTGATGAAGGAATTCGGCCTGGACGAAACCGTCCTGTCCGAAGAGGACATGGCCAAGCGCCGTGCGCGCCTGAAGGCCCTGATCAAGCTGGGCAAGACGCGCGGCTACCTCACCCACGTTGAAATCAACGACCACTTGCCCGACAAGCTGGTCGATGCCGAAACCCTCGAAGCTGTCATCACCACGCTGAACGACCTGGGTGTGGCGGTGTACGAGCAGACGCCCGACGCTGAGGCGCTGATCATCACGGACAACGCCCCCGCAGGCGCCACCGAAGAAGAGGCGGAAGAAGCCGCCGAAGCCGCGCTGTCCACGGTGGACTCGGAGTTCGGCCGCACCACAGACCCGGTTCGCATGTACATGCGCGAAATGGGCACCGTGGAGCTGCTGACCCGCGAAGGCGAAATCGAAATCGCCAAGCGCATCGAAGGCGGCTTGATGGCCATGATGGAGGCGATCAGCGCATCGCCCGCCACCATCGCCGAGATCCTGAATATGGGCGAAGACATCCGCGAAGGCAAGGTCGTGATCTCGACCATCGTGGACGGCTTCTCCAACCCCAACGAGGCCGACGACTATGTGGCCGAAGAAGACTTCGACGAATTCGACGAAGCCGATGACGACGACGGCAAGGGCGGCTCCAAGGCGCTGACCAAGAAGCTCGAAGAACTCAAGAAGCAGGCTCTGGAGCGCTTCGACAAGCTGCGCGAGCTGTTCGAAAAAGTGCATAAGGTGTACGACAAGGAAGGCTACGGCACCCCTGCGTACGTGAAGGCGCAGCAGGCCCTGTCGGCCGAGCTGATGACCATCCGCTTCACCGCCAAGACCATCGAGAAGCTGTGCGACATGGTGCGTGGCCAGGTGGACGACGTGCGCAAGAAGGAACGCGAGCTGCGCCGCATCATCGTGGACAAGTGCGGCATGCCCCAAGAGACGTTCATCAAGGACTTCCCGCCCAACCTGCTGAACCTGCAGTGGGTCGAGAAGCAGGCCGCTGCTGGCAAGCCCTGGTCGTCCATCATTGCACGCAACATCCCGCCCATCCAGGACCTGCAGCAAAAGCTGATGGACCTGCAGTCGCGCGTGGTGGTGCCACTGGCCGAGCTCAAAGGCATCAACAAGCGCATGAACGAAGGTGAAGCCACCTCGCGCGATGCCAAGAAGGAAATGATCGAGGCCAACCTGCGCCTTGTGATCTCAATTGCCAAAAAGTACACGAACCGCGGCCTGCAGTTCCTCGATCTGATCCAGGAAGGCAACATCGGCCTGATGAAGGCGGTGGACAAGTTCGAATACCGCCGTGGCTACAAGTTCTCGACGTATGCCACGTGGTGGATTCGCCAGGCCATCACCCGCTCGATCGCCGACCAGGCGCGCACCATCCGTATTCCGGTGCACATGATCGAGACGATCAACAAGATGAACCGCATCAGCCGCCAACACTTGCAAGAGTTTGGTTTTGAGCCCGATGCGTCCATCCTGGCGGCCAAGATGGAAATCCCCGAGGACAAGATCCGCAAGATCATGAAGATCGCCAAAGAGCCGATCTCCATGGAAACGCCGATCGGGGACGACGACGACAGCCACCTGGGCGACTTCATCGAGGACGGCGCCAACACCGCGCCCATCGAAGCCGCCATGCAGGCCGGCCTGCGCGACGTGGTCAAGGACATCCTCGATGGCCTCACGCCCCGCGAAGCCAAGGTGCTGCGCATGCGCTTCGGTATCGAGATGACCAGCGACCACACGCTGGAAGAAGTGGGCAAGCAGTTTGACGTGACGCGCGAACGCATCCGCCAGATAGAAGCCAAGGCGCTGCGCAAGCTCAAGCACCCCAGCCGCTCGGACAAGCTGCGCAGCTTCATCGACTCGCTGTAATCCCTGCCCAGCCAGCGGCACACTGAACCCCAGCATTCGTTCAGCACAACGCCCTGCCCCGCAATTGCGGCGCAGGGCGTTTTTCATGGCCAATCCGTTGCGCAAGGCCCAGCGCGTTTACCCTGATACTCCCGACAGCAGACTGACAGCTTGGATGGTGACCATTGCCACCACGTCCAATCAAAAATTGGGAGACTTCCCTGCAGCGTTGCAAGCCGCCCTCTTGCGGCGAGGCTGCGCAGAGAAGCCGACCCTGCTGTCCGGTTGCGTGAAGGACATGCTTTTCACCCCCGCGTTTTCACGAGGTATCCCATGACCCCCCTCAGCCGCCGCAAGGCACTCGCACATGCTGCACTCGCCGCTACGGCGTGGACCGCTTTGACCCCGGCCGCATGGGCGCAAGCCAGCGCCACCGCAGCCCGCCCCACCGCCCCCAAGGCTCCCAAACTGGCGGGCACACTGCGCATCGTGATCCCGGCCAACCCCGGGGGCGGCTGGGACCAGACGGGCCGCGCGCTGGGTGCGGCCCTGGCCGCTGTGGGCGCGGCGGACCAGATCGAGTACGAGAACATTGGCGGCAAGGGCGGCACCATCGGCCTGGCCAAATACGCCGAAAAGTACGGCAACGACCCCAACACCCTGCTGATGGGCGGCATGGTGATGGTGGGTGCCGTGGCGCTGCAAAAGCCCGCCGTCGACATGAGCCACATCCAGCCCATTGCCCGGCTCACCAGCGATTACCTGGTGGCAGCGGTAGCCGCCAAATCCCCCATCAAGAACACCAAGGACCTGGCCGATGCCATGCGCGCCGACCTGCGCGCCCTGCCGGTGGCGGGGGGCTCGGCCGGCGGGGTGGACCACATCTTCGCCGGGGTGCTGGCCCGTGCCTCCAAGGCCAAGCCGGAAGACCTGGTCTACAAACCCTTCCCCGGTGGCTCTGAGGTGGTGGACGCCCTGGTGTCGGGCAACGCGGCGGTGGGGCTGTCGGGCTACAGCGAATTCAGTGATGCGATAGCCGCAGGCAAACTGCGCGCCATCGGCGTGTCGTCCCGCCGCAGCGCCTTCGGCCTGCCCGCCTTCCGCGAGCAGGGGCTGGATGCCACCATGGCCAACTGGCGGGGCGTGTTCACCGGCAAAGGGGTGCCCAGCGCCCGCATGTCCGAGATGCTGGCCGCCGTGGAGGCCGCCACCGCCCATGAATCCTGGCTGCGCACGCTCAAAAGCAATCGCTGGGAACCCTCTTGGCTGACAGGCAAGGATTTGGCAGAGTTCATGGAACTGGACCTCACCACGGCACGGGTGATGGTGTACCTGCTCAAGCTGAAGGCATGAAGTGCAACAAGGCCTCTGTGCGGCTGCGGGGCGCCACCCTCGGGCCATACCGGTTTCAGGTTGCAGGCGACGTGCAGCAAGATGGAAAACCGAGATCAACCTTGGGAGCTGACCGATGAAAATGTCCAACCACTCCATCGGCGCACGCATGGCCACCGCACTGGGCCTGGTGCTCGCGCTCCTGCTGGGCGCTGCCCTGTTCGGCATTGCGGCCCTGTACAGCAGCCTGGGCACCTACGAGACCACGGTGCAGGAACGCGTGGCCCAGGAACGTGCGGTGAGCCGCATGGAAAACGAGTTCAAGACCCAGGTGCAGGAGTGGAAGAACACCCTGTTGCGGGGTGAGGATTCGCGCAAGCGCGAACTGCACTGGGCAGCGTTCCAGGCCAGTGAAAAGCGGGTGGCCGACGCCGCCAAGGCGCTGGAGCCGCAACTGACCGATGCGCAGGAAAAGGCAGCGCTGCAGAAATTCACCCAAGCCCACGCGCAGATGGCACAGGGCTACCGCAAGGGTTTTGAGGTGTTCCAGTCGCTCGGTTTTGTGCCCTCTGCGGGTGACGCGGACGTGGCCGACATCGACCAGGGCCCGGCCAAGCTGCTCACCGCACTGAGCGAGCAGGTGGCCGCCAGCAGCGCGACCATTGCAGAGCAGGCGGCCCTGAGCGCGCGGCGTGCGCTCATCAGCAGCCTGGTAGCGCTGGCACTGGTCACGGCCCTGGGCGGCTGTGCGGGCTGGCTGCTCACACGCTCGGTAGTGCGCCCGCTGCGGGTGGCGGTCTCGGTGGCCAACAAGGTGGCGGCCGGCGATCTGACCACCACCATCGAGGTCGATGGCAAGGACGAACCTGCTCGGCTGCTGGAAGCCCTGCGCACCATGCAGGAGAACCTGGAAAACGTGGTGTCGGGCGTGCGCAGCAACGCCGAGGGCGTGGCCAGTGCCAGCGCCGAGATTGCCCAAGGCAATGTGGACCTGAGCATGCGTACCGAAGAGCAGGCCTCGTCGCTGGACGAAACCACCTCTTCGATGCAGCAGCTGCAGGCCACCGTGCAGCAAAACGCCTCCAACGCCCAACGTGCCAGCGAGCTGGCCAAGAGCGGCGCATCGGTGGCCCAGCGCGGTGGCGACGTGGTAACGCAGATGGTGACGGTGGTTCAGGGCATTCAAGACAGCTCACGCCGTATTTCCGACATCATCGGCGTCATCGACAGCATCGCGTTTCAGACCAACATCCTGGCGCTCAATGCTGCCGTGGAAGCAGCACGCGCCGGCGAGCAAGGACGCGGCTTTGCCGTGGTGGCCAGCGAGGTGCGCAACCTGGCCACCCGCAGTGCCAGCGCCGCGCGCGAGATCAAGGCGCTGATCCAGACCAGCGTGGAGCGCGTGCAGGCCGGCTCTGACCTCGCCCGCAACGCGGGCAGCACCATGGGTGAAGTCGTCTCGTCCATCCAGGGCGTGAGCGCGCTCATGGACGAAATCAGCCAGGCGAGCGCGGCCCAGACCTCCGACATGCTGCGCGTCACCCAGGCCATCGTGCGCATGGACGAAACCACCCAGCAAAACGCTGCCCTGGTGGAAGAAAGCGCCGCCGCCGCCGGCAGTCTGAGCGGCCAGGCCCGCCAGCTGGTGGAGGCCGTGGAGGTGTTCCGCCTGCGCCACCAGCAGCCGCAGCTTCAGAACCTTCACCACCACCCGGCAGGGCAGCGCGCCCTGACGGCACCGCAGGGTTGATGAATCGCTATAAAAAACATAGCTACCAGCGCTTGTCACATAAGCGCTAGCGTCCAAAAATATTCAAATTGCGGCTCGGCCGAGCGCAGCCTGACCCGGCAGACGACCTCATGCGGGGCGACGGCGCGTTACGCCCTTCGGGCAACCGCACCCCACACGGCAGCCCCGCGTCAATCCATCGTCACGTTGGCGTTTTTCACGACCTGCGCCATGCGCGCCACCTCGGATCGAAAGAACGCGGCTGCTGGCTCCGGAGGGGTGAGCTTGATTTCGTAGCCCTGGGCGATGAGCGCATCGCGCGCCTCGGGCATTTCCATCGCGGCTTTGAAGGCGGCATACAGGCGTTGCAGCTCGGCCTTGGGCAGGCCGGCAGGCCCCACCGGGGCGATCCAGCCGTCGAGCTCGTAGCCCGGCAAGCCCTGCTCCGCAATGGTGGGCACACCGGGCAACGACGGCACGCGGCTGGCCGTGGTCACGCCCAGGGCGCGCAACGCTCCCGACTTGATGTGCGCTGCCGCAGGCGCTACCGCCACCACGGCCAGCTGCACCTGGCCGCCCAGCACATCGTTCATGAGCGGGCCCATGCCCTTGTAGGGAATGTGCTGGATCGACACCTTGGCCTGGTCCACGAACATGGCTGCGGCCAGGTGCAGGATGGTGCCGTTGCCCGACGAGCCGTAGTTGAGGACGCCGGGTTTGGCCCTGGCCAGCGCGATCAGCTCCTGCACGGTCTTGACGGGCACCGAGGGGTGGGCCACCAGCACGAAGGGCGTGGCGCCAATGATGGTGATGGGCGTGATGTCGGCGAGCGAGTCGAACGGAATGTTCTTGTACACGCTGGGGTTGACCACGTGGTTGTTGGACACCACGCCGATCACCGAGCCGTCCTTGGGCGCCCGCACGATCTGCGTGGTGCCGGTGATGCCGCCCGCGCCCGGCAGGTTCTCGATGACCACGGGCTGGCCCAGCGCCTTGGCCAGGCTGGTGCTGATGGCACGGATGGCGCCGTCGGCCCCCGAGCCCGCCGACAGCGGCAGGATCACGCGCAGCGGCTTGCCATCGCCCTGGGCACGCGCCAGGCGGGGCAGGCCCCAGGCGGCGGCGCCCAGCGCGGCCGCGCCGGTGGCGAGGGCCTGGCGGCGCGTGGGCACACTGCGTGCGGCAGGCGTGTCGTGGGGTGAAGTGGGGGCGGTGGTGGTGCCTGGCATGGGTTTGTCTCCGGTCGTGGTCAGGGAACGCTGGGCGGTGGTCTGCGCCACATTGCTATGCCCGGGATGGTTTCAAAAAATCAGGCGATGGCCCCGGCGGCATGCAACGCCGCCACCTCATCGGCCGTGTAGCCCAGGCCCTGCAGCAGCTCTGCCGTGTGCTGGCCCAGGCGCGGCGGGTCGCAGCGCACATCGAGCCGCTGGCCGTCCATACGCAGCGGCATCAGCGTGATCTGCGCAGTCTGCCCGGCACGTTCGCCATCGGGCAGCGTGATGTCGGCCAGTCCGCCCGTGGCTTGCAGGTGCGGGTCGTCAAACAGTTCTTCGGGCCGGCGGATGGGTGCAAACGGCAGGCCGTGGCGTTCGAAGATCGCGGCCAGTTCGTCGGCCGTGTGCTGCGCCAGCCGCTCGCGCAGCACGGGCATCAGCGTGGGGCGGGCGCGTACGCGGTCGTTGTTGGTGGCCAGGCCGGTGTCGGCCTTCAGGTCGGCATAGCCCATGGCATCGCAGAAGGTCTGCCACTGCGCGTCGCTCACGGCGGCCAAAAAGATCTGCCCGCCGTCCTTCACGCTGAACACGTCGTACACGGCCCAGGACGAGATGCGGTCGGGCATGGGGGCCGCGGGTTTACCGGTGACGGCGTACTGCATCATGTGCTGGCCGACCAGGAAGACGTTGTTCTCGAACAGGGCCGAGTCCACCTCCTGCCCCCGCCCGGTGATGCCGCGCTGCATCAGCGCCGCCATGGCACCGATGGCACCGAACATGCCACCCATGATGTCGTTCACGCTGCTGCCTGCGCGCAGTGGGTCGCCGGGGCGGCCGGTCATGTAGGCCAGGCCGCCCATCATCTGCACCACCTCGTCCAGCGCCGTGCGGTGCTCATACGGGCCGGGCAAAAAGCCGGTGTGGTTGACATAAATGAGGCGCGGGTTGAGCTGGCTCAGCGCGGCGTAGTCCAGGCCGTATTTGGTCATCACGCCGGGCTTGAAGTTCTGCGCCACCACATCGGCCGATGCCGCGAGCTTGCGCGCCGCCGCCAGGCCCTCGGGGCTGCGCAGGTCGAGCGCGATGCTCTTCTTGTTGCGGTTGAACATGGGGAAAAAGCCCGCGCCCGCGCCCAGCAGGTGGCGCGTGCGGTCGCCGTCCACCGGCTCGACCTTGATGACCTCGGCGCCCAGGTCGGCCAGCACCATGCCGCAGGTGGGGCCCATGACCATGTGGGTGAACTCCACCACGCGCAGGCCTTCCAGCGGCAGGCGGGGGGATGGTGGGGTGGCGGGTGTGTCGTCGTTCATGTTCAGGGCGTTCCGAAAAGGGGTTCAGGCGGTTGCTGCTTCGTGCAGCGCGGCAGGTGCGGCATTCTGCGGCAGCCCTGCCTGCCACAGCGTGCCATGCAGGGTCTCGCCCGCCAGCCATCCGGCCACGCGCTGGCGCAGCGCGAGCAGCGCAGTCACATCGATGCCGGTGGCGATGCCCATGCGCTCCAGCATGAACACGAGGTCTTCGGTGGTGACGTTGCCGCTGGCGCCCGGCGCGTGCGGGCAGCCGCCAATGCCCGCCAGACAGGCGTCGAAGCGGGTGATGCCTGCCTGCCAGGCGGCATAGACGTTGGCCAAGCCCATGCCGCGCGTGTCGTGGAAGTGCGCGCAGGCCAGGCGGTCGCCCACCAGCGCACGCGCTTTGCCAAACAGGCGGGCGACCGAGGCCGGGTCGGCATAGCCCACGGTGTCGGCCAGGCTCACGCGGTCGGCGCCCGCATCCAGCAGCGCTTGCATCAGGCGCAGCACCTCGCTCTCGGCCACCTCGCCCTGCAAGGTGCAACCAAAGGCCGTGCCCACGCCACCTTCGATCAAGGTGCGGCTGCCGCTGGCGTCGCGCAGTGCGCGGATGCGGGCTACCTCGGCCACCACCTCGTCGGGTGTCTTGCGCAGGTTGGCCAGGCTGTGTGCGTGGCTGGCGGACAGGGGCACCACCACTAGGTCGGCACCACACTCCAGCGCGCGTTCGGCGCCTTTGTAGTTGGGCACGAGCACCGAGGCCACCAGGCCCGGCAGGGTTTTGGCGTGGGCCAGCACCTCGGCCGTATCGGCCAGCTGGGGCAGCAGGCGGGCGGGCACAAAGGAGCCGACCTCGATCTCGCGCTGGCCGGCGGCGTAGGCGGCGTTGAGCCATTCGATCTTGTGCGCGGTGGAGACCACGGTGGCAATGCTTTGCAGGCCGTCGCGCAGACCCGCTTCGCGGACGGTGGCACGCGCCGGGGTGGTGGAAGCGGTAGAAGGGGTAAGCACTGCGTTGTCTCCGGCGGGTGGTGTTCTGCCGTCGATTCTAGAAATTCCCAACAGAATCAGAAAATACATTTTGGAAGCCATATGATTCCAAACAGGAATATCAAACACCTGGAGACAAGCCCATGCGCGATCTGGACCTGCAGACCCTGCGCCTGTTTGCCGCCGTGTGCGAGCAGCGCAGCGTCGCGCGCGTGGCCGAGCAGGAGTCCATCGTGGGCTCGGCCATCAGCAAGCGGCTGGCGCAGCTGGAAGACACGGTGGGCACGGCGCTGCTACTGCGCAAACGCCGTGGCGTGGTGCCCACCCCGGCGGGCGAAACCCTGCTGGAGCACGCGCGCACCATGCTGGCCAGCGTGGGCCAGATTGAACGCGACATGGCGGCCTATGCCACCGGCACGCGGGGCCATGTGCGCATGCTGGTCACGGCCTCGGTGATGGCTGAATCACTGGCAGACGACGTGGCCGCTTTTCTGCAAGACCCGGCGCACCGCGACATCCAGGTAAGCCTGGAGGAGCGCGTGAGCCCGGACGTCGTACAGGGCATCCGTGACGGCAGTGCCTCCATCGGCATCTGCTGGGACGCGGCCGACCTGACAGGCCTGGAAACCTGCGGCTACCGTACCGACCACCTGGCCGTGGTGGCACATGCGCTGCACCCGGTGGCCCAGCACCAGAGCGTGCGTTTTGCCGACGTGCTGGACCATGAATTCGTCAGCATGCCCGCACTGAGCGCCGTGCAGGTGTTGCTGGCGCGCGCTGCGGCCGTGGAGGGAAAGATGCTGGCGCACCGGGTGCTGGTGTCCAACTTCGATGCGGCACTTCGGGTGGTGCGGGCCAACCTGGCCATCAGTGTCGTGCCGCGCGAAGTGGCCCTGCCTTTTGCCCAGACTGCGCCCATCCGGGTGGTTCCACTGAGCGACCCTTGGGCCCGACGGCGCTTCGCCATCTGTTACCGCAGCGCCCAGACGCTGGCCCCGGCCGCACAGTTGCTGGTCAGCCACCTGGCAGGGCTGGGCCGTCAGGAATGACCGTCTAGGAGCCTGTCAGGCTTGGCGAATGGACCGCAGCGGTCCATTTTTGGCTTCGCCTCTCTTCGAGAACACCGCCTTTTTTGCCCCATAGCCGGGCTATGGGGCTGCAAATCCGGCAAAAACTGTCCTCGCTGGGGCCAGTTTTCGATTTCGACGCTCCAAGTCCTACAGGCTCCCAGAACCGTGGCCCTACCGCAACAGTTTGACTTGTAACACAGGTTTTTCGGGGTGTAGCGCATGTGTGGTGTGCGTTCTGAGCTACCAAACTTGTAGCAAAATGGGTTCCGCGCTATAGTCTCAGCGCATCACCGGGCCCGGCATTCGCCCACCCGAATGAATATTTGATCCAACACTTGCGCGAGGAGAAGCGTCCATGAGCTCCAAAGAAAATGCCGCCATCAACCAGTTGTTCGAGCGGCTCGAATGCCGTTACGCACTGCGCGTGCTGTGGGCCCTGAAGGACGGTCACCCCCAGACCTTCCGCCTGCTGCAGGACAGCGTGGGGGGCATCACCCCCAACACGCTCAACACCCGCATCAAGGAACTGCGCGAAGCCGGTTTTGTAGACCACGGCAGCGACGGCTACACCGTCACCCCCTCGGGCGCCGACCTGCTCAAGCGCCTGTCGGACGTGCAGGCCTTCGCCACCCGCTGGGTCGCTGGCCGCGCCAAAAAAGCCTGACGCTAAACAGCTCCCCTGCCCCACTCAGGGAAAAGCCCCGCCGGACCTCCGCGCGGGGCTTTCGTTAAAATAGGGGTCAAAAATGCTGCTAGCGCTTAACCATCAAGCGCCAATAGCTCTTTTTTTAATAGCAAACAAGGAATTTCACCCATGGCACTGACCACCACCGCATCCGGCCTGCAATACGAAGACACCACCGTGGGCGAAGGCGCCGAAGCCACCAAGGGCCAGAACGTGTCGGTGCACTACACCGGCTGGCTCTACAACAACGGCGAGCAAGGTGCCAAGTTCGACTCCAGCCGCGACCGCAACGACCCCTTCGAGTTCTCGCTGGGCGCGGGCATGGTCATCAAGGGCTGGGACGAAGGCGTCCAAGGCATGAAGATCGGTGGCCAGCGCACCTTGATCATTCCTGCCGCCCTCGGCTACGGTGCACGCGGCGCGGGCGGCGTGATTCCACCGAACGCCACGCTCAAGTTCGATGTGGAACTGCTGAAGGTCGGCCGCTGAGCGCTGCGCCCTGTGACGCACCAAACACAAAGCGGCCTGGGGCCGCTTTTTTTGTGCCAACACTTCACGCATGAACCTGGTGCGCCTCTCGGGGGAGAGGATCCGGGCGCCTCAATCAAAAAGCGCTTCGTCCAGCCGCTTGAATTTGGCGTCACCCACCGCCTCGCGGATCTTGGGTGCCAGCGCCGCCAGATCCTCAAAGCTGCCCGCCCCTTCCACCGCCAGGTTCAACCGGAACCCACGCAACCCCAGCCCCGCTGTCAGTTCGGTGGCGATCGGGTAGGCCGCCTGGTAACGCTCCTTGGGTGAGCGCCCGGAGCCCTCCAGCGGCGACGCCACCGTCCCCAGATCGGTGGCCGGTGCAGGCTCTGCCGTCCCATCAGGCGGGGTGGCAAAAGCTGCAGGCAGAGACTGCCCCGGCAGCGGAGCCAGCAGTCCCTGCGCAATCATGGCCTGGACATCCTCCTGCGTGATCCCCATGGTTGCCGTGGCCGCCAGAATTTCGCCCGTAGAGCGCTTTCCGTCAAAAAGAATAAAAGCCGAGCGCTGGCGTGAGCTGAGGCTACCGCGCCGATCCTTGAGCGCTTCCTGCCCTGCCTGCGTTTTGACGAGAACCATGAATCTCCTTGAGCTGAACCATTGTGGTGTGACCGAAGCTCACCCCGACAGGTAAGCTTTTACGTCCCAGATTCTCACGTTTGCGCAGGCTTGGTAATCGGGGTTTACGCATAACCCATTAGCAGGCGCACGGGCAGGGCACTCCAGCCTGCCAACCCAAGTCCCCCTACATCTCGGACCGGATGCGCGGCAGCGCCGGGGCAGGCCGGGTCAGCCAGCTCACCACCACCGTCGCTACCAAGCCGGTGGGCACGCCAAACACCCCGGCCGAGACGGGCTGAATACCAAACCACAGCCCGTCTGCCAGCAGCCAGCTGGGCAGCGCGCGCATGGCGGGCACATGCGACAGCAGGTAGTACACCGCCACGCCAAGCCCTGCCAGCATGCCCGCCACCGCCCCCTGCCGCGTGGTGCCGCGCCAGAAGATGCCCAGCGCCATCACCGGCACAAAGGCCGAAGCCGCCAACGAGAACGACGCCGACACCATCGGCAGAATCTCAGAGGGTTTGAGCGCCGCTACAAATGCTGCCGACAGGGCCACGGACAGCAAGGCAAACTTGCTCAGAATCACACGCTGCTCCGGCGACGCCTTGCGCTTTGCGTCCTGAAAATACAGGTCGCGCACCAGGGCGTTGCTGATGGTGAGCAACAGCCCATCAGCGGTAGACAGCGCTGCCGCCAGCCCGCCAGCCGCCACCAGGCCCGAGACCACATAGGGCAAGCCCCCCAGCTCCGGCGTGGCCAACATGATGAGGTCGGCCCCCAGCCGGATCTCTCCAAACTGCACGATGCCGTCAGCGTTCACGTCTTCCACCGACAACAGCGAGCTGTCCACCCGCGCCCATTGGGCCATCCAGGTGGGCAAAGCCTCGAAACTGCTGCCCACCAGGTTTTGCATGACCTCGAATTTCACCAGCACCGCCAACGCGGGCGCACTCAGGTACAGCAAGGCGATGAAAAACAGCGACCACGCCACCGATGCCCGCGCCGCCGACACCGTGGGCGAGGTGTAGTAGCGCGTGAGCAGGTGCGGCAAGCCTGCCGTGCCCACCATCAGGCAGAACATGAGTGCCAGGAAGTTGCGGCGCGTCAGCTCGTAGTCGCGTTGCTCGTCGGGCGTGCCCTGCGGGTCACCCACATACGCCTGGCTGTGCAGGGGCAAGCCGCCCAGGGGACGCGCACGCTCGTAGTTCTCGCGCATTTCGCGGGTCCAGCGTTCGCGCGCCGCTGCGGCATCGCGCGGCAGGGCCGCCAGCTCGCGGCTGGCCGTGACGATCAAGCCTACATCGGCGTTCTGGGTGCGCAGCGCGCGAATGCGCTCCCGCCCTTTCTCGCGCTCACGCTCCAGGGCGCCTTCCACATCACGCAGCCGCGCCTCAAAATCCTGGGCGCGCCGCAGGTAGGTCTGCACCACCTGATGCTCTGCGGGGGAATCGAGCAGCTGCGCTTCCAGGTCGGCGATCTTGCTGATCTGCGCGCCATAGACTGCGGGCGCCAACGGGTTGCCCAATTGTTTGTACGCCAGCCAGGACACTGGGATCAGGAACGCCAGCAGCACCACCACATACTGCGCCACCTGCGTCCAGGTGATGGCGCGCATGCCACCGAGGAAGGAGCACAGCAGCACCCCGCCCAGGCCCAGCATGATGCCGATCTCGAACTGCACACCGGTCAGGCGCGAAGCGATCAGCCCCACACCGTAAATCTGCGCCACCACGTACGTGAACGAACAGAGCACCGCCGCCAGCGCCGCAATCACACGCGGCCACCGGCCGCCAAAACGCACATGGAAAAAATCGGGCACGGTGTACAGGCCCATGGCGCGCAGGTGCGGTGCGATCAGCATCGCCACCAGGCAAAAGCCTCCCGTCCACCCCAGCAGATAGGCCAGCCCCCCGGCCTGCCCCGGTGTGCCGGAAAAACCCTGCAGGTAAAGCGCCCCCGACAGACTGATGAACGATGCGGCACTCATCCAGTCTGCCGCTGCCGCCATGCCGTTGTACATGGGCGGAATGCGCCGACCCGCCACGTAGTATTCCTCGGGGTCGGTGGTACGGCCATAGACACCGATGCCCGCGTAGACCATCACCGTGAGGAAAAGAAAAATCGGCCCGATCCAGTGCCGCGAAAGCCCCTGGTGCTCTGCCCAGGTCATCAGCGCCAGAAAGGCCAGCACCCCGGTCACATACAGCGCCAGGATGCGGTGCAACCGCCACAGATAGGCCCGATCGGTGTCGGAAGAATTGTTTTCAGCCATGGTCAGCCGTGGGGGCGGTCCGCGTCGTCCGAAAGGGCTGCGGCATCCGCTGCCAGGCGCTCCGCATCCTGCCGTTCGAAGCGGTTCATGGCCCAGCCATAGACCACCACAATGCCAATGAACACCAGCACTGCCCCCTGCGCCGCAATCCAGTAACCCAGGGGCCACCCGCCAAAGACCAGCACTTGCAGGTCCCGGGCGAAGTAGGTGGCACCAAACGACACCAGCGCCCATAGCAGCAGCAAGCCGGCCTTGAGCTTGAGGTGCCGCACATCGTGCAGATCGGGCGGGAACGGGCCCGCCATTTCGGCATCTGCAGAACGCCGGTGCTGCTGCGGTGGCTGCATCACAGGCACGGCATCAGGGACGCAGTGGCGGGTGGTGCAGTCGGCACATGGCAGCCCGGTCGGAGCGTCAGCCTGCCAGTTGCTGCCAGGTGGCGATCACGCTGTCGGGGTTGAGCGAGATCGACGAGATGCCTTCCTTGGCCAGCCACTGCGCAAAGTCAGGGTGGTCGCTGGGGCCCTGGCCGCAGATGCCGATGTACTTGCCCTGGGCCAGGCAGGCCTTGATGGCCTGATGAATCAGTGCCTCGACAGCGGGGTCACGCTCATCAAAGTCCTGCGCCAGCAGCTCCAGGCCCGAATCACGGTCCAGGCCCAGCGTGAGCTGGGTCAGGTCGTTGGAGCCGATGGAGAAGCCGTCGAAGAACTCCAGGAAGCGCTCGGCCAGGATGGCGTTGCTCGGCACTTCGCACATCATGATGACCTTGAGATCGTCCTTGCCGCGCTGAAGGCCATGGGTGGCCAGCAGCTTGGTCACGCGCTCGGCCTGGCCCAGCGTGCGCACAAACGGCACCATCACCTGCACGTTGGTCAGGCCCATGTCGTTGCGCACGCGCTTGAGCGCCTCGCACTCCATGGCAAAGGCTTCACCGAAGTCTTCGCTGATGTAGCGGGCTGCGCCACGGAAGCCCAGCATCGGGTTTTCTTCCTCGGGCTCGTAGCGGCTGCCGCCGATCAGCTTGCGGTATTCGTTGGACTTGAAGTCCGAGAGGCGCACGATGACGGGCTTGGGCCAGAAGGCGGCCGCAATAGTGGCCACGCCTTCGGCGACCTTGTCCACATAGAACGCCCTGGGGCTGGCATGGCCACGGGCCACGGACTCCACGGCCTTCTTCAGGTCGGCATCGATCTGGGGGTAGTCCAGGATGGCCTTGGGGTGCACACCAATGTTGTTGTTGATGATGAACTCCAGCCGGGCCAGACCCACGCCTTCGTTGGGCAGCTGGCAGAAGTCAAAGGCCAGCTGGGGGTTGCCCACGTTCATCATGATCTTGGTCTTGATGGGGGGCATCGCGCCGCGCTGCACTTCGGTCACTTCGGTTTCAAGCAGGCCGTCATAGATCTTGCCCGTGTCGCCCTCGGAGCAGCTCACCGTGACCAGCGTGCCGTCCTTCAGCCGCTCGGTCGCGTCGCCGCAGCCCACCACGGCCGGGATGCCCAGCTCGCGCGCAATGATGGCGGCGTGGCAGGTGCGGCCGCCCCGGTTCGTGACGATGGCGCTGGCGCGCTTCATCACGGGTTCCCAGTTGGGGTCGGTCATGTCGGTCACGAGCACATCGCCGGGCTGGACCTTGTCCATCTCGGAAATGTTGTGCACCAGGCGCACCGGGCCGGTGCCAATCTTCTGGCCAATGGCGCGGCCCTCGGCCAGCACGGTGCCATGGCCCTTGAGCTTGTAGCGCAGCTCGGCCTGGCCCTTGGCCTGGCTCTTCACCGTCTCGGGGCGGGCCTGCAGGATGTAGAGCTGGCCGTCGGTGCCGTCCTTGCCCCACTCGATGTCCATGGGGCGGCCATAGTGCTGCTCGATCACGAGCGCGTAGCGCGCCAGTTGCTCCACGTCGGCGTCGGTCAGCGAGTAGCGGTTGCGCTGCTCGGTGGGCACATCAATGGTCTTGACGAGCTTGCCGCTGGCGGCCTTTTCCTCAGGCGTGGAGAACACCATCTGGATCAGCTTGCTGCCCAGGTTGCGGCGGATCAGCGCCTTCTTGCCGGCCTGGAGCATGGGCTTGTGCACGTAGAACTCATCGGGGTTCACGGCGCCCTGCACCACGGTTTCGCCCAGGCCGTAGCTGCTGGTGATGAAAACCACGTCTTCAAAGCCGGATTCGGTGTCGATGGTGAACATCACGCCGGCAGCGCCCAGGTCGGAGCGCACCATGCGCTGCACACCGGCCGACAGGGCCACCACATCGTGCTCGAAGCCCTTGTGCACCCGGTAGGAAATGGCGCGGTCGTTGTACAGCGACGCGAACACTTCCTTCATCTTGTGCATGACTTCGTCGATGCCCACTACGTTCAGGAAGGTTTCCTGCTGGCCGGCAAACGATGCGTCGGGCAGGTCCTCGGCCGTGGCGGAAGAGCGCACGGCAAAAGAGGCAGCGGGGTTGCCAGCACTCAGCTTGGCAAATTCGTCGGCAATGGCCTTTTGCAGGTCGGCCGGGAAAGGCTGGGCCTCAACCATCGCGCGAATTTCTGCACCGACTTGTGCAAGGGCGCGCACGTCTTCGGTGTCCAGGCTCTTGAGCTTGGCGCTGATGCGGTCGGCCAGGCCGTCATAGGCCAGGAACTCGCGGAACGCGTGGGCGGTGGTGGCAAAGCCCGTGGGCACACGCACGCCCTGCGGCAGTTGGGAGATCATCTCGCCGAGGCTGGCGTTTTTACCGCCTACGACCTCGACATCGGTCATTCTCAGGTTTTCAAACGGTACGACCAGGGCGGTCGGGCTGAAAAGTGCAGACATGGGAAAGCTCCAGAAGTTGAAACCGGGTCTGCGTGCCGGGCCCTGGATGGCTCCTGGCAGGCGGCCATGCACGGCCTGAGGCTTTGTCGTTGTGGTTGTGGGCCGACGCGGTGCATGGTGAGAATTGGATAATTGTGACAATTGTAGGCCCGAGCATCTGGCAGCGGGCTGACGCTTTAACGCGACTTACGCAAATCGGGCAATCACCACTTCTTTGGGGTGGCAACCCGGCTGGCGCAAGCCGCATCCAAAAAAAGGGGCTCCATGCACTCGCGCACCGTATTTTTTGTCTCTGACGGCACCGGCATCACTGCCGAAACCTTCGGCAACGCCATCCTGGCCCAGTTCGAGATGAAGCCGCGCCATGTGCGCCTGCCCTTCATCGACACGGTGGACAAGGCCCACCAGGCCGTGCGGCAGATCAACCACACCGGAGAAGTCGAGGGCAAAAAGCCCATCGTCTTCACCACGCTGGTCAACATGGAAGTGCTCAAGGTCATCCAGGACGGCTGCAAGGGCATGCTGCTCGATATGTTTGGCACCTTCGTCCACCCGCTGGAGCAGGAGCTGGGCATCAAATCGCACCACCGCGTGGGGCGCTTCAGCGACGTGAGCCGCAGCAAGGAATACACCGACCGCATCGAAGCCATCAACTTCAGCCTGGCGCACGACGACGGCCAGAGCAACCGCGACCTGGCAGGTGCCGACGTGATCCTGGTGGGCGTGAGCCGCAGCGGCAAAACGCCCACCAGTCTGTACCTGGCCATGCAATGTGGCCTGAAAGCCGCCAACTACCCGCTGATCCCCGAGGATTTCGAGCGCCGCCAGCTGCCCCCCGCCCTGGTGCCGTTTCGCAGCAAGATCTTTGGCCTGACCATCAGCCCCGACCGCCTAGCCGAGATCCGCGCCGAGCGCCGCCCCAATTCGCGCTACGCCAGCCTGGAGAACTGCCGCATGGAGGTCTCCGAAGCCGAGGCCATGATGCGCCGCGCAGGCATCCGGTGGTTGTCCACCACCACCAAGTCGATTGAAGAGATTGCGACGACCATCCTGCAGGAGATTCGGCCGGAGAGGCTGGTGTATTGAGCAGCGTTGCATGGCAAGTACGACCCTACCTCCCTCGGGGGCCATGGCGGATTCATGCAAAAACAGGCTCTACCGCCCTACTGACAAGCGCAACAAGCTACAAATAACATAGCATTGTTCTCACAGGACCGGCGGTGCAGTCTGGCTTGCTCCGCAGACCCCGCCCGCAGATCACGGCAAATCACCGCCAGCGGGGCCATCGCCCCCAAACAATTCAAACACCATGCTGCGCAGCCATTGGTTCACCGGCTCGCGGTGCACCTTGGCGTGCCAAAACACGCTGATGGGCGCGTCAGGCAGTTTGACGGGGTGCGTGCGCAGCACCAGGCCAAAGGGTTCGACCAGCTTGAGCGCCAGCCGCTCCGGCACCGTCGCCACCAGCGCCGTGCTTTGGAGGATGTGGCCCACGCTCACAAAGTGCGGCACGCTCAGCCGCACCAGGCGGTCGATGCCGGCCTTCTGGATCAGCTCGTCCACCTTGCCGTGCCCCGTCCCTGCAGACACGATCACCAGGTGCTCTGCCGCCTTGTAGTCCGACAGCAGCAGCTTGGGCCGGTCCAGCGCGTGACCCTTTCGGAACAGGCACACATAACGCTGGCGGAACAAGCGCCGTTGGAAGAACCCTGCTTTCAACTGCGGCAGCAGGCCGATGGCCAGGTCCACCTTGCCAGCCTCCATGTCTTCGCGCAGATGGGCGGCGTTGTTGCGCACGGTGTTCAGCGTGACGCCCGGCGCCTCCCGCCCCAGGCGCTCCAGCAGCGCTGGCAAAAAGACGATCTCGCCAATGTCAGTCATGCCGATTGTGATGGTGCGCTTGAGCGTTGCGGGCGTGAACTGTGTGCGCTGGTTCAGCCCACTGTGGATCATGCCCAGCGCATAGCCCACGGACTCGCCCAGTTGCTCGGCAAAAGGCGTGGGCACCATGCCGCCCGAGGTGCGCAAGAACAGCTCGTCGCCAAAAATGCGCCGCATCTTGGCGAGCGCATTGCTGACCGCAGGCTGTGTCAGCCCCAGGTTGTCGGCCACCTTCGACACGCGCCGTTCGACCATGAGTTGCTGAAACAGCACCAGCAGGTTCAGGTCGATATCCGATAGCTCCATCGCTACTCCATCAGCTCGGGTGATATGAAGTGGCGATGGTATTGCAGCCAGTGATTCACAGGCGCTTTCGTGGGCACAATGGGCTGGATGAAATCGAACGCAGCCCGCCATGGACATCCTCGTTCAGCCGCTTAACCGCGTGATCCGCGCCGAGCCCGGCGTGAACCTGCTCGACGCCCTGCGCGCGGCACAGGTTCCGATGTCGTATTCATGCCTGTCGGGCCGCTGCGGCATCTGCCGCTGCCGGGTGCTGTCTGGTGAGGTGCTCGATGGCGGGCGCGAGCAGCAGCGCCCGCTGGACGGCGTGGACGGCGCCGTGCTGGCTTGCCAGACCTATGTGACCGAGCCCTGCACCATCGAAGTGCCCGCCCCCGGCGAAGCCGTGGTGCACCGTGCGCGCGTGGCCAAGGCCACCGTGGTGGCCATCGAGCCACTGGCGGCAGACATCCGGCGCCTGCTGCTCAAGGTGGCAAAACCGATTGCGTTTTCACCAGGCCAGTACGTGCAGTTGGGGTTCACGCCGACGCATGTGCGCCCCTACTCCATGGCAAACCTGCCGGGCGAACCGCTGCTGGAGTTTCATGTGCAACTCATGCCCCAGGGCCGGGTCAGCGGCTACATCGCCGGGCAGCTGAAGGTGGGGGACAAGGTCAAGGTCAGCGGGCCGCTGGGTGCGGCGTATCTGCGCCAACAGCACACGGGGCCCATGCTGTGCGTGGCTGGGGGCACCGGGCTGGCGTCGGTGCTGTCTGTGGTGCGCGGCGCGGTGGCTGCGGGCATGCGCAACCCCATTCACCTGTACTTCGGCCTGCGCTCGCCGCGCGAGCTGTATGGCCTGGCATGGCTGGACCATCTGCGCAGCGTGCACCCGGCGCTGCAGGTGCATGTGGTGGTGGCCTCGGGCGCCGACCCTGCCACGCAGCGGCGCGGGCTGGTGACCCAGGCCATCGAGCAGGACCACGCGAGCCTGCAAGGCTGGCAGGCGTATCTGTGCGGATCGCCCCCGATGGTGGAAACCACCACGCTGCTGGCGCTGGGCAAAGGCATGGAGGCGGCTCACCTCCATGCCGAGGCTTTTTACATGCAGGGCGACTGATTCCGTCTCCAAATCATCCGTGTCGCTGTTGCTTCGCCTTGCCGTGCTACAGCACTGTCTGCGGCTTCGCGCCTAGACACGAATGATTTGGAAACGGAATGAGGTTCTTGGAGTCGCCTGAATCCACTTGAACCGCTCACTCAGCGCGGTCGAAGCGCCGCGAGGGGCTTCGGCAGGCTCAGCCCGCATCCGGCTGCGCACTTGGCGCCGCCTTGCGGAACGCCTCCAGTTGCGCGCAGGCTGTGTCCACCGCCTGCACCAGCGGCCAGCGCGACAAGTCCACCTTGAAGCGGCGCGCGCTCTCCACCTGCGGAACCAGGTACACATCGGCCAGCGTGGGGGTGCTGCCAAAGCAGAAGTCACCGCGCTGCGGGTCCTTCGACAACAGCGCCTCGATGGCGTCAAAGCCCGCGCTGATCCAGGTGCCGCACCAGTCGTTCACCGCCGCCTCGTCGGCACCAAAGCGGTGACGCAGCGCCTCCAGAATGCGGCGGTTGTTAATGGGATGGATGTCGCAGCCCACGATGGCGGCCAGGGCGCGCACCTGGGCGCGATCGCCTGCATCGCCAGGCAGCAGCGGTGGGGTGGGATAGCGCTCCTCGAGCCACTCGATGATGGCGGGCGACTGGATCATCAGGCGCTCGTCGGCCTCCAGCACGGGCACGAACTGCTGCGGGTTGATGGCCTTGAAGGCATCGCCAAAATGTTCCTCACGCCGCAAATCGACCGCTATCTGCTCGTAGACCAGCCCCTTGAGGTTGAGCGCAATGCGCAAGCGGTGGGATGTTCCGCTGCGGAAGAAGGAATAGAGTTTCATGCTCAGTCTCTGTTTCAGTCTCTGTGTCAGTCCAGGGCAATCTTGGCGCGCTTGACGACTTCACCAAACGTGCGCGAGTCGCGTTCGATGGCCTTGGTGAGTTCAGCGGGCGGGCCGATGTAAGGCTCAAACCCGAAGGTCGCCAGGCGCTCCTTGACCTCCGAGGTGGCCAGCACCTTGCCTACGTCGGCATTGATCTTCTCGATGGCTGCCTTCGGCGTGCCAGCAGGCGCGAACAGGCCCACCCAGGTCTTCACTTCAAACCCGGCCGGGCCGCCCGCTTCGCCCATGGTCGGAATGTCGGTGAAGCCCGCCAGACGCTGGGGCGCAGCCAGGGCCAGAAACTTCACCTTTTTGGCCTGGAACATCGGCCCGGCCGTCGCCGCCGTGCCAAACGCCCACTTGATGTCGCCCGTGGCCACAGAGGTGTAGACGCTGCCCATGTCCTTGTAGGGCACATGCATCATCTTCGTGCCCGTTGCTGCCTCCAGACTCGCCGCGCCCACATGGGCCACGCTGCCGATGCCCCAGGAGCCGTAGGTGATGTCGCCCGGCGCCGCCTTGGCCGCCTTGATCAGATCGCCCACATCCTTCCAGGGCGAGTTGGCCGCCACCACCACAAAGAAGTTCGTGAAATACACCGGCGCCACGGGCTCAAAGTCCTTCAACGGGTCATAGGGCAGTTGCTTGAACACATGCGGCTGCAGGGCCATGTGCGTGTTGTCCACCTGCAGCAGCGTGTAGCCGTCTGGCGTTGCACGCTTGGCATCGCCGATGGCGATGAAACCGTTGGCACCCGGCTTGTTGTCGATGACAAGTTGCTGCCCCCAGTTGCGCGACAAGCGCTCGCTGAGGATGCGCATCACCGCATCGGGGCCGCTGCCGGGCGAATACGGTGCGACGGAGCGGACGGGTTTGGAGGGGAAGGTCTGCGCCACGGCATGGGGCACGCTCGCGGCGGCCACAAGGGCCAGCGCGCAAAGCGCCAGGGCGGGTCTAAAAATCTGTGAACGAATGGCGGTCAGCATGGGGGTGTCTCCTTGGTTTTATGAAAGCCGAATCCGGCTGGTGAGTGATGGATCAAACAGTGACTTGCACACGGTGGCTGTGCAGCGCCTCAAAAATCGGCGCGTCGCTGAAGCGGAACAGGTCGAGCGCGCCAGCGGCCGATGCCTGGGCCGAGAACGGCTGCCACGACGGCACCACAAACAAGTCGCCCCGCGCCACCTGCCAGGTGCGTTCACCCACCGTGACGGTGCCGCTGCCGTCAAACACCTGGAACACGGACGACCCCACCTCACGCTGAACCCGCGTTGCACCGCCCGCACGCACGCGATGCATTTCGGTCCGCATCGTGGGCAACACATCGGCGCCGGTGGTGGGGTTGGTAAAGCGCACTGCTGCATGCCCGGGGCTCAGCGTGCCCGCCTGGCCTTCGTCTTCCAGCGAGAGCTGATCGGCCAGCGCACGGTCGGTGTCCACCCAGCGGTAGGCCAGCAGGGGCGTGGCGGGCTGCGCCTGCACCATCGATACCGGGCGCAGGCCCGGGTGGCCCCACAGCCTTTCGGAGTACGAGCGCTCGGCGGTGGTGCGCTCGGCGGGCGGGAGCTTCTCGCGCCCCACTTCGAAGAACTGGCTCTCGGTGTAGTACGAGAACGGAATGTCCAGGCCGTCGATCCAGGCCATGGGCTCGGTGGCAGCGTTGTGGTGGGCATGCCAGTTCCAGCCGGCCTGGGGCAGAAAGTCGCCCCGCGACATGCGCACGGCATCGCCATTCACCACGGTCCACACGCCCTCGCCTTCCACCACAAAACGAAACGCGTGCTGCGTGTGCCGGTGCTCGGGGGCGTCTTCGCCGGGCATCAGGTACTGAATGGCGGCCCACAGCGTGGGCGTGGCAAAGGGGCGCCCACCCAGCGCCGGGTTGGCCAGCGCAATCGCACGGCGCTCCCCGCCACGGCCCACAGGCACGATGGCGCCCGCCTGTGCGGCCAGGGCCTTCAAGCGGTCCCAGCGCCACAGGTGCGGCACGGCCTTGGATTGGGGCTGGCGGGGCATCAGGTCGCCAATCTGCGTCCATAGCGGCACCAGCAGCTCTTGCTCAAAGCCCCGGTACAGCTGCTCCAGCTCGGGCGTCGGATCGGGCTGGCCCTTGCCCGCAACGGCATGCAGCCGCACGGGGGAAGGCGTGAGGTCGGTGGTCATGGTGGGGTTGTCTCCTGGATGTGGTTTTTCTTATTCCGCCGGGCCAACGTGGAGCACGATGCTGCCCACGCCTTCAATGTGGCCTTCAATGCGGTCGCCTGCCAACACGGGGCCTACGCCCTCGGGCGTGCCGGTAAAGATCAGGTCACCCGGCTGCAGGTGGTAGAACTTGGACAGGTCGGCAATCAGCTCGGAGATGTTCCAGATCAGCTTGGACAGGTCGGACTTCTGGCGCACGGTGCCGTTGACCGACAGCTCCAGGTTGCCCTGGCCCAGCACCACCTGCGGCATGGGCACGATCTCGGAGACCACGGAGGACTGCTCCACATCCTTGCCCAGGTCCCAAGGCCGGCCCTTGTCACGCGCTACCAGCTGCAGGTCGCGGCGCGTCATGTCCAGGCCACAGGCATAGCCATAGACAAGGCGGGGGGCATCCGCCTCGCTCACACGAAAACCGGGCGCACCAATGGCCAGCACCAGTTCCATTTCGTGGTGGTAATTCTGGGTGCCGGGTGGGTAAGCCACGGTCGCGCCAGACTCCACCAGCGTGGACGGTGCCTTGGTGAAATAGAACGGCACTTCCACCGACTTGTCCACCGGGCGCCCCATCTCGACCGCATGCGCGTGGTAGTTGCGGCCCACAAAGAACAGCCGGTGGATGGGCAGGCGCTCGCTGCGGCCACGCACAGGCAGCGAATAGACGGGGGGCGGGGTCCAGAGGTAAGTGGTTGACGTGGTTGCGGTCATCGGTGGTTTCCTTAGCTGGTTGTCGTGTTCGGTTCTGATGGGCTTGGGTGGGGGTGCGGGCATCGGTGCTGCGCGGCATCCAGTTGGGTTCACAGCTTTGCCATCGGCGTGTTCAGGTCGGCCAGCCGCTCGGCATCCACCGGCTTGCGCTGCTCGATCAGCCTGCGGGCAAAGCGCAGGTCGCGCGCTGCGTTGGCCCCTACGGCGGCCTGCACCACATCGCCCGCCAGGTAGAACAGCACAAAGCTGCCGATGGCCGGGTCGCCGCGCTGCACCACGCGGTGCGCAGGCGTGGGCATGCCGTAGATCTGCAGGTTCATGCCGTACTGGTCGGACCAGAACCACGGCAGCGGCTGGTAGTCCACGGCCTGGCCCAGGGCCGAGCGCGCGGCGGCCATGCCTTGCTCCTGCGCGTTCTGCCACGACTCCAGCCGCAGGCTGCGGCCTGCCCAGGGGCTGGGCGCCACGGCCACATCGCCTGCGGCCAGGATGTGGGGGTCGGACGTGCGGCATTGGGCATCGACCAGCACGCCACCTTCGCAAGCCAGGCCCGCCTCGCGCGCCAGCTCGTCGTTGGGCACCAGGCCAACGCCCAGCACAATGGTGTCGCACACCAGCGCGCTGCCATCGGCCAGCAAGACCTCCGAGCGACTATCTGCGCCATCTGCAACGCGGGCAAAGCCCCGCACACCCGCGCCCAGCAGCACGCGCACGCCCTGGGCGCGGTGCAGCGCCAGCAGATACGCCGACACCTCGGCGGGCACGGTGCGTTCGCACAAGCGGCTTTGCGTCTCCACCACCACCACTTCCGCGCCCTGCTGGCGTGCGGTGGCCGCCACCTCCAGGCCGATCCAGCCACCGCCCACCACCACCACGCTGCGGCCAGGCCGAAGGGCCGGGGCCAGCGCCTGCGCATCTTCAATGGTGCGCAGCGTGTGCAGCGGCACCTGGTCTGCGCCCTGCACGGCAAGCCGCCGGGCGCGCCCCCCGGTGCACAGGATGAGCTTGTCGTAGGGCTGCACCGTGCCATCGGACAGCAGCACCTGCTTGGCAGCGCGGTCAATGCGGTGCACCTGCACGCCGGGGTGCCATTGCACCGCTAGGGCGTCAAAGGCCTCGGGCTTCATGAGGCGCGTGCTCTCCGGCGCGGCGGCACCCGAAAGCACCGCCTTCGACAGCGGTGGCCGCTCGTGCGGCGGATGGGCTTCGTCACCGATCAGCACCACACGGCCCGCAAAGCCTTCGCTGCGCAGCGTTTGCGCCGCCCAGCCGCCCGCCTGGCCTGCACCGACGATCACGATGGTGTGGGCCGAGTGGGCGTTAGCGCCTTCATGCGGCAATGCAGCAGCCTCGACCTCAGGTCGTTCGGCAGTCATGGGGGTCTCCTTGAGAGGTTCAGTCCAGGGCCAGCCACACGCGGCCGCCCTCGATCTTCACGGGGTAGCTGCGCAGCGGCTCGGTCACCGGCGCACAGGTGGGTTTGCCGTTGCGCACGTCAAACTTGCCCTGGTGCAAAGGGCATTCGATCTCGTGCCCTTCCAGAAACCCATCGCACAGGCGCGCATGGCCGTGGGTGCAGATGTTGTCTGTGGCAAACACCTCGCCGCCCACGCCATACAGCGCAATGTCGCGCCCGGCCAAAGCCAGGCCGATTACGTCATCCTCGGGCACATCGCCGTGCGCAGCGGCGTCAATCCAGTTCGTTGTCATCGTCGTCATGGCGGATCCTCAGATGGGGTAGATCAGCGAGTTGGGGATCATCTCGCTGTCGTAGATAACGAGGCGCGATGCGAACTTCAAGCCCTCGGGCGTGGGCACCACTTCATCCAGCGTGCGCCCCACGTTGAACACCGTCGATTCCTTCGACAGGCGCGTGCGCAGCACCGCATAGTTGGCCTCGCAGTGGATGCGGCCATCGGCATCCACCTTGTGCACCAGCGGTGCCCCCACCACATGGCGCTGGTAGTAGGGGTCGTGGAACAGCGTCTCGCGGATGCCGTAAACGCGGTCTTTCAGCATGCCCTTGCTGTCAAACGCCAGCGTGGCCAGCGGAAACCCGCGCTCGTGGTTCTCGCGCGGCTGCAGCTTGTACACGCAGTGGTCGATGAAAAATTCAGGCCACGCCTCCCAGTCCGCCGCGTCGAGTGCGCGGGCGTAGCGGGCGTAGAGCTGGTTCAGTTCGAAGTAGGTCTGGAAGTCCATGGTCAAGCCTCCATCACCTTGCGCCAGTATTCGTACATGCCCCGGATCAGCGTCTCGGTCACCATGTGGTCTGTATCGCCCACATCGCGCCCGCCCAGCTCGGCCAGCGTGCGGTGCGCGGGCTTGGTCTCAAAACCCTCTTGCGACCACTCGATCACCTCGCCATCGTCGGCCGACACAAAGCCCGCCGGGCCGAACAGATTGGCCTGGCGCAGGCGGCGCTGCGTCATCTCTGCGCTGTCGTCCTCAAAGCCGAAATGCGTCCACACAAAATCAAAAGCACCCTTGCCATCCGGCTGGATGTGGCGTGTGGACACGCTGTTGACCTGCTGCTGAAAGATCACGCTGGGGAACACCGTCATCATCACCGCCGTGGGCACCGATGCTGGCGCGCTGGGCACCGCGGCACCCTCCGCGTTGGCAGCCGGGGGTGGCCCCGCCCACCAGTCCTCCTGCGCAATGTCCAAAAAGCGCGGGTCGTTCAACTCCATGCCCGCCTTGAAGCTGGACACCTGCGTCACATCCGCCGCCTTGCCCGCCGCGCCGCGTGTGGACACCATGGCCGCATGGCGGTGCTGCGCATCCATCAGCAGTTGCGACTTGTTGTCTGCACGCCAGAGCCCAAAGGTAACGAACCAGGTATGCAGCAGGCCGGGGTGGTACGGGTCCTTGATGTTCTCTTGCATCAGCTTCCAGTTGCCCGGAATGCGCTGGCGGTTGTAGCCCAGGATGGTGAGCTTGCGGCCATTGAACAGCCGGTCAAAGTAGCCCAGGATGGTGGGGCCCAAGAATTCCTCCAGCGGCTCCACGCTGTGGTCAAACGACGCAAACACCACGCCGCCACGGGTAGCCACCTTGAGCTTGGTCAGCCCATGCTCTGCCGGGTTGAAGTCCGCTGGCATGCCGCCATTGACCTTGCCATCCTGCTTCACGCCACGCCGAAACGGCACACCCTGCAAGTCGCCCGACAGGGTGTAGTTCCACTGGTGGTACGGGCAGGTCAGGCTCTCGCGGTTGCCATGCCGCTCGCGGCAAAACGCCATGCCCCGGTGGGCGCAGACGTTTTCCACCACATGGATCGAAGCATCCTTGTCACGCACCAGCAGCACCGAACGCTCCCCGATCACCGTGCGCTTGAAATCCCCCGCGTTGGGAATCTCCGCCTCCAGGCCGACATAACACCAGTGCCCGCTGTAGAACAAACGGTCCAGCTCCTTGCGGTACAGCGCCTCATCCGTATAGGCCTGAAAGGGAATGCGGCTGGTGCCGTCCGTTTCCCAGCGGATCTGCTGTGGGAACAGGGTGACGGGGCATTCATGCATGGGCGTCTCCTTTGTTTTTTGTCATCGCGAGTCAATCGGTCGATCAATCCATCAGTCTTATGGGGCCGGTGCGGATGCACCCAGCGCCTGGGGATCGATCATTCGCGCTGCAGCAATATCAGTCAATGGAACGCTGGTGATGTTTCACATCACTGGCGTGAATATGACTTTGACGGCGGCGCGGGAGATTGCAGGGCCCTGTGGCGGTGCAAGGCGCGCAAGGCCACGCCGCATGCAGGTGGCGTGAGCGAGTGAAGCGGAAGGTGGTCTTGGGGGAATCGGTCAGGCGAAAACTTCTACCGATGAGGCTGGGCCGGGCCGGCAGCCCGCATAGCAGGAAGGCCGTTGGGACCAATGCTCAGCCGATGGGTGGCTCGGCATGCGAAGGCATTTCAAATCAACTCAGATCAGCAGGGGCTGCTCTGCAGCGGTTGCGGTCAGTCGTTGCTGCGAGATCAACTGACGCTGACTGCCACAAAGCGGCCGTTCCAAGCTGGCTTGAGCAAAATACCATGGGCGCCTCTTTATGATGACCACCAGACCATCAGACTAAGGCTTACGCCAATACGGGAGGAGACATGAAGGTTGTCCGGCTGACCATCTCGAACTTTCGCGGCATCAAGTCAGCGGAGCTCCTGTTCGACGGGCACACCCTGATGGTGGGCTCCAACAATGTCGGCAAGAGCACGCTCTGCGAAGCTCTCGACCTGGTCTTGGGGCCCGACCGGCTCAACCGCTTCCCTCCGGTCGATGAGTTCGACTTCTACAACGCTGAATACCTCGCCACTGCCGCAGAAGAAGGCGCGGAGCGGGTGCCGACTCCGCTTCGGATCGAGGCGGTCCTCATTGAACCCGGCGCCGAGATCGGAGCCAAGTGCGGCGGCAACATCGAGTTTTGGCATGTAGCCGAGCAAAGACTGCTTGGGCCGGGAGAGGCCGACGCCGCCAATCCGCCCCATGCCGTCCCCTGCCTTCGGATCGAGACCATCGGCCAATACAACCCCGAGGAAGACGAGTTCGAAGCACGCACCTACTTCTCCCATAGTCCCGATGCTCCCCCAGGGGAGCTGACCAAGCTTCCCAAGCCGATCAAGCGGCTGTTTGGTTTCCTCTACCTGCGGGCGCTTCGGACCGGCTCGCGGGCGCTGAGCTTGGAGCGTGGGTCGCTTCTCGACATCATCCTGCGGACCAAGGGCGTGCGCACCAGCCTGTGGGAGAAGACCATCGAGCGCCTGCGCGGCCTCGACATCGAAGCCGACGCGGCCGAGATCGCGCCCGTTCTGCGATCCGTGGAGAGGCGGCTGTCCCGCTACATCGCATTGGAGTCGCCCGGCAACGCCACCAAGCTGCATGTCTCGGAGCTCACGCGTGAGCATCTGCGCAAGACGATGACGTTCTTCTTGGCGCTGTCGGCGGACCAAGGACACGTCCCATTTCCCCACGCCGGCACGGGCACCATCAACACGCTAGTGCTCGCGTTGCTCTCTTTCATCGCCGACCTCAAGCCCGACACGGTCATCTTCGCCATGGAGGAGCCCGAGATCGCGGTGCCGCCGCACACCCAGCGACGCATCGCCCAATACCTGCTGACCAAGACGACACAGGCCTTCGTGACCTCCCACTCGCCATTCGTGATCGAGAAGTTCGAGCCATCCAAGACACTGCTGCTGGCTCGCAATGCCGGCGTGGTCACGGCGCGAAAGGTCTCCGACGCCACCGGCCTCAAAGACAACGACTACAAGCGCTTCTCTCGCTCCGGCCTGTGTGAATGCATGCTGGGACGAGCAGCCATCGTCGTCGAAGGCGTTACCGAGTTGCATGCGATGCCCGTCGTCGCACGGCGCATGGAAGAGAGCGATCCCAACTTGCAGCCGCTGGACATCGCGGGTGTGACTTTCTTCGACGCTGATGGCGAGTCGAACATGCCCAAGTTCGGAAAGTTCTTCAAGACGCTGGGGCTACGCACCTTCGCCTTCTACGACCTTGACTACAAAAATAAGCGCAAGGCCGAGCAGGCGCAGGCTCTGGCGGACAACTTCGAAATCAATGTTGAGCACGCCTACAAGGGCTTCGAAGACCTAGTCGTGGCGGAGGTGCCCGTGGATCGGCTCTGGTCCTTCCTGTCGGGCCTAAAAGCCAATGATGAGAACGGCAACGTCGCCATCCCCGATGCGCGCCCGAACGACGACGCGGTCAAGGCCATCGCCAAAGAAGCCCTCGGCGGCAACAAGGGCGCCGGCTGGTCGGCGCGTCTGTTCGAGGAGTGCGAGCTCCACGAGCTGCCGGTCACGGTGACGAAGTTTCTGGCGTCAGTGTTCGCACTGTTCCCGCCTCCACCCCCGATCGACGACGGCGATGGAGCACCACCCGAACCGGCCGCCGCTGCTGCCGCTCCATGAACGAGCCTTGCAAGCTGCGCGAAAGCGTCATGGCTTGCGAGGGCCATGTCTTGGTCATCGGCGGCCCCGGCAGCGGCAAGACGACACTCGCGCTGCGCAAGGCGGTCAAGCGGATTCGCGACGGCATGCTTCCGGGTCAGTCGGCCTTGTTCCTGAGCTTCTCGCGGGCGGCAGTGGCACGCATCTTCGATGCCGCCAAGCTCGAATCCACCAAAGCCGAACAGGAGCAGCTCTCCATCCAGACGTTTCATTCGTTCTTCTGGGACATCCTCAAAGCCCACGCCTACCTGCTTGGGGCTCCGCATAGGCTCTCGATCTTGCTGCCACACGACGAGAAGGCCCTGTCGGGCGGCCTCGGCGACGAAGATGAAGGCTGGGACGAGTGGCTCGTCGAGCGTGAGCGGCTGTTTCGAGAAGAGGGGCGGATCGCGTTCGATCTGTTCGCGCCCAATGCGACAGCTCTGTTGGCCCGCTGCTCGCATCTTTTGGCGTCGATCGCCCATCGGCATCCCATCATCATCGTGGACGAGGCCCAGGACACCGGCCAATACGCGTGGCAGTGCATCCAGATGCTCGCGACACACACGCAGGTGCTGTGCCTGGCAGACCTCGAGCAGCAAATCTTCGACTACCTGCCAGGCGTCGGACCGGAGCGCGTAATCGCCATCCGGGCGGCGTTGAAGCCGCACGAGATCGACCTTGGGACGCAGAACCACCGCAGCCCGGACTCCGAAATCTTGGCGTTCGGCAATGACATCCTGACGGCCAAGCCACGCGGCGCGCCCTACAAGGGCGTATCCGCCCTTGCCTACCGCCCCGAGAAGCCACCGCCGAACTGGAATCATCTGCTGCGTCGAGCCCTCGGGGAGCTCTTGAAATCAATTCGGGCTCAGAGCGACAAGAACGTGGAGACGGTCGCGATACTGGTCACTAACAACCGCAGTGCGTTGAAGGTGTCCAATGCCCTCAACGCGTTGGGGGCCAATGTCGGGAAGCCGGTTCGGCACAAGCTGCTGTTCGACGAGGCCGAAGCGCTGCTGTCAGCCCGTTTCGCGGCCTTTCTGCTGGAACCCAAGGATCTCGCCCAACTGGAGGCCGATGTCGCCACCAGCATGGAAATGATCGCCGCCGCGAGGCGCGCAACGGGACAGGGTCGGAAGGAAGTCGCCAAACTCTTGGAGCAGGCCAACAAAATCAAGGGTGGCAAGGCCCTGAACATCAACATCGCCAACGCGCTGCGCGGCCTGATTTCAGGCTTGGCAGTCAACGATTTCAGCGGCGATCCCTCCGAGGACTGGCTCACGATCAAACATAAGCTGCGAGCGACCAATCAAGACGAACTTACGCGGGTCGCTGCGCAGTTGGACTTCTTGGTCGCGTTCCGTCGGGGACATCGCATCTCGGCTGCCCTCTCTGAAGAATGGCTTCGCGACGGCGCCTACACCAACGCCCGCACCGCCCTCGACTTGGCTCTCGCACAGGAGCAAATCCTCGACGGCGTGGAGCCGCCGATGGGATTGCAAGTCATGAACTTCCACAAGGCCAAGGGCAAGCAGTTCGACGGAGTCATCCTCGTCCGCGAAGCTCGTCGGACCGGCCCCGCCGTCGAATCATCTTTTGTTTGGCGAGGCGACCCTGCCCCGTATCCCAAAAGCCGACGTGTGCTCCGAGTCGGCATCACGCGAGCAAAAGTCCACACGCTCATCCTCGATCCGCTTTGGCCACAATGCCCCCTGCTCAAGGGGCACAAGCTCTAAGGAAAACTCCTCGTCAGTCGGACTGGCGCGTGGCGCTATGACGTAGGACGATTGGTGACGGAGTTTTGCACGAAGACCAAGGTCATTCCCACTTGAACCGACCGGGCTGGCTACAGATTCCGACTGAGAGTTGTCGGCGGCGAGGGGAGTCGCTCCTCACGAGGAAGGTCCATGACCGATTCCGGCAGCCGCTGACATTCGCTTTAGAACGGCGAACGACCGTACCCAGCCTAAAACGGCCAGACACTCCGCCCAAAAATCTGTCTTTTCCCGCCCACGGAAGCTCAGCACCTTGCGCCCGGCATCAATCACATGACTACTAATTTGATAGCTATAAGCGCTTGATAGAAAGGCGGCAGAGCCCAATTTTCTTCAAATTTCAGCACACCGCACCACTGAAACCACGCACGCACCCATTTCGCCGGTGCTCAAGGCGCACGGCCGCTGAGACAGGCCACACACCGCCACGCCAGCAAAAGCCAGCGCGACGGCGCGTCGAGCACAACACTTGCCCTCTTTGGCAGCGGCTTACTTCACCGCAAACCGCACGTTCGCCGCCTTCTTGCCCGGCAGCGTCACCAGCGCCACCACCTTGGTGCCTGCTGCGACCTTGAAGATGCCTTTGGTTTCGAGCCTGCCCTCGCCTGCCGGTACAAGCACAGCCTCGGATTTCTCGGTGCCGTTGAGCAGGGTGAGCTTGGCGCTCACGCCCTCGGTCTTGGCGGGTTTGCCGTGGTCGCGCAGGTGCAGGGTGATGGTGTCGGGCTTGGCGACGAGTTCGTAGTCCATGTCGTTGGCTTCGGCCACGATGCCGCCGTGCAGGGGCTTGTGGTCGTGGCCTGCGCCGTGGTCGCCAGCGGCATGGGCGGCGGTGGTGGCCAAAGCGGCGAGGGCCAGGGCGGCGAAAAGTTGGCGGGTGGTTTTCATGAGAGTCCTTTCAAAGGGTGGAAAAAATTGGGGCCGTTCGGGCTGAACGGATCGAAGCGCCGCGCGGGGCTTCGACAAGCTCAGCCCGAACGGTTGGGGGTGGTGCCCTGGCTTCGACGGGCTCAGCCTGAACGGTTGGGTTGGGGATGGAAAGAGCACAAAAAAAGGGCACCAACAGCTCAGAACGCCTCGGCGTTCTTGTCGTCCAGCAGGCGTTCGGCGTCTTTGCGGCCAAACAGCCAGAACAGGGCCGGGGTGAGGAAGGTGTCGAGCAGCGTGGAGCTGATGAGGCCGCTGAAGATGACCACGGCCACCGGGTGCAGGATTTCGGTGCCGGGGCGCTCGGCCTCCAGCAGCAGCGGGGCCAAAGCAAAGGCGGTGACCAGGGCGGTCATCAGCACGGGGCTCAGGCGCTCCAGCGAGCCGCGCACGATCATGGCGGTGTCAAAGCGCTCGCCCTCCACGCGCATCAGGTTGAGGTAGTGGCTCACCTTCAAAATGCCGTTGCGCACCGAGATGCCCGCCAGCGTGATGAAGCCGATCAGCGCCGCCACCGACAGCGGCTGGCCCGACACCCACAGCCCCAGCACCGCGCCCACCAGCGCCAGCGGGATGTTGGCCATGATGAGGGCCGACAGCGTGGCCGAGCGGTAGCGCGTGTACAGCACCACAAACATCAGCACCAGCGAGACGATGGCCAGCAGGCCCACCAGGCGGCTGGCTTCTTCCTGCGCCTGGAACTGGCCGCCCAGAGTGATGAAGTAGCCCTCGGGCAGGCGGGTGGCGCCCACGGCTTGGCGGATGTCGGCCACCACGTCGGACAGCGCCCTGCCCTGCGCGTTGGCCGACAGCACGATGCGGCGCTTGCCATCGTCGCGGCTGATCTGGTTGGGGCCGTCGCCTTCTTCGATGGTGGCCAGGCGCGACAGCGGCACGGGGCCGCGTGGCGTGTCGATCAGCACGCGCGCCAGGCCGTCGATGGAGCGTGCGCTGTCGGGCAGGCGCACCACCAGCGCAAAGCGGCGGCTGCCCTCCACCACCTGGGCCACTTTTTCGCCCTCCACCAGCGTCTGCAGCGCGGCCAGCACCTGGGGTGCGGGCACGCCCATTTGCGCGGCGGCGGCGTAGTCCACGCGCACGGTGATCTGCGGCGCCAGCACCTGCTTTTCCACCTCCAGGTCGGCCAGGCCGGGGATGCCCGCCAGCCGCGCGCGCAGCGCCTCAGCCTGGCCCCGCAGGGTGTCCAGGTCGTCGCCAAAGAGCTTGATGGCGATCTGCGAGCGCACGCCCGAGAGCATGTGGTCGATGCGGTGCGAGATGGGCTGGCCGATGGCAATCGCTGCGGGCAAGTTGGCGAGGCGGCTGCGGATGTCGGCCTGCACCTCGGCCATGCTGCGCTTGAGCTCCGCCGCAGGCAGCAGGCCCACGTCCAGCTCGCTCACGTGCACGCCTTCGGCATGTTCGTCCAACTCGGCCCGGCCACTGCGCCGGCCCACGTGCGTGACCTCGGGCACCTGGCGCACCAGCACCTCGGCCTGGCGGGCCAGCGCGCTCGATTCGGCCAACGTGACGCCGGGGTTGAGCCGCATGCCGATGAGCAGCGTGCCTTCGTTGAACGGCGGCAAGAACGTGGTGGGGAAGAACGGCACCGCCGCTGCCGACAGCGCCACCGCCACCGCACTCACGGCCAGGGCTGCACGCGGCCGCGCCAGCACAGCCGAGAGCCCGCTGCGGTAGCGCGCTTTGAGCCAGGCCACCACGCGCGTGTCGCCATGGTCCAGGTTCTTCATGCGCGGCAGCAGGTAAAAGGCCAGCACCGGCGTGACCGTGACCGACACCAGCAGCGATGCCAGCGTGGACACGATGAACGCAATGCCCAGCGGCACAAACAGCCGCCCCTCAATGCCCGGCAGCGCAAACAGCGGCAAGAACACCAGCACGATGATGGCCGTGGCATACAGGATGCCGGAGCGCACTTCCATCGACGCGAGCTTGACCACCTCGATGGGGTGCAGGCGGTGGTGGGGGTGCTTGGCGCGGTCCATCTTCAGGCGCCGCAGCACGTTTTCCACATCCACCACCGCGTCGTCCACCAGGCCGCCAATGGCAATGGCCAGGCCGCCCAGCGTCATGGTGTTGATCGACAGGCCGAAATACTTGAACACCAGCGCGGTGATAAAGATGGACACCGGGATGGCCGTGAGCGCAATCACCGTGGGCCGGAGCGTGCCCAGGAATACGAACAGGATTACCGCCACAAAGACCGAGGCGCCCATGAGCTTGCCCTGCAGCGTAGTGACCGATGCCTCGATGAAGCTTGCCTGGCGGAAGGTGACGCGCGGCGACTCCATGCCTGCGGGCAGCGAATTTTTCAGGTCCACCAGCGCGGCCTCGATGCTGCGCGTGAGCCCAATGGTGTCGGCCGTGGGCTGCTTTTGGATGCCCAGGATGACGGCGCCCTGCCCTTCAAAGCCCGCGTCGCCGCGCTTCGTAGCAGCGGCGAAGGTGGCATCGGCCACCTGGCGCAGCAGCACGCTCTGGCCGCTTTTGGCGGTGAGGGCCAGGTTCTGCAGGTCTTCGAGCCGCGAGGTGCGGCCCAGGTGGCGGATGAGGTATTCGCGCCCGCCCAGCTCCAGAAACCCGCCCGAGGTGTTGGCCGCAAAGCCCTTGAGCGCGCCCGTGAGCTGCTCGTGCGTGATGCCCAGCGCTGCCATGCGCGCCGTGTCGGGCAGCACCTGGAACTGGCGTACCTCGCCGCCGATGGGGATCACCTGCGCCACACCGGGGATGGCCATGAGGCGCGGGCGCAGCACCCAGTCGGCGTATTCGCGCACGGCCATGGGCGTGGTCTTGCCCGCATCGATGGGGATGGCCACCTGCATGATCTCGCCCATGATGGAGCTGATGGGCCCCATGCGCGGCGTGATTCCGCTGGGCAGGCCCTCTTCCATGGACGACAGGCGCTCAGACACCATCTGCCGCGCGCGGTAGATGTCGGTGCTCCAGTCGAAAGTGACGTAGATGAACGACAGGCCCGCGCTGGAGGTGGAGCGCACGCTCTCAACACCGGGCAGGCCGTTCATCGTGGTCTCCAGCGGGAAGGTGATGAGCTGCTCCACCTCTTCTGCGGCCATGCCGCCCGCCTCGGTCATGAGGGTGACGGTGGGTTTGTTGAGGTCAGGGAACACGTCCACCGGCGTGCGTGAGAGCGTGAAGGCGCCGTAGGCCATGAGCACGGCGGCGGCGATAAGCACCAGCAGCCGGTTGACCAAGCTGTTTTCGAGAAGCCACTTGAACATCGTGACTCCTTAGCGGACCTGGTTGATGAGCGTGGCGCCCTGCGTGGCCACGCGGTCGCCGGGCTGGAGGCCCGAGGTCACGGCCACCGAGGCACCGTCCAGCGGCACCGCAGTGACCACCCGTGACGCAAAGCGCTCGGGCGACTCCTTGACCCACACGATGGTCTGATTGGCCGGGTTGCGCAGCAACGCTGCGGCGGGCACTTGCAGGCCATCGACCTTGTCGGTGGACTGCACGAACACGCGTACGGGCTGGCCCAACGCCAAGGTGCCAAGCGCAGACGAGTCGCCCGCAAACTGCAGCGGCTGCGCCTGATCACGCAGGCTGCGCGCCGCGCCCAGAAAGCGCAGTGGCACGCGCTGCCCGGCCACGGCCAGCGTGGCACCGGCCACGCTCTGGGCCTGTGCCGGGTCGTAGGCCAGGGCCTCGATGCGCAAGCGCGATGGGTCCACCACCTCAAACACCAGTTCGCGCGCATCCACCACCTGCCCGGCCACGGCATTGGCTGAGGCGATGACGCCCGACACCGGGGCCACCAGCGCATCGCGTGTGGCCAGGCCCGCGCCCACGGCGCCCAGGCGCTGGGTGAGGCTGTGCAGCTCGCTCTCCGCCGCCTCGATGTCCTTGCGCGGCACGGTGTCTGCCAGCTCCGTCAGGCGCGCCACGCGCCGCGCGGCGAGGTCGCGGGCAGCGCGCAGCTCGGCCTGCTGGGCCAGCTGGTTGGAGCGCTCGATGGCGCCCGCCGTGGGCACCACATAGGCCAGCACCTCGCCCTTGCGCACCACCTGGCCCACGCCCGGCAGGCCCTTGGGCCCGGCCTCCAGCCGCCCGGCCAGCACGGCCTGCACCTTGCCGCCTGCGTTGGGGTCCATCACCACGGTGCCTGCCAGTTCAAAGGCCTTGGCGTGCTGCCCGGTGGCTGCCACCAGAGTGCGCACGCCCAGTTGGCGCTGCGCGGGTTTGGGCAGAAACACACTGCCATCGGGCTGGCGGCTGGGGCCGTTGCCGGTGGGCGCGGGCGGTGCGTCGCCATGGTCGTGGCCGGGGCCTGCCAGGGCTGGCAGGGGGGCGCTGAGCGTGGCGACCATCAGCACGGCCAGCAAGGAAGGCATGGGGTGGAAGCGCTTCATGCTGCACCTCCCACGCGCTGGGTGTTGCCAATGCGGGCAGCACGGCCCCGGCGCAAACCCCAAACGGCGACCAGCGCCAGCAGCACGGCGGCCACGGCCCCTGCGATCAGCACAGTGCGGCGGGCCAGCCCTGCGGGTGCGGCATCGGTGTGGGCGGCGGTGTGCAGGTCGATCTCGCCTGCGAGCAGGTCGGTGTCATTGCCTGCGGCCACGGTGGCGGTGACGGGGCTCACACCCTCGGCCAGCGGGGCGGCCAGGGTGGCCTGGAACTCGCCCTCGGCCACGCGGGTGACGGGCACGCTGGTGCCCGCAATGTCCAGCTCCAGCCGGGCGTCTTTCACGGGACTGTTGTCGCCCGCGTGGTCCAGGTAGAGCGCAATTTTTTGCCCGTCGAGTACGCCCACGAGTTCAAACAGGTCGGAGGTAGCAGCAAAGCGCGGCAGGGCCGTGCCCGCTGCGGTGGCGGGGGCTTCGCCATGGTCATGGCCTGCGCCAGCCAGCGCGGTCGGCGGTAGCAAGCCCAGCAGCAGGGCCAGGCCCAGTGTGGAGAAAGCGGAAGAGAGTGTCATGGTTGTCTTAAAAATTGGTCGGGATTCACAGGGAGTTCATTGCGGCAGCAGGCCCAAGGCCTGGCGCAGATGGGAGATGGCGGCCGCTGCGTCGATGCGGGCGCGGGCCAACTGGCGTTCGGCCTGGGCGGCCTCCAGCTCCACACGCAGGCGCGTGGGGCCGTCGGCTTCGCCCAATCGGAAGGCCTTGTCGATAAAGCCGCGTGTGCCCTGCGCCAGCGCCGCGTGGCGTGCCAGCGCATCCCGCTGGGCCTGGGTGGCTTTCACACGGGCCATGGCGGCGGCGATGTCGGCGGCCAGGCGGTCACGCTCTGCGGTAGCGCGCGCCTCGGCGGCAACGGCATCTGCGCGGGCGGCGGCCTGCTTGGCCTGCGCTCGGTCACCCCCGCCCAAGGGCACGCGCAGGCCCACGGTGAAGGTCTGCTGGTAGCGGTCGCCCGCCTGCTCGCGGCCCCGAGTGGCGGCCACCGTCAGCTCGGGGTTGGCACGGGTTTGCACGGCAGCCAGGTCGGCAGCGCGGCGGGCCACCTCGGCCTGGTCCTGCCAGTCGGCCGCCGCTGGGTGCTGGGCAGCGGCTGCCGTGGCATCGGGCACGGCGGGCTCGGGCTCTGCCCCGTCCGCCAGCGCCAGGGTGGGCGCGGCCTGCACACCCCAGGCGGCCAGTGCGGCCTGCGCTGCGTCCCGCGCGCCCTGGGCCTCAGCCATGGCGGCTTCGGCCTGGGCCACGGCGCCGTCGGCCTGGGCCTGGTCGGCACGCGACAGGTCGCCTGCACGCACGCGGCGCGCCACGTCGGCGGCCAGGCGCTGGGCGTTCAGCAGCCGGTCTTGCGCCAGTGCCTGATCGGCCTGCGCACGCTGCGCGGCCCACCACGCTTCGCGCACAGTGGCGGCCAGATGCAGCTGCGCGGCGCGCTGGCGGCTGTTAAGCGCCTGCGCTTCCGCATCGGCCAGCGCTGCCTTGCGGGCGCGCTCGCCTGGCAGCCACAGCGGCAGGGCCAGGCCCACTTCGGCCTCGCGGCTGCCCTGGTTGCTGCCGGGGCGGTCGGTTTTGGTGGACAGCTCCAGCGCTGCGGGCTCGGCCGTCCAGGCCTCTGCGGCGCTGCGTGTGGCCTGCGTGGCCTCACGCCGCAAAGCTGCAGACTGCGCTTCGGGCTGGCGTTGCCAGGCCTGCTCGAACAGGGCCTGGAGCGTGAGCGGCGCTGTGCCGGGGTGTGCGGTCTGGGCCTGTGCGGCACTGCCCAGCAGTGCCCAGCCCAGTGCCATCACCACCAGCGCGGCAATGGACGTGTGTTGTCGTTGTTTCGTTGGTTGCATCCGATTCCTCTGCAGTGGCCGGGGCCACAGGTTGAAATCGGCGAGGCGCGATGGATGGAGGGGACGGTCAGCGGTGCACGCACGCCAACAGCAAGACGCGCACCGCTACTGCCTGGAAAGGCAGGTCTCCAACATCATCAGGAAAAGAAACGGAGCCACCCAAGCCCCCGCCTCGCCGCTCAGGCGAGAGCAGGCCAGTTGGGGCGCTCGGGGCGCGTAAGGGGTGCAGGCGGCCAGGCGGGTGCGGCCTGGCCCGGCGGGTGCGCGACGGCCACTACGATGGCCTGGGCGCTGGCACTGTGCGCCAGGCCGCCGCCTGTGCCGTGGCAGGCATGGCAGTCCATGTCGGCCAGGGTGCTGGGGCTGGCGCCCGGGGCCGAGTGGTCGGCCCCTTCGTCGCCATGGTGCTCGTGCACATGGTGGCCAAAGTGCGATGCCTGCGGCGCTGACTCGTGCCCGCAATAGGGCGAGGCCGCCGCCCAGATGGACTGGAGCGGCATGAACACCAACAGAAAGACGAGCAGCAAGCGGCGCATGGGCAGCGGGATTCTAAGCAGGCCGCACCACCCGCCCCGCCAGATAGCCTGACGGGTTGAGGGGCCTACCTCCATGGGTTGCACAGGCACACCATGCAGACGCTTCATTTTTGATAGCAATCTTTGAGACCCATAGCGCGGCAGAGGCCACTTTTGTCATAAAACGCCATTCATTGCGCCGCCACCAGGTACTGCGGCACCCCGTCGGCCGCCAGCACTGGCGTGCTGTGCACGCCCCACACCTGCGCGATGGTGGCGGGGGTGAGCAGGTGGGCTGTGGCGTGCACGCTGCGCGGGCCCGCCAGGCCCGGGGCGAGCAGCAGGCTGTCGTGTGCGTAGCGCAGGGCAAGGTTCAGGTCGTGCAGCACCGCGACCACACCCACGCCCTGCTCCACCGCCCAGCGGCGCACCAGAACCAGCGTGTGGTGCTGGTGCGCCAGGTCGAGCGCGGCGGTGGGCTCGTCCAGCAGCAACCAGCGGGTGGCGCCATCGGGCAGAGGCTCCCAGATCTGGGCCAGCGCGCGGGCCAGGTGGCTGCGGGCGCGTTCGCCGCCCGACAAGGTGTTGATGCTGCGCCCGGCCAGGTGGGCCACGCCGGTGGCCTGCATCGCCTCGGTGACGATGCGCGCCTCGTGGCGGCTGGGCTGCTGGCGGTGGGGAAAGCGCCCCATCTCCACCACCTCCTGCACCGTGAAGTCGAAGGCCACGGCCGTGTCCTGCGGCAGCACGGCGCGCTGACGGGCCAGGGCCTGGGCGCCTTGGCCGGACACCGGTTGCCCGCCCATCCACACATGGCCCGAGCGCGGCGCGCGCTGGCCCGAAAGCATGGCCAGCAGCGTGGACTTGCCCGCGCCGTTGGGCCCCAGGATGGCCGTGACGCGCCCAGGCACGAACTGGGTATGCACGGAGGCCAGCAGGGGCCTGCCGAGCACGCCCACACCCAGCTGGTCGCACACCAGCAGATCGGCGGTGGTGGTGACCGGGGATGCGACGGCGGCATTCATACCTTGCTCCGGAACTGGCGCAGCATGGCCAGAAACAGCGGCACGCCGATGAACGCGGTGAGCACGCCCAGCGGCAGCTCTGCAGGCTGCACGATGGTGCGTGCCACCCCGTCGGCCGCCAGCACCAGCGCGGCGCCCAGCAGGGCCGAGCCCGGCAGCACCACGCGGTGGTCCGGCCCGGCCACCAGGCGCACCCAGTGCGGCGCCACCAGGCCGATAAAGCCGATGATGCCGGTGGCCGCCGTGACGGCGCCCACGGCCAGCGCGGTGACCAGCACGGCCAGGCGCTTGGTGCGCTCCACCGGCACGCCCAGCAACGCGGCCTGGGCCTCGCCCAAGGCAATGGCGTTGAGCGAGCGCGCCAGCGCCAGGCCCAGCCCGCAGGCCACCGCCACGATGGCGCCCACCAGCGCCACGGCGCTCCAGCGCGCACCGCCCAGGCTGCCCAGCAGCCACATCTGGAGGTTGCGCAGCTGCTCGTCGGTGGAGATGAAATTGAGGTAGCCCAGACCCGCCAGCGCCAGCGCATTGACCGCCACACCCGCCAGCAGCATCAGCCCCATGCGCGTGCCGCCATCGGCCTGCGCCAGTGCATAGATCAGCGCCGTGACCAGCAGGCCGCCGCCAAAGGCCATGCCCACCAGTGTCCAGCTGCCCAGGGTGCGCGGCAGGTCGGGCAGCCAGTGGCTGCCCAGCACGATGGTGACGGCCGCCGCCAGCGCGGCCCCGCTGCTCACGCCCACCAGCCCGGGGTCGGCCAGCGGGTTGCGAAACAGCCCCTGCATCAGCGCACCGGCCAGCCCCAGGCCGGCGCCAGCGGCCACACCCATCAGCAGGCGGGGCAGCCGGATGTTGATGAACACCAGATATTCGGGCGCCTGTTCAGCAGATGGTGCAGCGCCCAGGGCCTGCAGCAGCACCTGCCACAGCTGGGCGGGTGCAATGGCGTAGGCGCCCCGCGTGCTGGCCCAGACAAAGCTCAGCCCCACCAGCGCAGCACCGATGGCCAGCGCAGCACGGGGCGACAGGCGCCGCAAAGACCAGCGCGCACCTGGCTGCACCACGGCCACGCTGCTCACGCGGTGATCGCCTGGGTGCGGGTGTGCAGCTCGCGCACGGCTGCGGGCAGGCGCGGGCCAAAGCCCAGCAGGTGGCTGGCCTCCATGGCCACCAGGGCCTTGCGGCGAAAGGCGGGCGTGAGCGCCAGCTCGGGCCGCTGCCAGAAGGCCGCCTCCCCACCCAGTGCCTCGATGCCCTGCGTGCTGTTGAGCAGCACCTCGGGGGCGGCGCTGGCCATGGCCTCGGCCGTGAGCGGCCGGTAGCCCGCGAACTGCGTGATGGCATTGGTCGCGCCCGCAAAGCGGATCAGCGCATCGGCCGCCGTGCCGGTGCCCGCCACCATGGGGCTGCCGCCGTGCGACAGGATGAAGATGGCGCGCGGGCGCCGCGTGGCGGCCGCCACCTGCTTTTGAACCGCCGCCCACTGCGCATCCAGGTCCGCCTGAAGAGCCTGGGCCTCGCGCTCGCGGCCCACCACGCGGCCCACGGTGGCGACCTTGCGGCGCACTTCGTCCCAGGTGTGGTCGGCCTGCACCAGCTCCACGCGCACACCGGCGCTGCGCACCTGGTCCAGCACCACGGGCGGCCCGGCTTCGGTGGTGCCCACCACGGCGTCGGGTTGGAGGGACAGCAGACCCTCGGCCGAGAGCTGGCGCATATAGCCGACCTTGGCGGTCTTGAGCGCGGCCTCGGGGAACAGGCTGGTGGTGTCGGTGCCCACCAGCTGGCCCTGGGCGCCCAGCAGGTAGACCACCTCGGTCAACGCGCCGCCCAGCGAGACGATGCGCGCAGGGCGGGCTGCCCAGGCGGCCCCTGGCCCCATCGCAGACAACCAAGGCAAAGCCGCCACACTGCGCAGCAACCGCCGACGCGCGCCAACTTGCCCCCAGCTTTGCACGGCCATCGGATCACGCAGCATGGGCCAGCTCCTGCACGCCAGGCAAGCGTGCCACCAGGTCGCGCCAGCCCTGCAGTTCGGGTTTGCCGGGTTTGCGTGCACCGAACAACATGGCCATCAGCTCGCCCGCGTGGTCGAACGCCTCGACCGAGGTGACAACACCATCGGCCGTGGGCTTCTCCACCACCCACACGCTGGCAATCATGTCGGTGCGCAGGTGCAGGTTGAAGCCCGCGTCCAGCACATTGATCCATTGCGCACGCGGCGTATCGAGCGGCTGGATATTGCGCACCGGCCCGGTGTGGATCTGGATGCAGCCGCCGCTGCCCACGAACACCATGATGGGCAGACCGTCCACCGCCGCCTCGTCCAGCAGGCGCGCCACGGCCTGCGGCGCGGCGCGCCAGGCAAACTGGCCTTCGACCAGGCGAAAACTCTGCTGGCGCTCCACGCCGAATTTCTTGGTCAGGCCGAAGAACTCGTGCGTGTCCTTCATCGCGGCCCAGGCCTCGCGCAGTCCGTCGGCGTCGATGTCTGCGTCAGGCAGAACTGCCGCTGGCGCAGGTGGGGCGCCAAACACATAGCCCGCGCTGGGCTGTGCAAACCGGTGGATCACCGCATCGAACGCAGCCAGGTCGGTCGCGTCGCGCGTGAAGATCTTGTGCACCGCACGGCCATGGGCGTTGTAGAACTGCAGGCTGCGCGATGGCGGTTTGGCGGGGTCGTTGGCCAGCTCGGTCACCGCAAAGCCCGCATGCCACTGCGCGAAGAAAAGACGCAGGTCGATGTCTTCGCCCAGCGCAATGCCCACCGGGCCTGTGGCCGACACATGCGTGTACACGCCGGTCTTCTCGTGCACCGTGCCTTCGTTGCGCGTGAGCGCCATCAGCGGGCCGCAGGCTTCGAGCGACTGCAGTAGTTCCAGCCACGAGCCCTGCAGCGGCTGGGCCTTGAGCGGGTGGCCATGCTCGCCCGCATGGGCGGCCACGGCGGCGCCTTCCGACAGCCCTAGGCTCTCGGCGGCGTCCTTGGCACGCTTGCCCGCTGCGCGGGCTGCGGCGAACCGCTCACGGATATCGGGGGCGGCCTGCGGCGGATGGGCCGGAGCGCTTGGGGGGTTCGTTGCAGCGGCATTCATTGCACGGCCTCCGGCGCGGTGTGCCACAGCACGCGGCGTTGTTCGGCAGCCACCATCGCGGCGCTGGCGGCCACGTCCTGGCGCGCCTTGTTTTGCTGGTCCCAGCGGCCTTGCAGGCTCCAGACCACGGTGCGGAAGTGCGGCGTGAAGCCCTGGGCGTCGGCCAGCATCTGCAGGTTGGCCGCGATCTTGCGGCCCATGGCGTCGCGGTGGCTGTCGCAGCAGGCTTGCACATAGCCCGTCATCAGCGCCAGGGTGCCCGCCAGCAGCGCCTCGGCGCAGGGCAGGCTGTATTCCTCATCGCAATGGGCGCAGGATGTGGGCAAATCGGGCATGTCAGGTGCATGGCTCATGGTCTGTCTCCTTGATGGGGTTCATCGGGATGGGCTGTGCCTTAAAAGTCCGCCACCAGCGACACGCGCACTGCGCGGCCAGGTTGGCTGTAGGCGTCGATGAAGCTGACGTTCGCGGCCAGACCGCGCACGTCGGCCCAGCGCCAGTGCTTTTTGTCGGTGAGGTTGTAGATGCCCGCGTTCAGGCGCAGGTCCTTGCGGATGCGCCACTGGGCCGCCAGGTCCAGCACCGTGTACGACGGCGTGAGGAACTGCGTGCTGCCCGTGGCCACACTCACGTCGCTGGACTTCTTGGCGGCGGCATGGGTCATGTCCAGCCGCGCCATCCAGCCACCGGTGTCGTAGCGCAGTCCCGCCGTCAGGCGCGATGGGTCCACGGTGTTCACCGGCTTGCCAGTGGTGGTGTCGCGACCACGCGTCTGGCCGTAGGCAAACGGAGAACTCCACTGGCCGCCGGCCCACTGGCCCCAGCGCATGTCGCCCTTGACCTCGAAGCCGCTCAGCTTGACGCGGCCGATGTTGACCGACTGGAACACCAGCGGGTTGCCCGGCGCGCCCGTGCCGCTGACCTGGCGCAGGTCTTCGATGAAGTCCTTGTAGCGGCCAGTGAACGCAGCGGCCTCGATGGACAAACGCTCCATGCGGCCGCGCACGCCCAGCTCAAAGTTCTGGCTCTTCTCCGGCTTGAGGTTGGCGTTGGGCACCGTGCGGTAATTGCCCACCGGGTTCTCGAAGAAGGCGTTCACCTGCCCCGCATTGGGCGCACGGAAGCCCGCTGCATAGTTGCCAAACACGCTCCACTGATCGCTGGCGCGGTACAGCACGCCGAACTTGGGCGAGGTCGCATTGCCCGACAGCGACACGGCCTGCGCGCCAAAGCCCGCCTGGTCGGCCTTGATGCGGAAGGTGTCAAAGCGCACGCCGGGCGTGATGCTCCAGGGCCCGCTCACGAACTCGTCCTGCACATACAGGGCCGTGCTGGTCTCGGTGGTGTCGGGGAATCGCTTTAGCGGGAAGGTTTCGCCCGTGGGCGGCGTCACACCGGTCTGCAGGTTCTCGACTTTGGCCGCCGTGTAGTCCAGGCCGTAGGTGATCTTCTGCACCCATGGCCCGCCATTGCGCAGCACCTTGCTGCCCTGCAGGTTGGCCTGCCAGGTGCGCTCGTCGTAGGTCACGTCGCGCACGCGGTCGGCGGCGGTGTTGCGGTCTTCGTTGATGTACTCGCGCGAATGGGCGTCCTGCCAGCTCAGCGTGGCCTTCACATCATCGGCAAACGCAGTGTTCACACGCCAGTTGCCCTCCCACGTCGCGCGGCTGCGCTGCATGTCGGTGAACGAGGTGGAGCCCAGCACCGAGGTCGCGGCCAGCGGCGGCTTGGAGCGTGCGGTGAGGAGTTCGTAGTCGGACGTCTTGTCCACATGCTCCAGCGTGAACACATGGCGCTGGCCGCCACCGGGCGTCAGCACCACCTTGCCCAGCAAAGCGCCGCTTCTGTCCTTTTGCGGATTGGGCTTGGTGCGGTCGGCATTGGCCGCATCGTTGGTGCCCATGTTGTCCAGCTCGCGGGCGCGGGTGACGTTGCCGCCCAGCAGCCACTGCACCGTATCGCCCGCCCGGCCCGCCACCGTGGCGCCCACGCGCTTGCCACTTTCGTCGCCGTCATACCCCAGGCTGGCCCGGCCGCCGATGCGCTTGTCGCCGTCGAGGAATGCCGCAGGGTCTGCCGTGATGAAGTTGACCAGGCCGGCCATGCCGTCGGAGCCATACAGCGCCGAGGTGGCGCCGCGCACCACCTCGATGCGCTGCAGCAGCCCGATGTCCAGGTAGTCGCGCCCGAAGGCATTGGCGCTGAAGACATAACTGCGCGGCAGGCGAATGCCATCCACCATCATCAACACGCGGTTACCGTCCAGCCCCCGGATGTTGAAGCCCGCGTTCTGCTCGCGCCCCGTAGAGCCACTGGCCAGCGTGAAGCGTGCGGGCGACCGTGTGACCGACACGTTGGGCAACTCGCGCGCCACGTCGCGGATGTCGCGCACCTGGCCTTCCTCGATGGCCTGCGCATTGATCACGTCGATGCTCATGGGCAGCTCGTCGCGATCCTGCTCGCTGCGCGAGCCGCTGATGACCACTTCTTTGAGCTGCGGCGCTGCAGCCACCAACTGGGCCGCATCTTGCGCATGCGCGTTGCCGATGGCGGCGCACGCACAGGCCACCAGCCATGCAAGCGGCCGCAGACGGCCTTGCAGCCATTGATCGGAGGCGTGCGCCTGTGCGCACCGGGAAGAAAACGGAGGGGAACGGAATGCCTGCGCCACGGAGGGGAATCCTTCTCTGAAACGACAACGAATACAGAGCTGGCTCCATGCAGACGGTCCTGGCTTCTGCGGACAGAAGGATGGGCCGTTGTAGCTGGCTGATGGGATGAAATTATATGAGAATAATTCTCAATAGCAACAATTTAAAACCCTTCTTGATGGTGCTTTACAGGCCCAAGCACAGCCGCTTTCTCCGCAAACGCCGGCGCCATCCAGCCATCCAACGTAACACCGCCTGGGCGACTCCAGCCCCTCCCGGACAGACACCCAAAAACAAAGCGACTGGATGCCGAAACATCCAGTCGCTCTTATTTTTATAGCTATTAGCACTTATCCATCAAGCGCCAGAGGGCAACTTTGTTGGAATATTCCCCCCAATCACTAACCCTACCTTTGCGGGAAAGAGTTTGGGAGAGGGGTCGTGCGGTGCAGCTTTACGCTGCCACGGCTTCGCGCTGCGCTTCGGGAGCCTTGTCGCCTTCGGCCGCAGCCACCACCGGCATGCGGATCAGGTGGTCAAACGCACTCAGCGCCGCCTTCGATCCGTCGCCCGCAGCAATCACGATCTGCTTGAACGGCACCGTGGTGCAGTCGCCCGCTGCGAACACGCCGGGGATGTTGGTGCGGCCGTGCGAGTCGACGATGATTTCGCCGAACTTGGACAGCTCCACCGTGCCCTTGAGCCACTCGGTGTTGGGCACCAGGCCGATCTGCACGAACACGCCTTCGAGCAGCACCAGGTGCTCCACGTTGGTGGCGCGGTCCTTGTACTTGAGGCCGTTGACCTTGCCGTCGGCGCCGGTGATTTCGGTGGTCTGCGCGTTGGTGTGGATGGTCACGTTGGGCAGGCTCTTGAGCTTGTTGACCAGCACGGCGTCGGCCTTGAGCTGGTCGGCAAACTCGATGAGCGTGACGTGGGCCACGATGCCAGCCAGATCGATGGCAGCCTCGACACCCGAGTTGCCGCCGCCGATGACCGCCGTGCGCTTGCCCTTGAACAGCGGGCCGTCGCAGTGCGGGCAGTAGGCCACGCCCTTGTTCTTGTACTCGGCTTCGCCGGGCACGTTCACGTTGCGCCAGCGGGCGCCGGTGGACAGGATCACCGTCTTGGACTGCAGCGTGGCGCCGTTGGCCATCTGCACGCTGATGAGGCCACCTGGCTCGGCCGCGGGGATGAGCTTGTCGGCGCGTTGCAGGTTCATGATGTCCACGCCGTAGGCGCGGGTGTGGGCTTCGAGTGCGGCGGCGAACTTGGGGCCGTCGGTTTCGAGCACCGAGATGTAGTTTTCAATCGCCAGCGTGTCATTGACCTGACCGCCAAAGCGCTCGGCAGCGACGCCGGTGCGGATGCCTTTGCGGGCGGCGTACACAGCGGCCGCGGCGCCTGCTGGGCCACCACCGACGATGAGCACGTCGTACGGGGCCTTGGCGCTGAGCTTGGCGGCTTCGCGGGCGGCGGCGCCGGTGTCGAGCTTGGCGACGATTTCTTCAATCGTCATGCGGCCGGAGCCGAAGACCTGGCCGTTCAAAAACACCATGGGCACGGCCATGATTTCGCGGTCGTTAACTTCTTGCTGGAAGGCTCCGCCTTCGATCACGGTGGTCTTGACCTTGGGGTTGACGATGGCCATGAGCGACAACGCCTGCACCACGTCCGGGCAGTTGTGGCAGGTCAGGCTCATGTAGACCTCGAAGTTGAAGTCTCCATCCAGCGCCTTGATGGAGTCGATCACGTCCTGCTCGACCTTGGGTGGGTGGCCGCCCGTCCACAACAGGGCCAGCACCAGGGAGGTGAATTCATGGCCCAGGGGCAGGCCGGCAAAACGCAGGCTGTTGGTGGCGCCCGCGCGCTGCAGGCTGAAGGATGGCTTGCGCGCATCGTTGCCGTCGGTGCGCAGGGTGATCTTGTCGCTGCGCAGGGATTGGATGGTTGTCAGCAGCTCGCGCATGTCGCGCGCAGTCTCGCTGTCGTCCAGGGATGCCACCAGCTCAAACGGCTGCTGCACGCGCTCCAGGTAGGCGGCGAGTTGGGTCTTGAGTTGTTCGTCGAGCATGGTGGTGTCCTTTGAAATTCGAGTTGTGGTGTCTGGGAGGGTGACGCCAAAAAGGCTGCAGTTCAAGCCTGCTTGTCAACGTCCGGGCGTAAAAAAGCCGGACGGCATGGCGCGATGGCGCCATGACGCTGTCCGGCTTCAGAGGCCGAGAAAAGCGAACGCTTAGATCTTGCCGACCAGGTCCAGCGAAGGCGTGAGGGTCTTGGCGCCTTCCTTCCACTTGGCGGGGCAGACTTGGCCAGGGTTGGCGGCGGTGAACTGGGCAGCCTTGAGCTTGCGCAGGGTTTCCGACACGTCGCGGGCGATTTCGTTGGAGTGGATTTCCAGGGTCTTGATCACGCCATCGGGGTTGATCACGAACGTGCCGCGCAGTGCCAGGCCTTCTTCAGGGATGTGCACGCCGAACGCGTTGGTCAGCTGGTGCGTTGGGTCGCCAACCAGGGGGAATTTGGCCTTGCCCACGGCGTCCGATGTTTCGTGCCACACCTTGTGCGAGAAGTGCGTGTCGGTGGTCACGATGTAGACCTCGGCGCCGGCCTTCTGGAACTCAGCGTAGTTGTCGGCAGCGTCTTCGATTTCGGTGGGGCAGTTGAAGGTGAAAGCTGCGGGCATGAAGATCAGCACGGACCACTTGCCCTTGAGGGACTGCTCGGTCACTTCGATGAATTCACCCTTGCCGTCACGGTTGACGAAAGCGGTGGTCTTGAAGGGCTGAACTTGCGTATTGATCAGGGACATTGCTGTTTCCTTAGTGGTTGGTTAACTGAACAGGACTGAAGTCTAGGCCTTTCGAGACCATCAATCCAATTAATTGATTTGATTGAATCAATTGCCTATGACTATACAGTGACACCCTGCCCTCAGGCCGGGGCGGGCATTGTGCCCCCTTTTAAACCCCCAAAGACCGCAAGGAAGCCGCTGCAAGAACCACCGCCCACCCGGTCAACCCTTGCGGCATATCAAACATTCAAATACAACTGATTCGCGTTTAGTTTTATCATCTACTGCACTGCAGCAACGCCGCCCAGGCCACTTTGCTGCAGTGGGCCAGCCAAAGCTCGACGCCTCTGAAATATTGGTCAAAACGGCCTGCAGCGTTTTATTGATAAGCGCAAGCAGCTCATAAATTTATAGCAAAGACCTCAAACACCATGTTCCAAACACTTCTGATCTGTTTCCGCGAAGGGCTGGAAGCCCTGCTGGTGGTGGCGATTGCCACCCTGTACCTGCGCAAGACCGGGCGCCTGCACCTGTTGCTGCCACTGCGCGCGGGCGTGGGCGTGGCAGCCCTGCTCTCGCTGGTGCTGGGCTGGGTGCTCTCGCAGGTGGGCGCGCTGTCGCCCGCAGCCGAGGGTGGCATGGCGCTGGTGGCTGCCGCCACCGTGGCCTGGTGCGTGGTGCACATGCGCCGTGCGGGCCAATGCATGGGCCAGGACATTGCCCAGCGCATGGACCGCGCCAGTGTGCTGGAAGGCCCGCGCGCCTGGGTGGCGGTGTTCCTGTTTGCCCTCTTCATGGTGGGCCGCGAAGGCGTGGAAACCGCCACCATGCTCGCCGCCCTGGCCCGCAGCGCCGAGCTGGGCTACATGGCCTGGGGCGGCCTGGCGGGCCTGGCGCTGGCCATTGCCATCGCCTGGGCCTGGACGCGCTACGGTCGCGCGGTGAACCTTGCGCGGTTCTTCCGGGTCACGTCGTGGTTCATGGCGGTGTTTGCGGTGCAACTGGTGGTGTATGCGTTCCATGAGTTCACCGAAGGCGCAGCGATACCCGGCATCGACAATGCTTACTGGCATGCGGCCACCGAAGACCTGGCCGAAGGCACCATTGCCCAGGCCATCTCGCTGGCCCTGGTGCTGGTGCCCACGGTATGGCTGGGCCTGGCGCACTGGCGTGAACGGCGCACGGCGCCATCGTCCGCAGCCGCAACCGCCATGGGCACACAGGCTGCCGCGCCACGCGCCGCACAATAGCCCCGCGCACGGCCTGGGCAGCCCCATCGGGCCTACCGTGCCGGATAGGGTCGACCGGGGTGAACGCGAACGCCTATCAACCTCACACGCAGCCAGCGCGCTCTAGCAGGGATATGCCTTGCGCGTGTTGATATGGCTCACGACAATCGGGGCCGAATCAACACAACACAACAAGGAGTCCCCATGAAAGGTGACGCACAGGTCATTGGCCATCTGCAGGCCCAGCTCAAGAACGAACTCACGGCCATCAACCAGTACTTCCTGCACTACCGCATGCTCAAGCACTGGGGCTTCGACAAGCTGGCCAAGAAGGAGTATTCGGAATCCATCGGCGAGATGAAGCATGCAGACTGGCTCATGGACCGCATCTTCACGCTGGATGGCCTGCCCAACCTGCAGGACCTGGCCAAGATCCAGGTCGGCGAAGACGTGCCAGAGATCCTGGCCTGCGACCTGCGCGCCGAACAAGGCGCCCAGGCCACCATCAAGGATGGCATCGCCCACTGCGAAACAGTGCGTGACTATGTCTCGCGCGACCTGCTGCAAAAGATCCTGGACGACACCGAAGAGCACATCGACTTCCTGGAAACCCAGATCGATCTGATCGGCAAGGTGGGCCTGCAGAACTACCTGCAATCGCAGATGGGTGACGTGGAGTAACGCCAAGACTGCACCAGAGCGCTCCACGAAAAGTACCAAGAAGAACAACAAAAAACGGGCCGAGGCCCGTTTTTTTGTGCCCACGCCATCACCAAGCTCCCCCGATTGCACGGGGCTGCGAAGCACAGCCCTACCCCCATGTCACAAGCTGTTGCAAGCACACATCAAACCAGCGCAAATAGCATTTTTATAAATGCGAATGCTTCTCAACAAAAGTAGAATGCGTTCTTACGACCAAGGCCATTCCTTCTTGCAGCTCCCGATCTGCAAGGGCAGGTCCCGTGATTCCCTTTAACACCTAGCCAGCCAGTCAGCCGGGCTCTCCGCCGCTGCAGCCAGCGTTTGTACGTTTGCCGTACGACACCTACTGCCTGGAGCCTTTCTGATGCCGCGCAGCACCGCCAGCCCCTGCCCTGCAGGAGTTCTGCTTCTCTCCTTTTCTGAAGGCCGCACCGCCCTGGGTGCCGCCGCAGGTCGGCCATGAAGGCGGCCAGCGTTGACTGGCGCTACCGCCTGGCCATCACCTCCCGCGCCGTGGCGGCCATTGGGGGTGGGTATGCACTGGCCGCAGGGTTCACGGCTGCGCTTTCGCTGGTGTTGGCGCAGTGGATGCCGCGCGTGGAGGCCGTGCTGACCGCCACCATGCTGGCCTGGCTGGCCTATGCCATGGCGGCGGGATGGGCGTTTTATGCGCGCACGGCCTGGGGCGCCTGGGGCGGCACACTGCTGCCCGCCCTGGCAATGGGCGCGTGCGCCATGGCGCCGCAATGGATGAGGGGCACGCCATGACAACAGCGACCTCCACCGTGCGCAAGAGCGCCGACCGCGAAGGCTTTCGCCAGGCGATGTCGTGGCTGCACACCTGGGCAGGGCTCATCCTGGGCTGGCTGCTGTTTGCGATCTTCCTCACGGGCACGCTGTCGTTCTTCAAGAACGAGTTCAACCTGTGGATGCGACCCGAGATGCACGGGCTGCCGCGCACCGACGCGGCCGATGCGCAGGTGGCCCAGAAGTCCGTGGACGCGCTGGTGCGCAAGGCCCCCGACGTCACCCAGTGGATCCTGCACCTGCCCGATGACCGCGACCCAGCCGTCAACATGCTCTGGCGCGGCACCGGCAACGGGCGCTTTGAAACGCTGCGCATGAACCCGCAGACGGGCGAGCCCATCGAGGCGCGCCAGACCATGGGCGGTGATTTTTTCTACCGCTTTCACTTCGAGCTGCGTACCGCGCAAAAGGGCCGCTGGACTATCCAAGGCCGCTGGGTGGTGGGCGTGGCCACGATGCTGATGTTTGTGGCGCTGATCACCGGCGTGATCACACACCGCCGCATCTTCAAGGACTTCTTCACCTTCCGCCCTACCAAGGGCGGGCAGCGTGCCTGGCTGGATGCGCACAACGTCAGCGGCGTGCTGGTGCTGCCGTTCTACCTGATGATCACCTTCAGCGGGCTGATGATCTTTCACACGCTGTACATGCCTGCGGGCATTGCCGCCAACTACAAGAACGAGAAAGGCGTGGACTCCAACGCCTACTTTGCCGACCTGCAGGGCGAGAAGCCCGAGAGCCGCCCCCGCCGTGGTGCGGGCGACAAGGTGGAGCCCCTGCCCGCCATCGCCCTGCAGCCCATCATCGACGCGGCCACCACCCGCTGGCAGGGCGGGCGCATCGGCAGCGTGCAGGCGCGCCGCGATGCCAACGGCCGCGCCGTGGTGGAGGTAACGCGCCACGAAGGCGACCGCCTGCAGTACCGCCCACCGCGCCTGCTGTTTGATGCCACCACCGGCCAATGGCTGGACCAGGCCGATGCCACCAGCCCCGCCGTCAAGACCTATGGTGTGCTGTATGGCCTGCACATGGCGCGGTTTGCCGATGTGGGCCTGCGCTGGGCGCTGTTCGGTTTTGGGGTGCTGGGCAGCCTGATGATTGCCACGGGCATGGTGCTGTGGTCGGTCAAGCGCAGCGCCAAGTCGCAGACACAGGCCAGCCGCCAAGGGGCGGCCAAAACGACCAGCAACATAACCAGCAACGCGCCCGCTGCGCACCCCAAAGCGCCGTTTGGCGAGCGCTTGGTGGCTGGTATCAACATCGCGACACTGGCCGGGCTGCCGCTGGCCTGTGGCGTGTACCTGGCCGCCAACCGCCTGATCCCTGTGGGCATCGAGGGCCGAGCGGATGCAGAGCTGGCCTGGTTCTTCAGCGCCTGGGGCATCACGCTGCTGTGGGCGCTGGCCTGCGCGGTGGCGCGCCCGCACCGCCTGGGCTGGACGGTGCCGCTGGCCGCTGCGGGCCTGGTGTGGGCCGCGCTGCCGCTGATCAACGCGCTGACCACACACACCCACCTGGGCGTGAGCCTGCCCGCGCGCGAATGGGTGTGGGCCAGCATGGACCTGTCGTTTTTGGCCACCGGGCTGCTGCTGGGCTGGCTGGCGTGGCGCGTGCGCCCCGGCCGCGTACCCCGTCGCGGTGCGCCTGCAAAGAATGCGCGGCCTGCCCCGTCGGTGCCCGTGGCGCCCGCCGAAACCTCCACCTCGGGAGCCTGAGCCATGTCTGCCTTTCTTCTGTGCTTTGCCGCCTGGTCGGCCATTGCGCTGGGCATGGATCGCCACCACGAAGACGCCCTGGGCCAGGAAGGCTCCATGCGCCGCCTGGTGGCGTTGCGCCGCTCGGGCTGGCTGCTGCTGGTGCTTTCGCTGTGGCTGGCAGCGGCGCACCCGCCGGGGGGCGTGCCTGCATCCCTGGGCGTAACGGCATGGTCCGTGGCCCTGTCGGTGGCCGCCGTGGCGGTCACGGCCACCGTCACCTGGCAGCCCCGGCGCACGCCCGAACTGGCTGGCGCCGCCCTGCTGGCGGGCCTGCTGGCGCGGGCGCTGGGGTGGTGATAGCCAGGCTCCACGCTCCCGCAGCCGTGCGCTGAGCCCGCTCGGGCTCGATCTCGCTTTTCTGTTTTCACGGCCCCACCACATCCCAGACAGCGGGCCTTCGCGGCACGCGCCAGGCCACGAGGTGCAAGGGCTTTTCGCCAACCGCGTTGCGCTCACTCCAAGGAAAACCATGCACGCTTACACACCAACCCCCTATCGCCTCCACCCGCTGGTGGCCGCCCTGCTTGCCACGCTGTGTGGCACAGCACTGGCGCAGACGACGGCGCCGCCCCCTGCAGTTGCGCAGACCACGCCGCAGACGCTGGGCGAGGTCACCGTGCAATCCAGCGCGGACGACGACGGCTATTCGCCCGCCGCCGCCAGCACGGCCACCAAGGGCAGCGCGCCGCTGCGCGACGTGCCCCAGGCGGTGAACGTGGTGCCCGCGCAGCTCCTGCGCGACCAGGGCGCGCGCTCCATGGAGGACGCGCTGCGCAACGTGCCGGGCGTGGCCATGAGCCATGGCGACGGCCAGCGCGACCAGGTGGTGATACGCGGCTTTACCGCCATCGCCGACCAGTTTGTGGATGGCGTGCGCGACGACGCGCTGTACTTCCGTGACCTGGCCGACATCGAGCGTGTGGAAGTGCTCAAGGGCCCTGCCGCAGTGCTGTACGGGCGCGGATCGTCGGGTGGCCTGATCAACCGCGTGACCAAGAAGCCCAAGTTTGGCGAGACCTCGGGCGAGGCATCGCTGGGCCTGGGCAATTTCGACTACCGCCGCGCCACGGCCGACGTGAATGTGGGCATCAGCGACACCGCCGCCTTCCGCATCAACGCCGCCGTCGAAGACTCTGGCAGCTACCGCGACCAGCAGTTCGTCAAGCGCCACAATTTCGCGCCGTCGCTCGCGCTCAAGCTCGCGGCGCAGACCGACCTGCTGCTGCAGTACACCAACGCGCGCGACAAGCGCCTGACGGACTTCGGCATTCCCGCACTCAATGGCCGCCCAGTCAACGTGCCCGCGAGCACCTACTACGGCTCCAGCAACGCCGCGCAGGACGACACCACCACCAGCACCATGCAGTCGTTCGCGGCCACGCTGAACCACCGCTTCAACGACGACTGGTCGGTGCGCAACGTCACGCGCCTGTACGACTACGCGCTGGACCGTTACAACACCCTGCCCGGCGGCACCACCGACCCGGTGAACCTGACGGTGGGCCGCACGCGCTCGTTCATCCTGCGCGATGAAAAAGGCTTCTTCAACCAGACCGACGTGACGTGGCGCAACCAGCTCGGCGGCTTGAAGCAGGAGTGGCTGATGGGTGTGGAACTGGGCCAGCAAAAGAAACGCTCCGAGTCCGTCACCGGTGGCGCAGACCGCGTGCCACTCTTCAACCCCGGCAACCGCCCTGCTCCCGCCATCCCAGCGGCCAACTACAACGCCGACAGCGCCATCCCCAGCCACACCACGCAAGACACAGCCGCGCTGTACTGGCAAAACCAGATCACGCTGGCGCCCCAATGGAAGGCGCTGGTGGGCGCCCGCTACGACGTCTTCGGGCAAGAGACCACGTTCGACCGCAAGCTCGCAACGCTCTCGCGCACCGACAAAAAGTTCAGCCCTCGCGCGGGCCTGGTGTGGCAGCCGAGCGATGTGGTGTCGTACTACGTGTCGTACAGCAAATCCTTCCAGCCCTCGGCCGAAGCGTTTGCGCTGGCCGCCAACAACACCGGCGCCGAACCAGAGATCACCGAGAACAAGGAAATCGGCGTCAAGCTCGACCTGCTGGACGGCCGCCTCAATGTCACCGGTGCGCTCTTCAACCTGGAGCGCACCAACATCAAGAACACCGACCCCGCCAATCCCGGTCGTCAGATCAACGTGGGCACCCAGCGCACCAACGGGCTGGAGCTGACTGCCAACGGCCGCCTGCCCGGCCGCTGGGACGTGAGCACCGGCTACGCCTGGCTGGACGGCCGCATGACGAAGTCACTGGCCACCACCACATCCACACAGCTGCCCACCGCCGCCATCGCCGCCCAAGGCAAGGTGCCCGCACTCACGCCGCGCAACTCCGCCTTCCTGTGGGCCATGAAGGACCTGGGCCACGGCCTGCGCGTGGGCGGCGGCGTGAACTACGTGGGTGCGCGCTTCACCTCGCTGACCAACCTGGTCACCCTGCCCGGCTACACCACGCTGGACGCGGCCCTGCAGTACACGCTGGGCCAGTGGGATGTGGACGTGAACATCAAGAACCTGGCCAACCGCAAGTACTACGTGTCGGCCCACGGCAGCAACGACAACCTGATCCTGCCCGGCTCGCCGCGCGCGGTGCAGGTGACGCTGCGCACGCGGTTCTGACGCTGCGCCTGCAGGCGCAGCACGAAAATTTGAAGAATTTTGGCTGCTAGCGCTTGATGGATAAGCGCTAGAAGCTATTAATTTAATAGCATATATCAAACACCGAGGAGGAGAAGCACTATGCAAATGCACCCACTGGCCTTTGCCGCCCTGCTGGTCGCCGTGGCAACGGCGCAAGCACAGACCAGCTCCAGTCCCACCACGGGCAACCCCACCACGACAGCGCTGCCCGAAGTGAAGGTGACCGACGAGGCCAACAGCGCGGCGACCGAAGGCTCGGGCCAGTACACCGCCCGCGAAGTCAGCGTAGGCAAGCTCCAGCAGGCACCGCGCGAGACGCCACAGTCCCTCAGCGTGGTCACGCGCCAGCAGCTGGATGACCGCAACCTGACCAAGGTGGAAGACGCCATCAAGCTGAGCACCGGCATGACGGTCACGCGCTTTGATGGTGCGGGCAACTACAACACCTTCCAGGCGCGCGGGTTCGATCTGGGCTCCATCCAGCTCGATGGCGTTCCGATCCCCCAGGGCAACTACAGCACGCTCGACACGGCCATGTATGACCGCATCGAAGTGCTGCGCGGCCCGGCCGGGCTGCTGCAGGGCGCGAGCGAGCCCGGCGGCACCGTGAACCTTGTGCGCAAGCGCGCCCCGGCCAAGCTGGCCATTGGCGCCGATGCGGCGGTGGGCTCCTTCGGCCTGCGCCGGGGCACCGTAGACGTGGGCGGCGGCCTCAATGCTGAAGGCACGATCCGCGCGCGCGCTATCGCGGTGGTGGAAGACAAAGACAGTTTTGTAGACACCCTGTTCAACAACAAGCGCCTGGGCTACGGCACGCTGGAATGGGACATCACTCCCTCCACCACCGTGTCGGTGGGCGCGGCGCAGCAACGCGTGCGCGCCGCCATCGACCAGGGCTTGCCCACCTATGCCGATGGCCGCCTGGCCGACCTGCCCCGCGGCGCCTTTGCCGGCCTGCGCGCCAACCGCCAAGACCTGGAGACCACCGACGTTTTCGCAGAGCTGGAGCACCGGCTGGATGGGGGCGGCTTGGTGCGCCTGTCCGCGCGCGACATCGACCGCACGGCGTTCTACCGCTCGGCCCGCGCCAACAGTGCCCTGGCCGCCGACGGCAGCTTCACCATGGAAACCGTGGACGGCGACTTTCACGTGCGCACCCGCAACTACGACGCCTTCCTGGCCACACCGGTGCAGGTGGCAGGCCGCACCCACAAGCTGCTGGTGGGCGCGAGCCACAACGAGGGCAAGAGCTGGGACGGCAACTACGCCTACGGCCCCAGCCTGCCGTTCAACCTGCTGCAGCCCCACTACGACCTGGCCTACCCAGACATCCGGCTACCGGGCTTCACCTCGATCGTCACGCGCCGCGAGAACGCGCTGTACGGGCAGGCGCAGATCGGCCTGACCGACACGGTCAAGCTGCTGGCAGGCGGGCGTCTGTCGTGGGCGGAGGTGGTGACGCGCAGCACCAGCACGGGCGCAGTCACCGCATCGGCAGACCCTGGCCGCCAGTTCGTGCCGTCGCTGGCTCTGATGTGGGACTTCCACCCGCAGTACACCGGCTACGCCAGCTATGCAGAGACCTTCGTGGTGCAAAGCCAGCTCAACGCGGCCAAGCAATTGCTTGCCCCACGCACAGGCAAGCAAGTGGAGCTGGGCGTGAAGGGCGAGTTTTTGCACAAGCGCCTGCAGGCCCATGCAGCGCTGTTTCGCATCATTGACGAGAACCGCGCCATCGCCGACCCGGTGGTGGCAAACGCCTACATCGCCGGCGGCAAGGTGCGCGCGCAAGGCTTCGAAACCGAGATCAGCGGCCAGCCCCAGCCCGGCTGGGACATCGTGGCGGGCTACGCCTACAACGACACCCGCTACCTCCAGGCCCCCGTGGCGCAGCAGGGCCAGGTGTTCAGCCCCGTCACGCCGCGCCACAGCGTGAACCTGTTCACCCGCTATGCCTTCACCAGCCCGGCGCTGCGCGGCTTCAGCGTGGGCGGCGGAATGACCTACCGCAGCGAGTTCTTTGCGCAAAGCGGTGCGTTGCGCATCAACGCACCGGGCTACGCAGTGTTCAACGCCCAGGTGGGCTACCAGATCAACGACCACCTGTCTCTGAACCTGTCGGTGGACAACCTGCTGGACAAGACCTACTACGAGAAGGTGTCAGGCATTTCGCGCCAGAACTTTTATGGCGAGCCGCGGCGTGTGACGGTGGCGCTCAAGGCGCGGTATTGAGACGGGACGAGGGAAAAGACATAGGCATCGGTGAAGATGCCATGCACCTTGAGCCGATTCCGCGCGAGGCACTCTCGCACTGCGCCCGACCGCTCGGCCAGGCTGAGACTGGGTGTGTTGTGCTGGGCCACGACGATTTCAACGCGGCCCAGCTTGAGCTCTGCAAAGGCGAACTGACTGAGTGCCTGAACGGCGGCGAGCGCTGCGCCTTGGCGCTGCCAGGACTGGCGGACCCAGTAGCCCAGGTTGCAGAAGCCGTTGACTAGGTTGAATTGATTGAGGCCGCAGCCGCCCACAAGGGTATTGGACCGGGCGTCGAAAATGCCGAACTCGTAGCTGGAACCGCGCTCCCACTCGGCCTCGCAATGCGCAAACCAGGACGCAGCATCGGCGGTTGAGTAATTAGGATGGGCCCAGGGCATCCACTTCCCGACGGTGGCAGTGGACTCCAGAACGGCCTCGACGAAGGAGGGGAGATCGGATTCAGCGAAGGGACGGAGCTCGAAACGACCGGAGGCAAGCATGGGGCAGGAACTGCAGAGGTTTAACGTCGAAGCTGACCGGAACGCAGCGCCTTGCGATAGCGTTTGAGGTTCTTCGCCTTGCGTCCCGTCGGAAACTGAGTTAACTCCATGCCGCAGCCAGCAACCGCCAGCGCCGCAATCAGGTCTGCGGGGAAATGGTCAGACTGTACGACCACATCGCGCATAGCGATCCCAAAGTCCAAAGTCGCGTGCTCCACGCCTGCGACTTCGCTCATGTTCTTCAAGATGCTTAAATGGGCACGGAGAAACTGGATTGCGTCGGCCTGCTGCTGCTCCAGGTCTTCAAACTCAGCGTCACTCACCACCAAGGTCAGCCCGGAAGTCACTGCAGGCCGGCTATTCGGCCGGGAACTGCGCGGCACACCGCGCCGCCAAACGCTGCACGGCTCAACCGGACTCAGCGCGACAAGGCTTTCCACATCAGCCTCGCGACCCACAAAGTGAAGGATGCAACCCATACGATTTAAGGTTTGAGAAGAGCGCTGGCACTGGGGACTGAAAAATTTGGTGCCCAGCGATTGACTACACGGATTTCACAGGTCTTCGATCGTAAGAAGATGGTTGATGTGCGCAAAAAATACCCACGGCTACCCATCCACATCTTCGTCACGCACAGCAGCAATCTCGCCAAACTCGGACTGCAACGCATTGCGAATCAGCGCGGGATAAGCAAACCAGTAGTGCCGACGAACCGCATCACGAACGAACTCCGCTCCAAACATCTCACTGAAATGGCGCTGCTCCCACACGGCAAGCCGGCTGCGGTCATCCGCCAACAACGACCTGCGGTGCCGGGTCATCAGGCGTTTGAGAGTACCTCGGTCTGCTATCCCAAACCTGCGTAGCTCTGGCAACAAGTCCTCGTACAGCGCCATGTCCTCCACGTAGTCGTTTTTCGGCGGAAAGATGCCACTCATGACCTGTCGCACCAGTTCAGCGTTCAGCAACTGAAGCGATGCTCTCTTTCTTGCGGAAACGTGCTTTTTCATGGATTCGGCAACTAACTTTTCAGGATTGGATGAATCGGAGAGGGCGACGCGTGCTCGCGAAGCCTTGCACAACAAGCTGCGGGCTCCTTCGACGAACCCGCTCCGCATCATGGGGGCGTCCCGCCTTTCTTGTGCACCTTGAAACTTTCATCAAGGTAGACCGTAGAACTCGTCATGCCGTAGCCTTCGCAGACAAACCCGTTCAAAGGCAGCACGCCAGGCGCATCGGTGAGCCGGCCTCTCACTTCCTTGTACTTCTTTCCCACACGCCGTGAATGAATGGCGGCGTTGGTCAGGTAGTTGAGACTCACTCGGTAAGAGGAGTTGCTGGAATAGTCTTCGTCATCCTGTTGCTCGCCGATGTGTTCCAGGTCTTCGGTCTTGGCGTTGTGGCGGAACTGCAGCGTGAAGCCCGAGAACCGAGCGGCGTCTGCGTAGTAGACCGCCTGAACGAACAACGAATTGTTTTTGATGTCCAGGTTGTAGAACTTGCTGGGGTGGCAGAACTCGCCGGACACTGAGAGCACCTGATAGCTGCCATCTGCCCTTCCGGTCAGGACAAGCAACCGCTCCTCTCGCTGGCCTTCTCCTTTGTGCCTTGTCAGCAACACGGCCAGGTCGGGAACGCCGTCGCCGTTCAAGTCGCCTTCTGCAGTGGTCCAGACAAAATCGGAATGCCGAAACTCGAGGGGTATTGCGAGCCGGGCCCTTTGCTCTGCGGATGTGTTTCCGTCTGCGGCATGTGCATTGCCCGTGCACAGCATGGCCAGAACAGCGGGCCCGAGCAAGGCAGCCCTGTGCAGCGCCCGACACAAGGCACCCATGCAAGCCGCAGATGCGTGCGCGGCAGGCTGAACGGCGCGGGATATCGTGGACACGGAACTCTCCTGAAAGCGGCTCGCAACCTGGTTTTGAAGCCGATGCACTGGTTTCAAACGCATGTGTGAATGCCTTCAAAACCAACGCGTTGTGGCGATGGGAATATAGCCTGCAGACTCAAACCACGCCCTGCATCCGCAGCCCCTGCGCGCAAAGCCATCCCTCCCACAAAGCGCCTGATGGGCAGCAGGCGGAGCCGATTTCGCACCACCCTTACCCCCACGTAGTCACGAATAAAAACAATTCCCATTTGCAATGTAAAATTAGGTTTCCGCAAGCCACAGCCCTCCCCCGGAGCCTTTTTTGAACAGGCCTCCCGGCTGCAGCCAGCACCCACCGTCTTCCGATGTTTCCGGGTTGTCTGGCTTGATGAACCACTTTTTCGCCTTTTCTGTTGCGACAGCGCGCTCCGTGCCGTGGGCGGCGCTAGCGGTGGTGCGACTGCCCGACTGCCCTTGCCACCCCGCCCCCACGCCATGCTGAGCCCCACCGCCCTGCGCCGCTGGAGCTGGACCCACAAGTGGTCCAGCCTTGTGTGCACCGTCTTCATGCTGCTGCTGTGCCTCACGGGCCTGCCGCTGATCTTTCACCACGAAATTGGCCACCTGCTGGGCACCGAGGTCGAGGCGCCCGCCATGCCCGCCAACACGCCGCGCGCCAGCCTCGACAAGGTGCTGGCCACCGCGCATGCGCTGCACCCGGATCGTGTGGTGCAGTTCGCGTCGCACGCCGAGGACGATGACAACGTGTGGTTCGTCACGCTCACGCCCACACCGGCGCCCACGGACGATTTCCGCTCCGTGGCGGTGGATGCGCGCACGGGCCAGGTGCTGGCGCAGCCACGGTTTGACGAGGGCTTCATGTACGTGATGTTCAAGCTGCATGTGGACCTGTTTGCGGGGCTGCCGGGCAAGCTGTTTCTGGGCTTCATGGGCTTGCTGCTGCTGGTGGCCATCGTCACGGGGGTGGTGCTGTATGCGCCGTTCATGCGCAAGCTCGCGTTTGGCGAGGTGCGGCGTGATCGCTCGACCCGCGTGAAGTGGCTGGACCTGCACAACCTGCTGGGCATCGTCACGCTGGTGTGGGCGTTTGTGGTGGGCGGCACGGGCATGATCAACACGTGGGCCGATCTGCTCATCAAGTACTGGCAGTACGACCAGCTGTCGGTGCTGCTCAAGCCCTATGAGGGCCAGCCCATCGTGCCCGCCGCAGAGCGCGGGCCGCTGCAACAAGCGCTGGAGGTGGCGCAGGCCCAGGCGCCGGGCACCAAGCTGTCGTTCATTGCGTTCCCGGGCACGGCGTTTTCCAGCCCGCATCACAACACATTCTTCCTGCGGGGCAACGAGCCGCTCACCTCGCGCCTGCTCAAGCCCGTGCTGGTGGATGCGCGCACGGCGCAGGTCACAGCAGCGCCCCAGCTGCCGTGGTACCTGACTGCGCTGCTGGTCTCGCAGCCGCTGCACTTTGGCGACTACGGCGGCATGCCGATGAAGATCCTCTGGGCGCTGCTCGACATTGCCACCATCGTGGTGCTGGGCAGCGGGTTGTACCTGTGGTTGCGCAAAGGTGCGCAGGCGGGCAGCGCCAGCAACGCCAGTACCAGCACCGCCACGGCGGCAGCCACCGTGCACGGCCACACCGGCCTGCCGCCAACGGCTGCCGCATGCACTGGCGGCGCGCTGCCAAGCACGGAGGGCCGCGCATGAAGGCGAGCCCTTTCTGGTCGCTGTGGGGCTGGCCCATCGTGATGGGTGTGCTGACCACCACCGGCCTCATCACGGCACTGGTGTCTGACACCTGGGGCGACTGGTGGTCGTGGGTGGGTCTGGGCATTCCGGTGGTGGTGATGGGCTGGACCTGCTGGCCGCGCACCACGCCAAGGGCCACTGCGCAACGCGCCCATGACAAACCCCACACCGATGCCGACGAAGCGGGCACCAACGCCAACGCCACGCCACTCTGAAAATTCCCCGCACCTTCACCACGCCATGCGCAATTCCCATTCCCCTCGCCGCCCTACCCTGACCCCAGCCGCACTGGCCGCCGCGTTGCTCTTCACACTGGCCGCGCCCGCCGCTTGGGCGCAAGCGACGGCCAGCGGTACCGAGCCCGACGGCAAAACCCTGTCCACCGTCACGGTGAACGCCAGCGCCGACGCATCGGCGCAAGGCCTGTCGCCCGCCTACCCCGGCGGCCAGGTGGCCCGTGGGGGCCGTGCGGGCATCCTGGGCACCAAGGACGCGATGGACACGCCGTTTTCCATCACCAGCTACACCAACGAACTGATCCAGGACCGCCATGCCCGCAGCGTGGGCGATGTGCTGCAGAACGACCCCACGGTGCGCGTGGCACGTGGCTTTGGCAATTTTCAGGAGGCGTTCTTCATCCGGGGGTTCATCCTCGATTCGGACGACACGGCCTACAACGGCCTGTATAGCCTGCTGCCGCGCCAATACATCGCCACCGAACTGTTCGAGCGTGTGGAGGTGCTGCGCGGTGCATCGGCCTTTTTGAACGGCGCCAGCCCCAACGGCGGCGGCCTGGGCGGCAGCATCAACCTGCTGCCCAAGCGCGCGCCCAACGAGCCCTTGAACCGCGTGACCTTTGGCGTGGCCAGCGGCGGCCAGACGCAGGTGGCGGCCGACATTGCCCGCCGCTTCGGGCCGGATGGCAACACTGGCATCCGCGTGAATGCTGCTGCCCGCAATGGCGGTACGGCGGTGGACCACGAAGACGTGCAGCTCGGCCTGCTGGCCGTGGGCCTGGACTGGCGCAGCCGTGACGTGCGCCTGTCGGGCGACATCGGCTGGCAAGACCACAAGCTCAAGAACACCCGCACCAACGTCACGCTGGGCAGCGCTGTGACCACGGTGCCGAGCGTGCCCGACAACCAGACCAACTTTGCCCAGCCCTGGAGCTACTCCAACGAACGCGATGTGTTCGGCACGCTGCGTGGCGAGTGGGACCTGACGCCCAGCACCACGGCCTGGGCTGCGGCGGGCGCGCGCCGTGGCGAAGAAGCCAATTCACTGGCCAACCTCACGGTGACCAACGCCGCCAGCGGCGCCGCCACCACCTACCGCTTTGACAACACCCGCAAGGACAGCGTGAACACCGGCGAGCTGGGCCTGCGTGGCAAGCTGCAGACCGGCAGCGTTGGGCATGAATGGGTGGCGGTGGCGTCGCACTACGACTTCGAAAAGAAGAACGCCTACGCCATGGATTGGCGCAACACGCACGCCACCAATCTTTACAACCCCATAGCCACCAACCTGCCCGGCTTCAGCGCCAACACCCTGTTTGGCGGCGACCTGGCCAATCCCCTGCGCACCGGCAGCACGCGCCTGTCCAGCTTTGCGCTGGGCGACACGATGGCGTTCATGGACAACCGCCTGCTCTTCACCGTGGGCTTGCGCCACCAGAAGATGGAGATCGCCAATTACGACTACGGCACCGGGCTGCAGACCGACCGCTACGACCAGAGCCGCACCAGCCCGCTGCTGGCGGCTGTCTACAAGGTCAACAAGGGCCTGTCGGTGTATGCCAACTATGTGGAAGGCCTGAGCCAGGGCCAGACCGCGCCCAGCACGGCGACCAACCGGGGCGAGATGCTGGCGCCCTATGTCTCCAAACAAAAGGAAGTGGGCGTGAAATTTGACGCGGGCCGCGTGGGCGGCAGCGTGGCGCTGTTCTCCACCACCAAGCCGCGTGCGTTTTTGAACACGGCCAACCTCTTCAGCACCAGCGGCAAGGACCGCCACCAGGGCATCGAGCTGGCCGTGCAAGGCGAGGCCACCAAGGGCCTGCGCCTGCTGGGCGGCCTGACCTGGCTGGATGCCAAGCAGCAGACCACCGGCGCTGCCGCCACCGACGGCCAGCGCGTCATCGGTGTACCCAAGCTGCAAGCCAACCTGGGGGCGGAATGGGACGTGCCCGGCGTGCCGGGCCTGGCCGTGGACGGCCGCTGGGTGCACACCGGCGCCAGTTATGCCAACGCCACCAACACCCTGCGCGTGCCCGGCTGGAACCGGCTCGACGTGGGTGCCCGCTATATGACGGAAGTGCAAGGCAAGCTCGTCACACTGCGCGCCCGCATCGACAACCTGACCAACCGCAACTACTGGGCCTCAGTCGGCGGCTACCCCGGCTCGGGCTACCTGGTGGTGGGTGCGCCACGCACCTTGTCGCTGAGCGTGAGCGTGGACTTCTAGAGCGGCACCCCGCGCCACACAGGCACTGCCAAGACCCATTTCAGGGTCAAAAAGCCACCCAGCGCTTATCCAACAAGCGCAGGCAGCTATAAAAAAAGAGTATTTTTCCCCCGTAGCGCCGGGGGTGTGGAGCACTGCGCTCCGCTGTTTTTGCTGTCACTAAACCACCGAAAGGAAAACGTCCATGTCCTTGAACCAACGCCTCCAAGCCCCGCTGCTGACCGCCCTGCTGGCCTGCGGCGCCCTCACCGCGGTGAACTCCGTCCATGCCCACCAGGTCTGGCTCGAAAACGCTGGCGGCCAGGCGCGCCTGCACTTTGGCGAGTTCAACGAGAACCTGCGCGAGACCTCGCCCGGCCGGCTGGACCAGTTCAAGGGTGTGCCTGCACTGGAACAACAACGCGCGGGTGCCGCCGCCCAGCGCGTGGAAGGCCAGCTCGCCAAAGACGCTTTTGTCTACACCACCACGGGCACGCCCGACACCCTGTTCGCCGCCGCCAGCTACCCGCTGATCGACCGCAGCAAGCGCAACCTGCCTGCCATGATCTGGCAGCCCTCGGCCCGCTGGGTGGCCAGCCTGGCCAAGCCCGTGGCACCCACTGCGCCGCTGGACCTGGTGCCCACCGGCAAGCCCGGCGAGCTGAAGGTGGTCTACAAGGGCGCGCCGCTGCCCAAGGCCAAGGTGCAGCTGGCCGCCCCGTCGGGCTGGACGCGCGAGGCCGAGGCCGGTGAAGACGGCACGGTGACCTTCGTCACCCCCTGGAAGGGCCAGTACGTGGCCGAGGTCAAGCACAGCGACAAGACCCCCGGCGAAGTGCAAGGCGAGAAGTACGGCGAAGCCAGCTACGTGACCACGCTCACGTTTGTGCTGGCCGACGGCATGGCGTCGCCTGTCCTGCCCGAGCCGCCCAAGGCCCACTGAGCCCCGGCTGCCGCCACCGCCGATTTGCTAGCCGCACAAACCACCGCCCTCTCGCGGCGCGTGGTACTGCCTTGGCACGCTCGGGCGGCTGGCATTCATATCACTAAAAATGGGCTGTAGCGCTTTACGTAAAAGCGCCGACAGCTATTACTTCGATAGCGCCATGATTCACCCCAATCTCTTGCGCACCGCGGTGGCGCAAGCCGCATTGCTGGCTGTGTGCGGTACCGCGTTCGCGCAGAACAGCACAGCATCCGCACCTATACCCGCCGACGCTCCTGCAGCCGCCCCCTCCTTGCGCCAGGTCGATGTCATCGACTCCGCGGCAGGCGAAGCCGCCACGCCCGCACGGCGCGCGCAAAGCAGCTCGCGCCTGGGCCTGTCGGTGCTGGAGACGCCGCGCTCGGTCAGCGTGATCGACAACGCGTTGCTGGAGCAGCAGATGGCCACCACCGAGCGCGATGTGCTGCGCAATGCCTCGGGCGTTTCGTCGCGCAGCGAGTACTACGGCTCGTACTCGCAGTTCTCCATCCGGGGGCTGTGGGCCAACAACACCTACAACTTCCTTCGCGACGGCGCCAAGTTCATCCACCTGCTGGACCCACCGCTGTTCAACATCGAGCGGGTGGAAGTCATCAAGGGCCCCGCCGCGCTGGAGTTTGGCCAAGTCGCGCCCGGCGGCCTCGTCAACTACGTGAGCAAGCGGCCCCAGGCCGATCCGCTGCGCACCGTGAAGATCGGTGCCGGCAGCCACGGCTGGCGCAGTGCCGAATTCGACCTGACTGGCCCGCTCAACACCGACGGCACGCTGCGCTACCGCCTGGACGGCGGCGCCAGCCGAGGCGGCAGTTTTGTGGATGGCAACACCCCGCGCAAGCAAGGCATTGCGGGCAGCCTGGAGTGGCAGATCACGCCCGACACCGTCTGGCGCGCGCAGGCCGAGACCCAAAGCATCGACGGCACTTCGACCTCCGGTTTGGCCGTGCCCGACCCCAAGAATCCACGCAGCGCGGACGTGCTACCGGTGGGCGCGTTCTACGGCGAGCCCTGGTTGAAAACCGACGGCCATCTGCGCTTTTATTCCACTGAGCTGCAGCACCGTTTTTCGGACCAGCTGGAAGGCCGCGTGCATCTGTCGCGCAACGAAACCTTTCGCAACGTGAACATCGTGTCGCCCATGGGCCCGGTGACCAACGGCCGCGTGCCGCGCACCTACTGGATGGCGCCGGGGCAAAAATACACGTCGGACACCGCACTGGCTGAACTGCGCGCGCAGCTGCAAACCGGCGCGGTCAAGCACACGGTGCTGGCGGGGTTGGACTGGCGCGCCATTGCGGGCTTCTACGGCGCGCGCACCACGGGCAACCTGGGCGCTATCGACCTCTACAACCCCGTTACAGGCCTGTTGCCACCCGTGGCCTCCACCGGCGTGGGCAAGCTCTCCTCCGACGCCCGCAACACCGGCGTGTTTGTGCAAGACCGCATGGTGCTGGGCGATTTCGGCCTGTTGCTGGGCCTGCGCCACGACCGCTTCAAAGACGCCTACACCACGCCCGTCACCGACGTGAGCAAGACACAGCCGAGCGCGGCGATCAGCTGGGAGCCCCGCCCGGGCAGCATGCTCTACGCGAGCCATGCGCGCTCGTTCCAGGCCAACTCGGGCACGCTGGTGTGGGGCGCGCAGTCGGCCCCGCCCTCAGAGGGCAAGCAGCTGGAGGTGGGCTGGAAGCAGGAATGGCTGAACCAACGCCTGATGACCACCGTGTCGGCGTTTGACCTGGAACTGACCAACGCCCCCGCCACCGACCCGGCGCACCCCGGCTACTCGGTGCTCACCGCACGCCAGCGCATCAAGGGCATCGAGCTGGAGTTGCAGGGCCGCATCACGCCCGGCTGGACGGTGACGGCCAACGCCAGCTTCCACGACCCCAAGGTGCTGGCCGACACCACGGCCGGTGCCAACGTGGGCAACCGCGTCGAGCGGGCCACGCGCCGCAACGCATCGCTGTGGACACAGTACCGCCTGCCGCAACTGCCCGGCCTGTGGGTGGGTGGTGGCCTGGTGCACCAGGGCGACAAGTTCACGGCCAACGACAACAAGTGGCGCCTGCCCGGCTACACCGTGGTGGACCTGGCCGTGGGCTACCAATTTGCGGGTGGCGTGCGGCTGCAGGCCAACCTGAAGAACGCGGGCAATCGCCGCTACTACATCGACGGCACCACCACCGCCGCCGGTTTTGGCGCCGTGGTGCCCGGCACGCCACGCAGCCTGCAGGTGTCGCTGGACTACACGTTCTGAAGACCGGCGCCAAGGCTGCGCCTGTCCCCTCGCCAGCCCCGAAAGCCAAGCGCTCCTGGCACTCCAGGCGCGCCACGCGCCGTGCCTGGCCTTCGGGCCCGCCCCCTTTTTTCAACCATCGGAGAAACAGCACCATGCAATCTGGCATCACCGTTTGCCGCACCGCCATCGCACACGCGGCCCTGCTTGCCCTGTGCGGCGCGGCCCACGCGCAGCAGGCCACACCCACAGCCCCCACCGCTCCCACGGCGCCCGCTGCAGAGAAAGCCCTGGCCCCCGTCACCGTGAGTGCGGGCGCCGAGCAGGAAAGCCCCACCGCGCCGGTCACCGGCTTTGTGGCCAAGCGCGCCCTCAGCGCCACGAAGACCGACACCCCGCTCATCGAAACCCCGCAGGCCATCAGCGTGATCACCCGCGACCAGATGGAGGCCCAGGGCGTGCAGACGCTGCGCCAGGTCACGGCCTACACGGCCGGGGCGGTGTCGAACTACTTCGACAGCCGAGTGGACAGCTTTGCCGCACGCGGCGGCACGGTGTCGCAGTACCAGGACGGCCTGCTGCGCACCTACGGCACCTACAACACCAGCCGACCCGACCCGTACACGCTGGAGCGCGTGGAGTTTCTGCGCGGCCCCACGTCGGTGCTGTATGGCCAGGGCAGCGTAGGTGGCGTGCTCAACCTCACCAGCAAACGTCCGCAGGCCGAAACGCTGCGCGAAGTACAGGTGCAGCTGGGCAACAACAACCGCAAGCAGATTGCGGCCGACATGACCGGCGCACTGGACAAGGACGGCCAGTGGCTCTACCGCCTGGTGGCCGTGGGACGCGACAGCGGCTCGCAGGTGGACCATGTGAGCGACGACCGCATGGTGCTGATGCCATCGCTGACATGGAAGCCCAATGCCGACACGTCGCTGACGCTGCAGGCCCTGCACCAAAAGGACAAGAGCGGCTCGCTCATCGGCTTCTTCCCGTGGCAGGGCACGCAGCTGGCCAGCCCGTACGGCCAGATCCCGCGCAACACCTTCATCAGCGAGCCGGGCTGGGATGCGTATGACACCACCAACAACTCGTGGGGCTACCTCTTTAGCCACCGCCTGAACGCCGACTGGACCGTGCGCCAGAACCTGCGCCGCACCGTGAGCGAGGTGGACTACCGCACCATCTACACCAGCTTTACCGCCAACGCCGCTCTAGGCCGCCCCGCACGCCCGGTGTTCAACGCTGACAACCGCACCGTCGTACGCGATGCGGTGTGGAACATCAACACCGGCCGCATGTTGCTGATCGACACGCAGCTGGAAGGCAAGCTCAAGGCAGGCAGCACCGAACACACGCTGCTGGCGGGCCTGGACGTGCAGCGCAACCACACGGGCCAGCAGGCCTGGCGCGCCGTGGCGCCCGCCATCGACGTGTACAACCCCGTGTACGGCAACTTCACGCCGCCCACCGCGTCGCAGCTGGTGCGCCAGCCCAGCGTGGAGCAAAAGCAGCTGGGCTTTTACCTGCAGGACCAGATCAAGTGGGATCGCTTCACCGCCACGGTGGGCCTGCGCCACGACAACGCCAAGACCGACACCGAAGGCCGCCCCGCAGCTGCGGTGAACGACAAGGCCTGGAGCAAACGCGCGGGCGTCACCTACCAGATGGACGGAGGCTGGGCACCGTATGCGGGCTACTCCGAGTCGTTTCAGCCGCTGGGCGGTGTGGATGCGTATGGCGCAGCCTACAAACCTCAGCGCGGCGAGCAGTGGGAGGCCGGTGTGAAGTGGCAGCCGCCTGGCCAGGGCATCAGCGCCTTTGCCGCCGTTTACCAGTTGCGCGAAAAGAACCGCAAGACCACCGACCCGACCAACCCGCTCAACAGCCTGCAGATCGGCGAAGTGAAGGTCAAGGGCTTCGAGGCCGAGGTGCAGGCCAGCCTGGCACGCAACTGGGACTTCACCGTGGGCTATGCCTTCACTGACGCCAAGATCAGCCGCAGCAACGCCGGCGACCAGGGCACCCCGGTTGCTAGCGTGCCCAAGCACACAGCATCCGCGTGGCTGAGCCACCGCTTCGCCAGCGAAGGCCGTGGCGGCTGGACGGTGGGCGCTGGCGTGCGCTACACCGGCTCGCAGTGGAGCGGCACCAGCGCCATCAGCACCCCGGCCGCCACGCTGGCCGATGCCATGGTGGCCTACGACGCAGGCGACTGGCGCGTGGCCTTCAACGTGGTGAACCTGGCGGACAAGGTGCACATCACGCAGTGCCTGGCGCGGGGGGATTGTTTCTATGGGCAGGCGCGGACGTACACGCTGACTTCGACGTATCGGTTCTAACGACTGGAAGGAGCACCCCAAGCGCATTGGGGGTACGCCGTGGGGTGCCCCAACTTAGCCCCCACTCTGCCCGGCATTCACGCACACAGCAGGCGTGAAGTGGATGGTGGCGGGTTGTCGCCCCGCCCACCTGTTCAGTCCCACTACACTGGGCGTTGGCGTTCACTTCACCCAACCCATGCAACCCCATTCAAAGCCCTCCAAAGTGGCCGCGCTGGTTCCGGCGTGGCAGTCTTCGGCGTTCATTCAAGCAACCCTCGACTCTCTCTCAGCCCAGACTTACCCACACCTGGAAGTCATCGTCTCTGTCGATGAGTGCAATGATTCGACCTATGAGATTTGCATCGCCCATGCTCAGAAAGATGCTCGTTTTAGAGTAATCCGCCAATCGCAGCGGCTAGGGTATGTGGGCAACTGCAACTTTTTGCTCAATCAGGCCGAAGCTGATTACGTACTTTTTGCATTTCATGATGACATCCTGAACCCTGACTACATCACGCTGCTGGCAGAAGTGCTTGACGCACGGCCAGAGGTCGTCATGAGTTATTCAGACGTTCACCTGACAAACACCAACGGAACGGAAGAACACTGGGTATTCACCGAACTTGAAGGCGTTCGTGACCCGGTTCAGCGGGGTGTTCTCATGATGAGTGGAAAAAATAAATGGTGGGTGCCCAACCGAGGGTTATTTCGCCTCGGTCAAGCTCGGCAAATCAACGGCCTCAAAACCCACCATGCGGGAGAATTTTCGGCAGACTGGCCATGGCTGTTCCATATGAGCCTTTTGGGAGAATTCGCACGGGTTCCCAAAACCCTGTGCTACAAGTATTACAAGCCTGGAAGCTTATCGAGAAGCTGGCAGTTTTCCAAGCACCAGATCTATGAAGTTTACGCGGCCATAATGCGCGAAATCTGGATATCCGGCCTTACCACTGAGCAAAAGCTCACGCTTGCCAGTCCCTTGGCAAGATGGCTCTACCACAATAATCCTGATCGACTCGGCGAGGGCAAGTGATAAATACCACCGACCCGGCTTCCTGTTCGAGCTGGTTTGGAGGGCGAGCTCGCCTGGTTGATCTCCCCATTCATTCAGACGAGCGTGGCGACCTGCTACCGCTCGACTTCGACCGCCTTCCGTTCATGCCACGCCGCGTATTCACCGTAACAGGCGTCCCCGCCGGCTCCATCCGGGGGGAGCATGGCCACCACAGTGGGGAACAACTGTTGGTTTGCCTGCAAGGGAAAATCGACCTTTTGCTCAGAAAGGGGGACGAAGAAGCCACTACGGCGCTCACCCCAGCGGGGCCAGGCCTCCTTTTGGGCGCAGGCGTGTGGTGCCGCCAGACTTACCTCGTCTCGAATTCCGTGCTATTGGTATTGGCCAGCGAACCGTATGATCCAGAGTCATATATATCCACCTGGAACTGATATAAATGCGAAAGACTTCCCGAATTGCCATCCTTGGCGCCGGAATCATGGGCTGTTCGACTGCGATATTTCTGGCCCGCAAAGGAATCGAAGTATCTGTCTTCGATATGGCAGAGCAACCATTCAGCGCAGCGAGCCGATGGAATGAAGGGAAAATCCACTTAGGCTGCCTCTACAGCGCAGATCCGTCCCTGAGCACTGCGGACCGTGTCATTCCCGGCGGGCTCAAATTTCGCCCCTTGATCGAGGAATTGGTCGGCACATCCCTCGCTCCAGCGATCACTTCCGAAGATGATCTGTACCTGTGTCACCGCAAATCCGTGACATCTGCAGCAGAAATGAAGACGTACATGGAGAAGGTCGTCGAGCGTGTACGCAATCACCCAGATGCGGCGCAATACTTGGCAGATGCGTCTGGCAGTCGGGTTCACCCGCTGAGCACTTCTGAACTGGCTGGATTGACCTCATCGACAGATATTGTTGCGGGCTTTCGGACTCCTGAGAGATCCGTTGACACCAATTGGGTGGCAGAACGATTCATACCTGCGATGGACGCAGAAGCATCGATCCAGCAGTTTATGAAAACCCGCATCACGGCGGTGCGCCCCGCAAAAGATGGAATCGACGGCAAGTGGGAAATTGAAACTTCCGAAGGCATCTTTGGACCATTCGACTACGTCATCAACTCGCTGTGGCAAGGCCGATTGGCCATAGACCGGACTGCTGGGCTGGAGCCCACGGGAGTTTGGTCACACAGATACCGCCAGTCACTGTTCTTGCGCACCAAAGAACCGGTTCATACGCCTTGCGTGGTCATTGCCACCGGCCCCTTCGGAGACATCAAAAATTACAATGGGCGGGATTTTTATCTCTCCTGGTATTCCGATGGCTTGCGCGTGGACAGCTCCGATATTTCACCACCGGAGCCTCATTTGACTGCCCAGAACTTGGAGAACTTGCCAAACTCCATTTTCGACCATCTCCAATCCTTGTTACCGTGGGTAGCGCAAATTCGCGAGCAAGCGGAGCGCTCCACCATTCAAGGCGGATGGGTCTTTGCTGTCGGGCAAGGTGTGCTTTCGGACCGAGATTCCACACTGCACTCCCGTTCGGAATATGGCATTCAAAGATTCGGAAACTATATATCCGTCGACACCGGCAAATACTCAACAGCACCCGCCATGGCCCGCGCCCTGGTAGAAGCGATTATCTAGCCACCTCAGAAATATCGTTCCTGATGGGCACCATATCCATCCGAGCATTTGATTGGTCCCAAAATCTCTGAAGCCTGTCACGACTTGATCGTCGGAACTGCACGCGATCAGGCTTACACCACCCACACGCCGCGTTCTGGGCCTGCCGCCACAGAGCCCCCGTGCGCCGCATCGGTGCTCGCCCGGACGGGCCTGCACCATCGGCCTCGACGAAGCGCCCGAGAGCCCAGCCGGGGCGCTCCAGGAAAAATGTTCCACTTTGTTGCACAGCACCAACACCCCCACGGGTAAAAGGTGTTTACCCCTGTGGCGGACATACAAATAGGCCATTAGCATCCCCCTCCGTTGCAAAGTGCAACGATCACATCACCACAGGCATCAAACTTGCTTGTAGCGACGGCCCGAAAGCATCACCCCTGTGCGTTTTTGGCCGGTGATTATTTGTCATCAAACAAAATTTGATTTAAGGAAACCTTGCTAATGAAAACGATTAACCGCTGCGCCCTCGCCGCGCTGGCCCTGGTGGGTACGTCTGCTGCCTTTGCACAGAGCAGCGTCACCCTGTACGGCCGGGTCAACACCACGTTCGAGCACCAAAAAGAAGGCAATGTGTCCAAGACCGGCCTGTTCAACAACTCCTCCCGCTTCGGCTTCAAGGGCCAGGAAGACCTGGGCGGCGGTTTGATGGCAGGCTTCCAGCTGGAAAGCGGCTTTGACTCCAGCACCGGCGCCACAAGCTCCACCTTCTTCGGCCGCCAGAGCGAAGTGAACCTTGCCGGTGGCTTCGGCATGCTGCGTCTGGGCAACTTCACTTCGGAGTCCTACTACGCCACCGCTGACTTCATCAGCAACCACAACCACGACACCGGTTCGTCGTCGGATGCGCTGTACGCCTACCCTGCCCGCGACGCAAACAAGATCGCCTATCGCGCCCCCAGCCTGGGCGGCGCCACGTTCGAAGCCGGCTGGGCCATGCATGAGCAAGCCAGCGGCACCGGCGGCAAGAACAGCCTCGACCTGGCTGCCAACTACGAGATCGGCAAGCTGGGCCTGGGCGCCGGTTACTCCAAGCTGGACGACCAGAACCAGTTCGCGGTGCGTGCTTCGTACTCGACCGGCCCCTTCGTGGTGGGCGCCTACGTGCAGCGCGACAAGAACGTGTTCTTCGCCAACGGCGGCAACCGCACCAACGTGCGCCTGTCGGGTGCCTACATCATGGGCGTGTCGGAATTCCATCTGAACGTGGGCCGTGCCGGCAAGTACTCCAACGTGGCCGACAGCGCCGCCACCCAGTACACCGTGGGCTACAACTACAACCTGAGCAAGCGCACCAAGATCTACACGTACTACACCCGCATCAACAACAACCACAACGCCAGCTACGGCGTGGCCACTGCGGGCAACGACTTCAGCTCCTTCGCGATGGGTGTGCGCCACAACTTCTGATGGCCTGATCCCGCTGCTGCCCTAACTGGTGGGAGGGCAGACATACAGCTATTTACCCCCGCACTTCTTCGGAGTGCGGGGTTTTTTTACGCTACAGCATCCAGCTTTTTTGCAGCGGTTTTATTTGGCAATATTCTGCCGCACGAGTTTCGACGTTACGGGGTCGAAATAGGCCTCGACCATATTGCCACTCTTGAATCCGTATATTTCGTAGCAACTGCCATTGGCGATTTTGAATGTGGCGATTTTGTAGCCACGAAACTCCGCCAGCAGGCGCATTTCCGCCTCAGGCAACCACTGACTTCGCGGCTCCCGCGTACACACATCTTCAGTGCGCTCACGGCTGAAACTGGTTGGCCCCGCCGACTGGACGGGCGGCTTGTCGGCCTCCGCCGCAAGCGCGGACACAGCCAAGGCCAAGGCCCCCACCGCACTCGCAGCGGCGCTTCTCACAGCATGGTTCATCGACAGGCCTCCAATGGAATGATGGTTCCATGCTAGCCATGCCAGATTAATTTTTGCTTAACTCAATTGATCCTGCAAAAAGTATCAATGGTGCGGTGCATTTTATTTTCACTCTTCAGAATTTCATTGTCTCAAGTCCGCTTAGCCCCTTGAGATGGTCAGCATAAAATGCGGCGGTCTGGGATGGCGTGTCCTCAGCCGGTCTACTGCCTTATTTTCCCAAGACAGCCACCTGCACCTCCGTGCGGATTTCAAACCCCAGGCTTTCGTACAAGGCAATGGCGGCTTCATTCGTGGTCCAGGCATGCAAAAAGGGCTGGTCCCCCCGCTGTTGAATGGCGTAGGCCACCACGGATGAAAGCCGGCGGGCATAACCGCGCCCTCGAAACTCGGGGTGGACACACACGCCGCTCACTTCGGTGCCGCCTTCAAAACGCATGCGTTCACCCGCCATGGCCACCAGCACACCTTCGGACCGGATGCCCACAAAGCGGCCCATGGTGTGGGTGCGCGCAAGGAACGGACCGGGTTCGGTCAACTGCGCCAGGGCCAGCATGGCGGCAGCATCGGCATCACCCAGCACGACGACGGCCTCCGCGCCGGGCTCGGCTGCGATAGCCCGCCCGGCCACCATCTGCACGCCCTCGGCGCGGCGAAGGGCCTGCAGCCCCTTGGGCACCGGCATGGGCTGCGCTTGCAGCACGAAGACCGATTCCCCCTCGGCCATCAGACCGGCCAGCGCGGCAAGGCTGGCGTCATCGGCGTCATCCCGGGCCGAAGCAAACAGGTTGACGTCCCGCCGGTAGCGCTTGGCCAGGTCGCCACCTTCTGCCAGGCCGGGAGTGGAGGTCAGCGATGCCCAGACGGGCCGGTCGAAGGGGTTGGTGGTGGTCATCGTGCTGTTTCCTTTCCTGGGGCACGGGGAGTTTTCTTGCGACGGCCTGTGGCGTGCTCTACGGCGATGGTGACAGCCGAGCGCTGCAGCAGCGAGGTGCGCGCGAGCCCCGCCTCCAGCGCCTCCAACTGGTCCAGCAAGGGGCCTTCAAGCGACGCACACACCTGGGCTACGGAGGCTTCCAGCACGGGCCAGACATCGCGTTGCGCCCGCTGCACAAGTGCCTGGCCTTGCGAGCTGAGCGCCACGCGGCGCACACGCCGGTCACCCTCCACCGCCTCCGACTGCACCAGCCCGCTGTCTTCCAGCCCTTTCAAGGAGCGCGTGACCACCGGCTGGCTGACGCCGACGGCCTGGCTCAGCTCGCCCACCCCCAGCGCACCATGCCAATCCAGCGCCGCCAACAGCGGGAAGTGCGCTGCAGGCATGTCGATGCCGTGCTGGGTCAACAGTGCCTGCGTTTGCGCCTGCAGCGCCTCGCCAATACGCTTGAAGCGGGTGCCGAGGGTGAGGAATCCGAGTTCCTTGACGACATCTTGGATCATGTTTTTTCCTTAGATATATATCATGATATGTATTTGACAGGCCACGTCAATCGATTTCTTCGCGGCTGCCCTGGCACTGCTTGCCAGACTGGTTCAGCGCGCAAAAACAAAAGCCTGCGGACGATCTCGCAGGAAGGCTCCTGAAAGATCGCGCGCAGGCTTTGACTTGGCCACACCCGCAGCCGGGCTGCGCGCGACAGCCCAGCCGCGCCAGCTCTCCGGCATTTCGTCCTTACACGTTCATGATCGAGACCAGGCGCGTGTTCAGGTGCGCCTCGATGGCCTCAGGGCCGCCTTCCGAGCCATAGCCCGAATCTTTCAACCCGCCAAACGGCAGCTCGGCTGCGGGCGCGGCGGCCTGGTTGATCCACAACATGCCCACTTCCAGGCGCTGCGCCAACAGGTGCGCGTTCTTCAGCGACGAAGTGAAGGCATAACCGGCCAGGCCAAACGGCAGGCGATTGGCTTCGGCAATGGCGTCTTCAATCTTTTCAAACCCGCGAATCGCGGCCACGGGGCCGAAGGGCTCTTCATTCACGATGCGGGCCGACAGGGGCACGTCGTTCAGCACCGTGGGCTGGAAGAAGTTGCCTTCGCTGCCAATGCGCTCGCCACCCGTCACCAGCGTGGCGCCCTGCTGCACGGCGTCGGCCATCAGGTCGGCCATCGCCGTGATGCGGCGGGGGTTGGCCAGCGGGCCCATCTGCGTGCCGGCCGTGAGGCCATCGCCCACCTTCAGGCCCTGCGCGTACTTGGCGAAGGCAGCCACGAAATCGGCACGGATGCTCTCGTGCACCAGATAGCGGGTGGGCGATATGCAGACCTGACCTGCGTTGCGGAATTTGGCCCCGCTGCCGATCTTGATGGCCAGTTCCAGGTCGGCGTCTTCCGCAATGATGACCGGTGCATGGCCGCCCAGCTCCATCGTCACACGCTTCATGTGCTTGCCAGCCAGCGCGGCCAGTTGCTTGCCCACGGGCGTGGAGCCGGTGAAGGTGACCTTGCGGATGATGGGGTGCGGGATCAGGTAGCTGGAGATTTCAGCGGGGTCGCCATAGACCAGGCCCACGGTGCCTGCGGGCACACCGGCATCGGCAAACGCGCGGATCAGCTCGGCGGGGCTGGCGGGGGTTTCTTCGGGTGCCTTGACCAGAATGGAGCAACCGGCGCCCAGCGCGGCGGCCAGCTTGCGCACCACCTGGTTGATGGGGAAGTTCCAGGGCGTGAAGGCCGCCACGGGGCCCACCGGGTCCTTCAGCACCATCTGCGTGGCCTTGAGGTTGCGCGAGGGCACGATGCGGCCGTACACACGCAGCGATTCGTCGGCAAACCATTCGATGATGTCGGCCGACGCCATGGTCTCGACCTTGGCCTCGGCCAGGGGCTTGCCCTGCTCTTGCACCATGATGGCGGCTATTGATTCGGCGCGCTCGCGCATCAGGGCCGCTGCGCGGCGCATGGTCTTGGCGCGCTCGGCGGCAGGCATGTCGCGCCAGGCTTCAAAACCCTTTTGTGCGGCGTCCAGCGCGCGGTCCAGATCGACCTTGGTGGCATGGGCCACGCGGCCGATTTCCTTGCCCGTGGCGGGGTTGAACACGGCAAGGGTCTTGCCTTCAGCGGCGTCTTGCCACTGGCCTGCGATGAAGAGCTGGGTGTTGGGATAGGTCATGAGCGTTGGTTGGTCAGCCAAGGTGGTGAAAAAATCAAAAAAACGACTATACGCCTGCGATGATGGCTGTGTATTTCAAGGAGATTGCATGCGAGAAGTAGTCCAAAGCCTCGAAGAGTCGCGCATCCGCGAAGTGGCCAACGAAGGCCTGGGGCGCAGCGATGTGCTGAAGTTCTGGTTCGGCGAGAGCGACGAGGTGACGCCCGATTTCATCCGCGACGCGGCCATTGCGTCGCTGCAAAAGGGCGAGACCTTTTACGCCCACAACCTGGGTCTGCCCGAACTGCGCCACGCGATTGCGGGCTACATGCACGGTCTGCACCCGCAGCAGCATACCGATGCGTGGTTTGACCGCATCGCAGTGACATCCGGCGGCGTGAACGGCCTGATGGTGGCCGTGCAGGCCCTGGTGGACGCGGGCGACGAAGTGGTGCTGGTGACGCCCGTGTGGCCCAACCTGGTGGCGCAGCCGCGCATTCTGGGGGCGCAGGTGCGCACCGTGCCGCTGGTGGCCGACGCACACGGCGCATGGCAGCTGGACATGGACGCGCTGCTGGTCGCCATTACGCCTGGCACGCGCCTGCTGGTGGTCAACGCGCCCAACAACCCCACAGGCTGGACGCTGACACGTGAGGAGCAAGCCACCATCCTGGCGCACTGCCGCCGCACGGGTACGTGGATTTTGGCGGACGAGGTGTATGAGCGGCTGTACTACGCAGGCGACACGGCCAACGGCGCCGCACCCAGCTTTCTGGACGTGGCCGAGCCCGAGGACCGCCTAGTGGTGACGCACAGTTTTTCCAAGAGTTTTTTGATGACCGGCTGGCGCCTGGGGTGGCTGGTGTTGCCGCCATCGCTGACGCATGCCGTTGGCAAGCTGATCGAGTTCAACACCTCGTGCGCGCCGGTGTTTGTGCAGCGCGGGGCCACGGTGGCGCTGCAGCGCACGGAGGAGGTGACGCCTGCGCTGGTGGCGCATCTGAAGAGCTGCCGGGACACGCTGGTGCCGCTGCTGGCCGGTGTGCCGGGGGTGTCGGTGGCCACGCCGCGTGGGGGCATGTATGCGTTCTTCCGCATCGACGGTTACGACGACTGCCTGACGCTGGCCAAGCTGCTGGTGCGGGAGGCGGGGTTGGGGTTGGCGCCGGGCAGTGCGTTTGGGGGGGAGGCGTCGGGGTGGTTGCGGTGGTGTTTTGCGAGCCGTGATGTGGGACGGTTGGGGGAAGGGGTGGAGAGGTTGAGGGGGTGGTTGAAAGGGTGATGGAAATGGATTTTTGAACGTTTTTGGCTGCTGGCGCCTGTGGAATATGCGGTAGTAGCTATTGTTTTTATAGTCGTTAGTCTTGCTCCTGCCGCTCGGGCTGAGCTTGTCGAAGCCGGGGGAAGCTCGTTCTCCGGTTTGAGCGGCGTGCTTGGGTTGAGGGCGGAGGCCGGGATGTCGCCCCGGCGGGCGAGTCCCTTTCTTTCGCGTCGCCGAAAGAAAGGAACCAAAGAAAGGGCGACCCTGCTGTCTGCGACCCCTTCGCTGCGCTGCGGGGCAACCTGGGGTGCTCGGTCACGGGGTGCACCGCAGAACTCGCTGCGCGCCTGCGGCGCTCCGCTCGAACAACTGCGGTGAGTCAGATCACGAAGCATGCGCGCTCCGACGCGCATGCCACCCCGCGCCCTGCGCGCCCCAGGCGCATCCAGAAGGGAACCCGGGGGAGCGGACATCCACACGGGCCATTGCTTCGCTCGGCCCCATCTCGCGGGCGCAAGCGCCACGCGCTGCGGCGGCAGGGCCGAGCGCAGCGATGGCCCGAAGGGCAGTTTGGCTGTTCGGATGTTCTGCTGCCCCACCCCTGCTGGCTGCGCCTGCGGCGGGGCGGTTGCGGGGTGGCATGGGCGTCGAAGCGCCCATGCTTCGTGAACTGACTCGCCGTGGTTGTCCGAGCGGCGCTGCGCAGCAGCAAAGCGAGTTCCACGGCGCACCCCGCAACCGCCCCGACGCAGGTTTGCCCCGTAGCGAAGCGCAGGGGTCGCAGACTGGGGGTCGCCTTTCTTTGGCTTACTTTTCTTTGGCGACCCAAAAGAAAGTTACTCGCCCGCCGGGGCGACATCCCGGCCTCCGCCCTCAACCCCAGCATGCTTTTCAAACCAGCACGCCAAGGCTTCGACAAGCTCAGGCCGAACGGCTCCCCAAGAACAAAGAACTACAAAAACAATAGCTTCCAGCGCTTTATAGATAAGCGCCAGCAGCCAAAATCACTCAAAAAAACTACTGCGACACCTGCGCCAACTTCACAGCAGGCTGATCCCCCCACCCGCCTCCAAGCGCCCGAATCAACCCCACCGTCGCCACATACTGCGCCGTCCGCACCTGCAACTCCTGCCGCCGATTGCGCAATTCGCTGCGCCGCGCGTCCAGCAACTCCAGCTGACTCACCAAGCCATTGCGATACCGCACATCCGACAACTGCGTGGCCCGCCGCGCCGCAGTCACCGCACGCCCTTGCGCCTCGGCCTGGCCAGACAACAAGCGCAGCGAGGTCAACTGGTCCTCAAAGTCACGAAACGCGTTGAGCACCTGCCCCCGATGGTCCGCCAGCGCAGCCTCCAGGCGGGCCTTGGCGCCCTCGATCTGTGCATCGCGCTGGCCGCCGTCAAAGATCGGCAGCGACAGCAGCGCACTCACGCCCCAAGCACGGGCCGACCACTTGAACAGGTCACCCAGCTCTGGCGACGCATGCCCCGCATTGCCGGTGAGCGTGACGGCCGGGAACCACGCCTTCTGCGCCACGCCCACGCGTGCCTGCGCGGCCAGCACGGCAGTTTGCGCGGCCGACACATCGGGCCGGCGCGCCAGCACCGTGCCGGGCACGCCCGGCGGAATCACCGGCAACGAGGCATCGCCCGTTGCGGGCGGCAGCACAAAGCCGCTGGCCACCTCGCCGGCCAGCACAGCCAGCGCGTTGGTCAGAAAGGCCTGCTGGCGCTGCAAGCCCAGGGCATCGGACTCGGTGGCCGCCACCTCGGTCTGCACACGGGCCACGTCCAGCTCGGCCACATCGCCGGCTTGCAGGCGGCGCTGTGTCAGGCGCAGGGTGTCCTGGTAAGCGGCCAGACTCTCTTGCACCAGCACCTGCTCGGCCTGCACGGCGCGCAGTTGCAGGTAGGTTTGCGCCACATCGGCCTGCACCATGAGGCGCGTGCTCTGGAGCAAGGCCTCGCGCGTGTCGGCGTCGAGGCGTGCGGCGTCGCTGGTTTGCGAGAGGCGGCCGAACAGGTCCAGCTCGTACGAAGCATTGAGCCCCGCCGTGCCCAGCGTGGATGGCACCACGCTGCCCGTGCTGTTGGCACCGGCCTGGCGTGCAACGCCCGCCGAGGCGCCCACTTGCACCGAGCGCGCGGCGTCGGCAGAACGCAGCAGCGTGCGCGCTTCGGCCAGCCGCGCGGCGGCCTGCTGGATGCTGGTGTTGGCCTGGCCCGCGCGCTGCACCAGATCGGCCAGCACCGGGTCTTGAAAGCCGAGCCACCACTCGCCGCGCGGCTGCGCTTCGGCGGGGGCAGCGACTGTCCAGGGCGCCGCGGGCAGTGCGTCGCCGCCTGCCGTGAAACTGGTGGGCACGGGCACACCCGCATGCGGCGCGGGGGCCACGGGCTGGGTCATGCAACCGGCCAGCACCAGGGCGGCGGCCAGGGGCGCGAGCAGGCTGCGCTTGCGCACGCCAAAGACAGCACCCTCGGTGGAGTTTTTCTTCAAAAGCAATTCGGTCATGGTTGTTCTCCTGCCCCAGTCGTTACGCCCGGTGCATTCGGCAGCGCGGAGCACGTGGCGAGGGCCACAAAGATTTTTCTTGTCACCGTTTTCAAAAGCATCATTCGTGCTCCTTGCGCGGCGCTGCCAGCACCGGGTGGGCAATGCCGCCGCTGCCCGGGGTGTGCGAGATGGGCGCCACATGCGTGCCATGCTCCACCAGCGGGCGGTTGCCTGCCAGCTTGCGCAGCAGCACGTAGAACACGGGCGTAAGGAACAGGCCGAAGGCCGTCACCCCAATCATTCCGGAGAACACCGCCACACCCATGGCGCTGCGCATTTCGGCGCCGGCACCGGTGGACAGCACCAGGGGCAGCACACCCATGACGAAGGCCAGCGAGGTCATCAGGATAGGACGCAAGCGCAGACGGCTGGCTTCGATGGCGGCCTGCACGGGGGTGCGCCCGGCAAACTCCAGTTCGCGCGCAAACTCCACGATCAGGATCGCGTTCTTCGCTGACAGCCCCACCAGCACGATGAGCCCGATCTGCGTGAACACGTTGTTGTCGCCGTTGCTCAGCCACACGCCGGTCATGGCCGCCAGGATGCCCATGGGCACGATCAGGATGATGGCAATCGGCAAGGTGAGGCTTTCGTACTGCGCGGCCAGCACCAGGAACACCAGCAGGATGGCCAGAGGGAACACCAGCACGGCAGAATTGCCCGCCAGGATTTCCTGGTAGGTCAGCTCGGTCCACTCGAAGGTGATGCCCTGGGGCAGCGTCTCAGCCGCGATGCGCTCGATGGCGGCCTGCGCCTGGCCCGATGAATAACCGGGTGCAGGGCCGCCGTTCACATCAGCAGCCAGGTAGCCGTTGTAGCGCATGGCACGTTCGGGGCCGAAGCTCGGCTCCATCTTCATCAGCGCCGACAGGGGCACCATCTCGCCGGTGCTGGAACGCACCTTGAGCAGGCCCACATCCTCAGCCCGCGCGCGGTAGGCCGCATCGGCCTGCACGCGTACGCTGTAGGTGCGGCCGAACTGGTTGAAGTCGTTGGCATAGAGGCTGCCCAGGTAGATCTGCAGCGTGTCAAAGATGTCCGTCACCGGCACACCGAGCTGGCGTGCCTTGGTGCGGTCGATGTTGGCGTACAGCTGCGGCACATTGACCTGCCAGCTACTGAAGATGCCGGTCAGCTCGGGCGTCTGGTAGGCCTTGGCCATGAAGGCCTTCACGGCGCCGTCCATGGCTTCGTAGCCCAGCGAGGCACGGTCTTCGATCTGCAGCTTGAAGCCTCCCGTGGTGCCCAGGCCCGCCACCGGGGGTGGCGGGAACATGGCGATGAACGCGTCCTGAATGCTGCCAAAGGCCTGGTTCAGCTGGCCTGCCACGGCGCCGCCGCTCTGGTCGGCGCGGGTGCGCTCGGCAAAGGGCTTGAGCGTGGCGAACACGATGCCGGCGTTGGAGCTGTTGGTGAAGCCGTTGATCGACAGGCCCGGGAAGGCAATCGCGTCTTCGACGTTGGGGTTCTCCTTCATGATCTCGCCCATGCGGCGGATCACGTTCTCGGTGCGGTCCAGCGTGGCGCCGTCGGGCAACTGCGCAAAGCCGATGAGGTACTGTTTGTCCTGCGCGGGCACGAAGCCGCCGGGCACGATCTTGAACAGGCCCATGGTGGCCCCCACCAGCGCGAGGTAGATCACGAACATCAGCGCCTTGCGGCCGATCACGCGCTTGACGCCGCCGCTGTAGGCCTCGGAGCCACGGTGGAACAGGCGGTTGAAGCCGCGGAACAGGCCACCGAACACTTTGTCCATGCCGCGCGTGAGCGCGTCCTTGGGCTCGTTGTGGCCCTTGAGCAGCAGTGCTGACAGGGCGGGCGACAGGGTCAGCGAGTTGATCGCCGAGATCACCGTGGAGATCGCGATGGTCACCGCGAACTGCTTGTAGAACTGGCCTGTGAGGCCACTGATGAAGGCCAGCGGCACGAACACTGCCACCAGCACCAGCGCAATCGCGATGATGGGGCCGGACACTTCACGCATGGCGCGGTAGGTGGCCTCGCGCGGGGTCAATCCCGCCTCGATGTTGCGCTCCACGTTCTCCACCACCACGATGGCATCGTCCACCACAATGCCGATGGCCAGCACCAGGCCGAACAGGCTCAAGGCATTGATCGAGAAGCCCAGAAGGTGCAGCACCGCAAACGTACCCACCACCGACACCGGCACAGCCAGCAGCGGGATGATGGACGCGCGCCAGGTCTGCAGGAACAGGATCACCACCAGCACCACGAGGGCGATGGCTTCGAGCAGCGTGTGGATCACGGACTTGATCGAGGCACGCACGAACTGCGTGGGGTCGTACGCAATGCGGTACTCCACACCTTCGGGCATGTTCTTCTGGATCTCGTCCATGGTGGCGCGCACGTTCGACGAGATGTCGAGCGCGTTGGAGCCCGGCGCCTGGAACACGCCCATGCCCACGGCCGGGTCGTTGTTGAGCAGCGAACGCAGCGAGTAGTCGGCCGCGCCCAGCTCCAGGCGGGCGATGTCGCGCAGGCGCGTCACCGCGCCGTCGGCACCGGTCTTGACGATGATGTCGCCGAACTCTTCTTCGGTCTGCAGACGGCCCTGCGCGTTGATGGACAGCTGCAGGTCCACGCCGGGCAGTCCGGGCGATGCGCCCACCACCCCGGCAGCGGCCTGCACGTTCTGGCCGCGGATGGCGGTCACCACGTCGCTGGCCGACAGGCCGCGCTGCGCGACCTTTTGCGGGTCGAGCCAGACACGCATGGAGTAGTCGCCGCCGCCGAAGATCTGCACCTGGCCCACGCCGCCGATGCGGGCGAGGCGGTCCTTCACATTGAGCACCGCGTAGTTGCGCAGGTAGTCGATGTCGTAGCGGTTGTTGGGCGAGACCAGATGGACCACCATGGTCAGGTCCGGCGCGCTCTTCACAGTGGTGACGCCCAGGCGGCGCACTTCCTCGGGCAGGCGCGGCTCGGCCTGCGAGACGCGGTTTTGCACCAGCTGCTGGGCCTTGTCGGGATCAGTGCCCAGGGCAAAGGTCACGGTCAGCGTCATCACGCCGTCGGTGGTGGCCTGGCTGCCCATGTAGAGCATGCCCTCCACGCCGTTGATGGATTCCTCCAGCGGCGTGGCCACGGTCTCGGCGATCACCTTGGGGTTGGCGCCCGGGTACTGGGCGCGCACCACCACGGACGGCGGCGCGACTTCAGGGTATTCGGAGATGGGCAGACCGCGCAATGCGATCAGCCCCCCGAGGAAGATGAGCACCGACAGCACCCCGGCAAAGATGGGGCGGTCGATGAAAAAACGGGACAGGTTCATGGATGCAAATTCCTGGTGTCCAGCGCGCTCAGGCGGCTGGCGACTTGGCGGCGTTCTTGGCTTCCTTGCGATCACCCGCAATCTCGGCCTTGGCGGTCATGGGCACAGGCTGTGGCGCCACCACGGCGCCGGGGCGCACGCGCTGCAGGCCGTTGACGACGATGTTCTCGCCCGCCTTCAGGCCCGAGGTGACCACGCGCAAACCGTCAATCGGCGCGCCCAGGGTGACCTCGCGGTACTCGGCCTTGTTGCCCTCGCCCACCACCATCACGAACTTCTTGTTCTGGTCGGTGCCCACCGCACGTTCGTTGATGAGCAGCGCCTGCGTGTTGCGGGCCTGGCCCATGCGGACGCGGGCAAACTGGCCGGGGATGAGCGAGCCGTCTTCGTTGTCGAACACGGCGCGCACGCGCACGGTGCCGCTCTTGGCATCGACCTGGTTGTCGATGAGCTGCAGGCGACCGGCGTGCGGCGTGCCGCCCGCAGTGCCGGTGCCCATCTGCACAGGAATGCGCTCGATGAGCTGGCGGGCGCTGTTGCCGCGCTGGCCGCTTTGCAGGTCGGCCAGGGCCTTCACCACGATCTGCTCATCGGTGTCGAAGCTCGCGTAGATGGGGCTCACGGAAACCAGCGTGGTCAGCACGGGAGCGCCCGGACCGGCCGCCACCAGGTTGCCCACGGTGACTTCGATGCGGCCCACACGGCCCGCCACCGGGGCGCGCACCTGGGTGTAGCCCAGGTTCAGCTTCGCGGTCTGCAGCGCAGCCTGGGCGGCGCGCAGGTTGGCATCGGCTTCGCGCTGGGCGTTCAGGCGCTCATCGTGCTCGCGCTGGGCGATGGCTTTTTCTTCGAGCAGGCGCGTGGCGCGCTCCAGTTCGCTGCGGGTGTACGACACGCGTGCCTGTGCAGCCACCACCTGGGCTTCGGCGCGGTCCACTTCGGCGGCGTAAGGGGCGGGGTCCACCGTCACGAGCAGCTCGCCCTGCTTGACCAGCGAGCCTTCGCGGAAGTGCACGGCCTGCACGGCGCCCGAGACGCGCGGGCGCACGTCCACGCGCTGCACGGCTTCGAGGCGGCCGGAGAACTCGTCCCACAGGGCGATGTCTCTTTGGAGCACGGCCGCCACCGACACCGGCATGGCCGGGGGCGCAGCAGGGGTGCCATCGGCCTGGGCGGCGGGCGCCTGGAACACAAGGATGATGGCGGCCACGGTGGCCGTCACAGCAGTGGCAAGGGTGGCCAGTCCCAGCGGGCGGCTCTTGGAGAGAGGATTGGAGTTCATGGTCGTTTCAATCGTTAAGGCCGCCCTTGTGGAGCGAGCCGGTGGAGGTTTTCTGCCGCGCCCCGGTAGGTGGCGTTGTGCCGACAAGAGTCAAAAAAGGTGTCACAACCGTGGGCAGATGGGCAGTCTCGGCAATGACACCGTGGCAAAGTCAAGGCCCCGGCAGCACACCGCCGGGACACTGAGAACCGACGTCAGAAGACGCGGCAACACTGTGTGTTGTGACAGCCGTGGCTGCAGACAGGCAAGTCGCCCAACGGGTTGTTCATGGTGTGATTTCCTCCGTATGTATCGTTGACATCAATGGCACCTGCCCGCCGTCTGCGCCCTGATGGGCTCGGCGTGCAGAAATACGTGGGCAAAGCTTCTCCCTCCGGCACGTGTGGGCCGGAAAAATCAGCGTTGATAACCAGGTGGTTGGCGGTAAGGCCGCAGTATCAAACCTCAACCAAAGTTGAGGTCAATGACTTTCTGGAGACAGCCTTGCCGGGTTCAGGGTCTCAGGAAGGCACCGGACATCGGGTGGCTTCAAAGAACAGGCGGAACTGTTCCTGCGCACCGGTTGCGCAAGGGCATTCGTGGGGGCCGGTTTGCAGCAAGGCATCGGGCCACTGCGCCGTTTTCGAGAAAACATGGCGGGTCACCTGCAGGCCCGCCGCCTCCAGCCGGGCGGCATAGGCCAGTGCCTCATCGTGCATGGGGTCGGTGTCGCCCACCAGCACCAGCGTAGGCGGCAAGCCGGCCAGACGGTGTGCTGCGGCAGGCACTGCATAGGGGTGCTCGGCATCGCGCGGGCAACGCAGAAAATTGCGCCAGCCTTCGGCCCATTTGCAGCCAGTGGCATTGCCCGTGGCTTCGCGCAGCGAGGCTGTGCCCACACACGGGTCCAGCATGGGCGAGAGCAGGATCTGCCCGGCCAGCGGCGGGTGCGACTGATCGCGCGCCATCAGCCCCACAGCCGCAGCCAGATTGCCGCCCGCTTCTTCACCCGCCAGGTAGACCAGTGCACCTTGCCCGCCGAGCTTGGTGCGGTTGCGGTGCACCCACTTGAGCACGTCATAGCCCGTATCCACCGGCTGCGGGAACGGGGTGAGCGGGTACGCCACCGACACCACAACGGCCCCCACACCTTCCAGCAGCGAGGCCACGGTGCAGCCGTTGTCCAGCCCCCCCGAGGTAAATGCGCCTCCATGAAAATGCACCACCACCGGCGACGCCTGGCCCGTCTTCTTGCGCCCATACATGCGCACGGCCACATCCTGCCCCTTGGTCACTTCAATAGTGGAGTCGGAGCACACGGAGGCGGCCTTGCCCCCTTCGGTGGGTTTGGCAACGGGTGGCAATGTGGAAGATAGCGAGGACGGCTGGTCGGGCTGCATGGCATGTACCCATTGGATTGACGATGGATGAAATGTAGTGGCTCGGGCCTTTCAGATAAACAGGTCAAACACCACCGCACTGTTTCCAAAAGCTCAACAATCAAATGGCAGTGCCCGTGTGAGAATTCCGCAGCACCCACTGGTGGGTGCTGACGTTCCAGATTCAAGGAGAAGCCATGGACCAAATACAGGCCATGCGCATATTCGTGCGGGTGGTGGAGGCCGGCACGTTTACCCGGGCAGCGGATTCGCTATCGCTGCCCAAAGCCACCGTGACCAAGCATGTGCAGGCGCTGGAGGAGCGCCTGCGCGTAAAGCTGCTCAACCGCACCACGCGGCGCGTGACGGTGACGCCCGACGGCGCCGCCTACTACGACCGCACCGTCCGGCTGCTGACCGATCTGGATGACATTGAGGCCAGCATGACCAATGCACGCGCCAATCCGCGCGGTCGCCTGCGCATCGATGTCGGCACGTCGGTGGCACAGCTGCTCATCATTCCGAACCTGGCAGAGTTTCATGCGCGGTACCCGGACATCCAGGTGGACCTGGGGGTAAGCGACCGCATCGTGGACCTGATCGGAGACAACGTGGACTGCGTGATTCGCGGTGGCGAGCTCAGCGACCAGTCGCTGGTGGCGCGGCGGGTGGGCAACCTGGAGTTCATCACGGTGGCATCGCCCGACTATCTGGCGCGCAAGGGCACGCCCACCCATCCGCTGGAGATCGAGGAAAAACACGCCAGCGTGATCTATTTTTCTCCGCAAAGCGGCCGGCACTACCCGCTGGAGTTCGTCAAGGGCTCCGAATCCATCGACATCACGGGTCCCTACCAGTTGAGCGTGAATGAAGCCAATGCCTATGTGACGTCCGTGCTGGCGGGGCTGGGCATAGGGCAGATCACCAGCTACCAGGCGCAACAACACCTGCAAAATGGCGCCCTGGTGCGGCTGATGCCCGAGTGGACCCAGCCGCCACTGCCTGTGTACGTGGTGTATCCACCCAACCGCCACCTGAGCGCCAAGGTGCGTGCGTTTGTGGACTGGGCGGCCGAGCTGTTTCAGCGCGAGACCCACCTGCAACGCACGCAGTGAAGGCATTCCACAAAGGCAGGCAGGGGCCTTTATGCTTGGGCCCATGAACGCTACCGAGTCCACCCCCACCCCTGACGCGCGCACCACCGAGGGCAGCCACACCGCGCAAGCTGCTGAACCCACACCTCCAGCAGCTTCTGCCAAACAGCCCCGCAACCCCCTGCACGGCGTAACGCTGGAAGCCATGGTAGTGGGCCTGGCAGACTATTTTGGCTGGGACGAGCTGGGCCGACAGATCCCCATCCGCTGCTTTCAGATCGACCCCAGCGTGGGCTCCAGCCTCAAGTTTTTGCGCAAAACCCCCTGGGCACGTGAGAAGGTCGAGAGCCTTTACCTCTTCATGCTGCGCGACCAGCGGCGCAACGCGCAAGAATGACTGGCAATGCGCGCTACCACGCCCCAAACATCGCCAACCCCGAATGCGTATTCGGCACGGCTGAGCGCACGGTATCGCAATTTTCTGGTCCCCCTGCTGACGCTGGGCGTCATCGGTGGGTTCAATGCTTTGCTGGCGGCTCAGTCCGGAAGGGGTGATGCGGGATGGTGGCCCGTGGCGTGGCTGGCCACCATGTTCTTGGGGGTTTTCTTCAGTGCAGCCTTCATGGCCATGGCGGGTCGCCGCAAGCTGCCGGTGGCCTAGGGCATCGCTCTGGGTGCGACTGTAGGTCTGGGGCTGACGACCTATGGGATTCTGCAGACGAGCCTGCACGCCCCTTGGGGCGCAGTGATGCCCGACTGGCTGCGTGGCGCGCAGGCAAGAGCCTGGCTGGGCTCTCCCTGGGCACCGCTCATTCCCTACGCAGCGGGGCTGGCCTTGCATGGCGCCGCCATGCTGGTTTTCAATCGCCGGACGTCACCAGAAAATCGCGGCTGATGCCGCCACCCAGGTCGTTGACCCGGTCCAGGAACTGCGTGAGGAACGCGTGCAGGCCCGTCGCTAGGATCTCGTCGATGCGACCGTACTGCAGGTCGGCCAGCAAGCGCCCTGCCCTGCGGCTGGTTTCGGCGGACTGCCCGTTGGCCAGCACGGCCAGGTTGTCCACCACCTCGCGCAGACAGGCGTGCAGCGATCGGGGCATATCGCGGCTCAGGATCAGCAGGTCGGCCACGCGCCCCGGCGTGATCACATCGCGGTAGACCTTGCGGTACACCTCGAACGCCGACACGCTGCGCAAGATGGCGCTCCAGTGGTAGAAGTCGCTCTCCTGGTTGCGGTCGCTGGGGCGGCCGAAGAAGTCGTTCTTGACCGCGTGGAACTTCACATCCAGCAGGCGCGCGGTGTTGTCCGCGCGCTCCAGGAAGGTGCCCATGCGCAAAAAGTGAAACGCCTCGTCCTGCAGCATCGTGCCGAGCACCACACCGCGTGAGAGGTGCGAGCGGTACTTCACCCATTCAAAGAACTGGCCTGGGTCGCGCTCAAAGGCGCCGCCTTCCAGCTGGCGGTGCAGCTCCAGCCAGGTCTGGTTCTGCGTCTCCCACACCTCGGTGGTCAACGCACCGCGCACGGCCCGCGCGTTCTCGCGCGCGGCACGCAGGCACGACAGGATGGACGACGGGTTGTTGCCATCGTGCACCATGAACTCCAGCACGTTGGCGGGCGTCACTTCGCCATGCTTGGCGGTGTAGGCAGGAATCAGCTCGCTGATGGACAGCAGGCCCTCCCAGCCTTTCTGCGCCACATCGGCAGCCTGGGGCAACAGGGAGGTCTCGTAGCTCACATTGAGCATTCTTGCGGTGTTCTCAGCCCGCTCGGTGTAACGGGACATCCAGAACAGATGGTCGGCGGTGCGGCTCAGCATGCGGCCTCCTTGATCGAGCAGGGCTGAGAACCCCGCACGTGCTGCGCACGCACGCGGTGTTGTGTCGAAAGCCCCATGCCAAGGGGCTTTTCAGCCCGCTCGGTGTAGCGGGACATCCAGAACAGATGGTCGGCGGTGCGGCTCAGCATGTTCAGAGGCTCCCTTGCGATTGACTTTGCGACTGGCCCTGGGATTGCGATTGCGACTGGGATTGCACGGCCTTGGGTTGCGCGGCAGGCGCACCCTCGCCCAGCACCCAGGTGTCCTTGGTGCCGCCGCCCTGCGACGAATTCACCACCAGCGAGCCCTCTTGCAGTGCCACGCGCGTGAGGCCCCCTGCGGCCATCTGCACCTCGCGACCGCTGAGCACGAAGGGGCGCAGGTCGATGTGGCGCGGGGCGATGCCGCTTTCCACATAGGTCGGGCAGCTCGACAGGCTGAGCGTGGGCTGGGCGATGTAGCCCGCCGGGTTGGCCAGCAGCGCACGGCGGAAGTCCTCGATCTCGGCCTGTGTGGCGGCCGGGCCGATCAGCATGCCGTAGCCACCGGCACCGTGCACTTCCTTCACGACCAGGTCCTTCAGGTTGGCCAACACATGCTGCAGATCCTCCTGCTTGCGGCACATCCACGTGGGCACGTTCTTGAGGATGGGCTCCTGCCCCAGGTAGAAGCGGATCATCTCGGGCACGTAGGGGTACACCGACTTGTCGTCGGCCACGCCCGTTCCCACGGCGTTGCAGATGCCCACGTTGCCTGCGCGGTAGGCCTCCATGAGACCGTGGCAGCCCAGCGTGGAGTTGCGGCGGAAGACCTGCGGATCGAGGAAGTCGTCGTCCACCCGGCGGTAGATCACGTCCACCCGCTGCAGGCCGCGCGTGGTGCGCATGTAGACGAACTTGTCCTTGACGACGAGGTCCTGCCCTTCGACCAGCTCCACGCCCATCTGCTGCGCGAGGAAGGCATGTTCGAAGTACGCGCTGTTGTGCATGCCGGGCGTGAGCACCACCACCGTGGGCTCGTCGGCCGCTGCGGGCGCGCTGGCGCGCAGGGTTTCGAGCAGCATGTCGGGGTAGTGGGCCACGGGCGCCACCTTGTGCAGGCTGAAAAGCTCGGGGAAGAGCCGCATCATCATCTTGCGGTTTTCCAGCATGTAGCTCACGCCGCTGGGCACGCGCAGGTTGTCTTCCAGCACGTAGTACTCGCCCTCGCCCTGCGCGTTGGGCGCGCGCACGATGTCGATGCCGGCAATGTGCGCGTAGATGTTCTGCGGCACATGCAACCCGGCCATCTCGGGCCGGTACTGCGCGTTGTTGAGGATGAGGTCGGCGGGCACGATGCCGGCGCGGATGATGTCCTGCCCGTGGTACACGTCGTGGATGAAGCGATTGAGCGCCGTGACCCGCTGCACCAGCCCCTGCTGCATGCTGCTCCACTCATGGGCCGGAATGATGCGCGGAATCAGGTCAAACGGGATCAACCGCTCATTGCCCGCTCCGCCCTCGTCCTTTGCGCCGTAAACGGCGAAGGTAATGCCCACGCGCCGGAAGATCATCTCGGCTTCGGCCCTACGGGCCTGCATCACATCAGGGGGCTGTTTGCTCAACCACTGCGCGTAGCGCTTGTAGTGTTCCCGCACATCGCTGCCATCAAAAGGCAGCATGGCGTACATCTCGTCAAATTTCTGCATGAACTGGCCTCCTGAAGACAGGATAGCAAGTTGCGCGCCCACACTCTGCAAACGGCCCCTGGTGGCACTACGGCATCGCGCCTGCTGAGTCCGCCCGGGGCGCCATCTGGTGCTGCCAGTAGCGTCGGCCCGCATCGCGTTCACACCCTATCGCTGCGGGTTTGACAGAGGCCCAGGTCGCGGCGCCGCAGCGCGAAGACTCCACCACCTCGATGTCGCGAAGGCGATAGCGCTGCAACACCTCTTGGGCTGGATGGCCAAAGCGGTTGCGGTACCCGGCTTGCACCAAAGCAGTGCGCGGCTGGACGGCATCCAGAAACGCCGGGGACGACGATGTCTTGCTGCCGTGGTGGGGCACCAGCAGCAGGTCGGCCTGGAGCGCCGCACCGCGCGCCAGCAGGGCCTGTTCCTGCGGGGCTTCGATGTCGCCCACCAGCAAGGCCGACACGCCCTGCGGCCCGGCGGAGGTGATGCGCAGCACACAGCTCAGCGCATTGGGACGCACGCTGCGCACCGCCGCGTCGTCCGGCTGCGGGTGCAGCACTTCGAAGGCCACACCATCCCACTCCCAGCGCTGGCCCGCCAGGCAGGGCTGGACTGGGCGCAGGGCCTGCAAGGTGTTCTCTGCCTCGATCGAGCCCACCAGCTCCGCATGCGGCTGCTGCGCCAGCACCGCGGCCGCACCGCCGGTGTGGTCTGCATCGCGGTGGCTGAGCATGAGGGTGTCCACGCGCTCCCCCAGTGCCCGCAGCAGCGGCACCAGCACGCGGTGCCCCGCGTCGCTCTCGCGGCTGAAACGCGGCCCTGCGTCGTACAGCAGCGTGTGGGTGGCGGTGCGCACCAGCACCGCATTGCCCTGGCCGATGTCTGCGGCCAGCAGTTCAAACTGCCCTGCCGCCGGGCGCACCGGCTGCCACCACAGCACGGGCCACAGGAGGGGAAATGCCAGCAGCCGCAGCCGCCAGGGCAGGCGCGTGGCCAGCAGCGCGCCTCCGGCCACGGCCAGCATGCCCGCCCACAACGGCGCGGCAGGCAGGAAGACCACGGCCCAGGGCCACAACGCCAGCCATTGCAGCAGGGCTGCCAGCGGCTGCAAACTGAGGGCGGCCAGGCTCCACAAGGGCGCCCACAGCACGCCGCCCAACGCCAGCGGGGTGACCACCAGGGTGACCCAGGGAATCGCCACCAGGTTGGCGGCAAAACCCACCACCGACACCTGGCCAAACAGCAGCAGGGTCAGGGGCGTGAGCGCCAGCGTCACCACCCACTGCTCCCGAATCAATGCATAAAAATGATGCCTAGCGCTGGATGGATAAGCGCGACCAGCTATTGAATTAGTAGCAAACAGAATACCCACCGCCACAAAGCTCAGCCAGAAGCCCGCCTGCGCCAACGCCCACGGGTCTGCCACCACCACGGCTGCACAGGCCCACAGCCACACCTGCGGCCAGGGCCAGCGGCGGCCGCTGAGCTGCAGCACGGCAATGGCAGCCAGCATGATCACCGTGCGCTGTGCAGGCACGCCCCAGCCGCTGAACAGCGCGTAGGCTGCCGCCAGCACCACCCCGGCGGCCAGTGCTGCGGAGGGCGCGGGCACCGCCAGGCACAGCCGGGTGGAACGCCGCCACAGGGCACCCACCACCAGCGCGGCCAGCCAGGCAAACAAGGTGATGTGAAGCCCGGAGATGCTCATGAGGTGAGCCACGCCCGTGGCGCGGAACACATCCCAATCGGCACGGTCAATGGCGCGCTGGTCACCCGTCACCAAAGCCGCCACCACGCCCGCAACGCGCGTGCGGGCCGGGTCACTGCCATCCTGATCGCCCGCCAGGCGCTCCAGGATCGCATCGCGCACCGACTGCCGCGCCCGCTCCACCGGATGCCGCCAGGTTGCAGCCACAAACTCCGGCGGCTCGTCCTTGGGCCCTGCACGCACGTAGCCTGTGGCCTGCACGCCCTGCTCCCACATCCACAACTCGTAGTCAAAACCATGGGGGTTGCGCAGCCCGTGCGGCGCCTTCAGGCGCACCGTCAACGCCCAGCGGTCGCCGACTTTCAGGGCGGGCGGTGGGCGCTGCAGGTCCACGGTTCCGGCAGCATCGCGGAACGGGCCGCCGTACCACGCCACATCGATGCGCGGAGGCAGCGTCACCGGGGCACCGTTCAGGCGCGCGGCCTCCACGTCCACGCGGATGCGGGTGCCAGCCTCGTTGGTTTGGGGCATGGCCGCCACCACGCCGGTCACCCGGATGTCCTGGCCCTCCAGCGCGGGCGCGAGGCCCTGGGCCGCATAGTCCACAGCGCGCAGCCCACACAGGGCGAACATCACCAGCACTCCGGCGCCCACCGCCAGCGCGGTGGCGGCATGAGCGCCCCATCTGCTGCGTCTGGACGCTGCCCGCGCGCACCCGCCCACCACACACGCCGCCACCAGAACCGCCCCGTAGACCACCCCGGGCCACAACACCGGCTGCTGCAGCTGCAGCGCGGCCCCCAATACCGCCCCCAGCAGCCACGCAGGCAAGCGCCAGGGAGCGGCGGCGACCATCGCGGAGCTTTCGCTGTCCACGGCGCCATCCAGGCCCACAGGGGCGGATGAAATGGCATTAGGGGCGCTTATGGCGGGCATGGGCTGATGCTAATGCGATGCCTGGGGGCTGGCCGCTGGATTCTGCACACCAGGCTGTGTAACACTCGCGGCCATCCGGGTGCCGCCGGACCGCGAAGCCACCGCGCTGACCAGCAGGCCATGCCGGCGCACCTGCACCGGCCAGCCCCCGCCATCCACCTTCACGCCAAACCGAGGAAAGACCATGAGCGTTTACGACAAGCTGAAAGAACTCAACATCACCCTGCCCCCCGTGTCGGTGCCCGCTGCCGCCTATGTGCCCTATGTGCAGACTGGCAACCTGGTGTTCCTGTCCGGCCACATCGCTCGCAAGGACGGCAAGCCCTGGGCCGCGCAGTTTGGCCGCGATATCGGCACCGAAGAAGGCAAGGAAGCTGCACGCTCGGTAGCGATTGACCTCATGGGTACGTTGCAGGCTGCCTGTGGTGGCGACCTCAACCGCGTCAAGCGCATCGTCAAGGTCATGAGCCTGGTGAATTCCACGGGTGATTTCACCGAGCAGCACCTGGTGACCAACGGTGCCAGCGAACTGCTGGGCCAGGTCTTTGGCGAAAAAGGCGTGCACGCCCGCAGCGCTTTTGGCGTGGCGCAGATCCCCCTGGGCGCCTGCGTGGAAATCGAGCTGATCGCAGAGCTGGCCTGACAGACCCCACCCCACTCACCAAAAAAAACCCATGGCATGACTGCCATGGGTTTTTTTGTTTTCTGCGCTGGGCGGTGACGGATGCGCCCCTCCCAGCCGCCATGACACCATGGCTGCCAGTTGTCAGAGCGTCAGAAAGACTCCCAGTCCTCTTCCGATCCCTGGGCCACCGCGGGCTTGCGGCTGGCGGGTGCAGGTGCGGCAGATACCTTGGCAACAGCGGCCGCTGCAGCCGGAGCCTTGGCCACCGCAGCGGGCGTGCCGTGGAGTGCCTTCGCACCAGAACCCGGTGCGGGCCGTGCGGGTGCCTGTGGCCGCTGGGCAGCCGTGGCGCGCGCCGCACCAATGGCCGCCTGCGCGGGCCCATAGCTGGCGGCATTCACCTTGAACATGGACACCTCGCGCGCCAGGTGATCTGCCTGCTCACGCAGGCTCTGGGCGGCGGCGGCGCTTTCTTCCACCAGCGCCGCATTCTGCTGCGTCATCTGGTCAAGGTTGCTGATCGCCTTGTTGACCTGCGACACCCCCGCACTCTGTTCGGACGATGCTGCGGTGATCTCGCCAATCATGTCGGTCACGCGCTGCACCGACTGCACGATGTCGGTCATGGTGGTGCCCGCGTCCGACACCAGGCGCGAGCCCGTCTCCACCTTCTCGACCGATGCACTGATGAGCAACTTGATCTCCTTGGCGGCCTCGGCGCTGCGCTGGGCAAGGCTGCGCACCTCGCTGGCCACCACCGCAAAACCCCGGCCCTGCTCACCCGCGCGGGCTGCTTCCACAGCGGCGTTCAGCGCGAGGATGTTGGTCTGAAAGGCTATGCCATCAATCACGCCAATGATGTCCGCGATCTTCTTGCTGCTGTGGTTGATGTCCTCCATCGTGGCCACCACCTGGTTCACCACCTCGCCGCCCCGGCGCGCCACGCCCGTGGCGCCCGCCGCCAGGCTGCTGGCCTGCTGAGCACTGCCTGCGCTTTGCTGGATGGTGCTGGTGAACTGCTCCATGGCGGCCGCCGTCTCCTGCAGGTTGCTGGAGGTCTGCTCGGTGCGGGCCGACAGGTCGTGGTTGCCTGTAGCGATCTCGGCGCTGGCGATGGCGATGCTGTCGGTGCTCTGGCGCACCTGGTGCACCATGCGACCCAAGGCGCTGCTCATGGCATACAGCGAACGCAGCAGGTCGCCAAACTCGTCGCCCCGGGTCACGGATTCCTGCATGCTCAGGTCGCCCCCCGCAATGCGTTCGGCCAGCCCGTTGGCCTGCTCCAGGGGCCGCTGGATGCTGCCGATCAGGTAGTAGGCACCCACAATGATGGCCAGCAGCAGCAGGCCCACGGCTACGGCAGCAATTTTGACCGTCAGCATGCGCTCTGCCGCCATCTGCTTCTGAACGGCCTCCGCGCCTTGCTGCTGCTGCTGAACGAACTCACGCAGCGTGGTGGTGTAGGCCGCCACCGAAGGGTTGTACTTCTGGGTGATCAACGTCACAGCCTGTTCTTGCTGCCCATCGCTCTTGAGTTTGCGGGCCTCGCCGCGCAGGTCGATCATGGTCTTGCGCGCAGCGGCGATCTTGGCCATCTGCTGCTTGTCGGCCTCTGACAGGGCCATGGATTCCAGCGACTTTTGCACTTCGCTGATCTGCGCCGATGTGGCCGTGATCACATCCTTGAACTCGGCTTCGACGGCCGGGTCGCTGCTGACGATCAGGGCCTGGGTTCTGGCGGCATTGGTCTCGGTAAGACCCGACCAGCGCAATGCCGCCTGCACGCGCGACTCCATGTCTTTGCTCACCGCATCAGCATGGGCCTGTACCTTGGCAGACCGGTAGGCCGCAAAACCCACCACCGCCACCAGCATGACCACAATCAAAATCACCGCCAGCCAGAGCTTGTGAGCCATCCGAAGATGCTTGGGCATGGTTGCCTCCTGAAGCGTTGTGTTTGTGTACAGATGTTGCACGCTTTTTCACGATTGCACAAACTCCGTCACTGCACATCAGGGTCTGCCCTGCCTGCATGGGCCCCAGCACATCTCCCAGGGTGCGCGTCATTGCGCCGCCAGAGTTCGGCCACGGGGTTTCAGCAGGTCGTGTCGCTCGGGCAAATGCCCCATTCGCATGCCATCTGTACGCCCATCGTCGACAAAAGCGCGGTGCCAGCGGCCCCTGTCGCCCGCTGCAACACCCTGAAAAAAACTGGCGACAGGTGCTAACTCGCAGGCCCGGGGTGCCGGGTGCATGAGCGGGCTGTCAGGCTGCGGAGCCGAGGAAGACCTCAAAACGCGCCAGTTCCTCGCCCAGCGCGCGCCGGAACCCCGCGTCGCGTGGTGGGCGCCCGGCCACAAAACCCAGAGCATGCTGCAGCCGACCACGCTCCACGCGCAGGTTGGCCCAGCCCACCATCTGTTCGCCCCACAGCACCGGCAACGCATAGTGGCCCATGGTGCGCTTGGGCGCCGGTACATACGCCTCGAACCGGTACGCCCAGCCCCACAGCATCTCGAAGCGGCGTCGGTCCCACACCACGGGATCGAACGGTGCCAATAGCCGCACGCCGTTATCCGGCTGGTGGCGGCGCGATGCCGGACTTTCAGCGACAGGCCAAAACCAGGTGGTTCCATCGACCACCGCATGGCCATAGCGTGACGGTGCGGCCTTGGCCACCGCGCGCGCCTCGGCAGCCAGCTGCGGTGCGCCGTAGCGCAGCAGCGTGACCAGGTAGCCCAGGCTGGGTGCGGGCAACGGGGCGTACAGCGCCACGATGCGATCCACCAGCGCTTCGGCGCGCGCCATGCGTGCGGCAGGACTGGCATCCTGCTCGGGGTGCTCCATCGGTGCATACACCCGGGTACCCGATTCGCGGCGGCACACCCGCAACCAGCCGTGGTGGTGCATGGCGTCCAGCAGGCGCGTGCTCGCGTTGAGTTCTCCGCCCCAGTAGCCTGCCACGCGGCCATGGTGCGCAAACGCTTCGCTCACTTCGCGCGGGTGCACCATGCCCCGCTCCTGCACAAACGCCAGCACCTCACGCGCACGTTCGGTAGTGGCGGCGTCCCACGGCCTGCGCGGCGTGCGCGGGTGCAGCAGCGTCAGCATCTCGCGGGACACAAAGCCGTAGTTAACGAAGGCGTCTTCTTCAATACCTAAGCGCTCGTAGCGGCGTTCCAGGTCACCCGCACGGTAGTCGCGCACCCGCAGACGCAAAATCAGGTCCTGCGCCCGCGCGGGTGCTCGCATCGGGTCAGCCTGCACAAACCCCAGCTTGCGGATTGCGCCGGGCAGCGTCAGCGGTTTGAACAGGCTGCGCGCAATCGCGTAGCGGCGCAGCTCATCCAGCGTGGGTGAGCGCGACGCCACAGTCTTACTCCACGCGCGTCACTGCGTTGGGCTTGAAGCCCAGGTCCGCCGCCTTGCCCTTGCGGCCTCGCGCGGCGCGGGCGTTGTTCAGGCTGCGGATCTCCAGCGTCTCGTCGCGCTGCTTGCCACCCCGGCCAATGCCATCCAGGCGAATGCTGCGTGTGTAGGCCGCGGCTCCCGCCAGCTGATCCTTGTCTTCGAGGTCGATCAGCATCAGGCCGCGACCGCCGTTGACCATGGTTTTCAGCTCGGTGATCTCGAACGTGAGGATGCGTCCGCCCGTGGAGGCGCAGGCCACATGCGTGGCAGGCAGCACGGGCTTGCTGCCCGTGCTGCCCGCAGCATGCGAAGGCACACACACCGTCTCGCCCTCGCCCAACGTGAGGAAGGCCTTGCCGCCCTTCTGGCGCGAGACCATGTTCTCCACCGCCGCCAGAAAGCCGTAGCCACCGGAGTTGGACAGCAGCAGCGTGGCGTTGGCGGGCCCTGCAAAGTAGTGCAGCAGCTGCGTGCCGGCTTCCAGCTCGATGAGCGTGGTCACCGGCTGGCCGTCACCGCGTGCGCCGGGCAGCAATGACACCGCCACCGAGTACACGCGGCCATTGCTGCCAAAGGCCAGCAAGGTATCGACCGTACGGCATTCAAACGTGCCATACAGGCCATCGCCCGCCTTGAAGGCAAAACTGGCAGCCTCGTGGCCATGGCCGGTGCGAGCGCGCACCCAGCCTTTTTGCGAGACGATCACCGTGACGGGCTCGTCCACCACCTTCACTTCGGCCACAGCCTTTTTCTCGGCCTGGATCAGCGTGCGGCGCGCATCGGCAAAGGTCTTGGCGTCGGCCTCGATCTCCTTGACCATGGTGCGGCGCAGCGAGCCGGGGTTGTTCAGAATGTCTTCGAGCTTGCCCTGGCTTTCGCGCAGTTCTTTCAGTTCCTGCTCGATCTTGATGGCTTCGAGCCGCGCAAGCTGGCGCAGGCGAATTTCAAGGATGTCTTCGGCCTGCCGATCGCTGAGGTTGAAGCGCGCAATCAGCGCGGCCTTGGGCTCCTCGGCCTCGCGGATGATGGCGATCACTTCGTCGATGTTCAGCAGAACAATCTGACGGCCTTCGTAGATATGGATGCGGTCCAGCACCTTGTTCAGGCGATGCTGGGTGCGGCGGGTAATGGTGGTCTGGCGGAAGGCGATCCACTCTTCCAGCATCACACGCAGCGACTTCTGCACGGGCCTGCCGTCCAGGCCCACCATCGTCAGGTTGATCGGGGCCGAGGTTTCCAGGCTGGTGTGCGCCAGTAGCGCGGTGATCAGCTCCTGCTGCGGGGTTTTGCCCGTCTTGGGCTCGAACACCAGGCGCACGGGGGCGTCTTTGCTGGATTCGTCGCGCACGACATCCAGCACGGCCAGGATGCTGGCCTTCAGTTGCGTCTGGTCCTGGCTCAGCGCCTTCTTGCCGGCCTTGACTTTGGGGTTGGTGATTTCCTCGATCTCTTCGAGCACGCGCTGCGTGCTCACGCCCGGTGGCAGCTCGTTCACCACCAGTTGCCACTGGCCACGCGCCAGTTCCTCGATCTTCCAGCGCGCGCGCACCTTGAGGCTGCCCCGGCCGGTGCGGTAGGCATCGGCAATGTCACCCGGGCTGCTGATGATCTGGCCACCGCCGGGGTAGTCGGGCCCGGGCACGATGGCCAGCAGCTCGTCCTGGCTGAGAGCAGGTGTCTTGATGAGTGCAATGCAGGCGTCGGCAATCTCGCGCAGGTTGTGGCTGGGGATCTCGGTGGCCAGGCCCACGGCAATGCCGCTGGCGCCGTTGAGCAACGCAAACGGCAGGCGGGCGGGCATCTGGCGCGGTTCCTGCTCGGAACCGTCGTAGTTGGGAGCGAAGTCGACCGTACCCTCATCGATCTCGTCGAGCAGCAGGCTGGTGATGCGCGACAGGCGCGCCTCGGTGTAGCGCATGGCCGCAGCGCCATCGCCATCGCGGCTGCCGAAGTTGCCCTGGCCGTCGACAAGCGGGTAGCGTTGTGCGAAGTCCTGCGCCATACGCACCATGGCGTCATAGGCAGCTGTGTCCCCATGTGGGTGGTACTTGCCTATAACGTCGCCCACCACGCGGGCGCTCTTGACCGGCTTGGCGGCAGTATTGCGCGTGGGGCCGCTGTAGCCCAGGCCCATGCGGTCCATCGAATACAGGATGCGCCTCTGCACGGGCTTGAGGCCGTCGCACACATCGGGCAACGCGCGGCCCTTGACGACCGACAGTGCGTATTCAAGGTAGGCGCGCTGGGCATAGCCTGCCAGGCCCAGGGAGTCGCCCCCGTCATCGCCTGCGGTGGTGAAATCCAAAGTCGGTTGGTCGCTCATTCGTTAACTACAGGTTCTTGATTCAGGTTCTGGTCGCGTGTCTGCGCGACGCGGGTGGGCGGCAGGTTGCCCCTGTTGGTGGCACCGCCCGAGAGCTCCATGCGTACGCGGCCAGGCGCTGCACGCTGTGCCAGCACGGGTGCCGGGGGCTTGAGCTGGGCATACAGGCCCAGCACGGTGCGCACGTAGCTCTGCGTTTCCTTGTACGCGGGGATTTGGTTGCCCGCGCGCTGTACCGCACCTTCACCGGCGTTGTAGGCCGCCACGGCCAGGTCCATGCGACCGGGGAACAGGTCCAGCAGGTGGCGCAGGTAACGGGTGCCAGTGGGCACATTCACCGCCGGGTCGGCCAGCTTCTGTTCCACCGTGCGCTTGGCGTCGCTGCTCACGCCAAAGCGGTTGGCCGTAGCGGGCATCACCTGCATCAGGCCCACGGCGCCCTTGGGCGACACGGCGGTGGCGTCAAAGCCGGACTCGGTCGCGATCACGGCCTGCAGCAGCTCGTAGTCCACACCGTGTTTGGCGGACGCAGCGCGCAGGTGGTGTTTGACGCGTTTGTAGTCGGGGGCGATGTCAAAAAAGGCCAGCAGGCGCGCGCCCGCTGCGGGCAGCGCATAGGGCATGGGCGACGCATTGGCAGGCGCATCGCGGGTGGAGTCAAAGTCGTTGCCGCGAAAAAACAGCTGGTAGCGCGCATCGACCTGCTCGGCCGCAAAGTGCGTCACGCCACGCTCGTCCACATGCGCCCACAGGTCCGCATGGGCCATTTGCTGCACAAAACATAGCAGCAAACCCAATACAGACAAGCGCAGGGCACTGTTTTTATTCATATTTTTATCGCAAACACCGGGCGGAGCGCGTCGATGCGGTCAGATATCGATCTCGACCGCATCGCCATGCAGCTCCATCAGCTCGCGGCGCGCGGCGGCTTCGCCCTTGCCCATGAGCTTGGTGATGAGGCCTTCGGTGGCGGCAAAGTCCATGTCGCCCAGCTGCACGGGCAGCAGGCGGCGGGTGTCGGGGTTGAGCGTGGTTTCCCACAGCTGCTCGGCGTTCATCTCGCCCAGGCCCTTGAAGCGGCTGATCTGGCACTTCTCTTTGGGCACGCCGTCCTTGGCGCACTTGTCGAGGATGGCAGTCAGCTCGCCGTCGTCCAGCGCATACATCTTGGCCGCAGGCTTCTTGCCGCGGGCAGGCACGTCCACGCGGAACAGAGGCGGGCGCGCCACATAGATGTGGCCGGTTTCGATGAGCTTGGGGAAGTGGCGAAAGAACAGCGTGAGCAGCAGCACCTGGATGTGCGAGCCATCCACGTCGGCGTCGCTCAAGATGCAGACCTTGCCGTAGCGCAGGCCGCTCAAATCCGGAGTGTCGTTGGGGCCATGCGGGTCCACGCCGATGGCCACCGAGATGTCGTGGATTTCGTTGTTGGCAAACAGGCGGTCGCGCTCCACCTCCCAGGTGTTGAGCACCTTGCCGCGCAGCGGCAGGATGGCCTGGCTTTCCTTGTCGCGGCCCATCTTGGCGCTGCCGCCGGCCGAGTCGCCCTCGACCAGGAAGACTTCGTTGTGGGCGATGTCCTTGCTTTCGCAGTCGGTGAGCTTGCCGGGCAACACGGCCACGCCCGAGCCCTTGCGTTTTTCGACCTTCTGGCCCGCCTTCTGGCGCGTCTGCGCGGCCTTGATGGCCAGCTCGGCAAGCTTCTTGCCGTATTCCACATGCTGGTTGAGCCACAGCTCCAGCGCCGGGCGCACGAAGCCGCTGACCAGCCGCACCGCGTCGCGCGAGTTCAGGCGCTCCTTGATCTGGCCCTGGAACTGCGGGTCGAGCACCTTGGCACTGAGCACATAGCTGGCGCGCGCAAACACGTCCTCGGGCAGCAGCTTCACACCCTTGGGCAGCAGGCTGTGCAGCTCGATGAAGCTCTTGACGGCATTGAACAGGCCGTCGCGCAGGCCGCTCTCGTGCGTGCCGCCCGCGCTCGTGGGAATCAGGTTGACGTAGCTCTCGCGCACGGGCTGGCCGTCTTCGGTGAAGGCGACACACCAGGATGCGCCCTCGCCTTCGGCAAAACTTTCGTTGTTGCGGTCGGCAAAACCCTCGCCTTCAAACAGCGGGATCACCGGGTCGCCGTTGAGCGTCTGCATGAGGTAGTCGCGCAGGCCGCCCTTGTACTGCCAGGTTTGCGTGTCGCGGGTTTTCTCGTTGACGAGCTGCACCGTGACGCCCGGCATGAGCACCGCCTTGCTGCGCAGCAGGTGGGTGAGCTCGCCCATGGGCAGCACGCTCGACTCGAAATACTTGGCGTCGGGCCACACGCGCACCGACGTGCCCTGCTTGCGCTCGCCCGCCTCCAGCGGCCGGGCCACCAGGGGCTCGATCACATCACCGGCCGAGAACACCAGGCGTGCCGCCTTGCCTTCGCGGTAGCTCGTTGCCTCCAGCCGTGTGGCCAGTGCGTTGGTCACACTCACGCCCACGCCGTGCAGGCCGCCCGAGAAGCTGTAGGCACCACCCTTGCCCTTGTCGAACTTGCCACCCGCGTGCAGCCGGGTGAACACCAGTTCGATCACCGGGGCGTTTTCCTCGGGGTGCATGCCAAACGGAATGCCCCGGCCGTCGTCCTCCACGCTGACCGAGCCGTCGGCATGCAGCGTGACGCGGATCTTCTTGCCGTGCCCGGCCAGCGCCTCGTCGGCCGCGTTGTCCAGCACCTCCTGAACGATGTGCAGGGGGTTGTCGGTGCGGGTGTACATGCCCGGGCGTTGCTTGACGGGCTCCAGGCCCTTGAGCACGCGGATCGAGCCTTCGGAATATTCGCTGGCGGATGCAGAAGACGGTTTGGCAGACATGGGGCGGATTGTAGTGCGGCAACGCAGCAATAGCTGGATATAAAACCAGCCCCACCTTCGCCCCTGCTACCAACTGTATTGGTCCCCGGTGTATCAGCACGTTTCACGCAATCTGGCTACATTCCTGCGCATGCATACGAATCCTCCCAAACTGTCCATGTTCCAGGTGCTGGCCTGCGGCGCGGCCATCGTGACCCTGTCGATGGGCATCCGCCACGGCTTCGGGCTTTGGCTCTTGCCCATCACCCAGGAGATGGGCTGGACGCGCCAGTCGTTCGCTCTGGCAATTGCCATCCAGAACCTGTCCTGGGGCCTGATCGGCATTTTTGCGGGCATGGTGGCCGACCGGTTTGGCGCGTTCCGCGTGCTGATGGGCGGTGCCGTACTGTACGGCCTGGGCCTGGCGGGCATGGCACTGTCGCCCACGCCCACGCTGTTTGCGCTGACGGCGGGCGTGCTGATTGGCGCGGCCCAGGCAGGCACCACCTACGCCGTGATCTACGGTGTGCTGGGGCGCCAGATTGCACCCGAACGCCGGTCCTGGGCCATGGGTGTGGCCGCTGCGGCAGGTTCGTTCGGCCAGTTCCTCATGGTGCCGGTGGAAGGCTGGCTGATTGCCGGATTGGGTTGGCAGCAGGCGCTGCTGGCGCTGTCCTTGATGGTGCTGCTCATCGTGCCGCTGGCCTTTGGGCTGCGCGAGCCCAACTTCGCGGGAGCGGCCCCGGTCAAGCGCGAGCAGACGATCCTGCAAGCGCTGGGCGAGGCGTTCCGCTACCCCAGTTTCAACCTGTTGATGGCGGGCTACTTCGTCTGTGGATTCCAGGTGGTGTTCATCGGCGTGCACATGCCCAGCTACCTCAAGGACCACGGCCTGTCGCCCCAGGTGGCCAGCTATGCGCTGGCGCTGATTGGCCTGTTCAATGTGCTGGGCACCTATGTGGCTGGCACGCTGGGCCAGCGCATGCCCAAGCGGTTCATCCTGGCTTTTATCTACTTTGCGCGGGCTGCGGCCATCAGCGTGTTCTTGCTGGTGCCGCTGTCGCCGCTGTCGGTGTATGTGTTCTCGGCGGTGATGGGCACGCTGTGGCTGTCTACCATTCCGCCCACCAACGCCACCATCGCGCAAATCTTTGGCGTGCAGCATCTGTCGATGCTGGGCGGCTTCGTGTTCTTCAGCCACCAGATCGGCAGCTTCCTGGGCGTGTGGCTGGGGGGCTATCTGTATGACGCGACGGGCAGCTACGATATCGTCTGGTACATCGCCATCGGCCTGGGTGTTTTTGCCGGGCTGGTAAACCTGCCGGTCCGGGAAAGCCCCATCCAGCGCGGCGCAGCCCAACCTGCCTGACCATCCCCTGCAAAGCACTTCTTCATGCCCACCGTCAGCGCATCCCCCCCCCCGCCCGGCAGCAGCGTGCCACGGGTATGGCGCTGGCTTGGCTGGATCACGGCGGTGGTGCTGTGCCTGGCGGTGTTTGGCATGTACACGGTGCCGGACTTCATGGTGATGCTGGCCGACCAGATGTGGGCGTGCTTCTGAGCCTGCGCCTTCCTCTTTCAAGTTTTTTGGCCACTAGCGCTTGATGGACAAGCGCTGATAGCTATATTTTCAATAGCACATGCACGGTAACGAAGCTCCCTCCGACTGGGTCCGCCGCTGGTCCCACCTGATTGCGCCGGGCAGCACGGTGCTCGACGTGGCTTGCGGCGCCGGGCGCCACCTGCGCTGGCTGCGCGGCCTGGGGCACTCCGTGGTGGGGGTGGACCGCTCTGCCGAGGCCCTGGCCGCTTGCGAGGGTCTGGGTGAACTGGTACTGGCCGACATCGAGAGCGGCCCATGGCCCTTTGCAGGCCGCCAGTTTGGTGCCGTGGTGGTCACCAACTACCTGTGGCGGCCCCTGCTGGCCACCCTGGTGGAGAGCGTGGCCCCAGGCGGCGTGCTGATCTACGAGACCTTTGCACACGGCAACGAAACCGTGGGCCGCCCGGCCCGGCCGGAGTTCCTGCTGCAGCCCGGAGAACTGCTGACCGCCTGCACGGGCCTGCGCACGCTGGCCTATGAAGACGGCTTCCAAAAAAACCCCGACCGTTTCGTGCAACGCATCACGGCCGTGCGGGAACTCCCGCCGCCTGGGGGACCCTCACGACATCTTCTGCCCATGTGGGCTAGTTAGAATGCTCTTTTACCGTTTACCACTGCGGACATGACCTCTTCCTCCGTCGCTCTCACCGGCAGCATCGTCGCCCTCGTCACTCCCATGCACGAGGACGGTAGCGTGGACTACCCGGCTCTGCGCAAACTGATCGACTGGCACATTGCCGAAGGCACCGACTGCATCGGCGTGGTGGGCACCACGGGCGAGTCGCCCACCGTCAACGTCGAAGAACATTGCGAGATCATTCGCGTGGCCGTGGAGCAATCTGCCAAGCGCGTGCCCATCATGGCGGGCTGTGGCGCCAATTCGACCGCCGAAGCCATCGAGCTGGCCAAGTTCGCGCGCGGCGTGGGGGCCGACAGCCAGTTGCAGGTCGTGCCGTACTACAACAAGCCTACGCAAGAGGGCCAGTTCCAGCATTTCAAGGCGATTGCCGAAGCCACGGGCGACCTGCCCATCGTGCTGTACAACGTGCCCGGCCGCTCGGTGGCCGATATGCAACACGACACCGTGCTGCGCCTGACCCAGGTGCCCGGCATCATCGGCATCAAGGAAGCCACCGGCAATATCGAACGCGCCCAGTGGCTCATCCGCGATGTGCCCAAGGGCTTTGGTGTGTATTCGGGCGACGACCCGACCGCTGTGGCGCTGATGCTGTGCGGAGGCCACGGCAACATCAGCGTGACCGCCAACGTCGCCCCGCGCCTCATGCACGAACTGTGTGTGGCTGCCCTGGCGGGCGATGCACGCCGGGCCATGGAAATCCAGTTCAAGCTGATGCCGGTGCACAAGAACCTGTTTGTCGAAGCCAACCCCATCCCGGTCAAGTGGGCCATGGCCCGCATGGGCCTGTGCGGTGGCACGATGCGCCTGCCCATGACGCCGCTGACCACCAGCAACGAGGCTGTGGTCGAATCTGCGCTGCGCACCAGCGGCCTGATCTAATCCGGGCTGCGCCCGCTCCCCGAGACACTCTCCAAGGATTTCCGCGTGAAAGCTGCTACCACCCGCCTGAGCCTGCTGGCCCTTGCCATGGCCCTGTCTGCCTGTGCCGCCCTGGAGGGCGACAAGATTGACTACAAGAGCGCGACCAAAGGCTCGACCCTGGAAGTCCCACCAGACCTGACCCAGCTGTCGCGTGATTCACGCTACAACGTCCCAGGCGGCGCCGTCTCGGCCGCCGCCATGCAGGCCGGCCAGGCTGCTCAGCCATCGGGCACCGCCAACGCCGCAGCCCTGCAACTGGGCGACGTGCGCATCGAGCGCGACGGCAACCAGCGCTGGCTGGTGGTCAACCGCCCGGCCGACAAGCTCTGGGAACCCGTGCGCGACTTCTGGCAGGAAAGCGGCTTCAACCTGGCGCAGGCAGACGCCAACGTGGGCATCATGGAAACCGACTGGGCCGAAAACCGCGCCAAGCTGCCGCAGGATTTCATCCGATCGACCCTGGGCAAGCTGCTCGACTCGCTGTACTCCACCGGTGAACGCGACAAGTTCCGCACGCGCCTGGAGCGCAACGCCAATGGCGGCACCGAGATCTACATCACCCACCGCGGCATGATTGAGGTCTACGGCAACGTTTCCAAAGACAGCACCGTGTGGCAACCCCGCCCCTCCGACCCGGAACTCGAAACCGAATTCCTGCGCCGCCTGATGGTCAAGCTGGGCGTGAGCCAAGAGCAGTCCAAGGCAGTGGCTGCAGCCCCCGCCCCACGCGCTCAGTCGGCCCGCATGGCCACGGTAGACAACAAACCCGTGGTCCAGCTTGACGAGGGTTTTGACCGCGCATGGCGCCGCATCGGCCTGGCCCTGGACCGCACCGGCTTCACGGTGGAAGACCGCAATCGCAATGAAGGCACCTACTTTGTGCGCTATGTGGCGCCCAATGCCGAGAAGAAGGAGCCAGGGTTCTTCGGCAAACTCTTCAGCTCGTCCAACGCCACACCTCCACTCAAGTACCGCATTCTGGTGCGCAGCCAAGGGGAGTCCACCACGGTATCGGTGCTCAACGAAGCCGGCGTCCCCGAATCGTCCGCCAATGCCGAGCGCATCGTCCGCGTGATTGCCGACGATCTGAAATAAGCGACGAACCGCGCGCCTCTTCGCTCCCCCTGACTGGGCCCGGGGTCCAGGCTACAGAGGTGCTGCGCGGCAAGCGCCTTCAACCACGACATGCTGCGTTTCAAGAACCTGGGTAGCGGCAGCACGGGCAATGCCACGGTGGTGGAAGGCAGCAGCGGCACACAGGTACGCCGCCTGCTGATCGATTGCGGATTCGGCATCCGGCAACTGCAGACCCGCCTGGCGCAAGCGCAGTTGCAGATCGAAGACCTGGATGCCGTCTTCATCACCCACGAACACTCGGACCACATCGGCTGTGCACTGGCCGTGGCCGTGCGCTACCGCATCCCGGTATGGATGAGCCAGGGCACCTACGCCGCCCTCGGAGCCCCCGACTTTGATGGCATGCTGCGCATCGCACACGACATGGAGGCTCTGGACCTCGGCACCTTCAGCGCCCTGCCCTTCACGGTGCCCCATGATGCGCGCGAGCCGCTGCAGCTGCGCTGCTCGGACGGCGCATCCCACCTGGGCGTGCTCACCGACCTGGGCCACGCCAGCGACCATGTTCTGCAGCAACTACAAGGCTGCCATGCGTTGATGATTGAAGCCAACCACGACCCCGCAATGCTCGAAGCATCCCGGTATCCGACCTTCTTGAAACGCCGCGTCGGGGGACCGTATGGGCACTTGGCCAATTTTGCGACAGCCGACATCCTGCGTGCCGTGCGGCACCCTGGCCTGCAGCGTGTGGTGGCCGCCCACCTGAGCGCACAGAACAATGCACCCAGCCTCGCTCAACAGGCGCTAGGCCTTGCACTGGAGTGGTCCGCCGAGGAAATCACCGTCGCCAGCCCAACGGTGGGAACGCCCTGGCTTGCAGTTGCAGGATGAAGTGACTCCGGTCACGCCGCAAACGACCAACTCCGGGGAAGGAAAACGCCCCCAAAAAGAAAAAGCCCCGACCTTGCGGTGCGGGGCTCTCGGTCGATAGCAGGTTTTGCAACCTGCTGCGGCCTGCAGCGAATTACTTGGCTGCGGAAGCGCCAGTAGCAGCGGTGGCAGCAGCGTCAGCGGCAGCCTTGGCAGCATCGGCAGCAGGAGCCGAGGCAGCGTCGGAAGCGGCAGGAGCGGCTTCAGAAGCGGCAGGAGCTGGTGCGGGTGCTGGAGCTGGGGCTTCCACGGCAGCTGGTGCTGGAGCAGGAGCGGGCTCTTCCTTCTTGCCACAAGCGGCGAGTGCAGCAGCGGCGATCAGGGCGGCCAGAACGAGAGAGTTCTTCATTTCGATTTTCCTAGTTGGACAGACAGAATCTTGAAAAGCCACGGCGTCAGGCTTTTTGGAAGCCCCGGTACGCTTTGGCACAATGCGCTTGGCTTGCACCTTTTCGGCGCAGCCGCTGATTATATTGGTATTTAGTCAATACAGACTAACACTGACGAAACCTTTACGCCCAATTGACAAGGCGCAAAGCGCGCATTTGGCTCATAACCCCAGCGTCGATGCGGGGAAACCGGGCGTGCTTTTGCTGCGCACCCACTCGTTGAGCGTCTCGCGCAGCAGTACACGGCGATCTGGTTCAAAGCCTGCAACCCCCACGCACCGCTCCGGGTCCAGCCGTTGCATCACCCAGTGCGGGGACCACAATGCACTGGGAATATCCAGGGGATCAGCCGCCGGGCTGCGACGGCAATTGATGATGTGGTCCCAGGTGCCCCGCCAACGCACAAAACGCGCATGCCGACGTATCACATCATCGTAGCTGCACGCCAGCATGGTGAAACGCCGACTTCCATGGGCCCAATCCTGCAAGGCCTCCACCACACTGCGTTCGCCCAGGGGCCAGTCATGGAAATTCGCATCGCTGATCACAATTTCCTTCCAGCCATCCCGGGCGGCTGTGGCAATCGCGTCGCGCACCATTTGCTGAAACACTTCACGGCTGCTGAAACGACCCACCGGGAGATCGGGCCGCGAATCGGCGGAACTGGCAGAAGTCTCGGTCATGGCGGTGTCTCCTGGCGTGCTTCGATCTATCCAGCCCAGACGTGGGCCCAGCCCGCATCACACCAGGACGACAGCAGTTCCAGCGCGTCGTCACTGGCGCGCGCAAGCTCGCGGGCGGTCAACTGACGTTCATCAGCCAGGCGGCGCATTAGCGTCGCATCGCGGCCTGCTGCGCGGTAGCTCTCGCCATTGATGAACACATGGTGCGTGTCGTACATCATGCGGCTGCGGCGGTCCAGGCGCACCCCTTCCAGCATCACGCCTGTATCGCCGGGTTCGAACCACACATTCGGCTTGGGCTCAGTCAGATACTCCCCCAGTGCGCGCTCCAAAACAAGGGGCTGCGCCAGTGCGCGGCTCAAAGCATCCCGCGCGAAGTCCTGCAAACCCGCCGGAATGGCCGCGGGTTGAGACACAGCTTCCTGCTGGGCATCGCGGTACAGCAGGGGCTTGTCTTGATCCGCAGCATCCTCGGCCAGGCGCACCAACAATTCCTGGCCCAGTTCGGCGCGCGACGGCACCTTAAAGCCGATCGAATAAGTCATGCATTCGCCCTCGGCGATGCCATCGTGGGCATAACGCGGCGGCAGGTACAGCATGTCGCCCGGCTCCAGCAGGTACTCCTCTTCAGGCTCGAACTGCGCCAGCACTTTGAGGGGAATACCTTCGCGCAGCGAGAGATCCTTCTGGCGGCCAATGCGCCAACGACGCGTTCCGTGGGCCTGCAAAAGAAAGACGTCGTAACTGTCGAAATGCGGGCCCACACCACCGCCGTCGGACGCATAACTGATCATGAGGTCATCAAGCCGCGCCTCCGGCACAAACCTGAACTGCTGCATCAGCGCATGCACGGCGTCGTTGTGCAGGTCAACGCCCTGCACCAGCAAAGTCCAATCGGGCTGCTGGAGCGCAGGCAGGGCACGCCTTTGAAAGGGTCCATGGCGCAGCTTCCACGCCCCTTTGGCCAGTTGCACGAGGCGGGACTCCACGCCCTCCTGGGCGGCCAGCGCGAACAGATCCGACCGCAACACAGGGGGAGCAAACTGGGGAATGGCCTGGCGCACCAGCAAGGGCTTCTTCTGCCAATGGCGGCGCATGAACTGGGCGGGGGTCAGGCCACCGAGCAGGGTAAGGGGTTGCTGGATATCCATGGGAACTGGTCTGCCCCTTTGCGGAGCCGTTGGTCAAACTGCGACAATTCTCCTATGGAAATTACCCAACAATGTGTGGTCGCACTGACCTGGACCCTGAAAGACACCCTTGGCGAAGAACTGGATGTGCTCGAAGATCCCGTAGAGTTTCTGGTGGGCGGCGACGACCTTCTACCCCGCATCGAAGAAGCCCTGCAAGGCCACGGCCCCGGTGCCACGCTGGCGTTGCACCTGGAGCCCGAAGATGCGTTTGGTGACTTCAACGACCAACTGCTGTTCCTGGAGCCACGCGATCTTTTTCCGGCAGAGATCGAAGAGGGAATGACGTTTGACGGCGCCGCGCTGCCCGAGGGCTGCAATCCCGATGCCCCCCGCACGGGGCTCTACACGGTCACGGAGATCTATCCGGAGCATGTGGTCCTGGACGGCAATCACCCGCTGGCGGGCATTGCGCTGCGCTTGCAGTTGACCGTACAGGCCGTGCGGGAAGCCACCGAAGAGGAAATTGGCCGGGGCAGCGCCGGCACAGGCTTTTTTCGGGTACAGCCGCAGGCGCCTGGCAGTAACCTGCTCCACTGAGCTGGGCGAAAGGAAGGCCCTGAACGGTTTTCAGAGCCTAGCCAAGCCCGAATGGTCGATTAAAGGCGTGAAATCTGGCCGTTGTACAGGCGTACACGGTCGCCAATGCGCAGATCGCCGGGGCTGCTTACGTCGTAGACGCGGTAGCCGCCGTGATCGAGTTGCACCGACAGGCGGTAGCCCTGTACTTCCTGGCTGTTGTTGCGGCCCTCAATGGCATTGCCTGCTACTGCGCCTCCAACAATGCCCACGCCGGTTGCGGCCGCACGACCAGAGCCCTTGCCAATCTGGTTGCCCAGAACACCACCGACGACAGCGCCGATCACAGCACCAGCCCCGGAGGTCTGGCCTTGCGACCGCCCCTGCAGCACTTCGATATTGGAAACCCGACCGTACTCCGTGCCGGCCGGATTGTTCGGGTAGGCCGGCGCCGTTTGGTAGCCGCCCGAGTAGCCCCCCGAATATTGCGGCGCAGGGGCCGATCGGTTGTGGCCGCAGGCGGCCAACGAGCCCACAAGGACCACGGCGCCAGCGATGGCGAAAGAACGGGTAATTTGCAGCATTTTCGTACTCCTAAAGTCAGGGGGTGCACACGGCTTGCAGGGAATCCGGCCTTGGTGCGCATACCTAGATTGGAACAACGCCCCAGCCCCCTGTCCCGTAGACGCAGGGGCTGCGCCTGCGTCAGTAACAAACCCATCCAAAGGTAAGCGGCGTCTTACAACCCCAACCTGCCCCGACCCCATTCAGCCCGGTGCTCAGGCCTTCCCGGTTGACCCGTAGCCACCCTCGCCCCGCTCCGTCGCTGCAAACTCAGTCACCACATTGAACTGCGCCTGCACCACCGGCACGATGACCAGTTGGGCCAGGCGCTCCATGGGCTCCAGCGTGAAGGCCACATTGCTGCGGTTCCAGGCGCTCACCATGAGCTGGCCCTGGTAGTCGCTGTCAATCAGGCCCACGAGATTGCCCAGCACGATGCCATGCTTGTGTCCCAGACCCGAGCGCGGCAGGATCAGCGCGGCGTACCCGGGGTCTTTGAGGTAGACGGCAATGCCCGTGGGCACCAGTTGCCAGGCATTCGGCTGCAGGGTGAGCGGAGCATCCAGGCAAGCGCGCAGGTCCAGGCCAGCACTGCCGGGGGTGGCATAGGTGGGCAATTGGTCCGCCATGCGCGGATCCAGGATCTTCACGTCAATCTTCACGGTTATTTCTTCTTTCCAGTTGTGCGCTGCTGGGCCACTTGCCGCAGCCGCTCCTGCAAGGGCTTCACGCCAGACGCGGCCCCGAAGGCTGCGGATGATAGGGCCTTGGGAGCCACGTCGATCAAACGCCCCAACCCCCACCAGATGGCCGCCATGACCGCGAGCCCCGGCAAAGACCCTTGACTGAACATGAACAGCGCCACCCCGTGCAAGGCAATCAACACCAGCAGCACGGCGCGCACCGCACGCACAACGCCCAGCAAAGGCTTCAGAACCAGAGCGAGATCCGGCGGACCGGACTGGGGCGCCGGGCGCACCCCACCCGCCCCAGCGGGCTTCTGGGCGGTGGTGGAGCCAGGGGCTGGAGCCTGTACACCTCTGGCAGGTGCAGGCGCGGTCAGCCGTTCCACGTAGCGTGCAAAGTCGCCATCGGGCGGCGTATCCCATTCAGGCTTGGTGGCACCAGTCTTCATACGGCCTCCCGGCAAAGACCTCTAGGAACCCACAGGGGACAACCGCGCCGCAATCTCCCCGATCAGCTGCTGGGCCAGCACCCGCTTGGAAGCCCGGGGCAGCTCGCGGTGCCCTTGGGCGTCCACCAACAGCAGGGCATTGTCATCCTGCCCAAAGGTGGCAGGGCCAATGTTGCCCACCAGCAGCGGCACCCCTTTGCGCGCACGCTTGGCCGTGGCGTGGGCCAGCAGATCATGGCTTTCAGCAGCAAAACCGACGCAAAAGAGATCACCCTCCAGGGCATGCGATGACTTCGCGACCATGGCCAGGATGTCGGGGTTTTCCACGAAACCCAGGGTCGGTGTCTGGCCCGAGCCGTCTTTCTTGATTTTCTGGGAGGACTGGCTCGCGGGCCGCCAGTCCGCCACGGCAGCGGTGGCAACGAACACTGACGCCGCCTGCACATGGCGCTGTACAACCGCCAGCATCTCCTGGGCCGACTGCACATTCACACGCTGCACCCCACGTGGCGTGGGCACATGCACAGGCCCAGCGACCAAAGTGACTTCGGCACCGGCCTCGCGGGCCGCACGGGCAATGGCAAAACCCATCTTTCCGCTCGAGAGGTTGGTGATGCCACGCACGGGATCGATCGCCTCAAAAGTGGGCCCCGCCGTCACCAGCACCTTGCGCCCCGCCAGGACCTTGGGCGCGAAGAAGGCAATCAACTCTTCCAGCAGCTCCACAGGCTCAAGCATGCGGCCATCGCCAGTCTCGCCACAAGCTTGGTCTCCGTTGCCCACGCCCAGCACAACTGCACCGTCCTGCGCCACCTGGGCCAGATTGCGCTGCGTGGCCGGGTGCGCCCACATTTCGCGGTTCATCGCAGGGGCCAGCAACAGGGGCACGCGCTGAGCGGGACGCGCCAGGCACAGCAGGCTGAGCAACTCGTCCGCCCTGCCCTGCACCAGGCGCGCAATGAAGTCCGCACTGCAAGGCGCGATCAGGATCGCATCCGCGTCGCGGCTCAGGTTGATGTGGGGCATGTTGTTGGGCTCGCGCGCATCCCATTGCGAGCCGTACACAGTACGGCCAGACAGCGCCTGCATGGTGACCGGGGTGATGAACTGCTCTGCCGCCTCGGTCATCACCACCTGCACGGTGGCGCCCTCCTTGATGAGCTGGCGGCACAGATCGGCCGCCTTGTAGCAAGCCACGCCCCCACTCAGACCCAGAACAATGTGTTTGCCAGCAAGCTCATTCATGGCGCGAATTTAGCAGACGGGGGTGACCCTGCCCTCGGGGGTGTCGCCGGGGTGCCATCTATAATCCCAATTTCCCACCACCAAAAAAGACATGACCAAATTTGTCTTCGTCACCGGCGGTGTGGTGTCTTCCCTCGGTAAGGGAATCGCCTCAGCCTCCCTTGCCGCGATCCTCGAATCGCGGGGACTCAAAGTCACCCTCATCAAGCTTGACCCCTACATCAACGTAGACCCGGGCACCATGTCGCCGTTCCAGCACGGCGAGGTTTTCGTGACCGACGACGGCGCAGAAACCGACCTGGATCTGGGCCACTACGAGCGTTTCATCGAAACGCGCATGAAGAAAACCAACAACTTCACCACGGGCAAGATTTACCAGTCCGTGCTGGAGAAGGAACGCCGTGGCGACTACCTGGGCAAAACCGTGCAGGTCATTCCCCACGTCACCAACGAAATCCAGGAATTCATCAAGCGCGGCGCCGGCATCGGCACGCCGGATGCCGTGGATGTGGCCATTGTCGAAATCGGCGGCACCGTGGGTGACATCGAATCGCTGCCGTTCCTGGAAGCCGTGCGCCAGATGAGCCTGCGCATGGGCCCGAACAACGCAGCCTTCGTGCACCTGACCTACCTGCCCTGGATCGCTGCAGCGGGGGAGCTGAAAACCAAGCCCACCCAGCACACCGTGCAAAAGCTGCGCGAAATCGGCATCCAGGCTGATGCGCTGCTGTGCCGCGCCGACCGCCGCATCCCTGAAGAAGAGCGAGCCAAGATCTCGCTGTTCACCAACGTGCCCGAGTGGGGCGTGATCAGCATGTGGGACGTGGACACCATCTACAAGGTGCCCCGGATGTTGCACGAACAGGGCCTCGATGGCCTGATCTGCGACAAGCTGCGTCTGAACACCCCACCCACCAGCCTCAAGCGCTGGGACGACCTGGTGTACGAAACCGAACACCCCCAGGGCGAAGTCACCATCGCCATGGTCGGCAAGTATGTGGACCTGTCGGACAGCTACAAGTCCGTCAACGAGGCCCTGCGCCACGCGGGCATGCGCAACCATGTGCGCGTGAAGATCGACCATGTCGATTCCGAGACCATCGACAGCGCCGACGCGGCCGCCAAGCTGGCCAAGTACGACGCCATCCTGGTGCCCGGCGGCTTCGGCCAGCGTGGCGTGGAAGGAAAGATCGCCACGGCGCAGTTTGCCCGCGAACGCAAGGTGCCCTACCTGGGCATCTGCCTGGGCATGCAGGTGGCCACCATCGAATACGCCCGCCATGTGGCAGGCCTGGCCAACGCCAACAGCACCGAGTTCGACCCCACCACGCCCCACCCCGTGATCGCACTGATCACCGAGTGGAAGGATGCAGACGGCACCATCAAGAAGCGCGATGAAAACTCGGACCTGGGCGGCACCATGCGCCTGGGCGCGCAGAGCTCGGACGTGTCCAAGGACACGCTGGCCCACAGCATCTACGGCGACGTGGTGACCGAGCGCCACCGCCACCGCTACGAAGCCAACGTGAACTACCTGGACCAGCTGCGCAAGGCGGGCCTGGTGATCTCGGCGCTGACCCAGCGTGAAGAACTCACCGAAATCGTGGAGCTGCCGCAAACCGTGCACCCCTGGTTCATCGGCGTGCAGTTCCACCCCGAGTTCAAGTCCACGCCCTGGAACGGCCACCCGCTGTTCAACGCCTTTATCAAGGCCGCAGTGGAACACCAGCAAGCCGCAAAAAAAGCATAAGGGGACTCAAGCATGCAGCTGTGCGGATTCAACGTTGGCCTGGACCAGCGCTTTTTCCTGATCGCGGGCACTTGCTCCATTGAAGGCCTGGAAATGTCGCTCGACGTCGCAGGCCAGCTCAAGGAAGCCTGCGCGCCGCTGGGCATTCCGCTGATCTACAAGGGCTCGTTCGACAAGGCCAACCGCTCCTCCGGCACCAGCAAGCGCGGCGTCGGCATCGACGCTGGCCTCAAGATCCTCGATGAAGTGCGCCGCCAGCTGCAGCTGCCCATCCTGACCGACGTGCACGACACCTCGCACGTGGCCGAGGTGGCCAGCGTGGTGGACGTGCTGCAAACGCCTGCGTTCCTATGCCGCCAGACGGATTTCATCCGCGCGGTGGCGCAAAGCGGCAAGCCGGTGAACATCAAGAAGGGCCAGTTCCTGGCGCCCTGGGACATGAAGAACGTCATCGACAAGGCCCGGGCTGCAGCGGCCGAAGTTGGCCTGTCGGAAGACCGCTTCCTGGCCTGCGAGCGCGGTGTGAGCTTTGGCTACAACAACCTCGTGGCCGACATGACCAGCCTGGCCGAGATGCGCAACTCCGGTGCGCCCGTGGTGTTTGACGTCACCCACTCGGTGCAAAAACCCGGCGGCCTGGGTGCCGTGAGTGGTGGCGCGCGCGACATGGTGCCCGTGCTGGCCCGCGCCGGTGTAGCCGTGGGCGTGGCGGGCCTGTTCATGGAAACCCACCCCCGCCCTGCTGAGGCTTGGTCGGACGGCCCCAACGCCGTGCCGCTCAAGCACATGAAGGCGCTGCTCGAAACCCTGGTGGCACTTGACGACATCACGAAGAAAAGCGGATTTCTCGAAAACAACTTCAACTAACAGGACGACCCCATGCCAGCTGCCTACATCATCGTGGACATGAAAGTGTCCAACCCCGAACAGTACAAAGACTACATGGCGGCCGCGCCCGCAGCCGTGAAGGCCCACGGTGGCGAATACCTGGTGCGCGGCGGAAAGTTCGAGACCCTGGAAGGCAACTGGACGCCCGCGCGCGTGGCGATGCTGCGCTTTCCCAGTTTCGATGCCGCCAAGGCTTTCTACGACGCCGAGCTGTACCGTGCCGCGCGCAGCAAGCGCGCCGGTGCGACCGAGTTTTTCAATATGGTGCTGGTCGAAGGCGTTGACGCCCCGGTCTGACCTCTATCTATCCAAAGGAAAAAAATGAGCGCAATCGTTGACATCGTAGGTCGCGAAATTCTGGACAGCCGCGGCAACCCCACCGTCGAATGCGACGTGTTGCTCGAATCGGGCGTGATGGGCCGGGCCGCCGTGCCGTCGGGCGCCTCCACCGGCAGCCGCGAAGCCATTGAAATGCGCGACGGCGACAAGAGCCGTTACCTGGGCAAGGGCGTTCTCAAGGCTGTGGAATACATCAACACCGAGATCAGCGAAGCCGTGCTGGGCCTGGACGCCTCCGAGCAGGCCTTCCTGGACAAGACCCTGATCGACCTGGACGGCACCGAGAACAAGAGCCGCCTGGGCGCCAACGCCATGCTGGCTGTATCGATGGCCGTGGCCCGTGCTGCCGCCGAAGAGTCCGGCCTGCCCCTGTACCGCTACCTGGGCGGCATGGGCAGCGTGCAACTGCCCGTGCCCATGATGAACGTGATCAACGGCGGCGCGCACGCCAACAACAGCCTGGACCTGCAAGAGTTCATGATCATCCCCGTGGGCGCTCCCACGTTCCGCGAAGCCGTGCGCTGGGGCGCCGAAGTGTTCCACGCGCTCAAGAAGATTCTGCACGACAAGGGCATCAGCACTGCCGTGGGCGACGAAGGCGGCTTTGCCCCCAGCGTTGAAAACCACGAAGCCGCCATCCGCCTGATCCTGCAAGCCATTGAAGCCGCGGGCTACACGGCGGGCGAGCAGATCGCCCTGGGCCTGGACTGCGCCGCGAGCGAGTTCTACAAGGACGGCCACTACGTGCTGGAAGGCGAAGGCGGCCTCAAGCTCACCGCTCAGCAATGGACGGACATGCTGGCGGCCTGGGTGGACAAGTACCCGATCATCAGCATCGAAGACGGCATGCACGAAGGCGACTGGGACGGCTGGAAACACCTGACCGAACGCCTGGGCGACAAGGTGCAACTGGTGGGTGACGACCTGTTCGTGACCAACACCAAGATCCTGAAGGAAGGCATCGACAAGCGCATTGCCAACTCGATCCTGATCAAGATCAACCAGATCGGTACGCTGACCGAAACCTTTGCCGCCATCGAGATGGCCAAGCGCGCAGGCTACACCGCCGTGATCTCGCACCGCTCGGGCGAAACCGAAGACAGCACCATTGCCGACATCGCCGTGGGCACCAACGCAGGCCAGATCAAGACCGGCTCGCTGAGCCGCTCGGACCGTATCGCCAAGTACAACCAGCTGCTGCGCATTGAGGAAGACCTGGGTGAAATCGCTCAGTACCCCGGCCGCGCTGCGTTCTATAACCTGCGCTGATCCCCATCCAGCCCGAGCGAGCCATGGGCTCCCGCCTTGTGCCTGTGATCCTGCTGGCTCTGCTGGCAGCGCTGCACGCCCAGCTCTGGCTCGGGCGGGGCAGCGTGCCGCGCGTCAACGAGATGCAGCGGCAAATCGATGTGCAAAAGGCTGCCAATGACCAGGCCAAGCTGGCCAACGAGCGCTTGTCGTCCGAGGTGCATGACCTCAAGGAAGGGCTCGACATGGTGGAAGAAAAGGCGCGCAGCGAACTGGGCATGGTCAAGCCCAACGAGGTCTACGTGCAGTTCACGCCACGCTGAGTCCTTGTGCTCGCCCCTCCGGGGTTCAGTGCCCCGGCCCCCAAAAACTGCCCTTCGGATGTCTTGATGGTGGATTGGGGACGACGCCCCACCTTCTGCCCCCTGCCACCGTGCCCCTCCCGCCCACAATTGTTCTCCTCGGCGCGCCCGGCACCGGGGCCCAGGCGCTGCGCGATGCGCTCCACGCGCAACTTGCCCCCGGCTCCGCGCAAATTCTCTGCAACCCTGGCCTGCCCTCTGAGGGGGTCGTGAATGCCAGCCTGATTCTGCTCATGGGGCTGGATCTGCCCTGCCCCACCAGCGAGCGGGCCGGACAGGAAGCCGCCGATGCACGTTTGCGTGCGGATCTGACCCAGGTGGGTATGGGCTATCGCGTTGTGTATGGCCACGGTGAGCAGCGCATTGCCAATGCGCTGAATGCTATAAAAAACATAGCTTCTAGCACTTACCCATCAAGCGCCAGAGGCAATTTCGATTCAGATTCTGGCTCCAGTACCCGCACAGCGCCCCGCCTGCGCGCCTGGAACTGCGAAAAATGCAGTGATCCCGAATGCGAACACCGACTCTTCACTGCACTGATGGGGCGGGATACAGGCGCCACCTAAAACCCGCGACCCGAGGCATATCCCCAAAAAACGTGGAGGGGATGGAGGTAGAGGGATGAGATCAGGCCTGCTGCACCAGCCCGCGCTTGAGCTCCTTGAGCAGCAGCACCACCTGGCTCGAGCCATAGCGGTAGCCGCCATGGAGCACCTGCACGGCCTTGTCCCACTCGCCCTGCTGGGCCAGCTCCACCAGCATCGCGGCCTGTTCGTGGAAATACTGGTGGCGTGCCATCAGCACCGCATACGCAGGCTGGTCGCCCAGCAATTCACCGCCCACCCCATGCAGCCAGCGCCCGAGGGCACCCCGGTCACTGCGGCGCACCTCCTCAGGGTCCAGACCCTCGGTGGTACGGCCTTCCAGGTAGTCCATGAGATGGGTTTTCCAGCGCTCGTGGGCATTGATGGCGGCGTCGATGTCGAGGGCCGCCAGCACGGTGTCCGCGCGCAGCGAATCCTGCGTGCCGGAAGCCCGGCTGCTGTCGCACAGCTCCAGGGAAGGCACAGCCTCTTGCCCCCGGGCACCCCCAAACACACGGCGTAGTAACCCCATAGCTCCTCTTGCACTTGCAGCACCACACCAAGAAAGCGGTGCGGCTGCGGGCCTGCCCCTGGGGTGGCCTTGCAGAGAACCTGCCGTGTGGAAGGCGACATCTTAGGGGCGCACAGCGTGATAAAGCGCGTGCGATTGTCAACGATGGTCATCCGCCCGGCACGTCGGCTGGCCCGTGGAGCGCAGGCAGCCGTGGCTGCGACGGGCGCCGGAAGACCTACCGGATGCCCTACTGGATGCCGGTGGGTCCCGGCGGCTGGCTGACGGTGGGTGGCACAAAAATCTGCGCGGCATCGACCGCGTCAAAGCGGTACTGCTGCCCGCAGAACTCGCAGCCCACCTCGATGTCTTCGCGTTCGGAGAGGATGCTCTCGGCTTCTTCGACGCCCAGGTTGCGCAGCATGTTGCTCACACGTTCACGGCTGCAGGTGCAGGCAAACCGAGGGCCGCTGGCGCCCTGCTGGGGCTCGAAGCGCAGCAGCTTTTCCTCCCAGAACAGGCGGCGCAGGATAGTGTCCACGTCCAGGGTCAGCAGCTCTTCGCGCGTGAGGCTGGCAGCCAAGTGGGCGATCCGGTTGTAGTCTTCGTTGTGGCCGATCTGGTCTTCGTTCTCGCGGTGCGTGAGGCCTGCGGCCAAATTGCCCTCGCCCTTGATCGGCATGCGCTGGATCAACAGGCCCGCAGCCACCTGGTCATTGGCGCCCAGCACCAGGATGGTGTCCAACTGCTCGGACTGCAGCATGTAGTGCTGCAACACGTCGGACAGACGCTCCAGCTTCTCGTGACGGTCGCCATACAGCGGCACCACGCCCTGGTAGGGCTGCTGGCCTGGGTGGCGGTCCTTGGGGTCGAGCGTGATCGCGCAGCGGCCGCCACCGCCCACATTCACCATCTGGCTCAGGGCTGCGCCCTCTGGCACCTCGCTGTTCACGGTCGCCGTGGCTCGCAGGCTCAGGTCCGACTGCACTTCGGCCACGGCGAGCTTTACGGGGCCATCGCCAAACACCTGCAACACCAGTGCGCCGTTGAACTTGATGTTGGACTGCATGAGCACACCGGCGGCGGCCATCTCGCCCAGCAGCTCGCTCACGGGCGCAGGGTAGGCACCCGTGCTGGTGTTGCTGGCGCGGCGGCGCAGGATTTCGGTCCAGGCATCGGTCAGGCGCACGATCATGCCGCGCACGGGCAGGCCGTCGAAAAGAAACTTGTGGAGTTCAGACACGCAGGGGTTCCAGGAGAAAAATGGACGGCAGCAACGAAAAAAAGTGGCCGCCGCTCAGGCGAGCTTGTGCAGGCCGTTGTGATAGCGGCGCGCGTTGTCGATGTAGTGCTGGGCGCTCTGGCGCAGGCCTTCAATCTGCTCGGGGGTAAGTTCGCGCACTGCCTTGGCAGGGCTGCCGATGATCATGGAGCCATCCGGGAACTCCTTGCCCTCGGTCACCAGCGCGCCCGCGCCCACCAGGCAGTGCTTGCCGATCTTGGCGCCGTTGAGCACCACGGCGCCAATGCCGATGAGTGATTCGTCGCCGATGGTGCAGCCGTGCAGCATGACCTGGTGGCCCACCGTCACACGCTCACCCACCACCAGGGGCTTGCCGATGTCTGCATGCAAGACACTGGCATCCTGGATGTTGGAGCCAGCGCCGATGGTGATCGTCTCGGTATCGCCGCGGATCACCGTGCCGAACCAGACGCTGGCGTCTTCGCCCAGCACCACATTGCCCATCACTTGGGCACTGTCCGCCACCCAGGCCGATGCCGCCAACTGGGGCACCATGCCATCGAGTTCGTAAATCGCCATGCACCACTCCAAAAAAGAGGAAAGGCCAGCGTTTGCACAGGCCCAGGGAAGTCGCCAGACGTTACAAAGCGTGCGCCGTGTTCCGCATGGCAGGGCCTAGAATTGTAAGGATGGAGCTTCGCCACCGTGCACTGCAGGTCTTGTGCCTTGCAGACCCTGAACAAAAAGCGGCCGCAGCGCTTGACCTGCAAGCGCAATCAGCTACTCTTTCGATAGCAGAACAATCCCCCACGCCCCCATCCGACGCCAGTGCACTGCCTGGCCGTCCCGAGCGGCCGGAGCTGCTTCGCCATACCGACGTCGCCCGCCGTTCGCCGGCAACTCCACAGGGGCGCGCCATTCTGATCCACGCCATTGCGCACATCGAGTTCAACGCCATCAATCTGGCACTCGACGCGGTATGGCGCTTTGACGGCATGCCCCGCAGCTACTACACCGACTGGATGCTGGTCGCTGGGGAAGAGGCCCGGCACTTTCGCCTGTTGCGCGATCACCTGCGCCGCCAGGGCCATGACTATGGCGACTTCCCGGCCCACCAGGGCCTGTGGACGATGTGCGAGAAGACCCAGCACGACATCCTGGCCCGCATGGCGCTGGTGCCGCGCACCCTGGAGGCGCGCGGGCTGGACGCCACGCCGCAGATTCAGGCCAAGCTGAGTCAAGTGGGCACGCCCGATGCGCTGGCCGCCGTGGGTATTCTCGACACCATCCTGCGCGACGAGGTGGGCCATGTGGCCATCGGCAACCACTGGTACCGCTGGCTGTGCGAGCGCCAGGGGGTAGACCCTGAAGCTCACTATGGCACCCTGGTCAAGCAGTACGAAGCCCCCCGCTTGAAACCCCCGTTCAACGAAGCCGCCCGCCGCAAGGCCGGGTTCACTGACAACGAGCTGCGCTGGCTCCAGCAGATCTGACATGGCTTGCGCAAAACAAGGCTCCGTCAAGCGGCCAGTCCCAAGGCGAGAAGGCGGGCGCATCCCGATGTATGCAAGCACTGTCTGAATTCCTGGTTACAGCGCGCGCCCGCAGCGGCTCCTACAATTTGCCGCGCCAGCCCCGCCCGCTGACACTGGCCCCTCTTTCTTCGATACTCCCTCCATGACTTCACCCACTGCCCCCGGCACTCCCACCGCACCGCCCTCCGGCAACCAGTCCTCGGTCGCCATGATCGCGCGGCAGGCCATCGTGAATGCGCAGCAGGTGGTGGTCGGCTATGAGCTGTTCAACCGCTCGCGCAGCGGCGCTGCACACACGGCCGCCACCGACGTGATCCTGGTCTTCACCGCCCTTTCGCACGCAGGCACCGAAGAGCTGGTGGGCAAAAAGCTCATCTTCGTGAACTGCACGCATGAAAGCCTTTCCGGTGGCCACCTCGAACTCGTGGAGCCCGACAAGGTGGTGCTCGAAATTCCTCCACTGGGCCACACTGCGGCCGAAGAAGTCGCCACACGCCTGCCTATCTTGACCGAGCTGCGCGACCGGGGCTTTCACCTGGCGTTCAACCACACGGTGTTGCAGTCCGCGTACGCCCCGTGGCTGCCGCTGGCGGACTACATCAAGCTGGATCTTTCGGTGCTGGCGCCCGACCAGCTGGCCGTGCTGATCAGCTACGCCGGGCGCCACAGCCAGGCCGAACTGATCGCGGAAAAGGTGGAAACTGCTCAGCAGTACGACATGGTCTCCAGCCAGGGCGTGCAGATGTTCCAGGGCTACTGGTTCGCACGGCCCGCGCTGGTCGAGGCCAAGCTGCTGACCCCGTCACAGGCCAGCATCATTGAACTCATCAACCAGGTGCGCAAACAGGCCAGCACCGATGACATCGAAGAAACGCTCAAGAAAGATGCTGGCCTGGCCTTCAACCTGATGCGCCTGATCAACTCGGCAGGTTTTGGCCTGTCGCGCGAGATCACGTCTTTCCGCCAGGCCGTGATGCTCATGGGCCTGAAAAAACTGTTCCGCTGGGCAGCGCTGCTGCTCACTGCCTCGCGCACGGGCGGCACCCCATCGTCTGTGGGCCAGACCGCCGTGGTGCGGGGCCGCCTCATGGAACTGCTGGCGCTCGAAACCCTTCCGCCCGAAGAAGCCGACCAGGCCTTCGTCGTGGGCATCTTCTCGCTGCTGGACGTGATGCTGTCCATGCCCATGGAATCCGCGCTCGGCCTACTCAACGTGCCTGAGCCCGTGGCGGCGGCGCTGCTGCGGCGCGAAGGCTTCCTGGGAGACCTGCTGACCCTGGCCGAAGCCTGCGAATCCAGCGACGATGTGGTGTTCGACCGCACGGCGGGCCTTCTGCACCTGACCAGCCAGCAGATCAACTTTGCGCACCTGCAGGCCCTGGCCTGGGCGGACCAACTCACCGACTGAAGCTCACATTGATTGATAGGCGCACGCCACGTGCAGGTCTAGAATCATTGCAGACCCCAGCACATCACTCCAGCAGACCCCATGTCGACCACACCTGAACAAGACGCCCCCGAAGCTGCATCGCCTGCGGTTGACCCTGTAGACGAGAACATCGCCATCATTGCGCGCCAGGCCATCGTGGACGAATCCCGCGCTGTCTATGGCTATGAGCTGTTTGACCGGTCCACCGCCTCCGACGCCCACACAGCGGCCAGCGACGCTGCCCTGCTGTTCAACGCCCTGTCGTACGCCGGCACCGAGGCCCTGGTCGGCAAGAAGACGGTGTTTATTAACTGCACGCACGACAGCCTCTCGGGCGGCCACCTGGAACTGATACACCCCGAAAAGGTGGTGCTGGAAGTCCCCCCTCTACCCGAAGGCGCCACGCCCGAGGAGATCGAAGGCCGCATTCCCACGCTGGAAGCCCTGCGCACGCGCGGTTTTCGCCTGGCGTTCGACCAGCAGGCCCTCAAGCGCGCCTACACCAGCTGGTTGCCCATGGCCTCCTTCATCAAGCTCGACATGCAGGCCTTCAAGCCTGAACTGGCTGGGCCGCTGGTCAAGTTCTCCACCACCCACAGCAAGGCCACGCTGGTGGCCGAAAAGGTGGAAACCGCCGAACAGTACGAGCTGATGCGCGGCCTGGGCGTCAAGCTCTTCCAGGGCTACTGGTTTGCCCAGCCTTCGCTGGTGAAGGCCACCACCATCCGCCCCTCGCAGGCCACGATCATCCAGCTCATCAACCTGGTGCGCAAACAGGCCAGCACGGCCGAGATCGAAGATCTGCTCAAGAAAGACCCCACGCTGTCTTTCAACCTGCTGCGCTTCATCAACTCCTCCGGTTTTGGCCTGTCGTGCGAGATCACCTCGTTCCGCCATGCGGTGATGATCCTGGGCCTCAAGAAGCTGTTCCGCTGGGCGGCCTTGCTCATGACCACGTCCCGCGCCGGCGGCGCGCCCCCCGCCGTGGGCCAGACCGCCGTGGTGCGCGGCCGCCTGATGGAACTGCTGGCCGCCGAGCTGCTGCCACCCGAAGAATGTGACAACGCCTTTGTGGTGGGTGTGTTCTCGCTGCTGGACACCATGCTGGGAGTTCCGATTGAAAAGGCGCTCGAATCCGTGGCCCTGCCCGAGCCCGTGATGGACGCCCTGCTGCGCGGCACCGGTGTGTTCGCGCCCTTCCTGGAACTGACCAAGGCCTGCGAAAGCGGCGACGAAGTGGCCTTTGCCAAGAACGCCGATGCGCTGCACCTGTCCAACCGCCAGGTCAACTGGGCCCACCTGCAGGCGCTGACCTGGGCCGAGAGCCTCAACGAAGACTGATTCGTCCCAAAAACACCTTTGCCGGTACGGGCCCTGGTCATCCAGGGCCCGTGGTTTTTCAGGCGGTCATTGATTTCCCTGGATGCCCGCCGCGCGGATGATGCGCGCGTTGTTCTCCGACTCCTGCGCAATCTGGCGCGCGAATTCGGCAGCCGTGCCGCCGGTCGGTACGTTGTCCGTGGCCTCGAGCTTGTTGCGGATGTCGGGCAGGGCCAGCGCCTTGTTCACCTCGGTATTGATGCGCTCCAGCACGACCACAGGCGTCTGCGCTGGCGCATAGATGCCAAACAGGGAAGACAGGTTGGCTGCAGGCTGGCCCAGCTCTGCCAGCGTGGGCACCTGGGGCAGCGAGTCGAGCCGCGCTGGTGCGCCCACCGCCAGCGGCTTGAGCTTGCCCGCCTTGATGTGCTGCAGCACGGCAGGGCCCGCGTTGGTGGACAACACCTCGTACTGGCCGCCCAGCGCGTCGTTCATCTGCTGGCCGCCGCCCTTGTAGGGGACATGGGTGATCTGCACCTGGCTTTTGCCCATGATCTGCTCCAGCATGATGTGGCCCAGCGACGCCTGCCCCGAGGTCGCCCAGCGCACAGCCCCCGGCTTGGCCTGTGCGGCGGCGATGAGGTCCTTGAAATCCGCCGCCTTGCTGGCGGATGTGCCCAGCAGCAGCACGGGTGAATACATCACGCTCACGACCGGCGCAATGTCCTTTTGGGGATCGAACGGCGACTTGCCCAGGTGCGGATTGAGCGCCAGCGGGCTCACCGCCGCAAAGCCCAGGGTGTAGCCGTCGGGAGCCGCCTTGGCCACCGCATCCACGCCCAGGCTGCCACTCGCACCGGCCTTGTTCTCGATGACCACAGGGGTGCCGAGCTGCACAGCCAGCTTGTCGGCCAGCGCTCGGGCCACCGTGTCGCTCACGCCGCCAGCGGGGTAGGCCACCACGATGCGAATCGGTTTGGCCGTGGGCCAGGCCTGCGCCATGGCCAGGGTGACCGTGCTCAGCAGCAACGCGCCGACAAATAGTTTTTTCATGAATGTTTCCTTGGGTGAAAGGGCGTGTATCCGCAGGGGCACCACAACCAGGGCGCCTGCGCTACCCGCGCGGATGGTGTTGCGCATGAAGCGATTTGAGCCGCTCGCGCGCCACGTGGGTGTAGATGGTGGTGGTGGAAATATCGGCGTGGCCCAGCAGCAGCTGTACCACCCGCAAATCTGCACCGTGGTTGAGCAGGTGCGTGGCGAACGCGTGCCGCAGCGTGTGGGGAGACAGCGGCACGGTGATGCCCGCCACCTGCGCCCATTTCTTCACGATGACCCAGAACATGACCCGCGTCATGCCGCTGCCCCGCTGGGTGACGAACAGGTCGTCTGTCTGCTGCCCGCCCAGGATGGCGCTGCGGCCCTCCTGCAGATAGCGGTCCAGCCACTGACGGGCCACTTCGCCAAACGGCACGAGCCGCTCCTTGCTGCCCTTGCCCATGACCCGCAGCACACCCTCGTTCAGGCCCAGCTGAAAGGTCTTGAGTGTGACCAGCTCCGTCACGCGCAGGCCGCTGGCGTACATCAGCTCCAGCATGGTGCGGTCACGCAGCCCGAGTGGGTTGCCGACGTCTGGCGCATTCAGCAGGGCTTCCACCTGCGCCTGCGACAAGGTCTTGGGCACGCGCAGGGGCTGGCGTGCAGCCTGCAACCGCACCGTGGGGTCGACCGTGATGCGCCGCTCCCGCAGCGCCCAGTGAAAGTAGCGGCGCAGCACCGTGAGGCGCCGGTTGGCAGACGTAGCGCGGGTCTGCGCATGCCGGGCGGCGAAGTAACCCTGCAGATGGTGCTCGGCCGTGCCGTCCAACGCCTGCGGAGGCTGCTGGTCGGCCAGCCACTGCGCGTACAGCGTCAGGTCACGCCGGTAGGCGGCCAGCGTGTTGCGCGAAAGCCCGTCCTCCAGCCAGAGGGCGTCCACAAAGGTGTCGATGGCGGTCAGGCTGGTGGCAAGCATGCAAAAAACGATAGCACGTAAAAAAGCCGCCCGTGGCAACGGGCGGCTTTGACTGAGAAGTATGGAATACGGCGCTTGCTTATTCCAGCGTCAGCTTCTGCTTGGCGACCACCTGCTTGTAGACCGCGAACTCGGCCTTGATCTGCTCGGCAAACTGCTCGGGCGTGTTGCCCACCACGATGGACCCGGTGTCTTCGATGCGCTTCTTCACGGCCGGGTCTTGCAGTGCGGTGCGCACGGCGGCGTTGATTTTGTCAACGATGTCCTTGGGCAGTCCCTTGGGGCCCAGGATGCCGTAGTAGGCCATGCGGTTCACGGGCTCCAGGCCCAGTTCCTTGAACGTGGGCACATTGGGCAGTGCGGCAACGCGCTGTGGCGCGGCCACAGCGATGGCCACGAGGCGGTTGTCCTTGATGAAGGGCAGCGCGGATGGAATGTTGTCAAAGATGATCGGCACCTGGCCGGCCACGGTGTCGTTCAGCGCCGGGCCCGCACCGCGGTAGGGGATGTGCGTGACGAAGGTGTTGGACAGGCTCTTGTACAGCTCCATCTGCAGGTGGCCAATGCCGCCCGTGCCCGACGATGCATACGAGTACTTGCCGGGGTTCTTCTGCACTTCGGCCACAAACGACTTGTAGTCCTTGGCGGGGAAGCTGGGGTTCACGGCAATCAGATTGGGCGTGGCCGCAATGTTGATGATGGGCGTGAAGTCCGTCAGCGGGTTGTACGGGGTCTTGGGGTTGATGGCGGGGTTGGCGGCCGTGGTGGACACCGTGGCCACGCCCAGCGTGTAGCCGTCTGGGGCCGAGCGTGCCGTTTCTGCCGCACCCACAATGCCGCCGCCACCGGCCTTGTTCTCCACGATCACGCTCTGGCCCAGGGCCTTGCCCAGCGGGTCGGCGATCACGCGCGCAATGATGTCGGTGGTGCCACCGGGTGCAAACGGCACCTGCAGCTTGATCACCTTGTTGGGGTAGCCCTGGGCGGCTGCGGTGCCTGCGGCGGCAGCCAGTACGGTCAGCGCGAGCCATTGACGACGATGCATGGAGTTCTCCTTCGAGCGGGGGTAACAAACAGCGCTGATGGTATGCGCAATGGCTGCCTTGGAGCCCTGCGGATTCCACATAAGGGCTAACCCGCAGAGACTGACACGGATCAAGTATTCTCGGCACGTGAATTACGCCCAGCTCCTGATCCCGGACTTCTCCCTCATCCTCTGCGGATACCTCATCTGCCGGTACACCGCCCTCAACCGCTCGGTATGGCAACCCGTGGAGAGCCTGGTGTACTACCTGCTGTTCCCTGTGCTGTTGTTCCAGTCCATCGTCAAGAGCCCGGTGGACATCGGCGCCGCGTCGGGCCTGATCGCTGCGGGTTTGACCATGGGTGTCACGGGCATTGCACTGGCCTACAGCCTGCCGCACTGGCCGTGGCTGGGCAAACACATCGACGCACGCGACCACGCTGCCAGTGCGCAGGTGGCGTTCCGCTTCAACTCGTTCATTGGCCTGGCCATTGCCGAGCGCCTGGCGGGCGCTGAGGGCTTGCTGATGATTGCCGTGCTGATCGGCGTGTGCGTGCCGCTGTTCAACGTGGCGGCCGTGTGGCCCATGGCGCGGCATGGCCAGCACAGCTTTGCGCGCGAGCTGGTGCGCAACCCGCTCATCGTCGCCACGGTGTCGGGCCTGGTGGCCAACCTGCTGGGCTTTCAGATTCCGGAATGGGCCAGCCCCACGGTCAGCCGCATCAGTGCGGCGTCGCTCGCGCTGGGGCTGATGGCGGCGGGCGCAGGCCTGCAGTTTGGCCTGCTCTCGCGCGGCAAGGCCCTGAGCGTGGCGGTGTTGTCCATCCGGCACCTGGTGCAGCCCCTGCTGGCGTTTGCGATGGCCCGGCTGTTTGGGCTCAATGCCGTGCAGACCACCATGCTGCTCGCTTTCTCGGCCCTGCCCACTGCCTCTACCTGCTATGTGCTGGCAGCGCGCATGGGCTACAACGGGCCGTATGTAGCGGGGCTGGTGACGCTCTCCACATTGCTGGGCATGGTCAGCCTGCCGTTTGCGCTGGGGTTTCTCCGATGACCGATTCCCGCACAGCCCTGGGTTCCGACGCCTTGGCAAGCCGCCGCGCGCTGATGGCAAGCCTGGTGGCGCTGGCGCTTGTGCCGTTGGTGGGCTGCGGGCGCAAAACCCCGCGCGCGCAATCGTTGCCGCCCGATGCCACCGTGCTGGCCCTGGGCGACTCGCTGACATCGGGCGTGGGTGCCTCGGCCGACACCGCCTACCCGGCCGTGCTGGCACGCCTGACAGGCTGGAAGGTGGTCAATGGTGGCATTTCGGGTGACACCTCGGGCGATGCGCTGGCGCGCCTGCCGGGGTTGCTGCAAAAGCACAAGCCGGCGTTGGTGATCGTGAGCATTGGCGGCAACGACTTTCTGCGCCGCCAGAGCGCCACCGCCACCCGCAGCAACATCCGCCAGATCTGCACCGATGCTCAGGCCAGCGGCGCACAGGTGCTGCTGGTGGCGGTGCCCGAGCTGACAATGCTGGCGGCGGTAGGCCGCCTGAGCGACCACGCGATGTACGAAGAGATCGCCGGCGAACTGAAAGTGCCGCTGCACAGCAAAGGCTGGTCGGGTGTACTGGGGCAGGAGCGGCTGCGGGCGGACCAGATCCATGCCAATGCTGCGGGGTATGAAGAATTTACCCAGGGGCTGGTGTTGACCCTCAAAGACACAGGTTTGCTGGCGCGGTAGCCGCAAGAGCAAAAGCAACACGCCGCAGCAAAGCGGCACCAATGCTCTTATTTTGATAGCTTTTTGCGCTTATCCATCAAGCGCTAGGTGCCAATTTCACTCAAAATTCAGCGCCCAGACCACATGTTCGCGCACCAGCTCGCTGGTGTCGTCGGCGCGGGACTGCAATGCCGCACGCACCGCCTCGTCGCCCGTCGCCCGCAGCGCATTGCCCAGCGCCACAGCCACATTGCGCAGCCAGCGCTCGTGGCCAATGCGGCGGATGGGGCCGCCTTCGGTCATGCGCAAAAAGGTGGGCTCGTCCCACGCAAACAGGTGCACCAGCTGCTGGCCCGCCAGGCCCTTGCGCTCGTCAAAGTCCGGCAGGCGGCTCACCTGGGCAAACTTGTTCCAGGGGCAAATCAGCTGGCAGTCGTCGCAGCCATAGATGCGGTTGCCCATCAGCGGGCGCAGTTCCACGGGGATGGGCCCGGCGTGTTCGATGGTGAGGTACGAGATGCAGCGCCGCGCATCAACGCGGTGCGGCGCAATGATGGCCTGCGTGGGGCACACGTCAATGCACGCGCTGCAGCTGCCGCAACGCGCGGTGACGGGCGCGCTTTCGGGCAGGGCCATGTCCACATAGATCTCGCCCAGAAAGAACATGGACCCCGCCTCGCGGTTGAGCACCAGTGTGTGTTTGCCGCGCCAGCCCTGCCCGCTGCGCGCGGCCAGCTCCGCCTCCAGCACGGGAGCCGAGTCGGTGAACACGCGGTGGCCAAACGGTCCAATCGCCTCGGCGATGCGGTCACTGAGTTTTTGCAGGCGCGCGCGCAGCACCTTGTGATAATCCCGGCCCCGGGCGTAGACCGAGACGATGCCCTCCTGCGGGCGCTGCAGGCGCGAAAGCTCCGCCGTCTGCCAGCCTTCGGGCGCGTCCATGGCGGTATCGCGCGGCAAGTAATCCATGCGCGCCGTGATCACGCTCACGGTGCCGGGCACCAGTTCGGCCGGGCGCGCACGCTTCATGCCGTGGGATGCCATGTAATGCATGTCACCATGGAAGCCCTGTGCCAGCCAGGCCTCAAGCCCGGGCTCTGCCGCAGACAAGTCCACCCCCGCCACGCCGATTTGGGAAAATCCCAGCTCGCGGGCCCACTCCTGCATTTGAGGAACGAGTTGACTGTTGCACCACATACCGGCCAGATTGTAGAAAGTGGCAACCATGCTGCTTCTGCCCACCATGCCGAAGCTTCGCGCCACTTCACCTGGCACAGCGAGGACGACACCGCTGCCTTCGCGCAGCGCCTGGCCGCACAGCCCCTGCTGGCCAATGCCTTTGTAACCCTGCACGGCGACCTCGGCGCGGGCAAGACCACGCTGGTGCGCCACCTGCTGCGCACCCTGGGCGTGCAGGGCCGCATCAAGAGCCCCACCTACGCCGTGGTGGAGCCGCACGAGGCCCCGGGCCTCGCCATCTGGCACTTTGACTTCTACCGCTTTGACGACCCGCGCGAGTGGGAGGATGCGGGTTTCAGGGACATTTTTGCCAACCCCGGTCTCAAGGTGGCAGAATGGCCGGAAAAGGCTGCAGCGCTTACCCCGCTTGCGGACCTTGCTATCCACATTGAAGCAATCGACGACACCGAAAGGAAAGTCACCGTGCACGCCCATACCCCCATCGGGCGTGCCTTGCTGCAAGCACTCTGAGACGCCGTGAACGAACCCACCCTGCCCGCTCATCCCCCTGCTGCCCCCCTGCCCTCGCGCCGCACTGTGCTGCAGGCAGGCAGCCTGGTGCTGTTGCTGGGCACGCAGCAGATTGCACGCGGCGCCACCATCCTGGCCGTGCGCGTGTGGCCCGCCCCCGAGTATTCGCGCGTGACCATCGAATCCGACGGTGCGCTGGTGGCCAAGCAGTTTTTCGTGACCACCCCGCCCCGGCTGGCGGTGGACATCGAGGGCATCGACCTGAGCCCCGAGCTGCGCGAGCTGGTGGCCAAGGTCAAACCAGACGACCCCAACATCGCCGGTATCCGTGTGGGCCAAAACGCACCCGGCGTGGTGCGTCTGGTGGTCGACCTGAAACAGGCGGCCATGCCCCAGGTGTTCACGCTGCCCCCCGTGGCGGCCTACCAGCACCGGCTCGTGTTTGACCTGTACCCCGCCGCACCGGTGGACCCGCTGGAGGCGCTGATTGCCGAACGCCTGCGCGAGGCCCCCGCCAAGCCCGCCCCCGCACCCAATCCGCCGCTGACGGCCGCTGCTGCGGCCAACGCCGCCGCAGCGCGCGCCCCCGCAGCGCCCGAGCACGACCCGCTGGGCGACCTGATTGCGCAGCGCAGCCAGCGCCCTGGCCCGCCCGAGCCCCCACCCATGGTGGCCACCGCGCCGCCACCGCCAGAACCCGCGCGCCCCGGCAACCGTGCCACATCCACCCAGACCGACCGCATCATCATCGTGGCGCTGGACCCTGGCCATGGCGGCGAAGACCCAGGCGCCATCGGCCCTGCAGGCACGCGCGAAAAAGACGTAGTACTGCGCGTGGCGCACCTGCTGCGCGACCGCATCAACGCCACCACCGTGGGCGGCAACCCCATGCGCGCCTACCTGACCCGCGACGGCGATTACTTTGTGCCCCTGGGCACCCGCGTGCAAAAGGCGCGGCGCGTGCAGGCCGACCTGTTCGTCAGCATCCACGCCGACGCGTTCACCACCCCCGCCGCCCGGGGCGCCAGCGTGTTTGCGCTGAGCCAGGGCGGCGCCTCCAGCACGGCTGCCCGCTGGCTAGCCAACAAGGAAAACCAGGCCGACCTGGTGGGCGGGATCAACGTGCAGTCCAAAGACCAGCACGTGCAGCGCGCGCTGCTGGACATGAGCACCACCGCACAGATCAACGACAGCCTGAAGCTGGGCACCGTGCTGCTGGGCGAGATCGGCGGCATGGCCAAGCTGCACAAGCCCCGCGTGGAGCAGGCAGGTTTTGCCGTGCTGAAGGCGCCCGATATTCCGAGCGTATTGGTCGAAACCGCCTTTATCAGCAACCCCGAAGAAGAAAAGCGCCTGCGCAGCAGTGCCTACCAGGAACAACTGGCCGATGCGCTGATGCGCGGCATCACACGTTACTTTGCCAAGAACCCGCCGCTGGCGCGCAGCCGTTCGGTGTAAGAACCTGTTCAAGACACCCCAATGGTGACTCCCCCGCCTTGCGCGGGCCGCGAAGTGCAGGCACAGTAGCCTTCATCGTCCCAGCCCGGCGCGCACCGCGCACCGGCAGGAAAGGAGGAATGCCATGGCACTACCCCACGCCCAATCCGGCCAGATCGTCAGCATGCGCCCCCTGGGCGACCGTTTGCCCGAAACCGTCACCACCGCCATCCTCAAAGCAGGTCAGCTTGAAGTGATACGCGTGGTGCTGCCGGTGGGCAAATCCATGAAAGAACACCAGACCCCCGGCGAGGGCACCGTGTTGTGCATTGAAGGCATGGTGGAATTTGTCAGCGAGCACGGCGTTCAGCAACTGCGCGCGGGCGATTTTGTGCACCTTGCGCCCCGCGCACTGCACTCGCTCAAAGCCGTGGAGGATGCATCGCTGCTGGTCACCATGTGCCTCAAGCCCACCCAGGCAGCATAGGCCCATCCGCCGATCCGCACCCGCTCAGCGCCCCAGCCGGAACACGCTCACAATTTCGGCCAGCTTGGCAGCCTGGTGCTTGAGGCTGTCGGCCGCTGCGGCGCTCTGCTCCACGAGCGCCGCGTTCTGCTGCGTGACCTGGTCGAGCTGTGTGACGGCCTCGCCCACCTGACTGATGCCGATGGTCTGCTCGCCCGTCGCACTCGATATTTCGCCGATCAGGTCACTCACACGTTTGACCTGGGCGACGATGTCTTCGATGCTCTGCCCCGCGTTGCCGACCAGGTGCGTACCAGCATCCACCTTCTCCACACTGGCACCAATCAAGGCCTTGATCTCCTTGGCAGCCTCGGCACTGCGCTGGGCCAAATTGCGCACCTCGCTGGCCACCACGGCAAAACCCCGGCCCTGCTCGCCCGCGCGGGCGGCTTCCACAGCGGCATTGAGCGCCAGGATGTTGGTCTGGAACGCGATGCCATCTATCACCGCAATGATGTCGGTGATCTTGCGCGATGCGGCCGAAATGTCCTGCATCGTGGCCACCACCTGGCCCACCACCTCGCCACCCTTCACGGCCGCAGCCGATGCGGTGCCCGCCAGCACGGCAGCGCGCTGGGCAGTGTCGGCATTGTTCTTCACGGTGCTGGTGATCTCCTCCATCGAGGCTGCGGTTTGCTCCAGGTTGCTGGCCTGCTCCTCGGTGCGCTGGCTCAGGTCGGCATTGCCCGAGGCGATTTCGCTGGAGCCGGTGGCAATGCTGTCGCTGCTGTGGCGCACATCGCCCACGATGCGCACCAGCGAGGTCTGCATGGCCTCCATCGCCCGCATCATCTCGGCCACCTCGCCCCGCCCGCTGGCATGGATGGGCTGCGACAGATCACCCTCGCCAATGCGCTGGGCGACGGCGCTCACTTCCCCCAGCGAGCGGCGGATGCGCTGTACCACCACCCACGACAACACCACCAGCAGCGCCAGCCCCGCCACACCCGCCACCAGCACGGTCATGCGGTAGGACTGGATCAAGCCCGCCGCCTCCGCCGCCTGCTCGGCCGAGCGTTGCACCTGGTAGTTCACCATCTTGTCGGCCACGGCGTTGTACTTGTCCAGCACCGGGGCAAAGCTGCCCAGCGCATAGGCGCGCGCCTGGGCCATGTCGCCCGCCTTCTTCAGCGCGAGCGACTTGTCGCGCGTCTCCAGGTAAGACTTGCGGATGGTGGCCAATTCCTCCTGGATGAGCAGCCCCTGCGGGCTGTTTTCCAGCTCGGTGTAGCGCTTTTGCACCTTGCTGGTGTCAGCGGTGGTGGCCGCCACCACGTCCTTGAAGTAGTTCTGCAGGTCATCGCCCTCCGTCTGGACGATGGAGAACACCCGCGTGGAGTTGACGGCAATGTTGCTGCGCCAGCGCAGTGCCAGCTGCAGCCGCTCGACCTGCTCGGTGGCCAGGCGGTCCACCGTATCGCCCAGGGTCTGCACCCGCACCAGGCTCAGGGCCAGGATGAGCACCAGCGCAAAAACAGCCACCCCCACAATCAATCCAATCTGTTGCGCCACCGTCAGCTTCGCACCCATCCCCCGTGGTTGCTGGTCCATGGTGTCCCCTTTTTAGATGTATGTGATGGGTTTGCAGAGAGAAGAAATGATCTTCCTGCGCTCGCCCGTTGGCAACCACCCCACAGGCCACGTAAACCCTGATCACCGGCCTCTGGCCCATGGGCCAAGGACGCCTTACGGCCAAACGCAGCGCCCGCCCCACACGAGGCCCCCCTGTCCTACAGACGCTTGCCACAGCTGCCTACGCCGGGCCCCAGCCGCCGGATTGATAGTGAAGCCACAGGTCGAGCCCCAACGCACCCGCTGCTGGGACCCCAGGCCTGACTCCATTCATAAAGGACTCCTGCCATGAAAATCCGTCACATCCTTCTTGCCACCACCTGCACTGCAGCCCTTGCTCTGGGTGGTTGCGCTTCCAATCCGTCGGGCGCCCAGGTGGGCACCGGTGTAGGCGCCGTGGTCGGCGGTGTAGCCGGCAACGCTGTCTTTGGCGGGCCCGTGGGCACCATCGGCGGTGCGGCGGCCGGTGCCCTCATCGGCCATGAGATCGGCGAAGACCGCGATCAACGCAAGCCCTACCGCCGTTAATTCCACTCGCTGTGCCTGACCCTCTGGGGAACAGGCATAAAAATAGCTGCTAGCGCTTATTCCAAAAGCGCCAGCAGCTATATTTTTTATAGCATTTGCAATCGATACCTCAGGCCGCCTTGGCCTGCCGTCCCGCCCGCCACGCGCCAAAAATCGCGATCAGGCCGGGCACAAAAATCATCGCCCAGATGATCTTGTCCAGGTTCTCCTTGACCCAGGCAAAGTTGCCAAAGAAGTAGCCCGCAGAGCAAATGCCCAGCACCCAAATGAGGGCCCCGGCCACGTTGAACGCTGTGAACTTGGCCCGGCTCATCTCGGCCACGCCCGCCACAAAGGGCGCAAACGTGCGGATAAAGGGCATGAAACGCGCCAGGATGATGGTGATGCCCCCATAGCGCTCGTAAAAATCGTGCGCCTGGTTGAAGGCCCGGCGGTTGAACCAGCGCGAGTCCTCCCACTGGAACACCTTGGGGCCAAAGAAGCGGCCAATCGAATAGTTGCACTGGTCCCCCAGAATGGCCGCCGCGATGAGCACCGCGCAGGCCAGCGGAAAACTCATCATCCCCGCACCGCAGAGTGCGCCCACGATGAACAACAGCGAGTCGCCGGGCAAAAACGGCATGACCACCACACCGGTTTCGACGAATACAATCAGGAACAACAGCGCATACACCCAGGCGCCATAGGTTTGCACAAAGGCTTCGAGGTACTTGTCGACATGCAGGATGAAGTCGATCAGAAAGGTCACCAGTTCCATGGAGTAGCCGGTGGGGGCACCGGACGCAAAAAAGTTGCGGGCATTATCCCCATCGGCCAATAGGCACCGGCCGATACCCCTGCGCGGCCCCCGCCCTAAAATTGGCCGGGTGAACGACACCACCCCCACCCTTGCAGCGGCGCAGCCTGCCTCTTTCACCCCCCTCAACAACCGGCGCCCCATCCGTGACCTGCCGGATGAGCTGATCAGCCAGATCGCCGCCGGTGAGGTGGTGGAACGCCCCGCCTCGGTGGTACGCGAGCTGGTGGACAACGCGCTGGATGCAGGCGCCACGCAAATCACCGTGCGCCTGTCGGCCGGCGGCGTGCGCCTGATCACCGTGGAAGACGACGGCGGCGGCATTCCGCACGAAGAGCTGCCGGTGGCCCTGCGCCGCCACGCCACTAGCAAGATCACCAACCTGAACGACCTGGAAACCGTGGCCACCATGGGCTTTCGGGGCGAGGCGCTGGCTGCGATTGCCTCGGTGTCGGAGATGTCGCTGCTCTCCCGCCCCATCGCCCAGTCAAACGCCTTTTTGCTGGACGCCCGCAGCGGCGAGCTACGCCCCGCCGCGCGCAGCACCGGCACCACCGTGGAGGTGAAGGAGCTGTTCTTCTCCACCCCCGCGCGCCGCAAGTTCCTGAAGACCGACGCCACCGAGCTGGCCCATTGCATCGAATCGGTGCGCCGCCACGCGCTGGCCCGGCCCGATGTGGGATTTGCCATCTGGCACGAAGGCAAGCTGGTGGAGCAGTGGCGCGCCACCTTCGTGCCTGGCCAGGGGGATGCACAAGATGCGCTGGCCCGCCGCCTGTCGGACGTGCTGGGCGAAGACTTCGTCACCCAGTCCGTCGCCGTGCAGCACCGCATGGGGCCGGTCACCGTGACCGGCCGCGCAGGCCTGCCCGACGCCGCGCGCTCACGGCCCGACCACCAGTATTGCTACGTCAATGGCCGCTTCGTGCGCGACAAGGTGCTCACCCACGCCGCCCGGAGCGCGTATGAAGACGTGTTACACGGCCACAAGCAGCCCATCTACGCGCTGTATGTGGAAATCGACCCGGCGCGCGTGGACGTGAACGTGCACCCCACCAAGATCGAAGTGCGCTTTCGGGACAGCCGCGAGGTGCACCAGGCCGTGCGCCACGCCGTGGAGAACGCGCTGGCAGCGCCCCGCGCCGCAGCGCTGGCGGCGGCTGCAGGGGCTGCCGCTTCAGCAGACACGGGCTCCACGGCACAGGCCCCCATTGAGAATTTCAAGCCAAATCAGCCTCTAGCGCTTAACAGACAAGCGCAAGCAGCTATCAAATTTGAAGAACGTGGCCACCATGTGGCGGACCTGCAGGCGCTGTGGGGACCAAGGAAAGAGGACGCAGCCACACCGTCTGCAGGGCTCACCGCACCGCTGGTGAACTGGGGCGCTGCGGCCAACACCGGCGAGGCAGATGCCATGCCGCAGCCCGTGACACCCACGTCATTCGCCCCCCCTGCTGCGGCCTGGGCCAACAACAGCACGGCGAAAGAAACCACCTGGCCCCAGGGCCAGGGCGGCAACGACACCGCCTGGCCGCTGGGCAAGGCCGTGGCCCAACTCCACGGGGTCTACATCCTGGCCGAAAACGCCCAGGGCATGGTCATCGTGGACATGCACGCCGCACACGAACGCATCGTCTACGAACGCCTCAAGTCCCAGGTGGACAGCGGCGCCCGAATTGCCAGCCAGCCCCTGCTGATCCCCGCCACCTTCGCCGCCACCCCGCAAGAGGTCGCCACCGCCGAAGAATCGGCCGAGGTACTGGCCACGCTGGGCATGGAGGTCGTCCCCTTCTCCCCCAAAACCCTGGCCGTGCGCGCCGTGCCCACCACGCTCGCCCAGGGCGACCCCGTGGAACTGGCCCGCAGCGTGCTCGCCGAACTGGCCGCCCACGACGCCACCACCGTGGTGCAACGCGCGCGCAACGAAATCCTGGGCACCATGGCCTGCCACGGCGCCGTGCGCGCCAACCGCAAGCTCACCATCGACGAGATGAATGCGCTGCTGCGGCAGATGGAAACCACGGACCGCAGCGACCAGTGCAACCACGGACGGCCAACGTGGCGGCAGCTCAGCATGAAGGAACTGGACGCGCTGTTCCTGCGGGGCCGGTAAGGTACCCGCAAAAAGATCGGCCCGAGGGCCGATGGTCCACCTGCACATCAAGCCCAGGAGCCGCCACAACCGGCACAGCCCCAGGCCAGTGCACCCGAGGAACCGGCCTTGCTGGCCCACCGGGTACGCGCCCCCCCTTGGGGGGAAGGCGCGCCGGGCCTCAGTGGGCTTCAGTTATCCCGCGCCGCCTTGGCATGGTCCGGGAAGTCGCTGAACACGCCATCCACGCCAAGTTGATAGAACAGCTTGTATTCCGCCTTGGGGTCGCCCTTGAAGTCCGACGCCAGGCGCTTGGCCTCGCTGCGGAAGGTGTAGGGGTGCACCAGCAGGCCTGCGGCGTGGGCGTTTTTCACCACGTCGGTGGCGGGCATCATCACGCGGTCGCGTTCGTCGATCTTGCCGTCGCCATTGAGGTCGTCGGCCTTGCCGTCCTTGTTGGCGTCCACCTGCTTGGAGGGAATGAGGTAGGGCTTCCAGGGGCCGATGCCGTCGGCGTAGGTCTTCACTTCCTTCAGGCCCGCAGGCGTGAGCAGGCTGGCGAAGGTGCGAGTGTCTCCCGCCACAGCAAAGTCGTACGGTTTGTCGTAGGGGGCGGTCAGGTCCATGCTGCCGTCGGGGTTCACGTCGTTCGCGTCCACCAGTTGCACCAGGCGGATCTGGGTCTTGGTGCGCAGGTACTTGAGGTTGGAGACCTCAAACGACTGCACGATGACCGGCGAGGTCTTGGCGGTGTAGCTGTACTTGGCCAGGATGGTGAGCAGGCGGTCTTCGAGCGGCAGGCCCAGGCGGACGTGGTAGGTGGGGTGCTTGGTTTCGGGGTACACACCCACGGTGCGGCCCGCCTTGGCGCCTTCGCTCTTGGCCAGGTCCAGCACTTCTTCGAGCGTGGGGATCTGGTACTTGCCGTTGTGCGACTGGTCGCGGTCGGCCAGGGGCTGGATGGCGCGCAGGGTCTTGATTTCGGCCAGGGTGAAATCCGAGGCGAACCAGCCTTCTTCTTCCACGCCATCGACCACTTTCTTGGTCTTGCGGTTGGCAAATTCGGCGCGGGTGGACACATCGGTGGTGCCGGTGATATTGGGCTCGTGGCGTGCAATCAGCGCACCGTCCTTGGTGGCGACCAGGTCAGGCTCGATGAAATCGGCGCCCATCTCGATGGCCCGCTTGTAGCCTTCGAGCGTGTGGTCCGGCAGGTAGCCCGCGGCACCCCGGTGGCCAATCACCAGGGGCTTGTCGCCGCTCAAAGTGGGATAAGGGTTGTCATCGCTGCCACCGCAAGCAGCCAGCGTGGCCACCAGGGCCAGCGCACCCAACTTAGCACCAGAAATGTGCATGCTCTTCTCCTCGTTGTGTTTAGAACCGCCGAACTGTGGGCGCCCCCCGTGACAAGGCGATGACGCCCGTTTTGCGAATGGATGACAGCTTCACTGCACCATCCAAACGCACCAAAAAGTGGCAATCACCCTGCCACATTCCCCACCATTGTGCAGAGTCATGCGCATAAACGTATGACTTTTAGACATAATTCGATGTTGCAGCGCGCCATGGCGTGCCACCGCCCCTTGATCTTCAGAAAGTTTTTTGAAATATGAAACACGCGTCCGCAGGCAGCTTCCTCTCACACGTCGCCCTTCGCAACCCAGGGCAGTCCGAGTTTCTGCAAGCTGTCACCGAGGTGATGGAAAGCCTGTGGCCCTTCATTGAAGAACACCCCCGCTACGCCGAGCACGGCCTGCTGGAGCGCCTGGTGGAGCCCGAGCGCATCGTCATGTTCCGCGTGTCGTGGGTGGACGACCACGGCAGCGTGCAGGTCAACCGGGGCTACCGCATTCAGCACAGCATGGCGATTGGCCCGTACAAGGGCGGCATCCGGTTCCATCCGTCGGTCAACCTGTCGGTGCTGAAGTTTCTGGCGTTTGAGCAGACCTTCAAGAACGCTCTGACCACCCTGCCCATGGGCGGCGGCAAGGGCGGCAGCGACTTTGACCCCAAGGGCAAGAGCCCGGGAGAAGTCATGCGCTTTTGCCAGGCCTTTGTGTCCGAGCTGTTCCGCCACGTGGGGGCCGACACGGACGTGCCAGCGGGCGACATCGGCGTGGGCGGCCGCGAGGTGGGCTTCATGGCCGGCATGATGAAAAAGCTCAGCAACCGGGCCGACTGCGTGTTCACCGGCAAGGGGCTGTCGTTTGGCGGCTCGCTGGTGCGCCCCGAAGCCACGGGCTATGGCACGGTGTACTTTGCGCAGGAAATGCTCAAGTCCAAAGGCCGCTCGCTGGATGGTTTGCGTGTGTCGGTTTCCGGTTCGGGCAATGTCGCGCAATACGCCGTCGAAAAGGCCATGGAACTGGGTGCCAAGGTGGTCACGGTCTCGGATTCGAGCGGCACCATCGTGGACGAAGACGGCTTCACCCCTGCCAAGCTGGCCGAACTCATGGAAGTGAAGAACCATCTGTATGGCCGCGTGAGCGACTACGCAGCCCGCACCGGCGCCACCTTTGAAGCCGGGGTACGCCCTTGGCATGTACCAGTGGATGTGGCCCTGCCCTGCGCCACCCAGAATGAGCTGGACGCGAACGACGCGGCGGTGCTGATCAAGAACGGCGTGGTCTGCGTGGCCGAGGGCGCCAACATGCCGTCGACCATCGACGCAGCCAAGGCGTTTGAGGCTGCGGGCGTGCTCTATGCCCCGGGCAAGGCCAGCAACGCAGGCGGTGTGGCCACATCGGGTCTGGAGATGAGCCAGAACGCCGCGCGCCTTTCCTGGCCGCGCGAAGAGGTGGACGCGCGCCTGCTGCAGATCATGCAGGGCATCCACGCTGCCTGCCTGCACTATGGCAAACGCAGCGATGGCACGGTGAGCTATGTGGACGGCGCCAATATCGCCGGTTTTGTGAAGGTGGCCGACGCCATGCTGGCGCAGGGCGTGGTGTAACCCTGGGGTTTAGAGCCCTGTACACCAACAACGATGGGGCTGCGGCCCCATTTTTGTTTTTGGCGTACTGCGCGGCACAGGCTATGCTGTTCTTGCCGATCTTCGTGTCATCTGTTGGGAGTCCACCGTGGAAATTTTCAGCTTTCTGAACGTCATGGTTGAAAAAGGAGGCTCCGACCTCTTTTTCAGCGTGGGAGCGCCGGTCAATCTCAAGATCGAAGGCGTGACCCACCCCTTGAAGATGCCCGTGCTGCTGCCCGGCCAGGTCAAGCAACTGGCCTACTCGGTGATGAACGAAAAGCAGATCAGCGAGTTCGAGGCCAAGCAGGAGATGAACCTGTCGATCTCGGCCGAGAACCTGGGGCGGTTTCGGGTCAATGTGTTTGTGCAGCGTGGCGAAACCGGCATGGTGGTGCGCTACATCAAGAACAAGATCCCACCCCTGGCAGCGCTGGGCCTGCCCCCGGTGCTGGAAAAGCTGGTGCTGCGCAAACGCGGCCTGGTGCTGGTGACGGGCGCCACCGGCTCGGGCAAATCGACCACGCTGGCCTCGATGATCAACTACCGCAACGAGAACGTGACGGGCCACATCCTCACCATCGAAGACCCGCTGGAGTTTTTGCACGCACACAAGCGCTCGGTGGTGGACCAGCGTGAGGTGGGAATCGACACGCAGTCGTACGAAGAAGCTCTCAAGAACGCGCTGCGCGAGGCACCCGACGTAATCATGATCGGCGAGATCCGCGACCGCAACACCATGAAGCAGGCGATTGCCTATGCCGAGACCGGCCACCTGTGCCTGTCCACGCTGCACGCCAACAACGCCAACCAAGCCATGGAGCGGGTCATCAACTTCTTCCCCGAAGACGCCCACCACCAGCTGCTGATGGACCTGAGCCTGAACCTGGCCGGCGTGATCTCGCAGCGCCTGATCCCCGGCCTGCACGAAAAGCTGGTGCCTGCGGTGGAAGTGATGCTCAACTCGCCCTACATCGCCGACCTCATCGCCAAGGGCGAGTTCTCGGGCATCAAGGAAGCCATGGGCCACAGCACCGAGATTGGCATGTGCACGTTTGACCAGGCGCTGTACCAGCTGTACAAGGACGACCGGATTTCGCTGGAAGAAGCCCTGCACAACGCCGATTCGCGCACCGACCTGGCGCTGCGGGTGCGCCTGGCAGCAGGCGTTTCTACGCAGGACGCGGGGGATCTTTCCATCGACACGTCTTCGCCCATGCAGTCGGCCTCGCGGCTGTCGTGACGGCCGCCGCGCGCATGCAGCAGTGGCCGTTTCCGCCGTTCTTTCGGGACGCCCGGCCGGCCGACGCCGTGGCGCCGGCCGAGGCCATCGTGTTCACCACCACCGGAGACACCCACCACGGCGTGCTGGAGCGTTTTGATCCGCAGGCAAAGCTGGCGCTGCTGGCACCGCATGAAGGCGCCGCCGCTGTGGCGCTGCCTTTTGAAGCCATCAAGAGCATCCAGCTCATGCCGCCGATTGCACTGACGGCCGATGCCGAGCTGGCCCTCCGCTACCAGGCCCCCGGAGGGCACGAGGTCAACACCACGTCGCGCCCCTTCACCGTGCAGTTCATCGACGGAGAACACCTGCGTGGCGAGACCAAGGGTTTTGTCAAAACCCGCCAGGGCCTGTTCTTCTATCTGACCACCGACGCCGAGCACTGCGTGCGGATTTTTATCCCCACCACCGCGCTGCACCACTACCAGGTGGGGGGCCTGCTGGGCCAGCACCTGATCCGGTCGCATCTGGTCAGCGCCGAGGCTGTGCAACAGGCCCTGACGGAGCAGGAGCGGCGTCGGCAAGAACTGCCCGCGAGCGGCACGAACGGCCCGGCCACCCACGACGCGGCGCAGCCCATCGACAACCCGGCGCAGTTGGCCGGGCAGATCACGCAGATCGGCAGCTTTGTTCCGGTGCGGCTGGGCGACATCCTCATCAACCAGGGGCTGGTGAGCAACGACCAGATACGCCAGGCCCTCACGCTGATGCAGCGGGGCCATAAGCACCTGCTGGGCAACATCCTGGTGGAGATGGGAGCGCTGAGCCGGGCCCAGCTGACCGAGGTGGTAGCGCAGCAGTTCAGCATTCCGCTGGTGGCACTGGACGGCTTTGTGGTGCAGCCGGAAGTGCTGCGCCTAGTGCCCAAGGAATACGCGGTGGAGCACCAGGTGCTGCCGCTGCTGGTGAGCGACAAAAGCCTGGTGGTGGCGGTGGAAAGCCCGGTCGATGCCGACTACCTGGACGAACTGCGGTTCTCGGCCCAGAAGCAGGTGGTGCCGGTCATCGCCAACCCCGAAGAACTGGCCGCGCGCATCACGCTCGAATACTCCAAACTGGGCATGGACCGCACCGATCTGTCGATCGAGGAAGAGCTGCGGCAACTGTCGCAGCGGCTCACCGCCAGCGATTCCGCTCCCGGCTACCCCGATCTGCAGCGGCAGGTGTCCGACAACGACAGCCTGGTGGTCCGGCTGGTCAACAAGACCATCCTGGATGCACAGGCGCGCGGCGCCTCCGACATCCACATCGAGGCCTACCCCGAGGAGCAGCCCACACTGATCCGCCTGCGCGTGGATGGCGATCTGACGGAGTACATGCGCATCCCTTTCGTGCTGCGCGCGGCGCTGCTGTCGCGCATCAAGATCATGGCCAACCTCGATATCTCCGAGCACCGGCTGCCGCAAGACGGCAAGATCGACTTCTCGCGCTTTGGTCACACCAAGCTGGAGCTGCGCGTGGCCGTTCTGCCCACCACCAACGGGCTCGAAGACATCGTGATGCGGCTGCTGGCCTCGTCCAAACCTATCCCGCTGGCCAAGCTGGGCATGGATGCGGCCCTGGTAGAGCAACTGCAGCAGATGGTGCACCGCAGCTATGGCCTCATCCTCGTGTGCGGCCCCACCGGGTCGGGCAAGACCACCACCCTGCACTCGCTGCTGGCCGAGGTGAACCGCCCGGACACCAAGATCTGGACCGCCGAAGACCCGATCGAGATCACGCACCAAGGCCTGCGGCAGATCCAGATGCATCCCCGCATCGGGCTCACCTTTGCCACCGCCATGCGCGCGTTCTTGCGGGCGGACCCGGACGTGATCATGGTGGGCGAAATGCGCGACAGCGAAACCGCGCACATCGCCATCGAGGCTTCGCTGACCGGCCACATGGTGATGTCCACCCTGCACACCAACAGCGCTCCCGAGAGTGTGATTCGCATGTTGGACATGGGGCTGGACCCATTCAACTTTGCCGATGCGCTGGTAGGGGTGCTGAGCCAGCGCCTGGCGCGCCGCCTCTGCCCCGACTGCAAGCAGCCCTACACCCCGGATACCGACGAACTGCAGCAGATCGCCAGTGACTACGCGGCTGGCACCGGGGTGGCGCCGGACGCGCTGCTGGCCCCATGGCGCACCCGCTTTGTGCCCGCTGGGGCCACCGGCTGGGTGCTGTACCGCGCCCAGGGCTGCAGCCATTGCGACCACACGGGCTACAAAGGCCGCGTGGGCATCTACGAGCTGATGGCCGCCTCGCCGGGCATCAAGAAGCTGATCCAGACCCGCGCGCCGGTGGACCAGTTGTTCGAGGCCGCCACCGCACAAGGCATGCTGCGGCTGCTGCAGTACGGGCTGCTCAAGGTGCTGGAGGGCGTGACCGACCAGCGCAGCGTGCGCGGTGCGTGTTCGTGAGGCCTGGCCTGGCCTCGCCTGGCCTGGTGTGGTGTTGCCACTCCAGCAAGCACAACCGCCCGTCGAACTTTGTCGCGCTGAACGACTCAGTCGAACGATGAAAAGAACCGCCCTCCTCCTGTCCCTGACGCTGGCCGTTGCTGTCAGCGTGGGCTGCGCCACCCTCGACGCCAAGCAGCGCGAATGGATCTTCCAGCCCAGCGACCGCAGCTGGGGCGGTGCACAGTCCACGGCGGACATGCAGGATGTCTGGATCGACTTCCAGTCCGACGCCAGCGGCAAGGCCGAGCGCCTGCATGGCCTGTGGCTGGCCCATGAGCGCGCCGATGCGCCCGTGCTGCTCTATTTGCACGGTGCACGCTGGAACGTGGCGGGCTCGTCGGGCCGCATCCGGCGCATGCAGGAGCTGGGCTTTTCGGTGCTGGCCATCGACTACCGGGGCTTCGGCCAAAGCAGCGCCGGGCTGCCGTCCGAGGCGACCGCCAGCGAAGATGCCCGCGCCGCGTGGGACTGGCTGGCCCAGCAGCAACCGGGCAAGCCCCGCTACATCTTCGGCCACTCGCTGGGCGGCGCCATTGCCATCGACCTGGCCCGCCAGGTGTCCGACGAACAGGGCACCATGGTGGAAGGCACGTTCACCAGCATCCCCGATGTGGTCAGCACCTTCAAGTGGGGATGGTTGCCGGTGTCGGGCCTGATCACGCAGCGTTTTGAATCCGTCCGCAAGGTGGCCGAGATCGGCTCGCCCCTGCTGGTGGTGCATGGCAGCCAGGACAGCCTGATCCAGCCCGCCCTGGGCCGCAAGCTCTTCGAGGCGGCGCAAGAGCCCAAGCAGTTTGTGCTGGTGGAAGGCGGGTCGCACCACAACACCAACTCGGTAGGGCAACCAGCGTATCGGCAAGCCATGGCATCGCTGTTCAATCTGAAATAGCCTTCTGCCGCAGGCCCCATGCACCCTGTTGGGGGCATCGCTACTGCGCTGAATGCCCCCGTTCCCTGTCTGGTACGCTCAGACAGATATGTCTGCTCCCTCCGCCACCGCCGTGCCTGCGGCTGCTTCCACCGCCATCCAGCCCGGCATGGCCATCCTGGTGCTGGCCATGCTGCTCTCCATTCAGCCCGTCACCACTGACCTGTACCTGCCCGCATTGCCCGCCCTCACGCGCAGCCTGGGCGCTCAGATGGCCGCGGCACAGCTCACGCTCAGTGGGCTGCTGCTGGCGTTTGGCTGCTCGCAAATGGTGTGGGGGCCGTTGTCAGACCGCTTTGGCCGCCGCCCCATCCTTCTGGCGGGGCTGGGCATTTACACCGTAGCCTCGCTGGGTAGCGCCTTTGCGCCCACCATGACACTGCTCATCGTGTGGCGCATTGCCCAGGGTGCCGCCATGGGCGCGGTGGTGATGTGTGCCCGGGCCATCGTGCGCGACCTGTACACCCCGCTCGATAGCGCGCGCGCCATGTCCAAGGCACTCACCGGGCTCGGGATTGTGGCCTGCATCTGCGCACCACTGGGTGGGGTGCTGAGCGAGTGGCTGGGCTGGCGGGCGGCGCTGATGGCGCTCACGGTGTATGCCGTGGCCACGCTGGCACTGGTGGCGCTGCGCTTGCCCGAGACCCTGGCGCACCGCAACCCGAAAGCCCTGCAGCCCCGTGCACTGGTCGGCACCTGGATGCAGGTTTTGCGCAGCCCCACTTTCTGGGCGTTCTCGCTGCAGACCACAGCCACCTATGGCGGGCTGTTCACCTTTCTGGCCGCGTCGTCGTTTGTCTTCATCGACGTCCTGGGCCTTACCCGCACGCAGTTCGGGTGGACGATGGCGTCGGCCTGCGTGGCGTATCTCGCGGGCACTTTCCTGTGCCGGCGCCTGCTGGTACGCCAAGGCCTGCTGCGCACGGTGGCCATTGCTGGCGCGCTGAGCATGAGCGGCGGCACGCTGATGGCGGTCGTGGCCTTCATGGGCTGGCACCAGCCGTGGGCGCTGCTGTTGCCCTTTTACCTGTTCATGCTGGGCCACGGCATCCACCAGCCCTGCGGGCAAAGCGGTGCGGTGGGGCCCTTCCCCAAAGCGGCTGGCGTGGCGTCCGCGCTCAATGGTTTCATGATGATGCTGGCCGCGTTCGGGATTGGCGGCTGGCTGGGGATGCGGCTGGACGGCACGGTGTGGCCGCTGGTCAACGGCATCTGGTTCTGGTCGGTGGTGCTGGCCCTGATCTCGTGGACGCTGGTTCAAAAATTTGGAGCGCCGCGTGAGCATGCCTGAGCCCCTGTTGCACACCACCCTGCCCGCCATTGCACTCGCGGGCCCCACGGCCTCGGGCAAGACGGCGGGTGCCCTCGCGCTGGCCGCTGTGCTGGGCAAGCAGGGCACGCCGGTGGAGATCATCAGCGTGGACTCGGCCCTCGTATACCGGGGCATGGACATCGGCACCGCCAAGCCCACGCCCGACGAGCTTGCCGCTGTTCCGCACCACCTTATCGACATCCGCGACCCGCTGCAGGCCTACAGCGCGGCCGAGTTCGTGCAGGACGCCACGCGGCTCATCGCCGAGATCCGTGCGCGCGGCGCCCTGCCGCTGCTGGTGGGCGGCACCATGCTGTACTTCAAGGCGCTGTTTGACGGCATTGACGACATGCCCGCCGCAGACCCTGCCGTGCGCGCACAGATCGAAGCCCAGGCCGCCGAGCAGGGCTGGCCCGCACTGCATGCCGAGCTGGCCCGCGTAGACCCCGTGACGGCCGCACGCCTGGCCCCGGCCGACAGCCAGCGCATTCAGCGCGCGCTGGAGGTGTGGCACGTATCCGGCCAACCCCTGTCGAGCTTTCATACTACTAAAAAGATAGCTGGTAGCGCTTATGGGATAAGCGCTAGAGCCTTGTTTTCCTTAGAACCTGACGACCGCGCCTGGCTGCACGGCCGCATTGCCCAGCGTTTTGACGCCATGCTGGCCAGCGGCTTCATCGACGAAGTGCGGGCCCTGCGCGCGCGCGGCGACCTGCACCCTGACCTGCCCTCCATGCGCTGCGTGGGCTACCGCCAGGCGTGGGAAGAGCTGGACTTCCAGGCGGCCAAGGGCCCCGACGCGCCGCTGAACCTCGCCTTTTTGCGCGAGCGCGGCATTGCGGCCACACGCCAGCTGGCCAAGCGCCAGATCACCTGGCTGCGCAGCATGCACGAGCGCCACACCATCGCCTGCGACCAACCCCACGCCGTCGCCCAGCTCGTGCAGGCCGTGCTGCAGCGGCTGCAGCAGCAGCCGGGCGGACAAGAACCCGCCACCCCATGACACTGCTGCGCGCCGAACAGCTGGGCAAACACTACGGTGAAACGCCGGTGTTCTCGCACGTGAACTTCACTGTCGAGCCGGGCGAGTTCGTGGCCATCGTGGGCGATTCGGGCGTGGGCAAGTCCACCCTGCTCAACTGCCTGGCGGGGCTCGACACCTGGGACACCGGCCGCATCACGCACGGCGCCACCGACCTGGGCCAACTAAGCGACACAGAGCGCGTCCTGTGGCGCCGCGCCCATGTGGGTTTTGTCTTCCAGGCCTTTCATGTGCTGCCGCACCTGGACGTAGCGCAGAACGTGGCCCTGCCGCTGATGCTGCTGGGCCAGAAAGACCCGACGCGCGTACAGCAGATGCTGGACGCCGTAGACATGGCCGACCTGGGCGCGCGGCTGCCGCAGCAGCTCAGCGGGGGGCAGCTGCAGCGCGTGGCGATTGCCCGTGCTCTCGTGCACCGCCCCGCCCTGCTGCTGGCCGACGAACCCACCGGCAACCTCGACCCCACCACCGCCGCTCGCGTGATGGACCTGCTGCTGGCGCAGACACGCGGGCATGGGGCGTCACTGGTGCTGGTTACGCACTCCGACGCGGCGGCAGCCCGGGCCGACCGGGTGCTGCGGCTGCGCAGCGACGGCATCAGCGCGGGCGACTGACTGAGAGGCCTGCCTGTTCAGGGCTCCAGGCGGGGCGCCCGGAAACGCCCGTTCTGGTGCAGCACCACGGCACGCACCTCGCCGCTGGGATAGCGCTCAAACTCCAGCTCGGCCCGTACCGCGTCATACGCAAACCGGTCTGGCTGCCCCGGCAGCGGATAGACCGTGAAGCGCGGCTGAGAGCCCAGGCGCACCTGCAGGCGACCGTCTTCAGCCTGCACATCCAGCACATTGCCGCCGCGCAGCCGGTAGCGGCCCAGGTAAGGGGCCAGCACGCCCTGGGCCTGGGGTGGTACCAGGCCAAGCACCGGCTCTTCGGACCGGGTTGCCGTCAGGCGTGCCCCAAAGCGCGTGTAGTGAAGCACTGTGGGTCGGCCTTCCGTATTGCGCTCCAAGCGGAACTGGCGGCCGGTGGCTGGCTGCGTGAACGCATCCGGCCCCAGCACCTGCAGCGGCTCAAACACCCCACCCGTGGGGCGGGCTTGCAGTTGCCCATCCACCATGGCAAGGCTCAGGGCGACGGCAGGAGATACGCGGTACACCCCTTCGTACGGGGCAAGCACGGTCGCATCGGTGGCGGGCTGACCGGGCGGCACGGGGTAACGCTGCTTCAACAGTGGCGTCATCACATCCTGCTGCGCGGCACGCGCGTTGCCCACCAAGGCGATCACCGCCTCACCCCCGTCGGGCGCCAGCAACCACACGCTGCGAAAGCCTCCGGTGCCGCCGCCATGCAGCCAGGTGCGCAGCCCATCGCGCTCGCGCAGCATGATGGCGTAGCCGATCTGGCCACCGTCGTGGTCCGCAAGCGGTGTGAACAGGCGCTCGGCCGCTGGGCCCAGGGGCCCTTGCGCGCCCGCCAGCAGCGCGCGGCTGAGCACCAGCATGTCGGCCGTGGTCGAGCGCAAGGCGCCCGCACCGGCAAAGGCATCAAACTCCCACACCGACACCGGCGTCTCGCCCTCGTGCGGCGCAGCAAGGCGGGGAGCCTTGTCGCCCAGCGACTGCACCGTGTCCTGCATGCCCAGCGGGCCGGTGATGCGCTCGTGCACCAGCACCGCCCAGGGTTTGCCGTTGCGCTGGGCCAGCAGTTCGCCCAGCACCGCAAAACCGAGGTTGCTGTATGCGCCAGCGCACGGCGGCGACTGGGGCAGCCGTGCATCGGCCAGGGCTTGCCACAGGCGGGGGCGGTCGTAGCGCAGATAAGGGTTGGCGGGATCGGAATTGTGGCGGAAGTCCGTCGGCAAGCGTGGCAGACACGAGGTGTGCGTGACCAACTGGCGCAGGGTGACGGCAGCTACCGGGGCGGGCAAGGCGGGCGCCAGTGCGGGCGAGCCGTTGAGCAACCCGCCCAGCGTGTCGTCCAGCGCCATGTCGCCACGCTCCACCGCCTGCGCCAGCAGCAGGCCGGTGAACACCTTGCTGATGGAGCCCACTTCGAACAGCGCCTGGATGGGCGACTCAGCCACGCGGTTGCGGGCGGCACCGAAACGTGTCTGGCCGTCGTGCCACACGCCCACCTCGGCAGCGCCGCGCAACGGGCCCAGCGCTGCAGCCGCCATGGCGTCCGCAGGGCCCGACCAGTCGAAACGGGGTGGAGGGGCAGGCACAGCGGGTGTGGTTGCAGCGTGCCCGGCAAACGCTATCCACAGCGCCCCGGCAGCAAGGGCTTGCCACGCAAGGCGGCGTACCGGGGCAAGGATTCCATCACTGCAAACCATTTGATCGCCTCCCTGAAAGGCACCACGGTACGGGTGCCATGGCCGGCATGGTCGCATGCACTGGCTGTGGGCAGGCTTAAGAACCTGTTCAACGTCTATTTTGGGGTTGCGCCATCCGGCGGCGCTCCGGACGGACATCCGACGCTCCACGGGCCACAGAGACCCCGGCCACGCAGCCCCATGGATCTGCATGCGGCAGGCCGTTGGCGGGCGACCCAACCGCCGTTCGAGGTTCGTCTTGCGCCCACGGAATCAACCAACCCACTCGCCCTGGGAGGGGCGGTGGATTGCATTTTTTTGCGCAAGTCCGATGGAGTTAGTCGATGTTCAACCGCTGCGCCGCCTTGTTCACCTTTTTGGGCAGGTTCAGCGTCAGCACACCGTTGTCGTATTTGGCCTTGGCTTGTGCAGCGTCCACATCGGCGGGCAACTGGAAGCTGCGGGCCACCGCGCCGTAGTAGCGCTCCGAGCGCAGCACCTTCTCGCCTTCGCGCTTTTCATCGTGCTGGCGCACCTCGGCGCGCAGGCTGACCACATTGCCTTCAAGCGAGACATGGATGTCTTCCTTGGCCACGCCGGGCACTTCGGCCAACACGGTGTAGCCGTCCTCGGTTTCCTTCACGTCCACCTTGATCTGGCCGGGGCTGGGCAGGTTGTCGCCGTGCAGCGGGCGCACGTAAAAGCCCGGTGCAATGTCCTTGAAGAAGTCGTCAAACAGACTGCCGCGTGTCACAAGAGAGTTCATGGTTTTGCTCCTGAAAAGGGGTTGAGACAAACAACTGGGCCTGCGCAGGAGGGCGGGCCCCTGAGAAGGTGTGAACGAACTCCACATGCCCGCTCATCCCGCCAAAACGCTCCCGCTAGTTGTTGCAAATGCTCGCCATGGCCCGAGCTATGGCTGCGCTTTGCGCCTAGATCGGAAACGTTTTGGCAGCCTGCTCGGGCACGCGGGGCTCATTCACACCTTCTGGCTCCAAGATAGGCGCAGCCTTTCGGCACTTCAAGAGGATGCAAAACGCAAGGTTGACCTGCATCAAACGCTGCTGGGACCAGCCCCTGCGGCCACAATGCAGGCCATGCTTGCATTGCTCCGCACCTTCTCCTGGCAGGACCTGCGCCACCACCCCTGGCGCAGCGCTGCGGCGGTGGCGGCGGTGATGCTGGGCGTGGCGCTGGCGTTTGCGGTGCATGTGATCAATGCGTCGGCGCTGGACGAGTTTTCGCAGGCGGTGCGCGCCGTCAACGGTCAGCCCGACCTGGAATTGCGCGCCATGCAGGGAGATCTGCCCGAGGCGTTGTATGGGCAGCTTGCCACGCACCCCCAGGTGGCGCGCGCCAGCCCGCTGCTGGAGCTGTCGGCCGTGGCGCGAGCCCTGCGGCCACAGCCAGGTGCTGCAAGCGTGCCCTCCCCCACCAGCGCCCCGCTGCGCGTGCTGGGCGTGGACGCCCTGCTGCTGCCCACCATGGCGCCCGCGCTTATGCCACGGCCTTGGGCGGGCGCTGACCGGCTGGCCCTCTTCGCACCAGCCACCGTGTTCCTCAATGCGGCGGCGTTGCAGGCACTGGGTCTGCCCACCACGCCCGCCTCATCGACTGAACCGGCACCGCAACTCCTGCTGCAGGCCGGGCTGCAGCAATGGCCGGTGCAGGTGGCGGGCACGGTGGCCGCCGGGGGCGCACCCCTGGCGGTGATGGATATCGGCGCTGCGCAGGATCTGTTTGGCCGCGTGGGCCAGCTCAGCCGCATTGACCTGCAGCTGCAGCCGGGCACCGACCGCAGCGCGTGGGAGCAGGCCGTGCGCGCGCTGCCCGGCTGGCCGTCGCAGGTGGTGTTTGCGCAGCCGGGCGACGCGGCGCAGCGCATCAGCAATCTGTCGCGCGCCTACCGCGTGAACCTCACGGTGCTGGCGCTGGTGGCCTTGTTCACGGGCGCATTTTTGGTGTTTTCGGTGCTGGCGCTCAGCGTGGCGCAGCGTGCGCCGCAGTTTGCGCTGCTGGCCGTGCTGGGCGCTACACCGCGCCAACGCCTGGCACTGGTGCTGGCCGAATCCGCCGTGCTGGGCCTGGTGGGCAGCGCCGCCGGCATCGCCCTGGGCACGGCCCTGGCCGCCGCCGCGCTGCGCCTGCTGGGGGGCGACCTGGGCGGTGGCTACTTTGCGGGCGTACAGCCCGTGCTGCAGTGGAGCGCACCGGCGGCCCTGGTCTACGGCGCACTGGGTGTGCTGGCTGCACTGGTGGGTGGCTGGTGGCCCGCGCGCGCCGCGCAGACGCTGCCGCCCGCGCAAACCTTGAAAGGCCTGGGCACCGTGTCCAGCCAGGCGGGCAAAGGCTGGATAGGTATCATTTTGATAGCTATTGGCGCTGTACTGACAAGCGCTCCGCCCATTTTTGGCATACCACTGGCCGCCTATCTGGCCATCGGCCTGCTGCTGGTGGGCGGCATTGCCGTGCTGCCCTGGGCCATGGCTTGGCTGTTGCACCACCTGCAGCCGCTGGCCGCACGCCACGCCCTGGCGCTGCTGGCACTGGAGCGCGCGCGGCGCATGCGTGGCACGGCCGCTATCGCAGTGGGCGGCGTGGTGGCCAGCCTGAGCCTGGCCGTCGCGCTGACGGTGATGGTGTCAAGCTTTCGCGGCTCGGTCACGCAGTGGCTGGACGCCGTGCTGCCATCGCCCCTGTATGTGCGCTCGGCCCTGGGTGTGCCGGGCAGCGAGGCTGCACTGCTGCCTGCGGGCTTCGCCGAATCCGTCGCGCAATTACCTGGACTGGCGCGTGTGCAAGCCCTGCGCGCGAGCCCGCTACAGCTGGATGCCACGCGCCCCGCGCTCACGGTCATCAGCCGCCCACTGGGTAACGATCCGGCGCAAAGTCTGCCACTGGTGGGCGAGGCCCTGCGCGTGCCCGCGGGGCGCACTGGCGTCTACATCAGCGAGGCGGTGGTGGACCTGTATGGGCTACGCCCTGGTATGGAGTGGCCTGCACTTTCTGATGCTTTTAGCCCCCTGGCGCTTGATAGACAAGCGCAACCAGCTATCTTTTATATAGCAGGCGTATGGCGCGACTACGCCCGGCAGTCGGGCGCCGTGGCCATGGACCGCACCGTGTGGCTGCGCCTGACCGGGGATGCCCGCACCAGCGACCTGGCGCTGTGGCCCGCCGAGGGAGCAGACATCGCAGAGTTGCAGGATTCGATCCGCGCAGTGGCAGCCGCGCAGGCGGGCCGTGTGCCCAAGGCCCGGGAGAGCGCCAGTGCGGTGGACGGGGCCCTGGTGGAGTTCGTCTCCGCAGGCGCTATCCGTGAACGGTCGCTGCGCATCTTTGACCGCAGCTTTGCCGTCACCTACTGGCTACAGGCCGTGGCCATCGGCATCGGCCTGTTTGGTGTGGCCGCCAGCTTCAGCGCCCAAATCCTCGCGCGCCGCAAGGAGTTCGGCCTGCTCGCCCACCTGGGCCTCACGCGGCGCCAGATCCTGGCTGTGGTGGCCGGCGAAGGCGCCGCCTGGACGGGCGTAGGCGCAGCCGCAGGCTTGCTGCTGGGCCTGGGCGTATCGGTGGTACTGGTGCACGTGGTCAACCCGCAGAGCTTTCACTGGACCATGGACCTCAGCCTGCCTGCCGGGCGGCTGCTGGGCTTGTGCGTGGCCGTGGTCGCATCGGGCACCGTCACGGCGTGGCTTGCAGGGCGGGCTGCGGCGGGGCGGGATGCGGTGATGGCTGTGAAGGAAGACTGGTAGCCAGCGGAACACAGCCCTGCAACGGCCCACCAGGCCCATGCAACAAATTGGTGCAGACACGTCACACCGACCAAATTTTGTTTGCAAATTGCAAACTCTTTCACGAAGATAGTAAACACGCTACAAAAATCATCGCGCTGTAACCCGCACACAGGCCGCAGGCATCCGCCCGAAACGCGCCTCACTGTGGTGCAGCGTTTGCCTGATCAACGAGGGAAAATCCAATGCAACGAAAGATTTCACGCCTTTTGGCCGGTTGTGCCATGGCCTTTTGCTTGTGCGCCCCTGCGGCAGCGCAAATTGTCATTCCACCCGGCGCCTCGCTGGACGCTCCAAGTGGCTCCATCGTTGATTTGAGCTGTAGCACCGTGGATATGCAAGGCACGCTCAACATCGGTGGCACGCTGAGTGTAGACAGCGACGTTACCTTCGGCTCCAGTGCCATCGTCTCCGGTAGCAACGGGATCATCTCGGTGGGTGGCAATCTCTCCGCCACAGGCCCCATCGACACCGGCAACAACACGGTGGTGCTGCGCGATGGCTGCATCGGCAACACCAGCCAGATCAGTGGCAATTTCGTGTTCCAGAACCTGACCTTGTCCAGCACCACGGGCCGCACCTTTGTCATCCCCGCAGGCGCCAACATCACCGTGCTGGGCACCCTGACCCTGCAAGGAGCGCCTGGTCAAAACATCCAGCTGGTCTCCTCGGGCGGCGGCACTGCCGTCATCAACCTGGGCCCCGGCGCAACGGTCACCCGCAACAACGCCACTGTCAATGGCGGCGTGCAAATCGGCGGCGCGGCAGCAGCCACCAACATTCCAACTTTGAGCGAATACGGCCTCATGCTGATGGCATTGTTGATGGGTTTGGCAGCCTTGTGGCACCAACGCCGTGCCCCAGGCGCAACGGGCAATCGACGCATCTGAAACTGCCGGAACCAGGAGTTTTCATCCATGAAGTCATCGTTTCATCCTCTGCGTCTGATCTGCGCCCTGAGTGCTGTCTATGCGCTGCACACGCCACTGGCCCTGGCTGCCGATATCAGCTTCACCCCGCCCAGCGGCGGCGGTTTTGTGATCAAGAGCCCGGGCGGTGCCCAGGAACGGTTTCGTGTGCAGGGCACTGGCGAGGTCACCGTCCCCGGCCTGAACGGTGCCCCCACCGCCAACAACCTCACCTGCTTTGATGGCGCCGGGCGCCTCGGGCCTTGTGCGGCAGGTATCGGATCTGGCGCCACGGGTGCCACAGGCCCTACCGGGCCAACCGGCGCAACGGGTGCATCCGGCCCCACAGGGGTCACGGGCGCCGCAGGAGCTACAGGCGCAACCGGCGTCACAGGCCCAACAGGTGCCACAGGGGCTACTGGCGCTTCTGGCACCGGTGCCACGGGCGCAACAGGCGCTACCGGGGCCACGGGCGCTACCGGTGTGACGGGCCCCACGGGGGTTACAGGTGCAACGGGCGCCACGGGTGCAGACAGCACCGTACAAGGACCTACAGGCCCTACAGGGGCTCAAGGCATCCAGGGCATTCCTGGGCCTACCGGCGCTACCGGTGCCGACAGCACTGTGCCCGGGCCAACCGGTACCACCGGCGCAACGGGTGCTACTGGAGCGACTGGTGCTACTGGCGCCACCGGGGTTGCTGGACCGCTGACGCTGGAAAGGGTCGAAGAAACTGCCAACTGGCCCTCCGACTCTGGCGCAGTCTCAGTGACTGCGACCTGCACCGCGGGAAAAACGGTGGTCAGTGGGGGATGTCGAATTACGTTGAACCCTGCAGACCACTATTTAGGGGGGAGCTATCCAGCTACTACCACCCAGTGGACATGTGAGGTCAGTGTTTTCGGGACCTCGAACTCAGCCGGCATAGCCTACGCACTTTGCCAATAGCTGATTTTTCCTGCGCTTAGCGCACACGGGGCATGGATGCAACAACGCACATACCCCGGCCAACGCATGGGATGGAATGTCTTTGTGATGAGCCGCGCAACACACCGGTGTGGGACAGTCGGCTGCATCACGGTTCAGCTCGCTTTCGCGGCTGCCGACAAGCAGCTGCTTGTATCACGGGGTGATGCCTGACTTGGCATTGTCCCGCCACACTTCCCAGAGCTTCATCCAGAAGCCACATCCTCAACAAGCCCAGCACACCACCATGAAGCCCAAGTACCAACCACGCTACCTGTTCGCTGTGCTGGGAGCCGCCTACGCACTGCACACCCCCCTGGCCCTGGCTGCCGATCTCAGCTTCACCCCGCCCAGCGGCGGCGGTTTTGTGATCAAGAGCCCGGGCGGTGCCCAGGAACGGTTTCGTGTGCAGGGCACTGGCGAGGTCACCGTCCCCGGCCTGAACGGTGCCCCCACCGCCAACAACCTCACCTGCTTTGATGGCGCCGGGCGCCTCGGGCCTTGTGCGGCAGGTATTGGCTCTGGCGCCACCGGTGCGACAGGCCCTACCGGGGCTACCGGACCCACAGGCAATGCCGGACCCACGGGGGTCACCGGCGCGGCCGGAGCCACGGGCGCGATGGGCGCTACAGGCCCCGCAGGTGCCACCGGAGCGACTGGCGCCTCTGGCACAGGTGCCACTGGCGCAACAGGTGCGACCGGAGCCACGGGGGCGACTGGCTCTACCGGGGCCACCGGAGCAACAGGCGCCACTGGCGCAGACAGCACGGTGCCCGGCCCCCAAGGTATTCAGGGCGTTCAGGGAGTTCAAGGACCTGTCGGGCCGACTGGTGCCGACAGCACCGTACCCGGGCCACAGGGCATCCAAGGGACCCAAGGGACCCAAGGGATTGCAGGCCCCACAGGGCCGACGGGGGCAACCGGAGCAACGGGGGCAGGAACAGTGACACTGACCACCTACACGTCCACCGATGAAACTTTTACCAACAATTGGTACAACGTTACCGCGACCTGCGGTGCCGGTAAAACCATAGTCACTGGCGGCTGCAACACCACCGATGGCGATCTAGTGCTAAAGGGCGATGTCTTGGGAGCAAGCTATCCAAGTTCCTCCAGCACTTGGGTTTGCAAGTTCGCAATTACTGACCCGCAAGTCACGCATACAGCGTTTGCCATATGCCAATGATTTTGAGTTTCTAGCCTGAGCCGATTTCCAGTCGATCACAACCTCAGCAACGCGGGCAAAAAGCGCATTCAAACCATGAAAACCTCATTTCACCCTCTGCGTCTGATCTGCGCCCTGAGCGCTGTCTATGCACTGCACACGCCGCTGGCCCTGGCGGCGGACTTGTCCTTCACGGTCCCCAGCGGTGGCGGGTTTGTGGTCAAGAGCCCCGGCGGCCAGGAACGGTTTCGCGTGCAGGACAGTGGCGAGGTGCGCGCACCCGGTCTGAGTGGTGCCACACCCAACACCAGCCTCACCTGCTTTGATAGCGCCACAGGTCGCCTGGGCCCTTGTGCGGCAGGTATTGGCTCTGGCGCCACGGGTGCCACAGGCCCTACCGGGCCGACCGGCGCAACAGGCGCTTCCGGCCCCACTGGGGTCACGGGCGCCGCGGGAGCTGCAGGCGCAACCGGCGTCACAGGCCCAACAGGCCCAACAGGGGCTACTGGCGCTTCTGGCACCGGTGCCACTGGTGCAACAGGAGCCACCGGTGCTACCGGTGCAACGGGCGTCACAGGGCCTACCGGAGCAACGGGTGCCACCGGCGCCGACAGCACCGTGCAGGGGCCTACGGGGCCTCAAGGTATCCAGGGCATTCAAGGACCTGTCGGGCCAACGGGTGCCGATAGCACGGTGCCCGGCCCCCAGGGCATCCAAGGGACTCAAGGGATTGCAGGCCCCACAGGGCCAACGGGGGCAACCGGAGCCACTGGGGCCGCAGGCGGCGGAGGCGGCGGCATCCTGTTCGGCACCGCGGCGATCATGCCAGCGACGACCGACTCGGCCGCTTTTGTGCCTTTTGGCATCGGAGGCATGTCTGGCGGCAACTTTGACTATTCGCGATGCGCGTTCACTGCAGGGTCGGCCTGCACCATCGACCCAACGGTGTTCGCCAATGCCTCGTCCCCAGCCTTTGCGACCTGCACCACCACAAAGCTGCACGTGAGAAACTACACAGCCGTGCCAACGATTCCCCTGACGGTGACGCTCTATAAGAACGGTGCCTCGACGGGTCTGAGTTGCACGGTGGGCGCTACACCTGCTGCCACCTGCACCAGCACCACGGCGGTGGCCCTCTTGCCCACTGACAACATTGCGCTGCAGATGAGCACAACCAACGTTGGCGGCTTTACCTCTGGGGGAAGCGCGATCGAAGGAACCGCCATCAGCGCCGTGCACTGCGAGTGATTCAAGAGGCCGGCCCCGGCATAACCGGCCCCAGTCAATGCGATCCGTAGCTTTCTGGTTGCTTGCTTGCAGATAGGATGGAGACACCGCCCCCGCCAGAGGACAACTGGCGGGGACCGCGCAGACTGCCAACACCGGCCTGCGCGCAATCTGCCGGGGTCCGGATTCCCCGCCTCTAAAGCCCACGCTGAAGACCTATGCGACACATGCCCCCCGTCGTGCTCAACATGATCATCAAGAACGAGGCCCCGGTGATCACCCGGTGCCTCGCTTCGGTCAAGCCCTGGATAGACCACTGGGTCATCGTGGACACGGGCTCCACCGATGGCACGCAGGACATCGTCCGCGAGTTCATGCACGACGTTCCCGGAACCCTGTTCGAGCGCCCCTGGAAAAACTTTGCGCACAACCGCAACGAAGCACTGGAGTTGGCACGCCCCTATGGCGGCTACCTGCTCTTCATTGATGCCGACGAGCAACTGCGTGTGCCGCCCGACTTTTCCTGGCCCGCGCTCTCGGCCGACGGCTACACCCTGACCTGCCACATGGACGGCTGGGAATACCAGCGCAACAGCCTGATTGCCACACGCATCGGCTGGCACTGGGAGGGCGTGCTGCACGAGTACCTGACCGCCAAGCAGCACGGCCCCTGGCAGACGCTGCAGGGGCCGGTCATTCACGTCTCCCATGATGGCGCCCGTGCGCGCGACCCGGAGACTTACCTGCGCGACATGGCCTTGCTGGAGCAGGCCGTGCGGGACGACCCCACCAACACGCGCAACGTGTTCTACCTGGCCCAGAGCTGCCGCGATGCCGGGAAGATCGAGCCCAGTTTGTTGTGGTACCAGCGCCGGGTGGACATGGGGGGCTGGGAAGAAGAGCGCTGGTACGCCCTGTTCCAGATCGCCGTGCTGCACGAGCGCAACCAGGCCCCCACCTCCATCGTGCGCGAGGCTTATCTGGCCGCCTACGCAGCCCGCCCCCAGCGGGCTGAACCGCTGTGCGAACTGGCCCGCTACCACCGCGAACGTGGCGAACATGCGCTCGCCACGGTGTTTGCGCTGCAGGCGTCGCAGATCGCGCAACCCGCAGACATTCTTTTTGTGGACACACAGGTGTACGCCTGGCGTGCACTGGACGAGCTGGCCGTCAGTGCCTTCTACACCCCCCACCGTGATCTGGGCCGTGCCGCGCTGCAGCGGCTGCTGGCCGAACGCCGCTACCCTGAGGCACAAGCCCAGCGCATAGAGGCCAACCAGGCGTTCTACGGGCTTTGACCACCCTGGTGACCCGACGAGGGCTGCGACAATGCAGCCCATGCAGAAACAGCCCTCCGCTTCCCCCTGGCTCCACGAAGCCATCGCCCGCATCGAAGCCGACTACCAGCGCAGCGCCGACACGCACCTGATCCCACTGCGCATGCCTGCCTTTGCCGTGCATGGCATTGACCTGTACCTCAAGGACGAATCCACCCACCCCACAGGCAGCCTCAAGCACAGGCTGGCACGGTCGCTGTTTCTGTATGCACTGTGCAATGGCTGGGTGCATGAGGGCTCGACCATCGTCGAGTCGTCCAGCGGCTCCACCGCAGTGAGCGAAGCCTACTTTGCGCGGCTGCTAGGGCTGCCGTTCGTGGCGGTGATGCCGCGCACCACGTCGCCCGAAAAAATTGCGCAAATCGAGTTCCATGGCGGGCGTTGCCACTTCGTGGACAGCGCGGGCGCGGTGTACGACGCGGCCCGCACCATTGCCGCCGAAACCGGCGGCCACTACATGGACCAGTTCACTTATGCCGAGCGGGCCACCGACTGGCGCGGCAACAACAACATTGCCGAGAGCATGTTCACGCAGATGGCGCGCGAGCCGCACCCGGTGCCGCGCTGGATTGTGGTGGGCGCGGGCACGGGCGGCACCAGCGCCACCATTGGCCGCTATGTGCGCTACCAACGCCATGCCACGCAGGTGTGTGTGGCCGACCCGGCGGGTTCGGTGTTCAGCGCCTACCACCGCACAGGCGATGCCGCGCTGACAGCGCCGGGCTCACGCATCGAGGGCATCGGCCGGCCGCGTGTGGAGCCGAGCTTTATCCGCACGCTGGTGGACCGCATGGTGGATGTGGCGGACTGCGAATCGGTTGCTGCCATGCGCGCGCTGTCGCAGTTGCTGGGACGGCGTGTGGGGCCGTCCACGGGCACCAACTTTGTAGCCATGCTCACGCTGGCCAGCGAGATGCGCGAGCGGGGCGAGCGCGGCTCCATCCTGTCTCTGCTGTGCGATGCGGGCGAGCGCTACCTGCCCACGTACTTCGACACCGACTGGGTGGACCGCACGTTTGGCGATTGCTCGGCGGCGCAGCAGAAGGTGGATGCGTTGATGGGCTGAGCGCCCTGCCCCGTCCCGCAACTCCGTCCCGTACCTTGATCCCCACACCATGCACAGCTCCACACGCCGCCAGTGGCTGATGGGGGCCAGCCTGCAGGCAGCCGGGCTGGGTGCGCTGCTCTGGCCGGGTGCGGCGCAAGCACTGCCCGCGCGCGCTCTGGCCTTTCCGCGCGACCACGGCAGCCACCCGGAGCTGCGCACCGAGTGGTGGTACATCACCGGCCATGTGCAAGCGCAGGGCCAGCCTTGGGGGTTTCAGCTCACGTTTTTCCGCTCACGGGTGGACGCCGCACAGGGCCTGCAGTCGGCGTTTGCTGCCAAGCAGCTGCTGTTTGCGCATGCGGCCATCACCGATGTGAAAGGCCAGCGCCTGCGGCATGACCAGCGCATTGCGCGTGCGGGTTTTGGCGTGGCGCAGGCCAGCGAGGCGGACACGCGCATCCGGCTGCAGGACTGGACGTTGGAGCGCAGTGATGTGCCGGGCAGCACGCCCGGAGAGGCGCCGCGCAGCCGCTACACCACGCGCATCACCGGCAGCGAGCTGGGGCTAGAGCTGCAGTTCGACAGCACGCAGCCCGTGCTGCTGCAAGGCCAGCAAGGCCTGTCGCGCAAGGGGCCGGAAGCGACGCAGGCGAGCTACTACTACAGCCAGCCGCAGCTGGCCGTGAGCGGGCACCTGACAGTGGCGGGCCGCCGCATGGCGGTCGAGCCGGGCACCGGCCGCGCGTGGATGGACCACGAGTGGAGCGAGGCGCTGATGCACCCCGAGGCCCAGGGCTGGGACTGGATTGGCATGAACCTGGCCGATGGCAGCGCGCTCACGGCCTTCCGCCTGCGGCGCGCGGATGGGTCGGCGCTGTGGGCCGGAGGGTCGTGGCGGGCACCCGGGCAGGCCGTGCAGGTGTTTGGCGCGCAGGCCGTGATCTTCACCCCGCTGCGCACCTGGACCAGCCCGCACAGCGGCGCGCGCTACCCGGTTCAGTGGCGGGTGCTGACGCCCTTAGGCGAGTTTGAGGTGCGCGCCCTGCTGGACAACCAGGAGCTGGACAGCAGCGGGTCCAGCGGCGCGATTTACTGGGAGGGGCTGTCCGACCTGCTGGACGGCAGTGGGCAGCCTGTGGGCCGGGGCTATCTGGAGATGACCGGATATGCAAAGCCGCTGCGCCTGTGAGGGCGGCAGCGGCTTTTAAGCAGCATCCAGGTAGCAGCCCGCCGTTGCGGGCAATGGGGGGGTCAGTGCTTGGCCGTGTTGCCCGCCCGGCGCTGTGCCAGCCAGGCAATGATCTCGCCCATGATGCCCCGGCGGAAGGCCAGCACGCAGATCACGAAGATCAGGCCCGTGACCATGGTGACGGATTCGCCCAGGGTCTTGAACCACTCCACGCTGGTCAGCGCCGCCAGCAGGTTGCCGAATTCACCGATCTTGTTTTCGAGCAGAACCACCACGGCCGAGCCTATGAGCGGGCCCGACAGTGTGCCCAGGCCGCCCACCAGCGTCATCAGGATGACCTGACCCGAGGCCGTCCAGTGCACGTCCGACAGCGTGGCAAAGCCGAGCACAAGCGTCTTGAGGGAGCCCGCCAGCCCCGCCAGCGCAGCCGACAGAACAAAGGCCAGCAGCTTGAAGCGGTGCGTGTCGTACCCCAGAGAGATTGCGCGGGGCTCGTTCTCTTTGATTCCCTTGAGCACCTGGCCGAACGGCGAGTGGATGGTGCGCACGATAACCAGGAACGCAGCCACCACGATGACCAGCGCCACGTAGTACATGACCAGATCGTCCTTCAGATCGATCAGGCCAAAGAGCTTGCCGCGCGGCACGCCCTGCAAGCCGTCTTCACCCCCGGTGAAGGGGGCTTGCAAGCACACAAAGAACAGCATCTGGGCCAGCGCCAGCGTGATCATTGAAAAATAAATGCCCTGGCGGCGGATGGCCAGCCAGCCAAACAGCAGGCCCAGCAAAGCCCCCCCGGCCGTGCCCAGCAGCAGGCCCACCTCGGGCGTGAGGCCCCACACCTTGATGGCATGCCCCGCCACGTAGGCCGCCCCGCCCAAAAATGCTGCATGCCCGAATGACAGCAGGCCGGTGTAGCCCAGCAGCAGGTTGAACGCCGAAGCAAACAGTGCAAAGCACATGAGCTTCATCACAAAGATGGGATAGGCACCAAGGAAGGGTGCGGCAATCAGGCCCAGCAGTAGCAGGCCGTAGCCGATGGTGGCAGTGTTCTTGAGATTCATGCTGGCTGCCCCTTATTTTTCTTTGCCGAACAGGCCGGCGGGGCGGATGAGGAGAACGATGACCATGATGACAAACACCACGGTGGACGATGCTTCGGGATAGAAGACCTTGGTGAAGCCTTCGATGACGCCCAGGCCCAGCCCGGTCAGGATGGAGCCCATGATGGAGCCCATGCCGCCAATCACCACCACGGCAAACACCACGATGATGAGGTTCTGGCCCATGAGCGGCGTGACCTGGTAGACCGGGGCCGCCAGCACGCCAGCGAAGGCAGCCAGCGCGGCGCCAAAGGCGTAGGTCAGGGTCACCATCACGGGCACGTTGATGCCGAAAGCTTCCACCAGGCGTGGGTTTTCAGTGCCAGCGCGCAGATAAGCGCCGAGCTTGGTCTTCTCGATCACATACCAGGTGGCAAGGCACACCACCACCGAGGCCACCACCACCCAGGCCCGGTAGTTGGGCAGGATCATGAAGCCCAGGTTGGTCGCGCCTTCCAGCAGCTCAGGGGTGTCATAGCCCAGGCCCGACACGCCATAGATGGAGCGGAACACGCCTTCAATCAGCAAGGTGAGTCCGAGCGTAAGCAGCAGGCCATAAAGATGGTCGAGCTTGTAGATCCAGCGCAGCAGCAGGCGTTCGATCAACACCCCGAACAAGCCCACCACCAGCGGCGCCAGCACCAGCATCCACCAATAGTTGATGCCGAAGTAGTTCATCGCCATCCAGGTCATCAGGGCGCCCGTCATGAACAGCGCCCCGTGGGCGAAGTTGATGACGTTGAGCAGGCCAAAGATCACGGCCAGGCCGAGACTGAGGATGGCGTAGAACGACCCATTGACCAGCCCCAGAAGGAGCTGGCTCAACAGGCCCGGCAATGAGACACCAAAAATTTCCATGGGAGGCAGCGGCAGGTGGAGGGGGTTCAGGTCAGGGGGCACAACGCGCCAGGCCAGCCCATCTGGGCGGCTGAGCGCGTTGAGTCCGGCTCAGGGCTTTACTTCCAGAGCGCGCACTTGCTCTCAGCCTTGGTGGTGAACACCGTGTCGCCGGGCAGCTTCTTGACGAGCTTGTAGTAGTCCCAGGGCTTGGTGGACTCCGAAGGCTTCTTCACTTCCATCAGGTACATGTCATGCACGTAACGGCCATCGGGGCGCAGTTGGCCCGACGCAAAGAAGTCGTTCATCTTCATGCCGCGCCATGTGGCCATGACCTTGTCGGCATCCACCGTCTTGGCTGCTTCCACGGCCTTGAGGTAGTTCATCGTGGCGGAGTAATCGGCCGCCTGGATTTCGGTAGGCATGCGCTTGGTCTTCTCGAAGAAACGCGCGGCAAACTTGCGCGTGTCGTCGTTCAGATCCCAGTACCAGCTGGTGGTGAATTGCAGGCCTTCGGTGTTGCGCAGGCCCAGGCTGTGCACGTCGCTGATGAAGATCAGCAGACCCGCCAGCTTCATGCTCTTGCCAATCCCGAACTCCTTGGCAGCCTTGATGGCGTTGATGGTGTCGCCGCCAGCATTGGCGAGACCCAGAATCTGTGCCTTGGAGTTCTGCGCCTGCAACAGGAAGGACGAGAAGTCGGACGCGTTGAGCGGGTGGCGCACGGTGCCCACAACGGTGCCGCCCTTGGCCTTGACCACCGTGCTGGTGTCGGCTTCGAGTGCATGGCCGAACGCATAGTCTGCCGTGAGGAAGTACCAGGACTTGCCGCCGGTATCCACGATGGCCGAACCCGTGCCCTTGGCCAACGCCACGGTGTCATAGGCATAGTGCACGGTGTAGGGCGTGCACTGGTCGTTGGTCAGCGCCGAACTGGCGGCGCCGTTGTTGATGTACACACGTTTCTTTTCGGCCGCCACCTTGGCCGATGCCAGGGCCGTGCCAGAGTTGGTGCCACCAAACAGCATGGTCAGGCCCTGGGTGTCGATCCACTCGCGGGCCTTGGAAGCTGCGATGTCGGCCTTGTTCTGGTGGTCTGCGGTGAGCAGCTCGATGGGCATGCCCAGCACCTTGCCGCCAAAATCATCAATCGCCATCTGGATGGCCACCGCACCGTTCTTGCCCTCCACGTCGGCGTACAGGCTGGACATGTCGGTGATGAAGCCGATCTTGACCTTGTCTTGCGCATGCGCGGCCGAGGTGGCCAGGCCAGCGGCGCCCAGCACCAGTGCCAGCGTTTTGAGTTTGTTCTTCATGGATTGTCTCCTGTGGGTGTGGTTGAAGAAAACGGGAAGCAAGACTTCGGGGCGCGTTCAAACGCCCAGCAGTTCGGTGAGCACGGGCATCTTTTCTTCCAGCTCCGACGCGCCGAATTTTTCGACGATGCGGCCGTGCTCCATGACGTAAAAGCGGTCGGCGAGCGGTGCGGCAAAGCGGAAGTTCTGCTCGACCATGACCACGGTGTAGCCTTTCTCGCGCAGCATCATGATCATGCGGGCCAAGGCCTGCACGATGACCGGCGCCAGGCCCTCGGAAATCTCGTCGAGCAGCAGCAACTTGGCGCCAGTGCGCAGAATGCGGGCCACGGCCAGCATCTGCTGTTCGCCGCCCGACAGGCGTGTGCCCTGGCTGTTCTTGCGCTCGGCCAGGTTGGGGAACATGGCATAGATCTCCTGCACCGACATGCCGGGCGTGCCGGTCTTCAGTGCCGGGGGCAGGAGCAGGTTTTCTTCGCACGACAGGCTGGAGAAGATGCCGCGCTCTTCCGGGCAGTAGCCCACGCCCAGGTGCGCAATGCGGTGCGTGGCCATGTGGATGGTCTCCACACCATGGATCTTGACCGAGCCCTTGCGCGCACCGGTCAGGCCCATGATGGCGCGCATGGTGGTGGTGCGGCCCGCGCCGTTGCGGCCCAGCAGCGTGACCACCTCGCCGGGCTGCACAACGATGTCCACACCATGGAGCACGTGCGACTCGCCGTACCAGGCTTCAAGGTTCTTGATTTCGAGGGCGGGAGCGGCAGCCATCAATGCGCTCCTTGGAGTTGACCGTCGGTGGTGCCCATGTAGGCTTCCATGACCTGTGGGTTGTTCGAAACTTCTTCGTAGGGCCCCTCAGCCAGCACTGCGCCGCGCTGCAGCACGGTGATGCGGTCCGCAATGGTGGAGACGACCTTCATGTTGTGCTCGACCATCAAGATGGTGCGACCGGCAGAGACCTTTTTGATCAGCTGGGTGACGCGGTCCACGTCTTCGTGGCCCATGCCCTGGGTGGGCTCGTCCAGCAGCATCAGCTCGGGTTCCATGGCCAGTGTGGTGGCGATCTCCAGCGCGCGCTTGCGGCCGTACGGCAGATTGACCGTCACCTCGTCGGCCAGGTCTTCCAGGCCCACTTCGGTCAACAACTGCATCGCGCGGTCATCCAGTTGCGACAGGGTGCGCTCGCTGCGCCAGAAGTGGAACGAGGTGCCCAGCTTGCGCTGCAAGCCCAGGCGCACGTTCTCCATCAGCGTGAGGTGGGGGAACACCGCCGAGATCTGGAACGAGCGGATGACACCGCGGCGCGCGATCTGTGCGGGCTGCTCTCGCGTGATGTCGTGCCCGTTGAACCGGATGGTGCCCGAGGTGGGCGTGAGAAACTTGGTCAGCAGGTTGAAACACGTGGTCTTGCCTGCGCCGTTGGGGCCGATCAGCGCATGGATGGAGCCCCGGCGGACGGCCAGATTTACATCGCTGACGGCGGTGAAGCCCTTGAACTCTTTGGTCAGGCTGTGGGTTTCAAGAATGACGTCGCTCATTGCGCCTGGGTCGCTCCGTTGGGTGCTGGGGAAAGAAGCCTTGGCCAGCAAGGTCCTCATGCATGCGTTGTGATCGCAGTGCATCGTATGCCCCCCTACCCCGCAGTAGATACTGGGACTAATGCCTATGTATAAACGCCTACGCTTTCGGACATCGCGACCTGCGGCGGCGCCCATGGCAATGGTGCACAGGCACGGCATCGCCCGCCCTTGCTGGTTTTGGAGGCGATACCCCGCACAAAGCTGTCTGTGGCTCGCCCCCGCTCACGCGTCAGCCCACCAAGCAGAACACTGACTTTTTTCTTACATCTTGTCTTGCCAGTGCCACGATGGCGCGCCCAGCGGCGCATGGACGGTCCCTCTACACTGACCCCCATGGCTTCCACCCCCACTCAACCCTCCAGCGGCGCCCCACGGTCCCTGACGGGCCTCCTTCCCTTTCTGCGACCATACCGCGCACGCATCGCGCTGTCGGTGGTGTTCCTGGTACTGGCAGCGCTTGCCACCCTGGCCTTCCCCCTGGCCTTGCGCAATCTGGTCGATGGTGGCCTGGTGAACCCCGACAAGGGGGCCCAAACCATGGCACTGCGCAATCATTTCGAGGCGCTGTTTGCCGTGGCGGTGGCACTGGGGGTGTTCTCCGCCGCGCGGTTTTACATGGTGAGCTGGCTGGGCGAGCGGGTGACCGCCGACCTGCGCAACGCGGTATACGGCCATGTGCTGCAACAAAGCCCGCAGTTCTTTGAGACCACCCAGACCGGCGAAGTGCTGTCGCGCCTGACCACCGACACCACGCTGGTACAGACCGTCGTCGGCTCCTCCCTGTCGATGGGACTGCGCAACGCCGTGATGGGGGTCGGGGCGCTGGCCATGCTGGTGTGGACCAACCCCTACGTCATGTCGGTGGTGATGCTGGCCGTGGTGCTGGTGGTGCTGCCCACCATGTGGATCGGCAGGCGCGTGCGGCGCCTGTCGCGCGACAGCCAGGACCGGGTGGCCGATTCCAGCGCCATTGCGGCCGAGGTGCTCAATGCCGTGCCGGTGGTGCAAAGCTACACGGCAGAACCCCGCGAGACCACCCGCTTCATGCAGGCCACCGAGAACGCGTTCCAGGTCGCCATCAAGCGCACCGGGGCCCGCGCACTGCTCGTGGCCTTCATCATCATTGCAAACGCCGCACTGCTGCTCTGGGGGCTGTACCGGGGCACGGAAGCGGTGCTGGCGGGCAAGATGACAGCCGGGCATCTGGGGCAGACCGTGGTGTATGTGATCTTGCTGGCCGGTGCCGTGGCCGTGCTGGGCGAGGTCTATGGAGACCTGCTGCGCGCTGCGGGCGCCACGGAGCGGCTGATGGAATTGCTCGCGACCCGATCGCCCGTGGCAGACCCGATCGCGCCGCAGGACCTGCCTGTGTCGGAACGGGGGCTGGAGGTGGAGTTTGAGAACGTGTGGTTCCACTACCCCTCGCGCCCCGACCAGCCCGCGCTGCACGACTTTACGCTGCACCTGGCGCCGGGCGAAACGGTGGCGCTGGTGGGCGCCAGCGGCGCGGGCAAAACCACGGTGTTCCAGCTGCTGCAGCGCTTTTACGACGTGGACACCGAGGCACAGGGCCAACCCCAGGGCGCCATCCGCCTCAACGGTGTGGACATCCGCCAACTGCGCCTGGAAACCCTGCGCTTGCACACGGGCACCGTACCGCAGGACGCCGTGATTTTCTCGGCATCGGCCATGGACAACATCCGCTACGGGCGCCCCCAGGCGACAGACGAAGAAGTCATGGCAGCCACACGTGCCGCCTTTGCACACGACTTCATCATGGCGCTGCCCGAGGGCTATGGCACTTTCCTGGGTGAACGGGGCGTGCGGCTGTCCGGCGGCCAGCGACAGCGCATTGCCATTGCCCGGGCCATGCTCAAAAACCCGCCCCTGCTCCTGCTAGACGAAGCCACCAGCGCGCTGGACGCAGAGAGCGAACGCATGGTGCAGGCGGCGTTGGATACCGCCATGCAGCGCCACACAGGTCGGCGCACCACGCTGGTCATTGCCCACAGGCTGGCCACGGTGCAGAACGCGGACCGCATTGTGGTGCTGGAACATGGGCGCATCGTTGAGCAAGGCACCCACACGGCCCTGCTGGCGCAAGGCGGCGTCTATGCCCGCCTGGCGGCGTTGCAGTTCACGGTGTAACGCCCGCACTGTCAGATCGCGGCCAACAGTGGGGGTTTACGGAGGGTTTCCGGCTAATCCCAGGCCGCCCGTCATATTGATATCAAATTGATAGCAATACTGTCTTACCCATCAAGCGCCAGCAGCCTAAAACATTTAATATTTTGGCCCCAAGCATCGATGGCCTACTGGAGCGTTTCCTTGGCGGCGGCGGGCAGAGGCAAGGGCATGACGGCGATCCCCTCCTCCAGCAACTCCATCGCCTCATCCGGAGTGGCCTGCCCGCGAATCGCGCGCTCCTGCACCTCACCGTGGTGCATGCGCCGGGCCTCCTGCGCAAAGCGCGCACCCACATCCTCGGTATTCGCGACGATCTTGCGGGCAAGGTCCAGCCAGGCAGCCTGTAATGCGGGGGGAAGTGCCGGAGAGTTTCCGACCTGGAGACTGCCGCCCTCGGGTGCGGCAGACGGTGTAGGCACGGCTGACGGTGCAGCTGGCTCGCGCGCCCCCAGGTTCAGCCGGGGAGCACTCAAGCGTTTTTCAATGTGATCGTCCGCGCACAGCGGGCATTGCACCAATCCACGTAGCTTCTGGCCCTGGAAATCGTCTTCCGAAGCGAACCAGCCTTCAAAGACATGGCCCTGCCGGCATTGGAGATCAAGCACCTTCATGGCAAACCTTGGGCACGCTGGCCATCAGCCGTGGCGGCGCAGCAGGTAACGATAAACAAAACCTGGAAAGGCGAGTGTAAGGAACAGCGTCCCGGTGATCGCATAGAACTCCCAGCCTTGCGAAGCAATCTGCCCGGCCCTGCGCTCCAGCAACAGCGCCAAGCCACCCACCAGAAAGTACAGCAGGATCAGCTCGCCCAGGCGGCCCACCAGCGGCTTTCTCGGATTGGACTGTGGCCCTACCGCCAGCCAGCGGTGGTTGACAAAAGGCAGGTTGGCAGCAATGAACGCTGCCACGATGACCAGCCAGACGGACCCGGTAAGCGACACAGGAACAGCAGGCAGTGGGGAACGCTTAGGTGGCCAGCGCGCGCACGACAGCGTCAGCGCAAAGGGCCATCAAGCCGCCGGGCAGAAGGCCCAGCACCAGCAGGAGCGCGCCGTTAAGGGTCAGCACCACACGCACATCCGCCGGGGCGGACACGTTCGAGGCCGTCAACGGTGCGTCGAAGTACATGACCTTCACCACCCGCAGGTAGTAGAAGGCGCCGATCAGCGACATGATCACTGCGAACACCGCCATCGCGATGTACAGGGTCTGGCCTGAGGCCACCAACGCCTGCAGCACGGCCAGCTTGGCGTAGAAACCCACGAGCGGCGGAATACCGGCCATCGAGAACAGGCAGACGGCCATCACACCGGCGTACAGGGGGCTACGCTGGTTGAGGCCAGCAAAGTCCGAAATTTCCTCGCTTTCGAAGCCTTCGCGGGCCAGCAGCAAGATCACGCCAAAGGCTGCCAGCGTGGTGAGCACATAGGTCACCACGTAGAACATCGAGGCGCTGTAGGCGTTCTCAACGGCCGTAGCATCCACATTGCCGTTCACCACACCCGACATCAGACCCAGCAGCACAAAGCCCATTTGCGAGATGGTGGAGTACGCCAGCATGCGCTTGAGGTTGGTCTGCGCGATGGCGGCCAGGTTACCCACGAGCAGCGAGCCAATCGCCAGCACTGCCAGCATCTGCTGCCAGTCGATGGCCAAGGGCAACAACCCGTCCACCAGCAGGCGGATGGTGATGGCAAACGCTGCCAGCTTGGGCGCACCACCGATCATGAGCGTGACCGCCGTGGGAGCGCCCTGGTAGACGTCGGGAATCCACATGTGGAAAGGCACGACACCCAGTTTGAAGGCCAGGCCGGCCACCACGAACACGAGGCCGAAAACCAGCACCTGGTGGCGAATCTGGCCTGAATTGACGGCCTTGAACACCTGACCGATATCGAGCGAACCCGTGGCGCCGTAGATCATGGACAGGCCGTACAGCAGGAAGCCGCTGGCCATGGCGCCGAGCACGAAATACTTCATGGCCGCTTCTGTGGCCGTGGCATTGTCACGGCGCAGGGCCACAAGCGCGTAGCTCGACAGGGTCAGCAGCTCCAGACCCAGGTAGATCACGAGGAAGTTGTTGCCCGAGATCATGATGAACATGCCCAGCAGCGCAAACATCGACAAGGTGAACATCTCGCCGCCACGCATCATGCCGCGATCTGCCGCGTAGGGTCGGGCATAGACCAGCGTGATCATCATGGCCACCGTGGCGAAGCACTTGAGCCAGTTGCCCATGGCATCGCTCACCACCATGTTGCCAAACCCATAGAAGGTGTTGCCGCTGCTGGCGTACATGGCCTGCAATCCAGCCACCACGGCGAGCGTGAGCAGGGTGAGCACGTAGGTGGCGGTGCGGCGGGCGCTGTGCACGCCCAGGTCGACCAGCGCGATCACGCAGGCCATGGTCAACAGCACGATTTCGGGGTAAATCGCGAGCCAGCTGATGTTGTCAATCATCTTCTTGAATCTCTTAGTTCAGCTTCGACAGCGCAACATGCTTGAGCAGTTCCGCCACCGAGGTGTCCATCACGTCCGTGAACGGACGGGGATACAGGCCCATGGCCAGAACGGCAATGCCTAGCAAGGCAAGCACCAGGAATTCGCGGCTGTCGATGTCGGTCAGGCCCTTGACGTTGTCATTGCCCACTGGCCCCAGGTATACGCGCTTGAACATCCACAGCGTGTAGGCGGCACCAAAGATCAGCGCAGTGGCGGCGGCCAGACCGATCCAGAAGTTGGCCTTGACAGCGCCAAGGATCACCATCCACTCGCCCACAAAGCCGGCAGTGCCTGGAAGGCCGCAGTTGGCCATCGCAAACAGCAGCGCAAAGGCCGTGAAGTTGGGCATGGTGTTGACCACACCGCCGTAAGCGGCGATTTCACGCGAATGCACGCGGTCATACAGCACGCCAATGGACAGGAACATCGCGCCCGAGACAAAGCCGTGGGCAATCATCTGCACCAGACCGCCAGACACGCCCAGATCGTTGAAGATAAAGAAGCCCAGAGTCACAAAGCCCATGTGCGCCACAGACGAATACGCCACCAGTTTCTTCATGTCCTTCTGGACCATGGCCACCAGACCCACATAGATCACGGCAATCAGCGACAGGGCAATCATCAGCCAAGCCCACTCGCGCGAGGCATCGGGGGCGATGGGCATGGAGAAACGCAGGAAGCCGTATGCGCCCAGCTTCAGCATGATGGCGGCCAGCACGGCGGAGCCTCCGGTGGGCGCCTCCACGTGCACGTCGGGCAGCCAGGTGTGCACCGGCCACATCGGCACCTTCACAGCAAACGCCGCAAAGAAGGCAAAGAACAGCAGCGTCTGCGCCGTACGGCTCAACGGCAACTGGTGCCACGTGGCAATGTCGAAGCTGCCGCCTGACTGGTTGTACAGGAAGATCAGTGCGATCAGCATCAGCAGCGAACCGAGCAGCGTATACAGGAAGAACTTGAACGCCGCGTAGATCTTGTTGGGGCCACCCCAGATACCGATGATCAGGTACATCGGAATCAGCGTGGCTTCGAAGAACACGTAGAACAGCATGCCGTCCAACGCCGTGAATACGCCAATCATGAGGCCCGACAGGATCAGGAAAGCCCCCATGTACTGGTTGACGCGCTCGGTGATGGACTCCCAGGAAGCCACTACGACGATGACCGTGATGAATGCCGTCAGCGGCACGAACCAGAACGAGATGCCATCCACACCCAGGTGATAGTGGATGTTGAAGCGTTCGATCCAGGCTGCCTTCTCGACAAACTGCATCGCCGCCGTGCCCAGCTGGAACCCATCGTACAGGGGTAACGTCACCAGGAAGCCAACCACGGCCCCCACCAGCGCCAGCCACCGCACCGCGCGGGCATGCTCATCCCGCCCAATGGCCAGCAGCAGTACACCGAAGGCAATCGGTGCCCAGATTGCAAGACTCAACAGACCCATTTGTTGTTTTCCTTATTTGATGAGCTGCAACAGAGCATCGCCCCAGACAAACCAGGTCATCAGCGCGAAGACACCCAGGATCATCACCAGCGCGTAGTGGAAGATAAAGCCCGACTGCATCCAGCGCACGATGCCGGAAACTCCACGCACCAACTTCCAAGAACCGTTCACGAGAGCGCCGTCGATGATGGCCTGATCGCCTACCTTCCACAGCCCGACACCCAGCGCACGAGCACCACGGGCGAGGATGTTCTCGTTGATCCAATCGAGGTAATACTTGTTCTCCAGCAAGGTGTACAGCGGCTGGACACGTGCCTTGATGCCCGCAGGCAGCGCAGGATTGACCATGTACATGTAGTACGAAGCAGCCACCCCCGCCAAAGCAAGCCAGAAAGGCGCTGTCTGCAGACCATGCAGTGCCATCCCCACCGGACCGTGGAAGATTTCTGCCAGCTTCGCCATGGCCGGGTGCTTAGCCGCATCGACAAAGATCACGTCCTTGAAGAAGTCACCAAACAGCATGGGCTGGATGAACATGAAGCCCACCACCACCGAAGGAATGGCCAGCAGCACCAGCGGCACCGTCACCACCCAGGGGGATTCGTGTGGCTTGGCATCGTGCCCGTGGTGATCATCATGACCATGATGGTCGTCATGGTGCGCATCCGGGTTCTGGTCGTAGCGCTCCTTGCCATGGAAGACCAGGAAATACATGCGGAACGAATAGAACGCCGTGATGAACACACCTGCGAGCACGGCAAAGTGCGCAAAACCGGCTGCGGGCAGTTGGCTGAAGTGCACGGCCTCAATGATGCTGTCCTTGGAGTAGAAGCCCGAGAACAGCGGTGTACCGATCAACGCCAGCGAACCCAGCAGTGAGGTGATCCAGGTGATGGGCATGTACTTGCGCACGCCGCCCATCCAGCGGATATCCTGGTTGTGGTGCATGCCCATGATGACCGAGCCGGCCCCGAGGAACAGCAGCGCCTTGAAGAACGCGTGGGTCATCAGGTGGAACACTGCCACCGAGTAAGCCGATGCGCCCAGCGCTACGGTCATATAACCCAGCTGCGACAGCGTGGAATAAGCCACCACACGCTTGATGTCGTTCTGGATGATGCCCAGGAATCCCATGAACAACGCCGTGATGGCACCAATCACGAGGATGAAATTCAGGGCCGTATCAGACAGTTCAAACAGGGGCGACATGCGCGCCACCATGAAAATGCCCGCGGTCACCATGGTTGCCGCGTGGATCAGCGCCGAGATAGGGGTTGGACCTTCCATCGAGTCGGGCAACCACACGTGCAGCGGGAACTGGGCCGACTTGCCCATCGCACCAATGAACAGGCAGATGCAGATCACGGTGATCAGCATCCAGTCGGTGCCGGGGAATGGCAGACCACCCAGCTCACCCGTCTTCGCGAACACTTCGCCGTAGTTCAACGTGCCAGCGTAAGCTGCGATCAGGCCAATGCCCAGGATGAAACCGAAGTCGCCCACCCGGTTGACCAGAAAGGCCTTCATGTTGGCAAAGATCGCCGAAGGCTTGTTGAACCAGAAGCCGATCAGCAGGTAAGAGACCAGGCCCACGGCTTCCCAACCGAAGAACAGCTGCAGAAGGTTGTTGCTCATCACCAGCATCAGCATGGAGAACGTGAACAACGAGATGTAGGCGAAGAAACGGTTATAGCCGTCGTCCTCTTCCATGTAGCCAATGGTGTAGATGTGCACCATCAGCGACACGAAGGTCACCACGACCATCATCATGGCGGTGAGGCTGTCCACCAGGAAGCCCACTTCCATCTTCAGACCACCAACAACCATCCAGGTGTACAGCGTCTCGTTAAAACGCGCGCCATCGATCGCAACGCTCTTGAGCGTCATCGCAGACAACACGAACGCCACGAGCACGCCCAGGATCGTCAGGGTATGGCTCAGGCGTCGGCCTATCCAGTTACCACCAAAGGTCGTACCAAAGATGCCGGCCAGCAAAGCACCCGCCAGCGGAGCCAGTGGCACGGCCAGGAGCGTTGAAGCAGAGAGGGTTTGACTCATTCTTGAGAACCTTGGGAATACGGGTAGCCCATCAACCCTTGAGGGTGTTGAGGTCTTCCGCGTTGATGCTGGACTTGTTGCGGAACAGCAGCACCAGGATGGCCAGGCCGATGGCCGATTCGGCTGCCGCCACGGTCAGGATGAAGAACACAAACACCTGGCCGTGCATGTCGCCCAGGTAGTGGGAGAAAGCCACGAAGTTCATGTTCACCGCCAGCAGCATCAATTCGATGGCCATCAGCAGCACGATCAGGTTCTTGCGGTTCAGGAAAATCCCGATCACCGCGAGCGCGAACAACATCGCACCCAGCGAGAGAAAGTGTCCCAATGTCAGCGTCATGCTTTTTTCTCCTCGACGGCCGGCTCTGCCTGTGCTTCGTCCACCGGCTTCTGGGTCGCTGCGACCTTCACCACTTCCAGGCGGTCCGCAGCACGGACGCGGATCTGCACCGAAGGATTGATGGCCTTGCTGTCCTTGCGCTGGCGCAGGGTGAGCGCAATGGCGGCAATCATGGCCACCAGCAGAATCACAGCTGCGATTTCAACGGGATAAAGGTATTCGGTGTAAAGCAGCTTGCCCAACGCCTTGGTATTCGAATACGGGACCACCTGCCCCGCAGCATCCACCATGGTGGCGACGGCCTTGGGCTCGTCCATGCCACGAAACCCGCCCATCAGCACAGCGGCCATTTCCAGCGCAATCAAAGCGCCTACCGTGGCGGCCAGGGGAAAGTGCTTCCAGAAGCCTTTGCGCACCGTGTCGATGTGAATATCAAGCATCATCACGACGAACAGGAACAGCACCATCACCGCGCCCAGGTACACGAGCACCAAGGCAATGGCGAGGAATTCGGCTTTGAGCAGCAACCACACCGCTGCCGCCTGCGAAAACGCGAGGATGAGATAGAGCACAGCATGCACAGGATTGCGCGCAGTGATCACCCGGAAGGCTGCAAACAGCAGCACAACCGAGAAGAGGTAGAAGAAACCAGTCTTGGCGTCCATGAATCGGGTCTTTATAGAAAGTCTGGCAAAGAGGCTGAAGCCTGCACCGCTCAGCGGTACTTTGCGTCCGCAGCCTTGGCTGCCGCAATTTCACCTTCGTACCGGTCGCCCACGGCCAGGAGCATGTCCTTCGTGAAATACAGATCGCCACGCTTTTCGCCGTGGTATTCAAAGATGTGCGTCTCCACGATGGAATCCACCGGGCAGCTTTCTTCACAGAAACCGCAGAAGATGCACTTGGTCAGATCGATGTCATAGCGAGTGGTGCGGCGGGAGCCATCGGCACGGACGTCTGACTCAATCGTGATCGCCATGGCGGGGCAAACGGCCTCGCACAACTTGCAGGCGATACAACGCTCTTCCCCGTTGTCATAGCGTCGCAGCGCATGCAGACCGCGAAAACGGGGTGAAAGAGGCGTCTTCTCTTCCGGGAACTGCACAGTCACCTTGCGGCGAAAGGCATAGCGGCCCGTGAGGGCCATGCCCTTGAGCAACTCCACGAGCATGAAGCTCTTGAAGAAATCCTTGAACGAAAAAGGTGCAGCAGCAGCAACAGCAGTCATTTGTGTCCCCGCTTATTTCCAGATATTCCAAGGCGAGAGCAACCACCCGCCGACAAACAACAAATACACCAGCGTGACTGGAATAAAGATCTTCCAGCCCAGACGCATGATCTGGTCATAACGGAAACGGGGGAAGGTCGCCCGGATCCAGATGAACATGGACACCACAAGGAAGGTCTTGATACCCAGCCAGATCCAGCCGGGAATCCAGTTGAACAACGCACTGTCGATGGGGGGCAGCCAGCCGCCAAGGAACATCAGTGCAGCCAGGATGGAAACGAGCCACATGCTGGCGTACTCAGCCAGGAAGAAGATCGCAAAGCCCATGCCGGAATACTCCACCATGTGGCCGGCCACGATTTCCGCCTCGCCTTCCACCACGTCAAACGGGTGGCGGTTCGTTTCAGCAACCCCAGAGATCAGGTAGACCAGAAAAATGGGCAGCAGCGGGAGCCAGTTCCAGGACAGGAAGGTCAGGCCCTTATCCGCAGCCATGCCACGCCCCTGCCCCATCACGATTTCGGTCAGGTTCATGCTACCGGAGACCATGATCACGACCAGGAAGCAGAAGCCCATGGCAATTTCGTAGCTCACCATCTGTGCGGAAGCACGCAGCGCACCGAGAAAAGCATACTTGGAGTTCGAGGCCCAGCCAGCGATGATCACACCATAGACCTCGATCGAGGTGATGGCCATGACCAGCAGCAGACCTGCATTCACATTGGCCAAGGCCACATCGGGGCCAAAGGGAATAGCCACCCAGGCAGCCAGTGCCGGCATGATGGCCATGACAGGTCCCAGGACAAACAAGCCCTTGCTGGCCGCCGTGGGCTGGATGATTTCCTTGGTCAACAGCTTCAGCGCGTCAGCGATAGGCTGCAGCAACCCCATGGGACCCACGCGGTTGGGTCCATGGCGCACCTGCATGAAGCCCAGGAGCTTACGCTCCCACAGCGTGAGGTAGGCCACCGCACCCATCAAAGGCGCCAGGATACAAACGATCTTGATCAGGATCCAGAGCACCGGCCAGACGATGCCAGTCCACCACCCAAAAGAAAGCAGGTTCAGGCCCGCGTTGTAGATCGCGTCGATCATGCGGCCACTCCTTCACGTGCCATGCGCGCGTCGGCAGTGAGCTGCAACGACGTGGAACGGCGCACCAGGCCGTCCAGTTGATAGATGGATGCGACCACGGGTTCACCTGCTGCGGCTGTCGCAGCGACTGGCACCGTCCTCACAGCGTTCGACATCTGAGCAGCCGCCAATTGCGTGACCGTGCCCGCTGGGGCATTCGTGGCACGGGCCAGCACGTCCTGCGAGGTTTCAAAGTCGAAGCCCGGCACACCCAGCAGATTGGCCAGAACGCGCAGAACCTTCCATGCAGGACGGGCGTCACCCAGAGGGCGCACCACGGCGTGGAAGCTCTGCAGACGGCCTTCCGCATTGACGAAGCTGCCAGACGTTTCGGTGAACGGGGCAATTGGCAACAAAACGTCACTGAACTCCATGTTGGCCTTGAAGGGGCTCAACGTGATCACCATGTCTGCACCAGACAGCGTGGCAGCAGCGCTGGCGCCCGCAGCGGAGTCGTACACCGGCTCAGTATTGAGCAACAAGGCTGCCTTCAGACCACCGGAAAGCATCTGGCCCGCATTCAAGCCACCATTGACAGGATGAGCCCCCACGAACTGAGCACCCACCGTATTGGCGGCTTCCGTCAGGTAGCCGACGGATGCCCCCGTGTTCTCACCAATCCAGTTGGCCAGCGCCAGCAATTGCGTAGCCTGTGCATGGTGCGCAGCTGCGTTGCCCAACAGCAGCGCCTTGCGTTCGCCACCCAGCAGGGTACGGGCGATCGCCAAGGCACCCTCGGTCACGGCACCTGCCCCCGCAGGCGCAGAAGCACCCTTTTCCTGCGCCACCGCAGCAGCGATGCCGCCAAGCGCCGCCACCCATTGGGCAGCAGGCTGCAGCAGGGAGTGTTTCACGGGCATTGCCCAGTCAGCCAGGGCCGAATCGACCACACTGACCTGACAGCCGTGGCGTGCTGCCTGGCGAATGCGCTGGGCGAACAACGGATGGTCCTTGCGCAGGTTGGAGCCCACCACAAGCACACTCTGCAACGTGGACAACGAGGCAATGGACGTGCCAAGCCAGCGGATACCTTCGGGCGCGGCAAATTCAGCATTGCGCAGGCGGTAGTCAATGTTGTCACTGCCCAGACCACGCACCAGCGCAGAAGCCAGGTACAACTCTTCGACCGTGCTGTGCGGACTGACCAGAGCGCCAATGCTGTTGGCGCCGTGGTCATTCTTGATGTTCTTCAAACCGTTGGCGACGTATTCCAGTGCGGTCTGCCAATCGACCTGCCTCCACACCCCGCCCTGCTTGAGCATCGGCTGGGTCAGGCGTTCGTCGCTGTTGAGCGATTCGTACGAGAAACGGTCACGGTCGGCAATCCAGCATTCGTTGACAGCCTCATTCTCGAACGGCACCACGCGCATGACCTTGTGGTTCTTGACCTGAACAATCAGGTTGGAACCGGTCGAATCGTGGGGGCTCACCGAACGGCGGCGCGACAACTCCCAAGTGCGGGCGCTGTATCGGAAAGGCTTGCTCGTGAGCGCACCGACGGGGCAGATGTCGATCATGTTGCCCGACAGCTCGGAGTCCACCGTATCACCGGTGACCGTTGTGATCTCCGAGTGCTCGCCGCGATGGATCATGCCCAGCTCCATCACACCGGCCACTTCCTGGCCAAAGCGCACGCAACGGGTGCAGTGAATGCAACGGCTCATTTCCTGCATGGAAATCAACGGGCCAACATCCTTGACAGGCACCACGCGCTTTTCTTCTTCGTAGCGCGAAGAAGAGCCGCCATAGCCCACAGCCAGGTCCTGCAACTGGCATTCACCGCCCTGGTCGCAGATGGGGCAATCCAGCGGGTGGTTGATCAGCAGGAACTCCATGACCGACTGCTGGGCTTTGATAGCCTTGTCGCTCTTGGTGCGCACGATCATGCCCTGCGTCACCGGCGTAGCGCACGCTGGCATGGGCTTGGGAGCCTTTTCCACATCCACCAGGCACATACGGCAGTTGGCGGCGATCGAAAGCTTCTTGTGGTAGCAGAAATGCGGAATGTAGGTGCCCGCCTTCTCGGCTGCATGCATCACCATGCAGCCTTCGGCGACTTCCACTTTCTGACCGTCCAGTTCAATTTCAACCATATGTTTTCTCGCGATCAGACGGAGGTCGCGGCCTGCGGGGCCTTGTTCCGGATCAGTGCCTCAAACTCGGGACGGAAATGTTTGATCATGGCGCGCACAGGCATGGCAGCGGCATCGCCCAGCGCACAGATCGTGCGCCCCTGGATGTTGTCTGCCACAGAATTGAGCAGGTCCAGATCGCCTTCGCGCCCCTGACCGTGCTGAATACGGTCGATCACGCGCCACATCCAGCCCGTGCCTTCACGGCATGGCGTGCACTGGCCACAGGATTCGTGGGAATAGAAGTACGACAGGCGCAGCAGACTCTCGACCATGCTGCGGGAATCATCCATCACGATGACGGCACCCGAGCCCAGCATGGAGCCAGCCTTTGCAATGGAGTCGTAATCCATCGTGCATTCCATGATGATGGAGGCAGGCAGCACCGGGGACGAGGAGCCACCGGGAATCACTGCCTTGAGCTGGCGCCCCTTGCGCACGCCACCGGCCAGTTCGAGCAGCTTGGCAAACGGCGTGCCCATGGGCACTTCGTAGTTGCCGGGCTTTTCCACATCGCCCGAAACCGAGAAGATCTTGGTGCCACCGTTGTTGGGCTTGCCACACTCCAAGTAGGCTTGGCCGCCATTGCGGATGATCCACGGCACGGCCGCGAAGGTCTCCGTGTTGTTGATGGTGGTGGGCTTGCCGTACAGACCGAAGCTGGCAGGGAACGGCGGCTTGAAGCGCGGCTGGCCCTTCTTGCCTTCGAGCGATTCGAGCAGCGCAGTTTCTTCGCCACAGATATAGGCACCGAAGCCATGCGCCGCATGCAGCTGGAAGCTGAAGTTGCTGCCAAGGATCTTGTCACCCAGGTAACCGGCTGCGCGCGCTTCTTCCAACGCTTCTTCAAAGCGGTCGTAGGTCTGGAAGATTTCACCGTGGATGTAGTTGTAGCCCACAGAGATGCCCATCGCGTAGGCCGCGATGATCATGCCTTCGATAACGATGTGCGGGTTGAACTGAAGAATGTCGCGATCCTTGCACGTGCCAGGCTCGCCTTCATCGGAGTTGCACACGAGGTACTTCTGGCCTGGGAACGAGCGGGGCATGAAGCTCCACTTGAGGCCGGTGGGGAAACCCGCACCGCCACGGCCGCGCAGGCCGGATTCCTTGACAGTGGCGATGACCTGGTCCTGCGTGAGCGGTTCACCGCCATCGGTGCCCAGGATCTTGCGCAGCGCAGCATAGCCGCCGCGCGCTTCGTAGTCCTTGATGCTCCAGTTCGCACCATCCAGGCCCGCGTAGATCTGCGGGTTGATGTGGCGGTCGTGGAAGCAGGTCTGGACGCCCGTGGCCTGGAACTGCGAGAGGATCTGTGCAGCGGTGGTCATGCTTGTCCCTCCGCCGCACGCAGGCCGTCGACCAACTGGTCGAGCTTGTCGTTGTCCATGAAGCTGCACATCGTGCGGTCGTTGACCAGCATCACGGGCGCATCGGCGCAGGCGCCCAGGCACTCACACTGCTGCAGGGTGAACAGGCCATCGGCCGTGGTCTCGCCCATGGTCACACCAAGCTTCTTTTCAAGGTGGTGCAGCGCCTTCTGTCCGTCGCGCAGCTGACAAGGCAAGTTGGTGCACACGTTGAGCTTGTACTTGCCCACCGGCTGCTGGTTGTACATGTTGTAGAAGGTCGTGACTTCATGCACGGCGATCTGGGCCATGCCCAGATACTCGGCAATCACCGCTTCACTTTCAGCACTGACAAACCCCTGCTCCTGTTGCACGATAGACAGGCAGGCCATCACTGCAGACTGCTTCTGCTCGGCGGGGTACTTGGCCACTTCACGCGCAAAACGCGCGCGGGTCGATTCGGTAATCATCGGTCAATCTCTCCGAACACGATATCCATGGTGCCAATGATGGCCACGGCGTCCGCAATCATGTGGCCGCGAGCCATTTCGTCCAGCGTGGCCAGGTGCGCGAAACCAGGCGCACGGATCTTGAGGCGGTACGGTTTGTTGGCGCCGTCGCTCACCAGGTAGATGCCAAACTCGCCCTTGGGATGCTCCACGGCAGCATAAGCCTCACCCTCGGGCACGTGAAACCCTTCAGTGAAAAGCTTAAAGTGGTGGATCAACTCCTCCATGTTGGACTTCATGGATTCACGAGCGGGCGCAGCCACCTTGTGATTGTCAGTAATGACAGGACCCGGATTGGCTTTGAGCCAATCCACACACTGCTTGATGATGCGATTGGATTCGCGCATTTCCTGCACGCGCACCAGATAGCGGTCGTAGCAGTCACCTGTCTTGCCCACGGGTACATCGAAGTCCACACGGTCGTAAACATCGTACGGCTGGGTCTTGCGCAGGTCCCAGGCAATACCGGAGCCACGGATCATGGGACCGGTCATGCCCAGGTTCAGCGCACGCTCTGGCGGCACCACACCAATACCCACGGTGCGCTGCTTCCAGATACGGTTGTCGGTCAGCAGGGTCTCGTACTCATCTACGCAACCGGGGAAGCGCTTGGTGAAGTCGTCGATGAAATCAAGCAAAGAACCTTGGCGGTTCTGGTTCATGGCCTCCAGGGCCTTGGCGTTCTTGATCTTGCTGACCTTGTATTGCGGCATGGAGTCCGGCAGGTCACGGTACACACCGCCTGGACGGAAATACGCTGCATGCATACGCGCGCCAGAGACGGCTTCGTACATGTCGAACAGGTCTTCGCGCTCGCGGAAGGTATAGATCAGGATGGTGGAGCTGCCGCAGTCGTTGCCATGCGAACCCAGCCACATCAGGTGGTTCAGCAGGCGCGTGATTTCCGAAAACATCACGCGGATGTACTGCGCACGCAGGGGCACTTCCAGGCCCAGCAGCTTTTCGATGGCCAGGCAGTAGGCGTGCTCATTGCACATCATCGAAACGTAGTCCAATCGGTCCATGTAGGGCAGCGACTGGATGTAGGTCTTGTGTTCGGCCAGCTTTTCGGTGGCACGGTGCAGGAGGCCGATGTGCGGGTCGGCGCGCTGTACGACTTCGCCATCGAGCTCCAGCACCAAGCGCAGCACACCGTGCGCCGCCGGATGCTGCGGACCAAAGTTCAGGGAATAGTTCTTGATTTCAGCCATGGTGGTTCACATGGGGCGCGGGCGCCTTAGTGCAGGCCTCCGTACTTGTCTTCGCGGATGATGCGCGGCGTGATCTCCCGCGGCTCGATCGACACGGGTTCATAAACCACCCGGCGCAGCTCTGCGTCGTAGCGCATCTCAACATGACCAGACAGCGGAAAGTCTTTGCGGAAGGGATGGCCAATGAAGCCGTAGTCGGTCAGGATACGGCGCAGGTCGTTGTGGCCGTCGAACACAATGCCGAACAGATCAAACGCTTCGCGCTCGTACCAGTTGGCGGAGTTCCACAGGTCGGAGACCGAGGCCACCACCGGAAAATCATCATCGGCGCAGAACACCTTGACCCGCACACGCTGATTCAGACTGACGGACAACAGGTGCGAGACCACGCAATAGCGGGGGCCTTCACGCACGGCATCGGCATATGCCGAATAGTCCACGCCACACAAATCGATCAGTTGCTCAAAGCGGCAACTTTCAGTGTCACGCAACACGCGCATGGATTCGAGGTAATCAGCCGCATCAACGACCAAGGTGACCTCATCCAACGCCACCGTGATCTGACGCACCATCGCCCCCAGGGCGGCGGCAATATTGTCTTTGAGTTTTTCAGGCCGAATGGCAACAGCGGTCATCATCAACCCTTCAGACACGAGCAATGGTGTTGGTACGGCGAATCTTCTGCTGCAGCTGGATGATCCCGTAGATCAACGCCTCCGCCGTGGGCGGGCAACCTGGCACGTAGACATCCACCGGAACAATGCGATCGCAACCACGCACCACGGAGTAGCTGTAGTGGTAGTAACCGCCGCCGTTGGCACACGAGCCCATCGACAACACCCAACGCGGCTCGGACATCTGGTCGTACACCTTGCGCAACGCAGGCGCCATCTTGTTGCACAGCGTGCCGGCCACAATCATGAGGTCAGACTGGCGCGGGCTCGCGCGGAACACTTCCGCCCCAAAACGACCAATGTCGTAACGCGCCGCCGCAGCATGCATCATTTCGACGGCACAGCAAGCCAAGCCAAATGTCATCGGCCACAGAGAGCCGGTCTTGGCCCAATTCACCACCGAGTCGTAACTCGTGGTGATGAAGCCTTCCTTCATCACGCCTTCAATCATTGCATCATCCTTGTTGAGGCTCGCTCATTCCCAATCCAGGGCACCCTTTTTCCACTCGTAGGCAAAACCCACAACCAGAATGGCCAGGAAAATAACGACCGCCACGAAACCAGCGATCCCCACCTCATGCAGCGTCACCGCCCACGGGAAGAGGAATGCAATTTCGAGATCGAACAGAATGAAGAGAATAGCCACAAGGTAGTAGCGCACATCAAACTTCATGCGCGCATCCTCGAAGGCTTCAAAGCCACATTCGTAGGGAGAGTTCTTCGCGGCATCCGGGCGGTTGGGGCCCAGTATGTAGCCGAGTACAAGGGGGACAACGCCTACGGCGATGCCGACCAAGATGAACAAAAGGACGGGGAGGTACTGATCGAGGTTCATCTTGAGGATGTGCTCACCGCTGTGGCCTTGCCCGTCAGGACCCGAGCCGGGTCATGCAGGCAGGCCTTTGTTTTGGTGCCGTCGGCGAGACTCGAACTCGCACAGCTTTCGCCACTACCCCCTCAAGATAGCGTGTCTACCAATTTCACCACGACGGCTGATTTTTGCATCTGGATGGCATGAGGAACCTTGCGGTTTTGGCTTTCCAGACAATCCAGAATTCTACTCCGGAAAAACCCTGCTTCGGCTTACGGAGCCCAATTTAGTGCAGATTATTTGGTGGGGATCTGCGCTGCACCCGAGGCGGGCACGGCAGGAGCCACAGCAGCATCCGAAGCCGACAACGAAGGCGCACCCGCAGGCACTGCAGCAGCGGGATTTTCCAGCACGCTACCCGAACTGGCAGGACGCGCATTGCCGAAATAGGCCAGTGCCAGCGTTGCCACAAAAAACACCGCAGCCAGCACCGCCGTAGTGCGCGACAAGAAGTTGGCGCTACCGCTGGCACCAAACAGGCTTCCGGAACTGCCACTGCCAAACGCTGCGCCCATATCGGCACCCTTGCCATGCTGGATCAGGATCAGGCCAATCATCCCCAAGGCCGTCAGCATCTGCACAGCCAACACCACATTCACGATCACGTTCATTCTCTGTTCACTCCTGATTGAATAGTTTGAAGGGCAGCCTCACCGGGCGGCCGCAATGATTTGAAGGAAATCGGGCGCTTTCAGCGAGGCACCGCCAACAAGGCCGCCATCGATATCCGGCTGGGACAGCAACTGGGCGGCATTGGCCGCATTCATGCTGCCGCCGTACAGCAGGCGGATTCGATCCGCATGCTCGCTGGCCGCAGACAGCTGTGCCCGCAGCACTGCATGCACTGCCTGCGCCTGCTCAGGCGACGCCGTGCGGCCCGTGCCAATGGCCCAGACCGGTTCGTAAGCCACCACCACTTCGCTGATGCAGTGACCATTGAGGTGGATCACAGCCGCCAATTGACGCTTGACCACAACCTCGGTCTGCCCAGCTTCGCGCTCCTGAAGAGTCTCGCCCACGCAGACGATAGGCGTGATACCTGCCGCCAGTGCGCGCTGCGCTTTCTCGGCGACCACCACGTCGGTTTCACCATGGTATTGGCGGCGCTCTGAATGCCCCACGAGCGCGTACCGCACACCAAAGTCTTTCAACATGGCGGCCGACACCTCTCCGGTGTAGGCACCTGCTTCGTGCTGCGATACATCCTGGGCAGCCACCGCCACCAAAGACCCCAACGCAGCAGCCTGCACCTGCGCCAGATAGGGCGCCGGCACCGCAACGGCCACGTCACAAACCGCGTCAGCCAGCCCCGCCAAGATGCCTTTCAGCAAAGCATCGTTGGCAGCCAGACTGCCGTTCATCTTCCAGTTGCCTGCGATGAGTTTTCTCTTGTTTTTCATGATTACCACGTCAAAACAATCTTGCCAATGTGCTGATTTGACTCCATCAGCGCGTGGGCCTTAGCAGCCTCTGTCGCCGCAAATGTGCTGTGGATGACGGGCCGCACACGCCCCGCCACCAGCAGAGGCCACACATGCTCGCGCAATGCACGCGCAATCGCCCCCTTGAATGCCACAGAACGCGGACGCAAGGTGGAGCCAGTAATGGTCAGCCGGCGGCGCAGCACCAAACCCGCATTGAAGTCGCTCTTGATGCCACCCTGCACCGCAATGATGACAATGCGGCCGTCCTCAGCCAGGCACTGCACCTCGCGCGCCACGTAGTCACCTGCCACCATGTCCAGCACCACATCCACGCCTTTGCCCTGCGTAATGCGATTGGCTTCTGCCACAAAATCCTGCGTCTTGTAGTTGATGGCCTCGTGGGCCCCCAGTTGCAGACATGCCGCACACTTTTCGTCGCTACCTGCAGTTGCAATGACCGTTGCGCCAAAGGCCCGCGCCAATTGAACAGCCGTCACACCAATACCACTGGTACCGCCTTGCACCAGCAGGCTTTCACCCGCCTGCAGATGCCCCCGGTCGAACACATTGCTCCACACGGTGAAGAACGTCTCGGGCAGTGATGCAGCCTCGACATCGCTAAAGCCATCAGGCACCGGCAGGCACTGCACCACAGGCGCCACGCACCATTGGGCATAACCACCACCCGCCACCAGCGCACAGACGCGGTCACCCACCCGAATACCCGCCTCGGCCATGGCTGCAGCATCACCCGACTCCACCACTCCCGCGACTTCCAGGCCCGGCAGGTCAGACGTGCCAGACGGAGGGGCATAGTGCCCCATCCGCTGGAGCACATCGGGGCGGTTGACACCGCTGGCAGCCACACGGATCAGCAGCTCACCGGCACCCGGCTGCGGCACGGGGCGCTCACCCAGGCGCAAGACCTCGGGGCCGCCAAAGGAAGTGATCTCGACAGCACGCATATTGCGATTCATGGGACGGTCAATTTTTGAGTGATTTTGGCTACTAGCGCTTTATTTAAAAGCACAAGCAGCTACAAAATCAATAGCAAATCCGATCAGCCGACGATCTGCCCGGAACCGCCGTCCGAAGGCAAGGACTGTTGCTGTTGCTGCTGATCCGCTGGCTGACGGCCCCCGTCACGACCATGGTCACGGCGTGGTTCGCGGTCGCCGCGCTCTGCAGGAGCAGGACGGTCGCTGCCGCCGGCAGGACGATCGGCCAGCACCTTCATCGACAGCTTGACGCGGCCCTTCTCGTCGGTTTCCATGACCTTGACCTTCACGATCTGGCCTTCGGTCAGGTAGTCACCCACGCGCTCAACGCGCTCGTGGGCAATCTGGCTGATGTGCAGCAGACCATCCTTGCCAGGCAGCAGATTGATCAGCGCACCGAAGTCCAGGATCTTGGTCACAGGGCCTTCGTAGATCTTGCCAATTTCGACTTCCGCCGTGATCTGCTCGATGCGCTTCTTGGCCTCGTCGGCCTTGGCCGCATCAGTGGCGGCGATGGTGATGGTGCCGTCTTCCTCGATGTTGATCTGGCAGCCGGTTTCTTCGGTCAGCGCACGGATCACCGCACCGCCCTTGCCGATCACGTCACGGATCTTCTCGGGGTTGATCTTCATCGTGTAGAGCTTGGGCGCAAAGTTCGACACCTCAGTCTTGGCTTCACCCATGGCCTCTTGCATCTTGCCCAGGATGTGCATGCGCGCTTCCTTGGCCTGGGCCAGTGCCACTTGCATGATTTCCTTGGTGATGCCCTGGATCTTGATGTCCATCTGCAGGGCCGTGATACCGCCCGTGGTACCCGCCACCTTGAAGTCCATGTCACCCAGGTGATCTTCATCGCCCAGGATGTCGGTCAGCACGGCGAAACGGTTGGCGTCCTTGATCAGCCCCATCGCAATACCGGCCACGTGGGCCTTCATGGGCACGCCGGCATCCATCAGCGACAGGCAGCCGCCGCAAACCGAAGCCATCGACGAGGAACCGTTGGACTCAGTGATTTCCGACACCACACGCATGGTGTAGGGGAATTCTTCCTTGGTCGGCAGCACAGCAACCAGCGCGCGCTTGGCCAGACGGCCGTGGCCGATTTCGCGGCGCTTGGTCGAGCCCATGCGGCCCACCTCGCCGGTGGCGAAGGGAGGCATGTTGTAGTGCATCATGAAGCGGTCTTCGTACTCGCCAGCCAGCGCATCGATGCGCTGTGCATCACGCTCGGTGCCCAGCGTGGTCACGACCAGCGCCTGGGTTTCGCCACGCGTGAACAGGGCCGAGCCGTGGGCACGGGGCAGCACGCTGTTGCGGATCTCGATGGGGCGCACGGTGCGCGTATCGCGGCCGTCGATGCGGGGCTCGCCAGCCAGGATCTGGCTGCGCACGATGCCCGCTTCGATGTCGAACAGCATGCCTTCAACCTTGACGGCGTCGAACTCAACACCATCGGCCTTCAACGCTGCCATCACGGCTGCATAGGCTTCGCGGCATGCCTGCGTGCGGGCTTGCTTGTTGCGGATCTGGTAGGCAGCGCGCAGCTTGTCGTCAGCCAGGGCCACCACTTTGGCGATCAGGGTTTCGTCCTTGGCAGGGGCTTCCCACTGCCATACTGGCTTGCCAGCATCGCGCACCAGTTCGTGGATGGCGTTGATGGCCACATTGCCTTGCTCGTGGCCAAACACCACGGCGCCGAGCATGATTTCTTCGGACAGTTGCTGTGCTTCGGATTCCACCATCAGCACGGCGGCCTCGGTACCCGCCACCACCAGATCCATCTGCGAGTTTTTGCGGGCAGTCTGACCAGGGTTGAGCACGTATTCGCCGTTGATGTAGCCCACGCGTGCGGCGCCAATGGGGCCATTGAACGGGATGCCGGAGATGGCCAGGGCTGCACTGGTAGCGATCAGGGCTGCGATGTCAGCGTCCACCTCTGGGTTCAGCGACACCGTGTGGATCACCACATGCACTTCGTTGAAGAAACCTTCGGGGAACAGCGGGCGGATCGGACGGTCGATCAGGCGGCTTGTAAGGGTTTCGTGCTCGCTGGGCTTGGCTTCGCGCTTGAAGAAGCTGCCAGGGATCTTGCCTGCAGCATAGGTCTTCTCGATGTAGTCCACCGTCAGGGGGAAGAAGTCCTGTCCCGGCTTGGCACCCTTGGATGCCACCACGGTGGCCAGCACCACGGTGTCATCAATGTTCACCAGCACAGCGCCGGAGGCTTGGCGGGCGATCTCACCCGTTTCCATGATGACGGTCTTGTCACCCCATTGGAAGGTCTTGGTGACTTTGTTGAAAATGCTCATGTTCAGCTCCTGTTTTAATAGCTGGTAGCGCTCTACCAGATTGGCTTGGAGAGCAATTCAGAACACGATGCCATTCCAGGGAACCTGCACACCAACGCATGGCGGCAACTTCATTGGAATGACACAGCTTCGCTCTGTTTTGCGACTCCGAAGTAAAAAACGCCTGAGCTAGCGGACTAACCCAGGCGTTTTCGCATGCGATTGCAATTACTTGCGCAGACCCAGCTTGGCGATCAGCGCGGTGTAACGGTCAGCGTCCTTGGCCTTCAGGTAGTCCAGCAGCTTGCGACGACGGCTCACCATGCGCAGCAGGCCACGGCGACCATGGTGGTCCTTGGCATGCGTCTTGAAGTGGGGGGTCAGTTCGTTGATGCGGGCGGTCAGCAGGGCCACCTGCACTTCTGGGCTACCAGTGTCATTGGCAGCACGAGCGTTCGCCTTGACGACTTCGGCCTTGATAGAGGATGCGATCATTGTTTTTCCTTGATAAGGCCCGCAAAGGAAGCTGGGCCGTGGTTTTTACTTGCGCCAGCGGCTGGAACGGCTGCAGGCGTGCGTCTTGCACCATGCAAAACTCTGTGATTATAACCCAGTCGCCTTTGCAACTTGCCAAGCCACCCCGATCTGGAAACACTACGGCACATTGAATCAACAAACCGAAAATCTCAAATGGAATCCAAGGCATACCAACCAAGCAAAACTAGCAAAAATCTGCCTTCCCGCCTCCGCAACTCGTTGACCATCGGAATTGCACTAAGTCTGCTTGCAGCCACCAGCCTTGCGCAATCCAACACTGGCAAGAGCAATAGAACCCGCGAAACCCAAACCTCCCCCAAGAAGAAAACCGCCAGCAAGGTCACTCATCAACGCAGCCCCTCTGAAGAGACGACAGCCGAACACGACCGCCGCATGTTCCGGGAATGCCGTGGCCTGCACAACGCAGGTGCTTGCAGGGGCTACACACGCAAGTGACAGACAGGAGCATTGCCTCTCGTCGGCGTGAAAGCGCCACCCGTCACCCGACCCGAATGCCGAACACCCAATCTTCATAGGATGGCGCCATGTGTGCATCGAACCCATTTCCCCTACCCCTCAAACGCTTACCTCATCGACTAAGCCATGGTTTCACGGCGATTGAGTTGATGGTTGTTGTAGCCATCGTGGCCGTCCTGGCAGCTCTGGCTGGCCCTAGCTTTCGAGACTTGATGGACGGCTTCCGCGTCAGAGGCGCCATCGAAGAAATCACAAATAGTATTTATTTCGCCCGTTCGGAAGCAATCAAGCGCGGAGGGCTTGTTTCAGTCAGAAAAAATTGCGCGACTGGAACAGCTCAAGAATGGCAGTGTGGATGGATTGTTTTTACGGATGCCAACAACGATGGGACTCTTAATGGGACAGATACCATCTTGCAGACATTTCCAGCCCTATCCAACATGACTGTTAATCACCTTGCTGGTAGCGCCTTCTACAGAGTGGACCGTTGGGGTCAAATTAGCGGATTGGGAGCAGCTAGTTTCAATGCAATACCTGAGCCGCTGGGGGTCGCATCCAGGCACGCGACAGTTCTATGCAGCAGTTCCGGTGGCCGCATTAAAACAACGAAAGGATCAATCACATGTCCAATATAAATAATCGGCAACGCGGCGTTAGCCTGATTGAATCGCTTGTTGCTATTGTTGTTACAGCGCTAGGCATATTGGGCATTCTGGGGGTACAACTTCGTACACTCGCGGACACACAGACAGGGGTACGCCGTGCGCAAGCCATTCGACTGATTGAAGACTTGAGCGAGCACACCAAGGTAAACCCCAATGCCCTTGGGAACTTCAACAGCTATTTAATGAACTGGGGTGCAACACCTACAGCACCTGTTGATTGCAAAATCACACCCTGCAACTCTCAACAGCTAGCCCTCTATGACGTCTCACGCTGGCGTCAGGCTGTTACCAACGCACTTCCCAATTCGGATGTCAATGTCTTTATTGTTCCAGATGAAACCGTTGCAAACAACAATCGACAATTGGGGGTTATGGTTAGCTGGCGAGAAAACGAGAAGGATACGGGAACAGGCGCTGTCTTCAAAATTACAAACACAGAGACAGGCAATGTTTCCTGCCCGGCAAACAGCATCTGCCATCTTCAATACATTCAACTGACAGCCCGTTGCGCGCCCTACACAATGGGAGGCCCGACCTTGCCGCAGACTTTTTGCCCTGGAGTCTGAACAATGAAAAATATCCATCTCCCAAGGTTCAAAAATCCAACCACTCAATATGGTGCCACACTGGTGGAGTTATTGGTTGGAATTACCATCGGCCTTATGACGATTGCCGTTGCCGCCAGTGCACTGATGATTTCGCGCGGGGTATCTGGCACTGTGACTGATGCCAGCCAAATTCAACAACAAGCCTCTTATATCTTTCGCATTATTGGACAGCAACTGCGGCAAGCAGGTTCGATGCGCCTGGATCTGGCTGCCAATAAGGGGCCTGCTGATCCCATTGACGCAGCAGATGTTGTTGCCTTCACTCCAGATATATCACTTCACTCACTGACAGCATCTACACCGCCAATCTCTGGAAAAGACTCACCAACAGCGTCTGAATACAAACTCTCTGTGGCTTATCAGAACTATGCGGAGCCGAGCTTCACATCTGCATCCAGCGTGTCATTTTTTCGCGACTGCCTTGCCAACGCACCAAATTTACCGGTAGCCCCCCTCGAACAAAACATCATTCAAAGTCAGTTCGTGGTGCAAAGCGAGGAGTTTCGCTGCAACGGAACAGGAGTGGGATCACAAGCGCTGGCCCGCAATATTGCAGACTTCCAAGTCAACTACCTTCGGCAAACCGATAGCAGCACAGGCACTCCGAAAATTCAGACTGTCAATGCAACCACGATTGGAACTGCCTGGAATACTGTTTATGGAGCAGATGTATGCATCGTACTTTATGGCGATGAACGTATCGATATGCCTGCCGGTAGCTCCTACACTGGTTGTGATGGCACTGCCGTCAATATGAGCAGCACCGGCACACTTCCGGCCAATCGAAAAAATCGCCTTCACATGACCTTTCGCACCACATACCAGTTGCGAAGCCAAGGGCTGACGGGCTGATTACGGACAATGACCATCATGCAAAGCATGTCAAAAAAATCCCCCCAAATACAACGCGGCATTTCTCTATTCGTAGTAATAGTCATTGTCATGCTATCCGCTTTACTGGCAATGTGGGGGTCCAGAACCTCTCTGTTTAATGAAATGATCGTTGGCAACGATGCCGACTACCAGCGAGCTTTTGAAGCAGCGCAAGCGCTCATCCAGGATGCGGAATTCGACATCCGTAGTGAGCGACCAGACGGGACCGCCTGCGTCCCAGCCGCAGGCAAACCCGAGGTATGCAGGGTCCCTGATGCGGTAGTAAATAAAGTATGGATACCCACTGAAGACAAGGAAATTGGGGACATATTAAGCGAACTGGATGGTGCAACTACAAAATGTATCAAGGGAATATGCCTGAAACGTACAGGTAACCAAGATTTCTGGAATGACAAGGCCACATTGACTGCACTAATGGCGGATGGTGTTGGGGCGCGCTACGGCCAATTTACTGGCGCCGAGGCAGGCAGCAAAAGTAACCCAATCCTGAAATTAAATCAGCCAGGAGATGATGCCACCAAAGGCGGCTGGTACTGGATTGAAATTCTTCCCTACGATAACAATGCAGGGAATACAGGCCTTATCACCAATGGCTCCAACAGCCTTGCACTAAACCTCCTTCCGAGCGTCGCATATCGCATCACTGCCGTAGCTCGTGGGCTTAAACCGAGTACGCAGGTTGTGCTGCAGTCAACTTTTGTTCGTCAGAAAATGAAAAACTGACAGGAGAATTTTATGAAAAAATCGCCATTATTCAAAAAAACGGCCATCGGCGCTCTGATTGCTGCAGTCTGCACCCCTCAAGTAACGCTAGCTGACCCCCTGGATTTTTCTACACTTCCGCCGGGTTTGGTATCCATACCCCCGACACCGAATGTCATTCTGTCCGTGGATGATTCCGGGAGTATGAGCGAACAAGTAGGAGGCGGGGATACCAAGACGAAGATGTTCCGCTTGAAAGAAGCTCTCGCAACAGTATTTAATGACAAACTGCTGTTGCCCGATGGGAAGATTCGCTTGGCATGGCAGGTGATGCACAACAATGGTGGATCTCCTGGAGCAGGCAATCTGACTGCAGGTGCTGTCAACTCCATGAAAGTTCTTGACGACACCCATCGGACCAATTTTTTGAGTTTCGCGGGTAGCCTTTCACCAAATAGCGGAACACCATCTCATCGGATGATGAAACAAGCCTACACTTATATGAAAGTGGGTAAGAGCTTGAACAGTCCTTGGGCCTATACACCTGGGACAAAGGAAGAACCTTACTTGGGTTGCCGCCGCTCCTACCACATTTTCATGACCGATGGCGGCTGGAATGGCTATGCCGCCAGCGAACTGCCTGGAGAGGCAGACAATGTGAATTACACACTCCCAGACGGGCAAATTTACGATACAGCATCTGATCAAACCAACGTATATCGGGGTGCGCAAGGTAATTTATTAGCAGATTGGGCCATGAGAATGTGGCGTGAAGATTTGCAGACAGGCATTGACGACTTGATCAAGCCCAGTACAACTGATGGAGTTCCCTCTACAGAAACCTTTGGTTCAACCACATTGCAACGGTATTGGAATCCGAAGCACAATCCAGCCAAATGGCAGCACATCGTAAACTATACCATCGGATATGGTACTGGTGCTTATTCGTGGCCAAGCGCCCCCAAATGGTCGATGGTAGATGATGACAACTATGGCACTGGCGGAGATTACTCAAAACTCGTTGCAGGTACAGTCACATGGGTCCCCACAGTACTGCAGAATCTGAATGCAAACAATCCTGCCGAGCTTTGGCATATTGCAATTAATAGTCGCGGAAAATTCTACCCTACCGGCCCTGGTCGTAAATACGACTTAAAAGAAGCATTCAAAAAGATTCTTGAAAATATTAATCTTGAAAATACAGCTGATGTAGCCAGCATGGCGGGCAGTTCCAGCACCAATATCCGAACTGATCTTCAGCGATTTACTGCAGGCTATGATCCAAAGAAGTGGTCAGGGTATGTAAGAGCCGATAAAATTGACACGTCTGGCAATATATTACCTGACCCCGGATGGGGAGTTGTGAGTGGCAGCACTCACAAAACTACCGCCAACAAACTAGATCTTCGGGACATTTCAACCCGGGTGATTTTGACCACAAATGACGATACCAACCAAGGCGTATCTTTTGAGTGGGAAGCTGGGACGACAAAATTGAGTGCAACTCAGAAGGCACTTCTTGACGGTGGTAGTCTTGGGGAAAAGCGTATCAATTTCATAAGGGGTGAAAGAACCTATGAAGAGGGTACTGTCAGCAAACCCTTTCGCGTACGCGATTCACGACAGGGAGATATTGGAAACTCCAGCATCTGGTACGTCGATAAGCCTGCCAGCAATTACTCGTTCAAAGGCTATAAATCCTTCGTTTCTACGCACAAAAACCGACTCCCGATGGTCTATGTGGGTGGCAACGACGGCATGCTGCACGGTTTTTCTGGAGTGGATGGGGAAGAACAGATTGCATATATTCCCAAAGCAGTCGTTCCAGAACTCGCTAAGCTAAGCGAACCCGGTTACGTTCATCGCTATTACGTAGATGGCTCTCCGTTCACAGGCGATGCAAACTTGGCAGATAGTGCATCGCCACCAGATTGGCGAACCCTTCTAGTTGGCACCTTGGGGGCAGGAGGCAAGGGATACTTCGTGCTTGATGTTACCCAGCCTGGTGGAAAGTCAGGCACTCCTGCAACGACCTTCGCCACTGTGAATGCCAAAGACTTGGTTGTAATGGATAAAACTTTGCACCCCAGCGCACCATTGACGGCAGGCAGCGACGATGAGGACATTGGTCATATTTTCCATCCTCCCGTCATGGATGACAACAATCCATTCAAAGCCAGCCAAGTCGCAATGATGAACGACAACCGGTGGGCTGTAATAATGGGCAATGGGTATAACAGTAAAAATGAGCGGCCCGTTCTACTGATTCAATATCTGGATGGCCTCAAGGAATTGGTGAAAATTGTTGCTACAGGGAACCAAAAAATCAGCTCTCCAATTAATACTACTCTCGACACCAATGTCATTGCCAACGGCCTTTCGGCGCCCAAGCCAGTGGATATCAACAGCGATGGTAAAGTGGATATCGTTTACGCTGGTGATCTGAAGGGTAATCTCTGGAAGTTCGACCTGACCAGCCCCAATGCCAGTGTCTGGTCGGTCGCAGCATGGGGAAGCACCGATGCCACACCTTGTGCCTGGAAAACTTCTATTTGCAAACCTTTGTTTACCGCAGAGTACTCAGGGAAGCGGCAGCCCATCACTGCACCTCCCACCGTCAAGGCGAATGACCGTGGTGCGGGCGGCATGATGGTGGCCTTTGGTACCGGAGCTAATCTCACTGACAATGATCGGAGCAGCACAGATGTGCAGTCTGTATATTCCATTCTTGACAATACACACTACAAAATAGATTCTGGCAAGCTTGTCATCAATACAGATATCTCAGACGATGGTGTGATTCCTACTGCTGTCAGTGGAACCAGTGATCTGGTCAAGCAAGACATGGTGGATACCACAGGGATTGCGGGTCAAGGAGTGAGTTCTGCTCGGCGCTTCTGGCAAATGACCCAGAATAATGTCAATTACGATGCGACCAAAGGCCCAGTGAAGAAAGGCTGGTACTTCAATTTCCAAGTAACCAGTGAGCGTGTGCTGCGTCCGATGAGTTTTTTCGATGGAAGCAACAACTTGATGGTGTTTTCAGTTACTCCAGCGTACGGTGGCAACGGTTCTACTGACGAAACCTGCGAACCGGCAGGTACGCCAGAGAAAGCCTACCTTACCTTGCTCAATATCATGGATGGCAAGAAACCAGGCGTACAAGTTATGGACCGCAATGGGGATGGCTTCTACAACACCACAGACGATGGCGTATCACGGATGACACTTCCGCCCGGAGCTGTTAGCAATGTAGCGGGCAAAAAAACCATTACGCTCTCTGGAGGAGACAACAAGCCCGACAAGCTTGCTCGCATGCCTGAGCAACCTGCACGCCCCAGCTGGCGCCAGCTGCAATAATCGGTGCTTCAATCAGAGAGCAAAACCATATGCACAAAAAGCACCAAGGCTTCACGCTGATCGAGGTGATGATTGTGGTTGCCATCGTCGGCATCCTCACTGCAATCGCCATTCCCTCGTACAGCGAGTACATCCGACGCGGGCACCGTGCTGATGCGCGCGCTGGATTGCTGCAGGCTCAGCAGTGGTTGGAGCGGGCGTCCACCGCAACGGGCAATTACCCCACAACCCTTCCGGCCTCCATGACCTGGACCGCTGACAACACAAAGCGTTATGCCATTGCGATAGGAGGGCCCGCAACCACAACGTCCTTTACGTTGACGGCAACTCCTAAGGCTGGCACGCCTCAAGTAGGTGACAAATGCGGCACATATACGCTAACGCATACCGGCATTCGCGGAGCGAATGGCCTAATTCAAACCGACGCTAGCTTCGACGCCACTTGCTGGAACAAATAGCCGCTGAGCTACCATCCTGGGCGCCATGATTCATAAAGCGCCCCCCCACATCCACCAAGCGCTTGGGCTCGCCACCCAAGCGCTTTTTGTTTCCAACCCCAACCCTCGTGTTGGCTGCGTGCTTGTCTCTCCAAGCGGCGAAGTGATAGGCCAAGGGTTCACGCAGCATGCGGGTGGGCCACACGCTGAAGTCATGGCCCTGCGCGACGCCAGCGGCAAGGGGTTCGACACGGCAGGCGCCACAGCCTATGTCACGCTGGAGCCCTGTTCCCACCACGGGCGAACCGGCCCCTGCTGCGATGCACTCATTCAAGCTGGTGTTGCCAAAGTGGTGGCCTCGTTGGCGGACCCAAACCCTTTGGTGGGCGGGCGCGGGTTTGACCGGCTGCGTGCGGCAGGGGTGGAGGTCGTGGTCGGCCCTGGGGCTGAAGAATCCCGGGAACTCAACATTGGTTTTTTCAGCCGCATGATCCGGGGTACACCCTGGGTGCGGCTGAAAGTAGCAAGCTCGCTGGATGGCACTACGGCCCTGAACAATGGCGCCAGCCAGTGGATCACGTCCCGCGCTGCGCGGGCGGATGGACACGCGTGGAGGGCCAGGGCGTGCGCTATATTGACGGGCATTGGCACAGTGCTGGATGACAACCCCCGACTAGACGTCCGCGAAGTTCCCACGCCACGCCAGCCCCATGTGGTGGTGGTGGACAGCCAGTTGCAGTTGCCGACCGACGCCAATCTGCTGATGAAAGGGCGCGATTGTTATGTCTACACAGCCTCTGACAACGAAACCAAGAAGACAGCTTTGCAAGCCTGTGGTGCTACGGTGGTCCACCTGCCCAACGCGAACGGCAAGGTCGATCTTTCGGCAATGCTCCAGGACCTGGGCCAACGGGGCATCAACGAGCTGCATGTAGAGGCTGGGCACAAGCTCAATGGCTCTCTGGTCCGAGAAGGCCTGGTCGATGAGCTGTTGCTGTACCTGGCACCACGGCTTTTGGGTGCGGGACGGGGAATTGCAGACTTTGGCCCGTTGACGGCCTTGGCCGATGGGCTGGCGCTGGAATTCAAGTCCGTAGAGACCTTGGGCGCGGACTTGCGTGTTGTGGCACGGGTGCAGGGACGCGACAGTTTCTAACTCCCCCACCCCACACTCCCGACAGGCACGGGCTTCGCCATGCGGAAGGTAAAAAATGGGTGGGGCAACGACCGAACAACAGCAGCTGGTGGGCTCTGCGGGCGCAGCCCAGTGGGAAGTGCCTGCAAAACAACGCAAGCCCCAAGCCGCAAGGGGCACTCACCCTCGCAGCACAAAGATGACCCGCCACCACCACCCAGCTCAGCCCACCTCCGCAGAAGACGACAGCCTCGGCAAGGCGGCTGCGTTTTGATACTAAAAAACTCTCACAAAGACACCAGCGCCAAACTCGCTCAAAACTTGGGCTTTGCACAAGCCAGATACCTCGCAACTTTCACTGGATGGCAGTTGCGCGCTCGCGCCGTCGTCATCGCTGCTGGGCGGCGACGACCCTCCCGGCACGGCCCATTGTCACCTCTCCTCCCCAGCCCTTTCCGCACCACACCAAAACAGTGCAAAACAACGCACCATTCTTTGGCGCGATTTTTGCTTCAACTTGGTGCAAATCTGGTAGCTAGGCTCGAAACGCACCAGAACAGATCAACCAATCGCGCGAGGACGTTATGGAAGCACTCAAACAGGGCACTGATGCCCTGTTCATTCTTCTGGGGGCCATCATGGTGCTGGCCATGCATGCAGGGTTTGCCTTTCTGGAACTGGGCACGGTTCGCAAAAAGAACCAGGTGAATGCGCTGGTCAAGATCCTGGTGGACTTTTCGGTGTCCACCGTGGTGTATTTTGTGGTGGGCTACAGCGTGGCCTATGGCACGCATTTCTTTGTGAGCGCGGAATCGCTGGCGCAGCAAAACGGCTATGCACTGGTCAAGTTCTTCTTCCTGCTCACTTTTGCGGCTGCCATTCCGGCGATTGTGTCGGGCGGGATCGCGGAGCGGGCCAAGTTCTGGCCCCAGCTGATGGCCACGGCGGTCATTGTGGGGTTCGTGTATCCGTTCTTTGAAGGCATTGCCTGGAACCAGCACTTTGGGGTGCAGGCCTGGATCAAGGGACTGACGGGCGAAGAGTTCCACGACTTTGCAGGCTCCATCGTCGTGCATGCCATGGGCGGGTGGATCGCCTTGCCGGCCGTGATGCTGCTGGGCTCGCGTTCCAACCGCTACCGTAAAGATGGCGCCATCTCTGCCCACCCGCCTTCCAACATCCCGTTTTTGGCGCTGGGCGCCTGGGTGCTGGTGGTGGGATGGTTCGGCTTCAATGTGATGAGCGCACAAACCGTGGACAAGCTCTCCGGCCTGGTGGCCGTGAACTCGCTGATGGCCATGGTGGGCGGCACGTTGGCGGCGTTGGTGCTGGGCAAGAACGACCCGGGCTTCGTGCACAACGGCCCGCTGGCCGGGCTGGTGGCTGTGTGCGCGGGGTCGGACCTGATGCACCCGCTGGGAGCGCTGGTGGTCGGTGCCGTGGCAGGAGCAATCTTTGTGGTGATGTTCACGCTCACCCAGAACCGCTGGAAGATCGATGACGTGCTCGGCGTGTGGCCGTTGCATGGCCTGTGCGGCACATGGGGCGGGCTGGCAGCAGGCATTTTCGGCAGCAAGGCGCTGGGTGGGCTCGGTGGTGTGAGCTTCTCGGCCCAGTTGATCGGCAGCACCCTGGGCGTGGCCTGGGCGCTGGTAGGTGGCCTGGTGGTGTATGGCATTCTCAAGAGCACGGTGGGCCTGCGGCTCACACAGGAAGAGGAATTTGACGGGGCTGACCTGTCGATCCACAAGATCAGCGCCACGCCAGACCGCGAAGTGAGCTGGTAAGCCCGGCGAGGCGCTGAGAAGGCCACTGCCAACCTGGCAGCCGCTGTGGCGGAGTTGGCGCCGCGTCTGACAAACGCGGCCACCGCCACACGGTCACAATCGCGCCATGCATTTATCGACACCTGCCATTCCAGCGTTTCTGGGCAACACGGCCCGCTACGGCTGGCTGGCGCTTTTGGCCGTCATCGTCGCAGGCGCAACCAGCGGCTGCGCCGGCCTGCCCAAGGACGTGGAGCGGCCAGTGTCGAGCGCCCTGACCTCCCCCGCAGGGACGCCCCTGGGCCAACTCGTCGAGGAGCGCCGGGCATCGGCAGGCGGCCGCCACCCCTCGGGGTTCCTGCTGCTCAGCGGGCCACAGGCAGCCTACAGCAGCCGCCTGGCGCTGGTGGATGCCGCGCAGAAAACGCTGGACCTGCAGTACTACGCCATCCATGCCGACGCCAGCACCGAGCGCCTGCTGCTCAGTGTGGTGGCCGCAGCCCGGCGCGGCGTGCGTGTGCGGGTGTTGCTGGACGACTTTCACAGCGTGGGCCGGGATGCGCAGGTGATGCGCCTGGCCTTTGTGCCCAACATCGAGATGCGCATGTTCAACCCGCTCACCGGGGCACGGGGCTCGCCGCTGGGGCGCATGTTCAGCGCGTTGAGCGACTTTTCGCGGGTGCAGCAGCGCATGCACAACAAGCTCTTCATCGCCGACAACGCCATGGGCGTCACCGGGGGCCGCAACCTGGGGGACGCCTATTTCGGCAATGCCGACTCCGGCAATTTTGTGGACCTGGACGTGCTGGCAGCAGGGCCTGTGGTGCAGGATCTCTCCCGCAGTTTCGACAGCTATTGGAACAACGAGCGCGCCTACCCCGTGCAATCGCTGGTCACGCGGGAGGAACTGGACATTCTGCGCGAGCGCATGCGCAACTCGGATGCCGTGCAGCGCGAGCGTATCGCAGGCCAGGGTGGCGCCCTGGCACCGGACAGTCAGCCCGTGCAAGACGGCCGGCGCACCACCGCCGCCCAGCGTGCGCGCATCTGGGACTACCAGCCCATGGACCTGGCGCAAGCGCAGTTCACCTGGGCCCCTGCGGCGGTGCTGGTGGACAAGCCAGCCAAGATTCCGCCCGATGGAACCTCCCTTGCCGCGCTGCCTGAAAAGCCCCCGTCCCGGGCAACGCCCCTCGCCGTCGTGTCGCGGGGCGCTGCGCGTGCGCCAGCCAAGGCCCCCACCGAAGCCCTGACCGTTGCTGCCGGGGCCGCTGCCCCACCCGAATCGTCAGCGCTCAATCCCGCCAACGGCATCCCATCGGCCACTGCAGCAGTGTCTACCCCCGACCCTGCAACTCTTGATGCCCAGACCGATACCGTGGTGGATGGGCTGCTGCACCTCATGGGACAGGCGCGGCGCGATCTGCTCATCATTTCGCCCTACTTCGTGCCAGGGCCCGACATGAAGCAGGCCTTTGCAGCCGCACGCGCGCGGGGCGTTCGGGTGCGGGTGCTCACCAACTCGCTGGCCTCCAACGATGCACCCATTGCCCACGCAGGCTATGCGCGCCACCGGCCCGATCTGCTGGCCATGGGCGTCGAGCTGTACGAAATGCGCAGCGAGCTCACGGGCGTGCTGCGCGGGGCACTGGGCTCCACGGGCAGCACGGGGGGGCGTGATGGGATCAGCGGTGCGGCCAGTTCTGTCGGCAGCTCACGCGCCATGCTGCACTCCAAGATTCTGATCATGGACGGTCGCCTGCTGGTGGTGGGTTCGATGAACCTGGACATCCGCTCGCAGCGCCAGAACACGGAGATCGCGCTGCTGATCCGCAGCAGCGACCTGTCACGCCGCGCCACCACGCAGATCGAAACGGCATTGCGCGAAGCCGCCTGGCATGTGCAGTTGCGCGATGGCGGCCAACTGGTGTGGCATGCCCCCGAGGGCAGCGGCCTGCCAGATGCCACCACCGAACCCGATGCCAGCGCGCCACTGCGGCTGATGCTGCAACTGCTGGGCCCGCTGGCGCCGGATCACCTGCTCTAGGGATGGCCTGCATAACTCCCTGCGGTCGGTGATAGCGCGGTCTCGGGCGGTCCGCTGCGTTGCTTTTCTTGCCAATAGCACCGCTATTGGCTGCAAAAAGACGCCTTGCGGTCTGTCCCGATCCGCACTACCACCGACTCGCGAGGGTTATGCAGGACATCCCTAGATCAACCCTCGGCTGGCTGCAATGCATCCACCCATGCGGTGATCGCTCGCTGGTCCGTCATCGTTCGCACATGCTGGTAGGCCACCTCAGCCTCCGGGAAGCGCCTGCGCAGGAGGTTGAGCCATTGTTTGAGCCGCCCCGCCCGCTGGCGTGGCTCCAAGTCGTCACACACCAGTTGCCAGAAGGCCGCCAGGTGCGGCAGCAGGTCGGCCCAGGCCACCGTGTCCGCGCCGGGCTGCCCGGCATCCGACGCACGAATGGCACGGGCCAGGCCGGGGTCAGCCACCATGCCGCGCCCGAGCATCAGCGCATCGCAACCCGACACTTCGCGGCAGCGCTGCGCGTCGGCCACCGTCCAGATCTCGCCATTGGCCACCACGGGGATGCCGACCGCCGCGCGGATGGTGGGGATGTGCTCCCAATACGCTGGGGGCCGGTAGCCGTCGGCCTTGGTGCGGGCATGCACCACCAGCTCAGCAGCGCCGCCCGCCTGCATGGCCTGCGCACATTCGCGCATCAGCCCGGTGTCGTTGAAACCCAGGCGCATCTTGGCGGACACGGGCAGGTGCAGAGGCACTGCGCGGCGCACAGCGGCCACCACGGTGGCGATGCGCTCGGGCTCCTGCAGCAGCGCCGCGCCCCCGCCGTGGCGGTTGACTACCTTGGCCGGGCAGCCAAAGTTCAGGTCGATCCCCTCGGGCCCCAGGGCCGCCAGGCGTGCGGCGTTCTCAGCCATGCAGATGGGATCAGAGCCCAGCAGCTGCGCACGCACCGGCACACCGGCCAGCGTGCGGCTGCCGTTGTGCAACTCCGGCACGTAGCGCAGAAACACCTTGTCCGGCAGCAGCGTGCCGGTGATGCGGATGAACTCCGAGACGCAGCGGTCCACCCCGCCCACGCGGGTCAGCACATCACGCAGCACAAAATCCAGGAGCCCCTCCATGGGGGCAAGCAGCAAGGTCATCGCGAGAAAGGCCACCGGGCCCGGCACCCCAGCACAGAGCGCGGCCCGCACACAGCCAAAATATGAATTAAACAGGGTCCTAGCGCTTGATGGATAAGCGCAAGTAGCTATCAAATATATAGCAAATACCGCTTTTGCAGCCATGCTACGACCAGGGGCAGCCCGCCATTGTGCGGCAGCGAGGTCATCACAGCGTCATGGCGGCTTGCTGCAATCTCCGCCATTCACCCGTGAATGGAGACCCCCATGCTGCTACAAAAAACCGAAAAAGCCCGCCTGGAACTCTTGCCCGGCGTCCGCACCCTGAGCCTTCGGGAGCGTTCTCTGCTACTCCTGGTGGATGGCAAGCCGCTGTCCGACTTGCAGGCCATGTACAACGGCATCGGCGCGCAGATTGTCGACAACCTCATGCGCCAGGGCTACCTGGCCGGCCCGGCCGATCTACCGCCGCCCTCCGCCGCGCAAACCGCTGCACACAACAAGCCATCCATCCAGCGCCCGGAGCCCGGCGATGCCCTGCGCTCCCTGGCCGGTGCACGCATGTACCTGTTCGACACCTGCGAGCGTCTGTTTGTGCGCCGCGACCCCGTGCTGGCGCAGCAGTTTCGCGAGGCGCTGCGCGCCGCCAAGGACCGCGCGAGCATGCTGGACGTGGGCGAAGCCATGTTTGAAGAAGTAGCGATGACCGCGGGGGCCGAACGTGCTGCCAGCCTGCGCGAAAGGTTCGAGCAGTTGCTGCCTTCTGCGCCTTCGGCCTCCGAGCCGTTTGACTCGACCCAACCCTCAGCACTGGCTTGAGGGGCAGGTTTTTTGAAACATGACTTGCGCAAAGCGGGGGGCAGGCAAGCGGTTCACCCCATGCCGAGGCGGCTGTTGCATCCCGACTTGCGTAGGTCCTGTGAAAATGATGCCGTGATCAGGCCGCAGCCAGCCGCCACAACGAAGTGACCTCCGCCGCGCGGGCAGCGTGCAGGGCGTCACCCGCATCGGCCGCCTTGGCATGGTGCGGCTTCACATCGTGCCGGCCACGCACCACCAGCCCCGCATCGGCAATCCATTCGAGCAGTTGCGCGCGTGGGCGCAGGCCCAGGTGTTCGGCCAAGTCCGACAGGATCAGCCAGCCCTCGCCGCCAGGCTCCAGATGGTCGGACAAACCCGCCAGAAAGCCTTTGAGCATGCGGCTGCCTTCGTCGTACACCGCGTGCTCAATGGGCGAACTGGCCCGTGCGGGCACCCACGGGGGGTTGCACACCACCAGGGGCGCGCGGCCGGGCGGAAACAGGTCGGCCTGCAGCAGCTCAACCTGTGGCATGACACCGAGGCGCTGCAGGTTCTCCCGCGCGCAGGCCAGGGCGCGCGGGTCCTGGTCGGTGGCCACCACGCGCTGCACCCCACGGCGTGCCAGCACGGCAGACAGCACCCCCGTGCCCACACCAATGTCAAAGGCCAATGTCTTGCTAGGCAGAGCCGTGTCGGCCACCAGGCCCACGTATTCGCCGCGCACGGGCGAGAACACGCCGTAGTGCGGGTGGATGCGGTTGAGCGGTGGAACGCCAAGCGCTGGCACTTCTACACCCTTTTTGCGCCATTCGTGCGCGCCCACCAGGCCCAGCAGCTCACGCAGCGTGGCCACCGAACGCTCGCCCGTGGCCGGGCCCCAGGCCTCGGTACAGGCCTGGCGCCAATCGGGCGCGCGGCGCAGGTCAATGGTGTAGTCGCCTTCGAGCGGGATGAGCACCGACGCCAGCACCCGCGCGCGCTGCGCCTGCGCCTGGCGGTGCAGATGAAAGGCTTCGGCGGGGGTGGCGGCAGCAGCTTTTTCGGCGGCCTTGGCAGCGGACTTGCGGGGTTTCGCCGATTTGCCCGACTTGCCGGACTTGGCATCGGCCCGGCGCATCAGCGCCTGCAGCAGCATGCGGGCGTTCTGGAAGTCGCCCTGCCACAGCAGACCCGTGCCTTCACAGGCCATGCGGTAGGCCGTGTCGGCGGCCAAGGTATCGTCGGCGGTGACAACCCGGCGCGGGGCCGGGGCACCACTCTCGGAGCGCCACTGGGCTTGTTGAATCTGGCCCTGGCGGCTCCATTCGATCATTGAGTGCCTTTGCGTGACTACGCGTTGATGGGGCGCTTCAGGCGCACTTCTTCGATCTTGACGCCCCCCACCACAGCCGTCTTGGCGGTGGAGAGTTCGCGCTTGAAGCCCGCCAGTTCGTGGAACCGGATGGCGCGCTCGTTGCGCAGCGGCACCCACGCCGTAACGTTGGTGCAACCTTCTTCCTGCAGGCCGTCGCGGGCAGCATCCCACAGAGCCAGACCCACGCCTTGGTTCCAGTGGGTAGGTGCGGCGTAGATGGCCCAGATTTCACCAGTGGTGGGGCGGGATTTTTCATCGCGCGAGCGGTCGTAGCCGACAAAACCGACGATCTTCTCGCCGTCCACGGCCACCTGGACCTGGGGCTCGCAATATTCAATGGCCTCGCGCCAGTAAGCCTGGCGCTTTTCGACCGACATGGATTTCAACTGCTCGTCTGGCACCAGCCCTTTGTAGACCTCTTGGGCTGAGACGGTATGGATCTGGGCAATGGCTTTGGCATCGCGAAGCGTGGCGGGACGAACCTGGATACTGGACATGAAAAAACCGAACGAAAACAGGGAAAGAAAAAACGAAAGGACCGGCATTGTCGCCGCAAACGGTTTTTCCCCCTGTCCGGCCCCCTCGCAAACCCTCTGTGGGCCCCTCTCAAATGCCTGTGTACATAGCATTGCGGCGCCGGTAAAGCGACTGCCGCTGCGGGCTGCGCCGCAAGCAACACCCAGCAGCGGGCGCCAAGCAGGATCTCAGGCCAGCGCCATGGAGCCCGAGAGCGAAGTCCCCGCCGCACCGGCTGCCGCCGCTGCACGCTGCACCAGCGCGCGCTTGTTGCGGGGGCGCGGCACATGCACGGCAGGAGGCGCGCCGTTGATGGCCGAGAGCCCCAGCACCAGCGTGACGGTGCGCGAACACCCTTCCTCGCGCTCGTCGCTCGCATAGGCACGGTAGCTGCCGTTACCTTGCCCGTGGCGGCGCTGCACCGTGTGGAAAGCCACGCGCACGCCGCTGACGCGGTGGCCCCCGAAAGGCAGCACGCGCAGCCGCGCATCGCAGTCCAGCGCCAGCCCCAGATTGCCATCGCGGTTGATGAGATCGGTGCGGATGGCACGCCATGTCTGCCCCTCGTCCATCGAAAACTGCCAGGTGCCTGCCTGGGCGTCCAGGTGCTCGATCACCACGCCAGCCGACGCCTGCGTGCCCGGGCAGTTTTCTTCCACGATCTGGGCCAGCGTGTTGCCCCCCAGCCCCGTGCTGCCCTGCGGCGAAGCGATGGCCGCCGGTCGTCGTTCGCCGTGGTGGCGGGACACATCGGAAGCGGCTGAACCTGGGTGAAGTGCATTGGCAGTCATGGGAAACCCTTTGAAAAACGAAGGTTGCGCATTGATGGATGGTTGGTACGCACCCCCTCAGGTGCTTTTCAATGCTTGACGGAAAGTCTAGAAAGTGCACAACGGAGCGTCCATCGCACAAATGGACTAGTCCGCAACAGTGTGTTGTGCGCAATACTTGCTCATGACTTACGCAAAACAGAGCTCAGGCAAACGGTTCATCCCAAGGCAAGGCGGGTGTTGCACCTCGGTTTGCGCCGGGGCTGTTGCTGTATGACTGCCCGCCTTTTGCTGGTGGACGACCACAACCTGTTTCGCACCGGGCTGCGCCTGATCGTGCAGGACCACCCCCGCGTGGGCACGATTGCCGAGGCGGGCTCGATTGCCGAAGCCTGCGCACTGCAACTGGCCGATGCCGACCTGGTGCTGCTGGACATCCAGCTGCCCGGCATGAGCGGCCTGGATGGGCTGCGCCTGTTGCGCCAGGCCTGCCCCCGGGCGCGCATCGTGCTCGTTTCGGCCAGCGTGGCGCCCGATGCGATCCATGAAGCGCGCGCCCGTGGCGCCGATGGTTTCCTGCCCAAATCCGCCAGCGCCGAAGACATCCTGGAGGCCATTTCGTGCGCCTTGTCGGGGCAGCCGTGTTTTCCGATCAACAGCGGCAACAGCGCCACCACACGCGGGCCGGACACGCCGTCGCTGACCGCTCGCCAGCTCGACGTGCTGTCGCTGCTGTGCACCGGCAAGCCCAACAAGGTCATAGCACGCGACCTGGGCCTGAGCGAAAACACCGTGCGTGTGCACGTGGCGGCCATCTTTGCGCAGCTGGGCGTCAACAGTCGCAGCGCCGCCTTGCTGGCGGCCCAGCGCCTCGGCCTGTCCACCCCCCAGCTCCATGACTCCCTCTGAGGCCCTGCCGGTGCAGCCGGATGCCGCCCAGCCCCCCACCCGCTGGGGGTGGCCGGCGTGGGAGCGCGATGAGGTGCTGCGCGAGCAGGTGGCCCTGCTGCGGCACAACTTTCCGATGACGCTGCTCGCGTCGCTGGCCACCGCGCTCGGCACGTTGTGGGTCATGGCGCGGGTGGCCGAGCCCCAGGCCATCACGGTGTGGCTGGTGTCCCACGCACTCGTGGTGGCCGGGGTGTACCTCACGCTGCGCAGCATTGCGCCTTTCACCGACACGGCGCAGCAGGCGGCGCGCAAACTGATCGCCTGCATGGCCGCCATGGGGCTGAGCTGGGGCAGCCTGGGGTATGTGGTGCTCTACTGGGGCACCCCTGAAAGTGTCATCTACGCCATCGGCATCATCAGCACGGTGTCGTCGGGCGCACTCGGGCTGGGGGCCCCGCTGTACCGCGCCTATGTCACTTACCTCACCTGTGCCATCGGCGGCGTGATGATGGCGGTGGCGCTGGCTGGCGGGCCTGTGATGTGGCCCGCGCTGTTTCTCACCGGTGTCTACTATGCGCTCACGGGCATGCAGGCGCGCACCGCCGACCGGGCCACACGGCGCAGCATTGCACTCAAGCTGGAAAACGACCGGCTGGTGAACCAGCTGCGCGCCGAATCGCAACGCGCCCTCGCGGCCCAGGAGGCCGCAGAGAAGGCCGACCGCGACAAATCCCGTTTCCTGGCCGCTGCCAGCCACGACCTGCGCCAGCCCTTGCACGCGATGGGCCTGTTCCTCGAATCGCTGCAGCGCAGCCCGCTCAACGACCACCAGCTCACCGTGCTGGGGCATGCCCATGCCGCCTCGGGCGCGGCGGCCGAGATGCTGACCACCCTGCTCGACTATTCGCGGCTGGAAGCCGGTGTGGTGAAGGTGCGGCCCGATGCCTTTGCCGTGCAGCCGCTGCTGACGGCGCTGGAGCAGGAGTTCGGCGTACAGGCCGACACGGCGGGGCTGGTGTACCGCACACGGGAGACTTCGGCAGCGGCCTTTGCCGACCGCTCGCTGGTCGGGCTGGTCATGCACAACTTCATCTCCAACGCGCTGCGCTACACCGCCAAAGGCGGTGTGCTGATTGCTTGCCGCACGCGCGGCAAGCGCCTGGCGCTGGAGGTCTGGGACACGGGGCCGGGCATCCCCCGGAGCCAGTGGGACAACATCTTCAAGGAGTTCCACCAGCTCGGAAACCCCGAGCGCGACCGCCGCAAAGGTCTGGGGCTGGGGCTGGCCATCGTGCAGCGACTTGCGCGCGAGATGAACACCTCGGTCGAGGTGCTGTCGCAGCCGGGGCGGGGTTCGGTGTTCCGGCTGTGGCTTGACCGCTGGCAGGGTGCGCTGGAGGACGACACCGCGCCTGCGCCCGATACCGTCAGCCTCGTGGGCCTGAAGGTGCTGGCCATTGACGACGATGAGGCCGTGCGCCTCGGCATGCAATCGTTGCTGCACAGCTGGGGCTGCCAGTGCATCACCGCAGAGTCGAGCGCCGATGCGCTCGAATGCCTGGAAGACATCACACCCGACATCATCATCACGGACTTCCGCCTGCGCCACGAAGAGACCGGCAAGCAGGTGCTGCAGGCCCTGCGCGCCTACCTGGGCACCAGCGTGCCCGCCATCATCATGACGGGCGACACATCCCCCCAGCGCCTGCGCGATGCGCAGTCCACCTCGGCCCTGCTCCTGCACAAGCCGGTGTCCACCGGCCAGCTGCGCGATGCCATGGTGCAGCTGATCACCCAGCCGCAGCCCGTGCCACCGGACAGCATGCCGCAGGACGACGACGAGGGGACGGCTACAACCAGCGCCGCAGCATCCCCATGACCTGGTCAAACCGGGCGCCATAGGGAGGGTAGAACAGCGAGCCCATGGACCAGCGCGACTGCACCAGCACCGACTTCTGGTGGCAAAAACGCAGGAAGCCTTGCTCGCCGTGGTAGGCGCCCCAGCCGCTGTCGCCCACACCACCAAAGGGCAGGTTGTCGTGCGCAATGTGCATCAGCGTGTCGTTCACCGTCACGCCGCCGCTCACGGTGCGGCGCAGCACATCGTCGCGCACGGCCTCGCTCTGGCCAAACCAGTACAGCGCCAGCGGGCGCGGCCCGGCATTGATGTGGGCGATGGCATCGTCCAGCCGTTCGTAAGAGATCACGGGCAGGATGGGGCCAAAAATCTCTTCCTGCATGAGCTGCATCTGCGACGTAGCGCCAAACACCAGCGTGGGCAGCATCTGGCGGCTGGCGCCGTCGCCCAGGGTGCCCACCGTGTTCACAACGGGCTTGCCAGCAGCGGGGTCAATGGTCTGCACTTCGGCCCCCTGCGTCTGTGCCTGCTGCAGCATGGTGCGCAGGCGGGCGTGGTGGCGCGGCGTGATGATGGACGCGTAGTCAGCGTTGCCCTCGATGGTGGGGAACAGCCGCGCTACCGCGGCCCGGTAGGCCTGCGCAAACTCGCCCTCGCGGCCGCGCGGCAGCAGCACATAGTCGGGAGCAATGCAGGTTTGCCCCGCATTGAGCAGCTTGCCGTGCGCAATCTTGAGCGCCGCATCCGCCATGTCGCAGTGACCATCGATGATGCAGGGCGACTTGCCACCCAGCTCCAGCGTGGTGGGTGTCAGGTTCTGCGCCGCCGCCTGGGCCACCTTGCGGCCCACGGCGGTCGAGCCGGTAAACACCAGATGATCGAACGGCAGGGAGGCAAACAGGGCCGACAGGTTGGCATCGCCCTGCACCACACAGAACTCGTCGGGTGAAAAAAACTGGGCCACCAGCAACGCCAGCTGGGCCGAGGTGTGGGGTGTCAGCTCGCTGGGCTTGAGCATCACGCGGTTGCCCGCCGCCAGCGCCGTGATGGCGGGCGCCAGGGCCAGCTGCACCGGGTAGTTCCACGGGGCAATCACGCCCACAACGCCCAGCGGCTGGCGCTGGATGTGCGCACTGGCGGGCTGCAGGAAGATGGGCGTGCGAACCTTGCGGGGCTTCATCCACTTTGCCAGGTGACTCAGCGTATGCGACAGCAGGGTGCGCAGCACAAAGAAGTCGGCCACCTCGGTCAGGCGCGGAGAACGCATGCCAAAGTCGGCCTGCACGGCCGCTGCCAGCACCGGGCCATGCTCATTGAGCATCTTGGAGATGCGCAGCAGCCGCTCGCGGCGCACCAGCAGTGGCACATCCACATGCGCGCGGCTGGCCTGGCGTTGAAGATCGAAATGGGCGTGGATATCGGCGGGTGTCATGGTTGGATCATAGAAGACACCCCGACAGGCGCGTCACGAAAAAAGCAGAGGCGACACCGGTGCAGGCTCCCTGTGGCTCCGCGCTGGATGGGGCATGGTGCGGGGCAGCGCCCGGTCAGGAGCGCCCCCTTCAGCGCACTTCGCGCGCCTCGACGTCGGTGACCTCAGCGGCGCCAGGCAGGATGCCACCTCGGCGCGATGCTGCGGTCTCTTCGCTGGCATCAGGCGCCGCTGGCGCGGCGCCACGGCGGCCCGCGGACCAGCGCTCGGTAGAGCGAAACACCGTGCTGAAGCCCGTGCGCGGGTCCATGCGCATGACCCACGGGGTCACAGGGCGGCCAGTCAGGCGAGCCCAGCCCGCGCGCAACGCCCAGACCAGCGCGAGCACCATCACCGCCAACAGCAGGCTGGCAAACAGCACCAAGCCCATGGCGACGACCACTACCCGCAGCAAAAGGCGCACAACGCCCGCAACAAAATCATTCAAACGTCACCTCTCCTTCACATCTGGGAAGAGGGGAAAAGGGGTTACCCCCTTCTCCCCTGGTCCCGATCAACCCTGCGGCGCGGCGCTGAACTGGAACACCCCCGGTTCCAGCACCGGGTTCACGCTCACAGCGATCACGCTCTTGGGCGGGAACTGTCCCTCCAAGAGCAGCTTGGACAGCGGGTTCTCAATGCGCTGCTGGATCGCCCGCTTAAGCGGCCGCGCACCAAACACCGGGTCGAACCCCACCTTGGCCAATTCTGCCAAGGCAGCATCGGACACCTGCAACTCCAAATCCATCTTCGCCAGCCGGGTTTGCAGCAGTTGCAGCTGGATCTTGGCGATGGAGGCGATGTGCTGCGCATCGAGCGCGTGGAAGACCACGGTCTCGTCGATGCGGTTCAAAAACTCGGGCCGGAAGTGGTTCTTGAGCTCGCCCCACACCGCTTCCTTGATGTCGTCCGAGTCCTGTCCCACCATGGCCTGGATCAGGTGCGAGCCGATGTTGCTCGTCATCACGATCACCGTGTTCTTGAAGTCCACGGTACGACCCTGTCCATCCGTCAGGCGGCCATCGTCCAGCACCTGCAGCAGCACGTTGAACACGTCGGGGTGGGCCTTTTCCACCTCGTCGAGCAGCAGCACGCTGTAAGGCTTGCGGCGCACGGCTTCGGTCAGGTAGCCGCCCTCCTCATAGCCCACGTAGCCGGGCGGCGCGCCGATCAGGCGGGCCACGGAGTGCTTCTCCATGAACTCGCTCATGTCGATGCGGATCAGGTGGTCTTCGCTGTCGAACAAAAAGCCCGCCAGCGCCTTGCACAGCTCGGTCTTGCCCACGCCCGTGGGGCCGAGGAACAGGAACGAGCCCGTGGGCCGGTTGGGATCGGACAGGCCCGAGCGCGAGCGGCGGATGGCATTGGCCACCGCAGCAATCGCCTCTTGCTGGCCCACCACGCGCTCGTGCAGCTTGGTCTCCATCTGCAAGAGCTTGTCCTTTTCGCCTTGCATCATCTTGGCCACGGGAATGCCCGTGGCGCGGCTCACCACCTCGGCGATTTCCTCGGCGCCCACCTGCGTGCGCAGCAGGCGGCGCGCGGCAGGGGCGCCGTCTTTGCCTGCCTCTTGCGCTTGCGCTTCCTTCAACTGCTTTTCCAACTCAGGCAGCTTGCCGTATTGCAGCTCGGCCACCTTGTTGAAGTCGCCCTTGCGGGTGAATTCTTCGATCTGGAATTTGAGCTTGTCGATGGCCTCGCGCACATGCGCGCTGCCCTGCGCCTGGGCTTTTTCGGACTGCCAGATTTCGTCGTAATCGGCGATTTCCTTTTGCAGCTTGGTGATCTCTTCCTCAATGAGCGCAAAGCGTTTTTGCGAGGACTCATCCTTCTCGCGGCGCACGGCTTCGCGTTCGATCTGCAGCTGGATCAGGCGGCGGTCGAGCTTGTCCATCACCTCGGGCTTGGAGTCCATCTCGATCTTGATCTTGGACGCCGCCTCGTCAATAAGGTCGATCGCCTTGTCGGGCAGGAAGCGGTCGGTGATGTAGCGGTGGCTCAGCTCGGCCGCGGCCACGATCGCCGGGTCGGTGATGTCAACGCCATGGTGCACTTCGTACTTTTCCTGCAGGCCGCGCAGGATGGCGATGGTGGCTTCCACCGTGGGCTCGCCCACCAGGATCTTCTGGAAGCGGCGCTCCAGCGCTGCGTCTTTTTCGATGTACTTGCGGTACTCGTCCAGCGTGGTCGCGCCCACGCAATGCAGCTCGCCGCGCGCCAGGGCGGGCTTGAGCATGTTGCCCGCATCCATCGCGCCTTCGCCCTTGCCCGCGCCCACCATGGTGTGCAACTCGTCGATGAAGACGATGGTCTGGCCTTCGTCCTTGGCCAGCTCGTTCAGCACGCTTTTGAGGCGCTCTTCAAACTCGCCGCGGAACTTGGCGCCCGCGAGCAACGCAGCCATGTCGAGCGACAGCACGCGCTTGCCCTTGAGGCTCTCGGGCACCTCGCCCGCCACAATGCGCTGGGCCAGGCCTTCAACGATGGCGGTCTTGCCCACGCCGGGCTCGCCGATGAGCACGGGGTTGTTCTTGGTGCGGCGCTGCAGCACCTGGATGGCGCGGCGGATTTCATCGTCGCGCCCGATCACAGGGTCGAGCTTGCCCATACGGGCTCGCTCGGTCAGGTCCAAACAGTATTTGGCCAGGGCGCCGCGCTGGCCTTCGGCCTCGGCGCTGTCCATCTTCTGGCCGCCGCGCACGGCCTCAATCGCAGCCTCCAGGCTCTTGCGCGTGAGGCCGTTGTCCTTGGCGATCTTGGCGGCTTCGCCCTTGCTGTCGATCACGGCCAGCAAAAACAGCTCGCTGGCAATGAACTGGTCGCCGCGCTTGATGGCCTCTTTCTCCGTGGCTTGCAGCACGCGGCCCAGCTCGGGGCCGCCCTGCACCTGGTCGTTGCCCTGTACCTGGGGCAGACGCTTGACGGCGGCTTCCGCCGCTGCCAGCAGGCCGGGCACGTTGGCGCCCGCACGCTGCAGCAGCGCCTTGGGTCCGTCGTCCTGCTTGAGCATGGCCACGAGCATGTGCACAGGCTCGATGTAGGCGTGGTCGTTGCCCAGCGCAATGCTCTGTGCATCGCTCAGGGCTTCCTGGAACTTGGTGGTGAATTTGTCGAGACGCATGGTGGATGTCCTCCGAATTGCGCTGCACTTGGGGCAAATCTTCTGGAATTTCAAGACGACGCCCCAGCGCAGGCCTTGCGCCAGATCAATCTTCGCCCAGGCGCCCTGATGCCTTGAACCGATTCATTTGATCACCGCCGGCTCAGACCGCCTGCGCCGAGCCCGCAAAGCAAAAAAGCGCAGGCGGAATACCGCCTGCGCTTTTTTTAGGGTTCGCGAGAAATTACTTGGCGGGAACGACGATCACGGTATCGCCCTTTTTGCCATCGGCTCCCGTATCGCCCGTGGCACCGGTAGCGCCGGTGGAACCCTTGGCACCGTCATAACCGGGAGCACCCGAAGAACCGGTAGCGCCAGTGGCACCCGTTTCGCCCGCAGGGCCTGGAACGGCCACCGTGGCACCGGTCGAGCCGGTTGCGCCCGTGGCGCCAGCAGGGCCTGCCGGGCCCGGGACCACGACCACGGGGGCAGTAGCGGGAGGGGTCACAACCGTTTTCTCGCAAGCGGCAAGACCAAAAGTAACGATAAGTGCAGCGAGCAGCAGGGATTTTTTCATGGGAAGCCTTGTAGGAGATGAAGCGCACGCGATGATGAAACTGTGCGGAGAGTTTCTTTCTGGCTGCAACTGTGGCGTTCAACAGTCACTGCCAGCGGTAGCGCTAATTTATCGATGCCCCCCCTGCCACCTTGTAGGACGGCCCGACGACTGCTTGTGGTTCCTGGCGATGCCTCACCGCAACCCAGTGAGCCGACGAACTCCTGGTGCAGATGAAACCTTCCATCCGCCCCATTCACAATCACTACAAAATTTATAGCTGCCATCGCTTTACCAATAAGCGCTAGCGGCCAATTTCTTTCAAAATCTTGTTTGAGCCACCGCTCCAACAAACCGCGCAGACGTGCGTCGGCCGCTCCGCAACGCCAGCAACCCCAGCAGCGCGGCCAGCCCACCCAGGCCCCAGGTCGACAGGGTGGGGATGGCCGCCGGGCTGGGCGCCAGCAGCACGGGGACCACCGGGTCGTTGATGGTGCCGTCCTGCGCGCCAAAGCTGTTGTCGCCCCAGCCACCGTCCGTCACGTCGTAGGTCACGGTGTTGCCGCTGATCTGCAGGTTCACGGGGTCGTAGTAACGGCTGGACAAGGGGCTGTCGGGTGTGGGGCCGTACTTCTTCACCGTGAAGCCCGTGAGGTCTGGAAAGGTCACCGCCACACGCACCGTCTCACCCGGCTGGCAGTTGATGAGCCGCAGGCGGAACGCCCCGTGCGGCAAAGTGGCGCCGGGGTACGGCGCCGGTGCCGCCACCGGGCCGGTGCCCGCCAGGTCCAGCTGGCAACCCGCGCTGCCATCCACCACGCCCACGTTGACCGGCCCCGACCCGGTGTTCGTGGGTGTGGGCAGGGTTTCAAAACGCGCCTGCACAGTGCAAGCGGCCGTCACCGCTGCCGTGGTGTAGGTGCTGCCCGCCAGCGTGCCGCCGCAGCCCGTGACGGCCGCAATGCGGTAGCCCGCAGCGGGCGTGACGGTGAAGGCGCCCGTTTGGCCTTCGGCCACGTTGACGGCCCCAGCCGGACTGATGCTGCCGCCCGCCCCCGCTGTGGCGGTGACCGTGTGCAGGGCGGGTTGACTCCGTTCTACGGTGACGGTGTAGGTGCGCCGGGCCACGCCGTTCTCAGCCACCACGTCCACCTGGATGACATTGGCACCGACCGCAAGCGGCAGCGGCGCAGTCGCCATTCCGCTGGTCACCACCACACCGTTGACCGTGATGGACGCCCCGGCCTGCGCCGCCACCGGTGTCAGCGACAGCTGGGCCACCCCATGGGGCACCGTGGCGGTATACGCCGTCACGCCACCGGCAAATGCCGGGCTGAGCGCCCCCTGCGACAACGCCAGCGACGCGAGCGCGGCATTGGGGGATGGCGAGGCATTCACCAGCACGGTGATGCCCCCCAGACCATTGGCGATGGCAATGTCCAACAGGCCGTCCCTGTTGAAGTCGGCAACCACCATCTGCTCGGGCGTGCCGCCCACAAACCGCAGGAGCGGCGCACCCAGCCCACCGGGGGCGCCCTGACCACGCACGATGGCAAGCTCGCCCGAAGCTGCGTCAGCGGCCACCACATCGGGCGCGCCATCGCCATCAAAGTCAGAGGCGGCAAGAACGCTGGCAGAGATTCCCGCGCCGTAGGTGCCGACCATGCTCAGCGCCTGCCCGGGCGCGGCCGCCAACGAGGCAATCTGCACTCCTGCGGAGGCAAACACCCCTGCCCGGCCCGTCTGGCTCCAACCGGCAATCGCGCTCAGGGCGCCTACGCCCGCCGGCACATAGACGGGATCGCCCGGATACGAGGCTGAGGACAGCGAGGTGCCCACGGTGCCCACGGACGTTGCGGCCACGATGTCGGCACGGCCGTCCTGGTCGACATCCAGCGGGGCAAACCCCTTCACGTCATCCCACGACGCCACATCCAACATTTCGATGGAGCCCTGCGGGCTCACGCCGACCCACTGGATGCCTTCGTAAACACCTGCCGTCTCTGGCGCCCACACGGCCGCGTACGCGGGGTAGCCAGCCCCCCGGAAATTGCCAATCACCACTGACCGCGGGGCCAGGCCGATGAAGGACCGCTGCCCGGCCACCGTGAAGGTGCCCCGGCCATTGCCGAGGAAGACCATGATCGTCTTGTCAACCTCGTTCACCACGGCCAGGTCCACATGCCCGTCCCCATTGAGATCGCCAGCAGCCACGGATCCCGCGCCCGCACCGGCATCAAGCCGGGTGCTGAATTCAAATCCACCAGCACCATCGCCACGCATGATCCAGACAGCATCATCGTCACGGTGCGTCACGGCGACGTCGGCGCGCCCGTCTTCATCAAAATCGGCGACGGCTATCGCCTGGGTGTAACGCTCTGGGATTCCGTAGGCACGTGCTGCAGCGAATCGGCCCGCGCCGTCTCCCCGCAGGTTGGCCAGGTAGCCACGCTGGTCGTCCAGTACGACGATGTCTGGATGCCCGTCGCCACTGAAGTCCGCCACTGCCGGGGGGCTGGCAGATTCGCCCACCGGGTATTCCAGCCCCTGGGCACTGAATCCGCCGCCGGCAAGGCCCGGCACAACCACCACCGTGCCGCTAAAGCGGGACAGCACCACGTCGGCCCGGCCATCGCCCGTGGCGTCCACGATCTGCCCGCCGCTGAAGCGCCCAAAGGCCGGGCCCACCCCTCTGCGCGAAAAGCCACCCTGCCCATCTCCGAGCAGGAGGACAGGGCTGGCGGAGGTGTTCTGCACAAGTGCCAGGATGTCCAGGTGTCCGTCGCCATTGGCATCCCCTGCGGCCACAAACGGGACGTACTCGTCACCGGTCACGCGCTGGGCCGCCGCAAAACCGCCCGCGCCATTGCCCAGCAGCAAAAACACACCGTCGCCCGACCCCGCAACAATGTCCACATGACCGTCCTCGTTCCAGTCGCCCGAAACAACATGGCGCCCTGCAACACCCAAACCGATGTCAGTGCGGGGGCGACCGTCAAACCGCCCGTCACCATCACCCCACAAGACGGAGACGCCTTTTTGCGCCCCGGAAAAGACGGCAATGGCCAGGTCGAGCCGCCCGTCACCGTCGAAATCCGCCACTGTCAGATCGCGCGGATTGAGCCCCGCACCAAAAGTGACCGGAGCAGACAAACCACCGCTGCCATCCCCCAGGTGAATCGTGGCGGTTCCGTTGTTGAAGCTGGTCACGGCAACATCCAGATGCCCGTCACCATTGAAATCCGCCGCCGCCACGCCGTAGGGAGCAGAGCCCACGCTGAATGCTCCCGCCTCGGAAAAACCTGAAACCCCGCCTGTGTTGAGCAGGATCTTGACGGTACTTCCCAGGCGATCCACCACCACGAGGTCGGGCCGGCCGTCTTCATTGAAGTCTCCCGTCGCCATCTCACTGGGAAGCCCACCCAGGCGCAAACTGGTCGCGGCCCCGAAAGCCAGATCAGCACGGGCCTGCCCAGAGACCGCCAGGCACAAACCGACGACGGCCAGGCTCAGCCTCCACGCGCGCCACAGCGCTCGTGCTACAGATTTCATGAAGAATTCCTCCCTGTTCAGGCCCTATCTGGGCAGGAGGCGATTCTCGAAATGGACGTGGCTGCGCACAAGTCCAAACATTGCATGGATGTGAATGACGTGCCCGGCAGGATGCGTATCCGCAACGCCGCAGGGCGCCCACTGCAGCGACTGTCTAGGCGTTGTTCGCCACAATGCCCCAGCGCGCCAGCGCCGCGTCGTCAGACACGCGGGCATCCACCCAGCGCGCGCCCTGGGCGGTTTCTTCCTTCTTCCAGAAAGGCGCCTGGGTCTTGAGGTAGTCCATCAAGAACTCGCAGGCCTGAAAACTCTGGCCCCGGTGGGCACTGGACACCGCCACCAGCACGATCTGGTCGAGCGGCTGCAGCAGGCCCACGCGGTGGATCACGCGGGCGCCAAAAATATCGAAGCGCCGAAAGGCCTCGTCCACCATGGCTTCGATGGATTTTTCGGTCATGCCGGGGTAGTGCTCCAGCTCCATGGACGACACCTGGTCGCCTTCGTTGCGATCCCGCACTGTGCCCACAAAGCTGCACACTGCGCCGATGCCTTTGTTTTCGCGGCGCAGCGCAGCGACTTCGGTGGACAGGTCGAAGTCCTCGGTCTGGATGGAAACGCGGGGCAGGGTCATGGCAAAAACCTCTCTACGGGGCGTGTGGAAGTCAGACAAAAAGAGTCTTCAGGGCGAGCGGTGCAACCGGGGCGCGGCCAGCAGGGCACGCTCTTCTTCCACCACCTTGTTCAACTGCGCCAGTGCGGGCGACGGAGGCAACTGGGCCAGCAGGGTCTGCAGGCGCGTGACGTCACCGACGGTGGGCGCGACCTTGATCTGTGCGATGGCGGCGGGCAGGTTGCCGCCCCGGACCAGCGCCAGCACCTTGGCGGGCCATTCACTTTTGTTGCGTGCCATAAATAGGTCAAAAGGTTTGTCTGTACGATTCGCCCGCACTGTACCCGCACTTGCTCGCACCACAGCCACCCCTGCACCTTAAGCCCATGGCCACACAAACGATTCAGACCGCTCACTACAAGCTCTACCCGTCCCCGCGCAACACGGTCCGCAACGTGTTCGAGCACCAGGTGTTCGTGCCCCACCCCTACGCCCTCATCGACCTGGATGTGATGGAGCTGGCGGGCAAAACCACCCTGTTTGGCGCCTGCCGCCTGTCGGACATGAAAATGGGCCAGGTGGTGACCTTTGAGCTGGCGTCCGACCAGGCCAAGTTCGAGCGCCTGTTCACGCCGGACTGAATCAGCAACCCTGCACCGCAACACGCCCCATGGACCTGCAAGAATCCTTCGAGGCGCTCGACTCCCGAGCCCCGGACACCTATGCCCAGGCCGTAGAGGCCTATTGCGACGGCATTCTGCGGCTGCACTGGAACGAACGCCTCATCAACAAGATCTTTGGCCGGGCGCTGCAGTCGCATGCGGCAGGGCGGCTGGTGGTGCAGCACTACCAATGGCAATTGCGGGGGGCCCCCCGGCCCACGCTGGCACTGCTGCAGCGGCGCATGCCCGGGGGCGCGCGCACGCTGGCCACGTTCTTTGCGGTGCTGCGCCTTGCGGGCATGGTGGCGGTGGACATTGACCCCGGCGACCGCCGGGTGCGCTACCTGGTGCCCACCCCCCGACTGCTGGACGGCCTGCGCACCTGGGTGCGGCACCACCTGCACTGCGCCGAGGCCCTGGGCGCCCTGCCCCCAGGCCATGCACAGCGGCTAGACAGCGATACGGACTACTTTGCCGCCTTTCTGGCCGGGGCCGACCACATCCTGGATCGCCTGGCCGAAACCCGGGGCCGGTTTGGCGGCTGGGACTGGTTTGACCAGCGCGACGGCGGTGGCCGCATTGCCATGCTGCTGTTGCGCGAACACTGCCGGGTGCACCGCCCTGGAGAAGAAGGGTCCACGCCGTTTCCCCTGCGGGCCAGCGAGCTTGCGCAGCGCCTGGGTTTTTCGCACTCGCATGTGCGCAACCTGGTCAATGAAGCCACAGCGCAGGGCCACCTCACCCAGGACGCGCCCCGGGGCCTCGTCGCGCTCACACCCCGCTTTCAGGCGGAGCTGCAAATCTGGCTGCAGCACCTGCTGGGCTGGTTTGCAGAGACAGCGGCCATGGCGCAGCACCACCTGCAAGCCCGCTCACAAGCACCCACGCACAATAAGGCCGCTGGTGTGCACAACCCCTGACTGCACCGCTCTGGCGGGCTTTTTTTACTGCCCCCGAACCGCGCCCACCACCCAACAAGCCATGTACGACGACAACCAGATCCACGTGCCGCCCTCCTTCATGGCGGTGTACACCGACACCCGAGGGCGCCTGACGGAAAAGGCGGACGGCGTGCGCGCCCGCTACGAACTGTGCGAAGACCTGGCAGGCCACCTGGTGGAGCACGCGCAGACGCTGTACCACGTGCAGGCGCCTTCCGAGACCGAGATCCTGCAGCGCATCCACGCGGGGCTGTGCACGGCCGAATCTGGCGTGGCGGTGGCCGAAGCGACATGGATCGTCACCCGGCTGGCCGAGCTGCTGGTGTGGCAATGCCCCGTGCTGGTTCCGCCGCAGCCTGAATCTGCAGCCGACGCGGCCCAGCCACCGCAGGCAGGCTGACCAACTTTGGGACACGGTGGGCGCTTGGCTATACTGCGGCCCATGTCCACGCACACCCCCTTTGCCATGACCGCCGCACTTGCGGTGGCGTTGCAGTGCGTAGGCAAAACCAAAAAACCAGAGCTCATCTGACCGGAGCTGTGGTTCCGTCCGGATGAGCGACGGAACCACCTGGTAGAGAAATTTCCTTTTCTCGTTTCACTCCCCGGCATTCCGCGCGCGCTCCCTCCGGACGGTTCTTCCCCTGGTCGAACCCTGAAAGGACGCTTCGCATGTCTGCCACCGATACCGCTACCTCCCACCAGCCGCTGTTCAGCGGGCTCTGGATCGCCTTGGTCACACCGTTCAAGGACGGCGCCGTGGACCACCCGGCCCTTGCCGCCCTCACCACCCGGCTGCGTGCCGACGGCGTTGCGGGCTTCGTTGCCTGCGGCTCGACCGGTGAGGCCGCAGCCCTCGACAAGGCCGAGCAACTGCAGGTACTGGAGACCGTGCTCAGCGCCGCCCAGGGTTTGCCCGTGGTGATGGGCGTATCGGGCTACCACCAGGGCCAGGTGCTGGAACAGGTGCGGACCCTTGCACACTACCCGGTTGCAGGTCTGCTGGTGTCCGCCCCGCACTACATCCGCCCCTCGCAGGAGGGCCTGCTGCACTGGTTCCGCACCCTGGCCGACGCCAGCGCGGTGCCCCTGCTGATCTACGACATTCCGTACCGCACGGGCGCCACGCTCACCACCGAGACGCTGCTGGCGCTGGCGGCGCATCCGCGCATCCAGGCCATCAAGGACTGCGGCGGCAACACGGCCAAGACGCAGGCCCTGATCGCCGATGGACGGCTGCAGGTGCTGACCGGTGAAGACGCGCAGATCTTCCATACGCTGGCCCTCGGCGGTGCAGGCGCCATCTCTGCCTGTGCACACTGGCAGACGCCGCGTTTTGTGGAGTTGATGGCATTGCTGCGCCTGGGGGACCTGCCCGCAGCCCGCCACTTGTGGCAGGCCTTGCAACCCTGGGTGGAAGCGTGTTTTGCAGAGCCCAACCCTGCCCCGCTCAAGGCCATGCTGGCGCATGCAGGGTGGATGCGCAGCGAAGTGCGCGCGCCGATGATGCCAGCCTCGAAGGCGCTGCAGGATCGTTTGAAGGCGCTTTGAGGTGACGTGCCAGAGGGCGCGAGAGCGCCCCAGCTAACCGCCCGTCACCGGCGGGAAAAACGCCACCTCGGCCCCATCGGCCAGGGTGGCGGATTCATCGCTCAAGGTCTGGTTGAGCGCCATGCGCACGGCCCGGCCACGCGCGAGGCTGCTGGCATGGGCGCCGCCACGTGCAATGAGCTCATCGCGCAGGGCACCCAGCGTGGTGGCAGCGGTATCGACCGCCTCGCTGCCTTGCCCAATGGCCTCGCGGATGGAGGCAAAGTAGCGCACGGTGACCGTCATGACAAAAGCTCCGAAAAGGCAATGAACCGCACCGTGTCGCCGGATGCAATCGTCTGGCCCGCCGGGTTGTCCACCACACCATCACCCCAGGCGGCCGAAGTGAGCACGCCCGAACTCTGGTTGTGAAACAGATCCAGCCCACCTGCCGCGTTGTGGCGCACGCGCAGAAACTCGCGGCGTTTATCGGCCTTGGGCCAGGCAAAATCAGCGCGAGCAGCTATGGGTTGAGGAGCAACGTCCACCACACCCTGCAGCCGCAGCACAAACGGGCGCACCAGCAGCGCAAAGGTCAGAAAGCTCGACACCGGGTTGCCGGGTAGGCCCATGAAGTGGGCGGCACCACCGTCACGCGGGATCTGGCCATAGGCAAACGGCTTGCCGGGCTTCATGGCGATCTGCCACAGGTCGAGCGTGCCCAGCGACTCGACGGCGGGCTTGATGTGGTCTTCCTCGCCCACACTCACGCCGCCGCTGGTCAGGATCAGGTCGTGTGCGCTGCTGGCTTGGCGCAGGGCGTCGATGGTGGCGTCGCGCCGGTCGGGCACGATGCCAAAGTCCGTCACCTCGCAGCCCAGGCGCAGCAGCATGGCGCGCAGGAAGAAGCGGTTGCTGTTGTAAATGGCACCAGGGCGCATTTGCTCCGGCGGCACCTCGCCGGGCATGACCAGTTCATCGCCCGTGGAGAACAGCGCCACTCGGGGGCGACGGGCCACCTGCAGTTCGTGCAAGCCGATGCTGGCGGCCAGGCCCAGCTCGGCCGGGGTCAGGCGTGTGCCGGCCGACAGCACCACGGCACCCCGGGTGATGTCCTCGCCCGCGCGGCGGATCCACTGGCCCTGTGGGGGCACGGCGTTGATGCGCACCAGGCCCAGGCCGTCGCCCGTGGCGAGGGCTTCGCAGTCTTCCTGCATCAGGATGGCATCCGCCCCCTCGGGCACTGGCGCGCCGGTGAAGATGCGGGCGGCACTGCCTGGCGCGAGCAGATCACCAGCACTGCCCGCGGCAATGCGCTGTGACACCGGTAGCACCACACCCGCTTGTGCCACGTCGGCGCAGCGCACGGCGTAGCCGTCCATGGAGCTGTTGTTCTGCGGCGGCACCTGCAGGGCCGAAACACAGTTTTGCGCCAGCACGCGGCCGTCCGCGTCAAACGTGGTAACCGTCTCGGTCCCTGGCAACGGTGTGGCCTTGGCCAACAGGTCGGCCAGCGCCTCGTCGAGCGGCTTCAGGGGCTTCATTGGGGGGCGCATGGCACCAGGCCTCCGTGCAGATCCCAGTTGTAATCAAAGCGGTGTTCGTATTGGAGCAGCCAGTCCACCACCTGCGCCGGGCTGTTGAGGTCCAGCAGGGGCAACTGTGTGGGCACAGGCAGGCCCTGCGGTGCATCGGTGGCCACGGCGACCACAAAATCGTCTTCGGGGTAGCGCACGGGCTTGGCCAACTGGCCGGGTTCGGGGGCACGCCAGACCTCAATCTTGAGCAGGTCGCTGTCCTTGAAGCCCTCCACCAGCACCCAGTCCACGCCCTGGTACAGCTCGGCCAGCAGGTGGTGCACGCTGAGCGTGGCGGGCTGCTCGAACTCGCGCACCAGCATGAGGCGCTTGTCCGATGCCGCGACCACCTCGAAGGCCCCTGCCTCACGATGGCGGTAGGTGTCCTTGCCCGGGTGGTCGATGTCGAAACTATGGTGGGCATGTTTGACCACCGACACGCGCAACCCCCGCAGCCGCAGTTCGGGGATCAACTGCTCGACCAGCGTGGTCTTGCCACTGCCGGAAAAACCGGCAAAACCGACAACCTTCATCCACTGCTCCTTGGTTAGCTATTGTATTTATAGCTGCTAACGCTTACCAGAAAAGCGCCAGGGGCATTTTTAGTTCAAACCCAGCATCCTGAGCCGCTCCCGCATCCGCAGCGACAGAGCGGCTGCGGATTGCCCACCCTAGAGGGCGGGCGTGCAATGGCGCTCGATGTATTGCTTGACCAACTGCACGTTGGCCGGCATCACCTGCACGCGCTTGGGCAGGTCTTCGATGCCCGCGAACTTGGCGGGCCGCTCGGGCGCATGGCCCAGGGCTTCGACGATGGTCTCGGCAAACTTGATGGGCAGCGCGGTCTCCAGCACGATCATGGGCACCTTGGGGTCCTGGTGGTGTTCGCGCGCCACCTTCACGCCGTCGGCCGTGTGGGTGTCGATGGTGACGCCGTGGCGCTCGAAGTTGTCCTTGATGGTGGCCAGGCGGTCGGCGTGGGTGCTCTTGCCGCTTTCAAAACCGTACTTGGTGGCGGCTTCGGCAAACAGCGGTTCGGCGCTCAAGTCAAACCGGCCATAGGCGGGCAGCGCTTTGGCAAACAACGCGTTCGTGCGCTGGCCGTTGCGGCCCAGCAGGTCAAAAATGAACCGCTCGAAGTTGCTCGCCTTGCTGATGTCCATCGAGGGGCTCGATGTCTCGTGCGTGTCGGCAGCCGCGCGCACGCGGTAGGCGCCAGTGCGGAAGAACTCGTCGAGCACGTCGTTCTCGTTCGTGGCCACCACCAGCTTGTCAATGGGCAGGCCCATCATGCGCGCCACATGGCCTGCACACACGTTGCCAAAGTTGCCGCTGGGCACCGTGAAGCTGACCTTCTGGTCGTTGGTCTCGGTGGCCTGGATGTAGCCCGCGAAGTAGTACACCACCTGCGCCAGCAGGCGCGCCCAGTTGATGGAGTTGACGGTGCCAATCTTGTACTTGCGCTTGAAGGCCAGGTCGTTGCTGACGGCCTTGACGATGTCCTGGCAGTCGTCGAACACGCCTTCGATGGCGATGTTGTGGATGTTCTCGTCCTGCAGGCTGAACATTTGCGCCTGCTGGAACGCGCTCATTCGGCCGTGCGGGCTGGTCATGAAGACGCGCACGCCCTTTTTGCCGCGCATGGCGTACTCGGCCGCGCTGCCGGTGTCGCCGCTGGTGGCGCCCAGGATGTTGAGTTCTTCACCGCGGCGGTTCAGTTCGTATTCGAACAGGTTGCCCAGCAATTGCATCGCCATGTCCTTGAAGGCCAGCGTGGGGCCGTTGGACAGGGCTTCGAGCCACAGGCCGTCTTCGAGGTGGCGCAGGGGCACGATCTCGCCCGTGCCAAACACCTCGGCGGTGTACGTCTTGGCGCACAGGGCCTTCAGGTCAGCGGCGGGGATGTCATCGATGTAGAGCGACAGGATCTGAAACGCCAGCTCGGCGTAGCCTTGCTCGTGGTAAGCCTTGCGCAGCTTTGTCAGCATCGCGTCGCTGACCTGCGGGTAGTGCTCGGGCAGGTACAGGCCGCCATCGGGCGCCAGGCCTTCGAGCAGGATGTCGCAGAAATGCTTGCGGTCGGCGTGGCCGCGTGTGGAGATGTACAGCATCAGTTCAGTTCCTCCTTGCGGATGCGCGTGATGGGCGCCAGCACCGTGGGCAGGGCCTGCATCTGGGCGATCACGGCGTCCATGGTGCCTTCGCGGGTGTCGTGGGTCAGGATGATCAGGTCCGTTTGCGTAGATCCTTCACCACCCACTTCGTCAGCCTCACGCTGCAATACTGCGTCGATGCTCACACCGGCCTCGGCCAACAGGCCGGTGACTTTGGCCAGCACACCGGCCTGGTCGGCCACGCGCAGGCGCAGGTAGTAGCTGGTGACCACTTCGCTCATGGGCAGCACGGGCAGCGTGTCCATGGCATCGGCCAGCGTGTTGGCCTGGAAGGCCAGGTGCGGCACGCGGTGCTCAGGGTCGGCCGTGTGCAGGCGGGCGATATCCACCAGGTCGGCAATCACGGCGCTGGCGGTGGGCTCGCTGCCCGCACCCTTGCCGTAGTACAGCGTGGTGCCCACGGCGTCGCCCTGCACCACCACGGCGTTCATGGCGCCTTCGACGTTGGCGATCAGGCGCCTGGAGGGCACGAGGCTCGGGTGAACGCGCAGTTCGATGCCCTTGTCCGCGCGCTTGGTGATGCCCAGCAGCTTGATGCGGTAGCCCAGTTGCTCGGCGTACTTGATGTCGGCCGCGCCGAGCTTGGTGATGCCTTCGACATAGGCCTTGTCAAACTGCACGGGGATGCCAAACGCAATGGCACTCATCAGCGTGACCTTGTGTGCGGCGTCCACGCCTTCGATGTCGAAGGTGGGGTCGGCCTCGGCGTAGCCCAGGCGCTGTGCTTCCTTGAGCACCACATCAAAGTCCAGCCCCTTGCTGCGCATCTCGGACAGGATGAAATTGGTGGTGCCGTTGATGATGCCGGCGATCCACTGGATGCGGTTGGCGGTGAGGCCTTCGCGCAGCGCCTTGATGATGGGGATGCCCCCCGCCACGGCCGCCTCAAAGGCCACCATCACGCCCTTGGCCGATGCAGCCGCGAAGATCTCGGTGCCGTGCACGGCCAGCAGCGCCTTGTTGGCGGTGACCACGTGCTTGCCAGCGGCGATGGCTTCGAGCACGAGCGCGCGGGCGATGCCATAGCCACCAATCAGTTCGATGACGATGTCGATGTCAGGGTTGGCAATGATGGCGCGGGCGTCGTTGACGACCTGGATGTCAGCACCCACTACCGCTTTGGCGCGCTCCACGTCCAGATCGGCCACCATGGTGATCTCAATGCCACGGCCAGCGCGGCGGCTGATCTCGTCCTGGTTGCGCGCGAGCACGTTGAACACGCCGCTGCCGACGGTGCCGATGCCCAGAAGGCCTACTTGGATGGGTTTCATGGGATTTTTATCAGTCAAAATGGGCTCTGGCGCTTATCCATCAAGCGCTAGTAGCTATGAAAAAATGAGTGTCTGCACCGCTCAACGTGCAAGTTACGCAGCCGCCGCCATTTGCACGCGCTTGCGGTATTGCTCCAGGAAGCGCGCCACGCGGCCAATCGCGTCGCGCAGATCGTCTTCGTGTGGCAGGAACACGATGCGGAAATGGTCCGGCGCCGCCCAGTTGAAGCCTGTGCCCTGCACCAGCATGACCTTGGTCTCCTGCAGCAGCTCCAGGAAGAACTGCTGGTCGTCCTCGATGGGATACACGGCAGGGTCGAGGCGCGGAAACATGTAGAGCGCCGCCTGGGGCTTCACGCAGGTCACGCCCGGGATGGCCGTGATCAGCTCGTACGCCAGATCACGTTGCTTGCGCAGGCGGCCGCCCTCGCCTACCAGCTCATTGATGCTCTGGTAGCCACCCAGCGCCGTCTGCACCGCCCACTGGCCGGGCACGTTGGCGCACAGGCGCATGTTCGAGAGCATGTTCAGGCCCTCGATGTAGTCCTTGGCGGGCTTCTTGTCGCCCGACACCACCATCCAGCCCGCGCGGTAGCCACACGAGCGGTAGCTCTTGGACAGCGAATTGAAGGTGAGTGTGAGCACATCCTCGCTCAGCGAGCCAATGGCCGTGTGCTTGGCGCCGTCGTACAGCACCTTGTCATACACCTCGTCGGCAAAGATGACCAGGCCATGCTCGCGTGCAATGGCAACGATGCCCTTGAGCAATTCGTCCGAATACAGCGCGCCCGTCGGGTTGTTGGGGTTGATGACCACGATGCCCTTGGTGCGAGGCGTGATCTTGGCGCGGATATCCTGAAGGTTGGGCATCCAGCCATTGGCTTCATCGCACACATAGTGCACGGGCGTGCCGCCCGACAGGCTGGCGGCGGCGGTCCACAGGGGGTAGTCGGGCGAAGGCAGCAGCAGCTCGTCGCCGTTGTCCAGCAGCGCATTGGTTGCCATCACGATCAGCTCGCTGGCGCCGTTGCCCAAGTAGATGTCGTCCAGCATCACACCCTTGATGCCCTGCTTTTGGGTCTCGTGCATGACGGCCTTGCGCGCCGCAAAGATGCCCTTGCTGTCCGAGTAACCCGCCGAATTGGGCAGGTTGCGGATCATGTCCAGCTGAATCTCTTCCGGCGCATCAAAACCGAACACCGCCAGATTGCCGATGTTGAGCTTGATGATCTTGTGGCCGTCTTCCTCCATCTGCTTGGCCGCGTCCATGATGGGCCCCCGGATGTCATAGCAGACGTTGGCGAGCTTGGCGGATTTTTGGACGGTTTTCATGCGCTGACGGTGGTGCAGTGGGGTCAGGTGGCGGCCAGAGCGGCTGGCACCTTGGCGAAACCTATAATTTGACCACAGATCACAAGCGCGCCCGGGCCCTGCGCCGGGCCTACCCGCAGCGCCACCGCCTGCAACCGACGCCAACACCCATGAAATTCCAGCCCGACCGCTCGAACGCACAAACCATCAGCGGCTACGGCCCCGGCTGGATCGGCGTGGATGCCGAGAAGATCACGCACAGCGTCATCATCGGCTCGTCGGGGCTGCGCCAGGCCTGGCCCTGCACGCGCTTTGAAGACCTGACCCCCGAACATTTCGCGCAATTGGCAGCCCTGGAGACAGAGCTGGTCATTTTTGGCAGCGGCACACGCAACCGGTTCCCGCCACCGGCGTGGCTTGCGCCGCTCATCGCCCGCCGGCTGGGGCTGGAAACCATGGACACCCCTGCCGCCTGCCGCACGTACAACATCCTGGCCAGTGAAGGGCGCAACGTGGTGGCAGCACTGATTCTGGAAGCCTGAGCTGCAGGCCCGCAACCGCCGCGGCAAGCTGCAAATCCGGCGCTTGCACCTATGCAAGCCCTTGCCTAAATGCCCGCCACTGCGGGCCGGACACACTGTCTTACATTTGGCCGAAGAGTGAATTCGGGGTAAAATCGCCGGTTGCGGTCGGGGGCACCACCAAGAGCAATAACACACTAGCTCCCCCGGCTTACCAACGACTACATCCTGAGAGATTGAAGTGATATGGCGATCGTTGTCAACAAACCCCTCCCTGAATTTGAAGCCAACGCTACCGGTGGACTCAAGGTCTCCAACACCTCCCACCTTGGCCAAATTCTGGTTCTCTACTTCTATCCCAAGGACAACACGCCTGGCTGCACCACGGAGGCCATGCAGTTTCGCGACAAGTACAAGGACTTCGTGAAGGCAGGCGCTGCGGTTTTCGGCGTGTCCCGCGACAACATGAAGTCGCACGACGAATTCAAGGAAAAGCTGGAACTGCCCTTCGAACTCATCGCCGACACCGAAGAAAAGATGTGCCACATGTTCGGTGTGGTCAAGAACAAGATCATGTACGGCAAGAAGGTCAAGGGCATTGAGCGCAGCACCTTCCTGATCGGCCCCGATGGCCTGCTGGTGCAAGAGTGGCGCGGCCTCAAGGTTCCCGGCCACGTGGACGAGGTCCTGAAAGCCGTCAAATCCATCAAGGCCCTGAAAAAGGCCGCCTGATCTGCACATTGGGGCATCGGCGCGACACCCCGCTTGTTTTGCCCAGACAAGACATCCGGAGTAGGCATAATGGTTTTATGCCCCTGGTTATCGCAACGTTTGCCCTCCTCCAAAAAGCCGCCTTGGCCTCCAGGCGGCTTTTTGCTTTCTGACCCACCCGTTACCCCTTTACCGACCGAGGCCCTGCCACCATGCCCCTGCCCCCCGCCCCCAGCCGGCGCGCTGCACTCCTCGCGCCAGAAGCCTTTGAAGTCGCAGCCCGCCCCCGCGTAGCTACCACCTCGGCCAACGAAGCCATTGCTACGCCCCAGCGCACCACCACCGCTACAGCCCCCACCCGCGCCGGACGCAAGGCAGACAGCGTGGCCTCGTCGCTGGCAGCGCCTGACACAGCTCCATTGGTCCAGATTGAGACCCGAGCACGCACACCCCAACCCTCCGCCGCCCCCGTGGCCCGAAGCACCGGCACGCGCAAGGCACGCAGCACCGACACACCTGCCGCCGTCACCGCCAGCACCACCCCGGCCACAGCGACCACCACACGCACCCGCAAATCCGCACCGCAAGGTCCGACCAAGCTCTTTGTGCTGGACACCAACGTGCTCCTGCATGACCCAACCAGCCTCTTCCGCTTTGAAGAGCACGACATCTTCCTGCCGATGATCGTGCTGGAAGAACTGGACGGCCACAAGAAGGGCATGACCGAAGTGGCCCGCAACGGCCGCCAGGCCAGCCGCACGCTGGATGCCCTGGCTGCCGCCCAGGGCGCCGACATGGCCAAGGGCCTCAAGCTTGACTCCACCGGCCAGCGTGCTGCGGGTGGCCACCTGTTCTTCCAGACGGTGCCACTGGACTACAGCCTGCCCACCAGCCTGCCCCCGGGCAAAGCCGACAACCAGATCCTGGGCGTGGTCGAAGCCCTGCGCAAGCTGCACGCACCGCGCGAAGTGGTGCTGGTCTCCAAAGACATCAACATGCGCGTCAAAGCCCGCGCGCTGGGCCTGACTGCCGAGGACTACCAGAACGACAAGACGCTGGAAGATGGCGACCTGCTCTACGCTGGCGTGCTGGCCCTGCCCCCCGACTTCTGGGCCAAGAGCGGCAAGAACGTGGAAAGCTGGCAAAGCGGCGCCCACACCTATTACCGCATTGGCGGCCCCATCGTGCCGCAGCTGATGATCAATCAGTTCGTGTACTTCGAAGCCCCCGGCGAGCCCAGCCTGTTTGCGCGCGTGAGCGAAATCCGCGAGAAAACAGCGGTACTGCAGACCCTGAAGGACTACGGTTCGGCCAAAAATGCCGTGTGGGGCGTGACCACGCGCAACCGCGAACAGAACTACGCCATGAACCTGCTCATGGACCCCGAGATCGACTTCGTGACCCTGACCGGCACGGCCGGCACCGGCAAGACCCTGCTCGCCCTGGCTGCAGGCCTGACCCAGGTGCTGGACGATCGCCGCTACACCGAGATCATCATGACCCGCGCCACGGTGAGCGTGGGCGAGGACATCGGATTCCTGCCCGGTACCGAAGAAGAAAAGATGGGCCCCTGGATGGGCGCGCTGGACGACAACCTGGAGTTCCTGGCCAAGGGCGACGGCGGCAATGCTGGCGAGTGGGGCCGCGCGGCCACCAACGAGCTGATCCGCAGCCGCATCAAGATCAAGAGCATGAACTTCATGCGCGGGCGCACCTTCCTGAACAAGTATGTGATCATCGATGAGGCGCAGAACCTGACGCCCAAGCAAATGAAGACGCTGATCACGCGCGCAGGCCCCGGCACCAAGATCATCTGCATGGGCAATCTGGCGCAGATCGATACACCGTACCTGACCGAAGGCTCCTCCGGCCTGACGTATGCGGTGGACCGCTTCAAGGGCTGGCCGCACAGCGGGCACATCACGCTGGCGCGCGGCGAACGCTCGCGCTTGGCAGATTTCGCCAGCGAGGTGCTCTGAGTTGGCTGCAGGCTGGGTTGCAGCACTGAAGCTGGTGCCCTGGGGCGACGTCATCGAGGCGACGCCCCAGATTCTCCAGGCGGCCAAGAAGCTGCTGGGCACCACCCGAAAAGGGAACGCTGAAGCTGCTGCGGGAGCACTCGAAGGCGCTGGGGGCGAACCCGCCGTTCCCGTGGCCTTGCAGCTGGAACATCTGCGCGACCGGGTGGCAATGCTGGAGCAGGAGCAACAGGAATCCGCCGTGCTGATCCAGTCACTGGCCGAACAGAATGCCCAGGTGGTGCAGGCGGTAGAAGTGCTGCGCCAACGCCAGCAACGGCTCACTGTGGCTGTGGGTGTTTTTGCCGTGGGATGTGCGGGTTTGCTGGTGTGGGTGCTGCGACCCTAACGGAACTCCGACCAAGACCATCTACCCCGACCAAAAACTCCTAATTTGATAGCTACTTGCGCTTATCCAATAAGCGCTAGTGGCTATTTTTATTAGAAATCGTCACCCGAACCCATGGCCAGGTTCTCGAAGCGCGTCTGGTTCTTCTGGAAGAACAGCTTCACGGTACCCGTGGGGCCGTTCCGCTGCTTGCCGATGATGACCTCGGCCACGTTGGGCTCCTTGGAGTCCTTGTTGTAGTAGTCGTCGCGGTAGATGAACATGATGATGTCGGCATCCTGCTCGATAGCGCCCGACTCGCGCAGGTCGGACATCATGGGGCGCTTGTCGGTGCGCTGCTCCACCGAGCGGTTGAGCTGAGACAGCGCGATCACCGGGCACTGCAGTTCCTTGGCCAGCATCTTGAGGCCCCGGGAAATTTCACCCAGTTCGGTCGCCCGGTTGTCCGAACTGGCCGCCGAGCCCGAGCCGCTCATCAGCTGCAAATAGTCGACCACGATCAGGCCCAGCTTGCCGCACTGGCGCGCCAGGCGCCGCGCGTTGGCGCGCAATTCGCCGGGCGTGAGGCCCGGGGTCTCATCAATGTGCAGCGAGACGGTGCGCAGTTTTTCAATCGCCTCGGTCAGGCGCGGCCACTCATCATCGGTGAGCTTGCCGGTGCGCAGATTGCCCTGGTTCACCCGGCCAATCGAACCGACGATACGCACCGCCAGCTGGGCGGCGCCCATTTCCATCGAGAAGATGGCGACCGGCAGGCCCTCATTGAGCGCCACGTGCTCGGCAATGTTCACCGCGAACGAGGTCTTGCCCATGGAGGGGCGCGCGGCCAGCACCACCATGTCGCCCGCTTGCAGCCCACTGGTCATGCGGTCGAGGTCTGCAAACCCGGTGGGCACACCCGTCACATCCACAGGGTTGTCTGCCATCTCCTGCACGCGATCGAGCAGGTCGATCACCAGCGTATCCAGCGACTGAAAGCCCTGCTTGGTGCGCGAGCCTTCCTCGCCAATGGCAAAAATCTTGGACTCGGCCTCGTCCAGAATCCGTTCGACCGTCTTGCCTTGCGGGTTGAACGCGTTGGTGGAAATTTCGTCGCTGGCCGTGACCAGCTTGCGCAGGATGGCACGCTCGCGCACGATTTCCGCATAGCGGCGGATGTTGCTGGCGCTGGGTACATATTGCGCCAGATTGTTCAGATAGGCCAGCCCGCCCATCTCTTGCACTTTGCCCAGGTTCTGCAGATGCTCGAACACGGTGATCACGTCGGCCGGCTTGCTGGCGTTGATCAGTGCGCCGATGGCCGAGTAGATCATCTGGTGCTCATGGCGGTAGAAATGACTTTCTACCAGCAGGTCGCCCACGCGGTCCCAGGCATTGTTGTCCAGCAGCAACCCGCCCAGCACGCTGGACTCCGCCTCAATGGAGTGCGGCGGCACGCGCAACTGGGCGATTTCACGGTCGGGCACCGGCGTGAAGCCATCGTCAAGGGGCGGAAAAACAGCAGACATGGAATCCTCGGAGCTAACCCGGCATGCTAGCGCCCGTGCGGCGCGCCGTCATGGCACAAGTCTGTGGATAAAGTTGGGGCAACCAGTGGGTAACCATGTACAACCCAGAGCCGCACAAAAACAAAAGCCGCCCGAAGGCGGCTTTGCGTGAAACACCGAAGTGAATCTCAGGCGGTTTCGCCGTAGACCGACACGGTCACGTCCACCACCACATCGGTGTGCAGAGCCACACTGACAGTGCTTTCGCTCACGACCTTGATCGGGCCGTTGGGCAGGCGGATTTGCGACTTGGCAACCTTGTAGCCTTGCTTGCTCAGCTCTTCGGCGATGTCGTGGTTGGTCACGGAACCAAACAGACGACCGTCCACTCCAGCCTTCTGCGTCAGCTTGACGGTGGTGCCAGCCAGCTTTTCGCCTTGGGCTTGAGCTTCTGCCAGCTTGGCAGCTGCGGCCTTTTCGAGTTCAGCGCGCTTGGCTTCGAACTCTGCCTTGGCGGCTTCCGTGGCGCGACGGGCGCGGCCAGCGGGGATCAGGAAGTTGCGGGCGTAGCCGTCTTTAACCTTGACGATTTCACCGAGGTTGCCGAGGTTCACAACCTTGTCGAGCAGGATGATTTGCATGGGTTGTGCTCCTTAGATCTTGTGCTGGTCGCTGTAAGGCACCAGGGCCAGGAAGCGGGCGCGCTTGATGGCGGTGTTCAGCTGACGCTGGAAGATGGCGCGCGTGCCGGTCAGGCGTGCGGGGATGATCTTGCCGTTTTCGGCAATGAAGTCGCGCAGCGTATCGACATCCTTGTAGTCGATTTCTTCAACACCCGTCACCGTGAAGCGGCAGAAGCGCTTGCGCTTGAACAGCAGGGACTGGGTGTTGCGCTTTGGGCGCTTGTCTTTGTTGAACTTCTTGAACGTGGCCATTGCGGACCCCTTGAAAATTAATTTTGTTGAATATCCTGGATGTGCAGCACTGCGGTCTTGCCATTGCGCGGGTTGGCCAGAAATCCATGGAAAGTCCAGAGACTTCCGATGTTCTGCCGTGCCAGTCGCTCGGCCATCGCTCCAAAGGCAATGGCTTTCATGGCAGCCTTGACTTCGCGGGGGTGGCCTGCCTCGGTTTGCTGGGACTCGTGTTCGAGGCGCAGCGTAAGGGCAGGCAATCCGGCGGGCGTATAGCGCAGGGGTTCAGCCTCTGCGATACAGGCGGTCAAGGCGACGCGGTTCTCCACTCCAACGGGCTAGATCAGCGCTCGGCGCGATCTGGGCGCTCGCCGCGCTCACCACCGGCCGCTGCATATTCAGCTTGGCTGGCCTTGCGGGCTTCTTCGCGCTCGACGGTCTTCATCATGGAAGATGGGCCCGTATCGGCCTTCTTCTTCTGAACCGTCAGGTGGCGCAGCACGGCGTCGTTGAACTTGAAGGCGTGCTCCAATTCAGCCATCACGGCCTGATCGGCTTCGATGTTCACGCACAGGTAATGGGCCTTGGCCAGCTTGTTGATCAGGTACGCCAGTTGACGGCGGCCCCAGTCTTCCACGCGGTGCACCTTGCCACCGCCAGCGGTGATCATGCCCTTGTAGCGCTCCAGCATGGCTGGAACTTGCTCGCTTTGATCCGGATGGATCAACAAAATGATTTCGTAATGACGCATGCATACTCCTTTTGGGTAAGACCACCCACTGCGTCTTGAAGTGGTGTGGCAAGGGAAAGCCTGCGATTATAGCCCGGCCTGCGTCGCTTGTACACTCAGTGCTTCGCCGTCCCTGTCCAGGCGTACAAAAAGATGGCATAGATGTCTCCAGCCCCTTGCAAAACCAGTGGCTGGGCCGACATGTAATACAACAATCCGCGATGCATACGGGGCCCGAGAGACCATACCCCTGGTGCAGACCTTGATTTGTGGTGTCACGCCCCCAGATCCCGCGCGTACCGTTCATTTACTTCCAGACCAAGACATGTCCGACACCAGCCAAACCCCCCCCGCACAGAGCGCCCCCGCCCCCGAAGAAGTCGAAGCCGCCATGGCTGCCCACGCCTCTGACGAGCTGGCACGCCTGCAGGGCGAGTTGGCCGAGCTCAAGGCCAAAAGCGCTGATCTGGCCGACCAGTTCCTGCGCGCCAAGGCCGAGGCCGAAAACGCCCGCCGCCGCGCCGAAGACGAGGTTTCCAAGGCCCGCAAATTCGGTATCGAGAGTTTTGCCGAGAGCCTGCTGCCCGTGGCCGACAGTCTGGATGCCGCCCTGGCCATCAAGGAAGCTACGCCCCAGCAGCTGCGCGAAGGCGCCGACGCCACCCTGCGCCAGCTGACGTCGGCACTGGAGCGCAACAAGGTGATTGCCATCAACCCGGCCGCTGGCGCCAAGTTCGATCCGCACCAGCACCAGGCCATCAGCGTGGTGCCTGCCGAGCAGGAAGCCAACACCGTGGTGGCCGTGCTGCAAAAGGGCTATGTGATCGCCGAGCGCGTGCTGCGTCCGGCCCTGGTCACGGTGACGGCTCCCAAGTAAGCCTCAAAAAAAACGACCCGGAAGACTTGAACCACACCAAGTTATCCACAAGTTACTAGCCATCCAAACCATTCAAGCATTCGGAGAAAAATCATGGGAAGAATCATCGGCATTGACCTGGGTACGACCAACAGCTGCGTCTCCATCATGGAGGGCAACACGACCCGCGTGATCGAAAACAGCGAAGGTGCACGCACCACGCCCTCCATCGTGGCCTACCAGGAAGACGGCGAGATCCTCGTCGGTGCCTCGGCCAAGCGCCAGGCCGTGACCAACCCCAAGAACACGCTGTACGCCGTCAAGCGCCTGATCGGCCGCAAGTTCACCGAAAAAGAAGTGCAAAAGGACATCGACCTGATGCCCTACAAGATCGTGGCCGCCGACAACGGCGACGCATGGATCGAAGTGCGCGGCAACAAGCTGTCGGCACAGCAAGTGTCTGCCGACATCCTGCGCAAGATGAAGAAGACGGCTGAAGACTACCTGGGCGAGCCCGTAACGGAAGCCGTCATCACCGTGCCCGCGTACTTCAACGACGCACAGCGCCAGGCCACCAAGGACGCTGGCCGCATTGCGGGCCTGGACGTCAAGCGCATCATCAACGAGCCTACCGCTGCAGCCCTGGCCTTCGGCCTGGACAAGCAGGAAAAGGGCGACCGCAAGATCGCTGTGTATGACCTGGGTGGCGGCACGTTCGACGTATCCATCATCGAAATCGCCGATGTGGACGGCGAAAAGCAGTTCGAAGTGCTGTCGACCAACGGCGACACCTTCCTGGGCGGCGAAGACTTCGACCAGCGCATCATCGACTTCATCATTGACGAGTTCAAGAAGGAGTCGGGCGTCAACCTCAAGAATGACGTGCTGGCCCTGCAGCGCCTGAAGGAAGCGGCCGAGAAAGCCAAGATCGAACTGTCGAACTCGGCCTCGACAGACATCAACTTGCCCTACATCACGGCAGACGCTTCGGGTCCCAAGCACCTGAACATCAAGCTGACCCGCGCCAAGCTGGAACAACTGGTGGAAGAGCTGATCGAGCGCACCATCGCTCCTTGCCGCATGGCCATCAAGGACGCTGGCGTGTCGGTGTCTGACATCCATGACGTGATCCTGGTCGGCGGCATGACCCGGATGCCCAAGGTGCAGGAAAAGGTCAAGGAATTCTTCGGCAAGGACCCCCGCAAGGACGTGAACCCTGACGAAGCCGTGGCCGTGGGCGCCGCCATCCAGGGCCAGGTGCTGTCGGGTGACCGCAAGGACGTGCTGCTGCTGGACGTGACACCCCTGTCGCTGGGTATCGAAACCCTGGGCGGTGTCATGACCAAGATGATCACGAAGAACACGACCATCCCGACGAAGTTCGCACAGACCTTCTCGACGGCCGATGACAACCAGCCTGCCGTGACCATCAAGGTCTACCAGGGCGAGCGCGAAATCGCTACCGGCAACAAGCTGCTGGGCGAATTCAACCTGGAAGGCATTCCACCGGCAGCCCGCGGTGTTCCGCAGATCGAAGTGTCGTTCGACATCGACGCCAACGGCATCTTGCACGTGGGCGCCAAGGACAAGGGCACGGGCAAGGAAAACAAGATCACCATCAAGGCCAACTCGGGCCTGTCGGAAGAAGAAATCCAGCAGATGGTGAAGGATGCCGAGCTGAATGCGGCCGACGACAAGAAGAAGCTGGAGCTGGTGCAAGCCCGCAACCAGGGTGAAGCCGCCGTGCACAGCGTGAACAAGAGCCTGGCCGAACACGGCGACAAGCTCGACGCAGGTGAAAAGGACGCGATCACTGCCGCAGTCAAGGCGCTGGAAGAAGCCTTGAAGGGCGAAGACAAGGCCGCGATTGACGAAAAGACCACGGCGCTGATGGCTGCCAGCCAGAAGCTGGGCGAAAAGATGTATGCCGAGTCCCAGGCAGCGCAAGCTGCTCAGGCAGCCGGGGGTGCAGAGGCCGCAGGCGCGTCGGCTGGTGGCGCGTCCGCCAAGCCCGCAGACGACGACAACGTCGTCGATGCCGAGGTGAAGGAAGTCAAGAAGGGCTGAGCACGCCGCCGTTGACCCCAGCCGCCGCGCGGGGCCCTTGACGGGGCTTGCGCGGCGTTCCTGTTCCAACCGGGCTCAGAATGACCATGTCCAAACGAGACTTTTACGAAATCCTGGGCGTTCCGAAAAACGCCTCGGACGAAGAAATCAAGAAGGCCTATCGCAAGCTGGCGATGAAGCACCACCCTGACCGCAACCAGGGGGATGCAGCCAAGCCTGCCGAAGAGAAGTTCAAGGAGGCCAAAGAGGCCTACGAGATGCTCTCCGACCCGCAAAAACGCGCGGCCTACGACCAGTACGGCCACGCCGGGGTGGACCCCAACATGCGCGGCCCCGGCGGCGCCGGGGCGGAGGGCTTTGGTGGTTTTGCCGAGGCCTTTGGCGACATCTTCGGCGACATGTTTGGCCAGCAGGGCGGGCGTGGGCGCGGTGCCGGCGGCCGACAGGTGTACCGGGGCAGCGACCTCAGCTACGCCATGGAGATCACGCTGGAAGAAGCCGCGCGCGGCAAGGATGCGCAGATCCGCATCCCCTCGTGGGAGAGCTGCGACACCTGTCACGGCAGCGGTGCCAAGCCCGGCACCAGTGCCAAGACGTGTGGCACCTGCCAGGGCGCAGGCACGGTGCAGATGCGCCAGGGCTTCTTCAGCGTGCAGCAGACCTGCCCCCACTGCCGCGGCACGGGCAAGATCATTCCCGAGCCGTGCACGACCTGCCACGGCCAGGGCAAGCTCAAGAAGCAAAAGACGCTGGAAGTGAAGATCCCTGCGGGCATCGACGACGGCATGCGCATCCGCTCCACCGGCAACGGCGAGCCGGGCACCAACGGCGGCCCACCGGGTGACCTGTACATCGAAATCCGCCTGAAGAAACACGACATCTTCGAGCGCGATGGCGACGACCTGCACTGCCAGGTGCCCGTGAGCTTCATCACGGCTGCGCTGGGCGGAGAAATCGAGGTGCCCACGCTCGCAGGCAAGGCAGCGATCGACATTCCTGAAGGCACCCAGGCCGGCAAGCAGTTCCGCCTGCGTGGCAAGGGCATCAAGGGCGTGCGCGCCAGCTACCCGGGCGATCTGTACTGCCACATCGCAGTCGAGACACCCGTCAAGCTGACCGAGCACCAGCGCAAGCTGCTGCGCGAACTGGAAGATTCGCTCAAGAAGGGCGGCGCCCGCCACTCGCCCAGCGGCGAGAGCTGGACGGACCGGCTGAAGAACTTCTTCAGCTGACCGCGCACCGGCATCCCATCGAAAACCGCTTGTGGCCTTTTGGCCCAGGCGGTTTTTTCTTGACGCAGGGCAAGAAACTACCTAAGGCCCGTGCGATGCACGCACAGCGCAGTAGGATGGGTCTCATCGATGATCACCCGGGAGCTTGGGCACATGAACGTCAACATCACCTTCCTGGGCGGGTCCGGCACGGTCACCGGCTCCAAGTACCTGGTGCGTTACAACGGCAAGAACCTCCTGGTCGATTGCGGCCTGTTCCAGGGCTACAAGCAGTTGCGCCTGCGCAACTGGCAGCCTCTGCCCGTCACGCCGCACCAGATCGACGCCGTGGTGCTGACCCATGCCCACCTGGATCACAGCGGCTACCTACCGCTGCTGGCGCGCGACGGCTACACCCACGCCATCCACTGCACACCGGGCACACGCGACCTGTGCACCATCCTGCTGCCCGACAGCGGGCACCTGCAGGAAGAAGACGCGGCCTTTCTCAACCGCCACCAGCTCAGCAGCCACAGCCCCGCCCTGCCCCTGTACACCCGGCTCGACGCGCTGCACTGCCTCAAGCAGTTCCAGATCCATCCATTTCACAAGGCGTTTGAGCCCCTGCCCGGCTGGCGCGTGACGTTTTCGCCCGCAGGCCACATCCTCGGTGCGGCCAGCGTGCTGCTGGAGGTCGGAGGGCGGCGCATTCTTTTCTCGGGCGACCTGGGCCGGCCCGATGACCTGCTCATGAACCCGCCTGACGCGCCGCCCCAGGCCGACACCGTGCTCATCGAGTCCACCTACGGCGACCGCGAGCACCCGCCCGAAGGCCCGCTCGATGAACTGGGCCCCGCCCTGCAGCGCCTGGCAGCGCGTGGCGGCATTGCCGTGGTGCCGGTGTTTGCCGTGGGGCGTGCACAGGTCGTGCTGCACGCGATTGGCCTGCTCAAGGCGCAGGGTGTGGTGCCCGCATCGCTCAAGGTGTTTCTGGACAGCCCCATGGCCGTCAGTACCACGGGGCTGTTCCAGCACCACATGCAGGAACACCGCCTGAGCGGCCGCGACGTGCAGGCGCTGGAGCATGGCGCCACCATGGTCCAGACGCCCGAGCAATCCAAGGGGCTGGCCAAGCTCCATGGCCCCATGGTCATCCTGTCGGCCAGCGGCATGGCCACCGGGGGGCGCGTTCTGCACCACCTGGCACTGCACGCGGGCGACCACCGCAACATGATCATCCTGACCGGCCACCAGGCCCCAGGCACCCGTGGTGCGCGGCTGGCAGAGGGCGAAAAAAACATCCGTATCCACGGCCAGGACGTGGCCGTGCGCGCCGAGGTGGTTCGGCTGTCCTCTGCATCAGCCCATGCAGACGGCAACCAGCTCATCGCCTGGCTGCGCAGCATGGGACACGCGCCGGACAAGGTGTACGTGGTGCATGGTGAAATGGGCGCGGCCGATCTGCTGCGTCAGCGCATTGAACATGAGCTGCGCTGGCGTGCCGCTGTGCCAGAGCACGGCAGCACCTGCACCGCCTGAGCCACGGTAGCGTTCTGGGCCTCAGCGGTTCTACCCTCGCGCAGAAGGGCAGTGCCGCCATCGCGTATCGCGATGTCAAAGCGGTAATAATGGGGAGAAAATAGGCAACCTTCTCATTTCGAGAGGTTAAAACCCCATGAAAAGCTCCGAGCGCAGTTTTGCGCGCCGTATCGACCTGACCTCGCTGCAACTGTTTGTGGCGGTGTGCGAGCTCGGCAGCATTGGCCGCGCGGCTGAGCGCGAATTCATTGCGGCATCGGCCGTCAGCAAGCGCCTGTCGGACCTGGAAACCGCCGTGGACACCGCCCTGCTCTACCGCCACAGCCGGGGCGTCACGCTCACACCCGCAGGCGAGAGCCTGCTGCACCATGCGCGCACCGTGCTGTTTGGCCTCGAACGCATGCAGGGCGAGTTGAGCGAATACGCCGACGGCGTGCGCGGACATGTCCGCATGCACGCCAACATCTCGGCCATCTTTCAGTTCCTGCCCGAAGACCTGGGCGCCTTTGCGCGCGAGCACAGCCAGATCAAGATCGACCTGCAGGAGCACCTCTCCAGCGACGTGCTGCATGCCGTGCAGGAGGGCGCCGCCGACTTGGGCATCTGCAACGTCGGCATGGCCAGTGGCAACGGTGCCCTGGAATTGCAAAGCCGCCCTTACCGCGCCGACAATCTGGTGCTCGTTGTACCCCTGGCGCACGATCTGTCTGCGCTGGATGCTATCAATTTTGAAGAAGTTCTGGACTGGGACATCGTGGGACTGCATGCCAACAGCAGCATCAGCCTGGCCATGCGCGCCGCCGCCGCCGCCGCCGGGCGCCCGCTGCGACAGCGCATCCAGGTCACAGGGCTCGATGCCATGTGCCGCATGATCGACAACGGCTTGGGCGTGGGCCTGCTGCCCGACCGGGCGTTTGCACTGATGCGCGGCGTGGGCAACCTGCAAGCCATCCCGCTGACCGATGCCTGGGCCCACCGCGAACTGCGCGTGGTGGCTCGCGACTTCGATGCCCTGCCCGTCACGGCCCGTTTGCTGGTGGAACACCTGTCACCCCGGCCAGACCCCGACACTAAAATCCAATCACCCACCTGAAAAGCAGAAAGAAAGCCACGCCATGGGACGCACCCTGTACGACAAGATCTGGGACGAGCATGTCGTCCACACCGAAGAGGACGGCACCTCCATCCTCTACATCGACCGCCATCTGGTGCACGAGGTGACCAGCCCCCAGGCGTTTGAAGGCCTGCGCGAGGCGGGCCGCAAGGTCTGGCGCATGAGTTCCATCGTGGCCACCGCCGACCACAACACGCCCACCACGGGCTGGGAAAACGGCTACGACGGCATCACCGACCCCATCAGCAAAGAGCAGATCACCACGCTGAACGACAACATGGCGCAGATCTCGCCCGCTGCGTTCTTCCCCTTCATGCACAAGCGCCAGGGCATCGTGCACGTGATCGGCCCCGAAAACGGCGCCACCCTGCCCGGCATGACGGTGGTGTGCGGCGACAGCCATACCAGCACGCACGGCGCGTTCGGCGCACTGGCCCACGGCATCGGCACCTCCGAGGTCGAGCACGTGATGGCCACACAGACGCTGCTGGCCAAGAAGGCCAAGAACATGCTGGTGCAGGTGGACGGCACGCTCGCCAAGGGCGTGACGCCCAAGGACGTGGTGCTGGCCATCATCGGCAAGATCGGCACGGCCGGCGGCACCGGCTACACCATCGAATTTGCAGGCTCCGTCTTCCGCGCGATGAGCATGGAAGGCCGCATGACCGTGTGCAACATGGCCATCGAAGGCGGCGCGCGCGCTGGCCTGGTGGCGGTAGACGACAAGACCATTGAATACGTCAGGGGCCGCCCCCTGTCGCCCACGGGCGTCGAATGGGACCAGGCCGTGGCGTACTGGAAGACGCTGCACTCCGATGCCGACGCGAAGTTCGACACCGTGGTGAAGCTCGACGCCTCCGAAATCGTGCCGCAAGTCACCTGGGGCACCTCGCCCGAGATGGTGCTGGGCGTGGATGCCCGCGTGCCGGACCCCGACAAGGAAAAGGATGCCAACAAGCGCGGCGCCATCGAGCGCGCCTTGACCTACATGGGCCTGCAGCCCGGCAAGGCGATCAACGACATCACCATCGACAAGGTGTTCATCGGCAGTTGCACCAACAGCCGCATCGAAGACATGCGCGAAGCCGCCGCCGTGGTCAAGAACCTGGGCCGCAAGGTGGCCAGCAACGTGAAGCTGGCCATGGTGGTGCCCGGCTCGGGCCTCGTCAAGGAGCAGGCCGAGCGCGAAGGCCTGGACAAGATTTTTGTGGCCGCAGGCTTTGAGTGGCGCGAGCCCGGCTGCAGCATGTGCCTGGCCATGAACGCCGACCGCCTGGAGCCGGGCGAGCGCTGCGCATCCACCAGCAACCGCAACTTCGAAGGCCGCCAGGGCGCTGGTGGCCGCACCCATCTCGTCAGCCCCGCCATGGCAGCAGCCGCTGCCGTGCACGGTCATTTTGTGGACATTCGCCAATTCGCCTGAAGGAGCCCGCCATGAAGAAAATCGCCGCCATCCTCATCGCACTGTCTGCCGCCTTGCTGCTGGGCGGGTGCAACACCGTCAAGGGCGTAGGCCAGGACGTTCAACGGGCAGGGGGCGCACTCGAACGCGCCGCCAACAAGTAACAAGGCACCCATGCAGAAATTCACCTTACTCAAGGGCCTGGTGGCCCCGATGGACCGCGAGAACGTCGATACCGACGCGATCATCCCCAAGCAGTTTCTGAAGTCGATCAAGAAGACCGGCTTTGGCGTGAACCTGTTTGACGAATGGCGCTACCTGGACCACGGCGAGCCGGGCCAGGACCCGGCCAGCCGCAAGCCCAACCCCGACTTCGTGCTGAACCAGCCGCGCTACCAGGGCGCTTCCATCCTGCTGGCGCGCAAGAACTTCGGCTGCGGCTCCAGCCGCGAACACGCGCCCTGGGCACTGGACCAGTTCGGCTTTCGCGCCGTGATCGCGCCGAGTTTTGCCGACATCTTCTTCAACAACTGCTTCAAGAACGGCCTGCTGCCTATCGTGCTGCCCGAGGCAACGGTGGCCCAGCTGTTCGATGAAGTGCACGCCTTCCCCGGCTACCAACTCACCATCGACCTGGAGCGCCAGGTCATCGTGCGTCCTCAGGGCGAAGAGATTCCGTTCGACGTGCAGGCCTTCCGCAAGTACTGCCTCCTCAACGGCTTCGACGACATCGGCCTGACCCTGCGCCAGTCCGACAAGATCAAGGCGTTTGAAGCGCAGCGCCTGGCGACCAAGCCCTGGCTGGCGCACACCATGGTGTCGTAAGACACCGCAGGCATCAAAAAATATCATTTAAATTAGGCTCTAGCGCTTTATCCATAAGCGGTAGCAGCTATCAAAATCAAAGCAAATTCAATGAAAATCGCAGTTCTGCCGGGTGACGGCATCGGTACCGAAATCGTCTCCGAAGCCGTGAAGGTTCTGGAAGCCCTGGACCTGAAGTTCGAGATGGAATCTGCCCTGGTCGGCGGCGCCGCCTATGAGGCCCACGGCCACCCGCTGCCCGAATCCACCCTGAAACTCGCCAAGGAAGCCGACGCCATCCTGTTCGGCGCTGTGGGCGACTGGAAGTACGACAAGCTTGACCGCCCCCTGCGCCCCGAGCAGGCCATCCTGGGCCTGCGCAAGAACCTGGGCCTGTTCGCCAACTTCCGCCCCGCCATCTGCTACGAGCAACTGGTGGGCGCATCGAGCCTCAAGCCCGAGCTGATCGCGGGCCTAGATATCCTCATCATCCGCGAGTTGACGGGCGACATCTACTTTGGCCAGCCGCGTGGTCGCCGCGTGGCCACGGATGGCCACTTCCCCGGTGCCGAGGAAGCCTTCGACACCATGCGCTACAGCCGCCCCGAGATCGAGCGCATCGCCCACGTCGCCTTCCAGGCCGCTCGCAAGCGCAACAAGAAGGTCACCAGCGTGGACAAGGCCAACGTGCTCGAAACCTTCCAGTTCTGGAAGGATGTGGTCACCGACGTGCACAAGGAATACCCCGACATCGAGCTGCAGCACATGTACGTGGACAACGCGGCCATGCAGCTGGTCAAGGCCCCCAAGGCGTTTGACGTGGTGGTGACCGGCAACATGTTCGGCGACATCCTGTCGGACGAAGCCTCCATGCTCACAGGCTCCATCGGCATGCTGCCCTCGGCCAGCCTGAACAGCAGCAACCAGGGCCTGTACGAACCCAGCCACGGCAGCGCCCCCGACATCGCCGGCAAGGGCCTGGCCAACCCATTGGCCACCATCCTGTCGGCCGCGATGATGCTGCGCTTCAGCCTGAACCAGGAAGCCGCCGCCCAGCGCATCGAAACCGCCGTGCAAAAGGTGCTGGCGCAGGGCCTGCGCACGCCCGATATCTACAGCGAAGGCACCACCAAGGTGGGTACGGCGCAGATGGGCGACGCGGTGGTGAAAGCGCTGACGGCCTGATCCCCCGCTCAGCGGTCACAAAAAAAGCGCCGGACACTCCCGGCGCTTTTTTCTTGTGGATCCGTGGTACTGCCCGCACCGCCTACAGCCACCCGTTGTCGATGAATTCGATGATGGCGTAGCGCCGGTTCTCCAGCGGCCGCTCGCGCACGGCTGCCACGATGTGCGCAACGCCCTCTGCATACGGCGCATCGCCATAAACACGGGTTTCCAGCGTCACGCTGCAAGCCCCATCCTCTATCAGGACCTGGTGGTAGGCATGGCGGCCAAGATGTTCTGGGGGAATCTGCAGCACGCGCTGCTGAACCTCGGCATCGCGCACAGACCGGATGTCACTGGGTACAAGACCCAGCGCCTGCGCCATGCTCACGGCCGTGCCCGGCACCGACGACTTCTGAGCCTGGTGCGACTCGGTCAGCCCGATGCGATAGCCACGGAACAAGTGCCCACTGCGCTCCAGCATGGCCATGAACTTGAGCATGAGAAGGTTGGTGTTGGGACACAGGACCACGGGAAAACCTACAGCCAGGTGTTCCAGCGCCGATCCCGTGGACAGCTCCACCAGCGCAGAGCACGTGGATTCACAGAACGCGCTCACCGCTTGCAGCTCCCGGCCCGAGCCTGCATGCACCACCACCGATTTTTCTGCAGGCAGCCCCTCGGCGGCCCAGGGCACAACCTGGCCAGCGTCCCCAGAGGGCAGCGCCCCCAACAGCTCCCTGGCCAGCTTGCCAGACCCCACAACGATGACTTGCATTTTTCTACTCTCGATGAATCGCAGACAAAGCGATAGGCAGGACTGTAGTGCGGTGCAGACCATGGGCGCAGACTCTCCCCCAAGTCATTGGCTTTTTCTACCGTCTATCCCGCCGATCGCTCCCCAGAGATGCCTGTTGGAACAACGGCACAGAGCCCAAAGCCCGCATCCGCTACAATCTTCGCCTATGTTTGCCGCCCACACGTTCGCCCTGAACATTGCACCCGCCGCCACGGCCGGTGTGGCTGCGCGCGCAACCATCACCAAAACCACGACCATTAAGGGCTGACTCAGCCTGGTTCGTCGTGCGCCCTTCCTGGCCAGACGAGCCAGGCGAGCAGTCCGGTCTGGCACTGTTTCTTACTTAGAAAGGGCGTTGAAATGAGCAAGTTGGTAGGGTTGGTCGGCTGGCGCGGCATGGTCGGCTCGGTCCTGATGGACCGTATGGAACAAGAGAAGGACTTCGATCTGATCGAACCCATGTTCTTCTCCACCTCGAACGCAGGCGGCAAGGCCCCTGCCCAAGCCAAGAACGAGACTGCACTGCAGGATGCGTTCAACATCGAGGCTCTCAAGCGCTGCGAAATCATCATCACCGCCCAGGGCGGTGACTACACCTCTGAAGTGTTCCCAAAGCTGCGCGCCGCCGGCTGGAACGGCCACTGGATCGATGCCGCCTCCACCCTGCGCATGGACAAGGATGCCGTGATCATTCTCGATCCGGTCAACATGCCCGTCATCAAGAACGCCCTGGCCAACGGCGGCAAGAACTGGATCGGCGGCAATTGCACCGTGAGCTGCATGCTGATGGGCGTGGGCGCTCTGTACAAGACAGGTCTGGTGGAATGGATGAGCACCCAGACCTACCAGGCAGCATCAGGCGGCGGCGCGCAGCACATGCGCGAGCTGCTCACGCAGTACGGCACGCTGAACGCCGAAGTGCGCGCGCTGCTCGACGACCCCAAGAGCGCCATCCTGGAAATCGACCGCAAGGTCATCGCCAAGCAGCGCAGCCTGTCAGCCGCTGAAACTGCCAACTTCGGCGTACCGCTGGGCGGCTCGCTGATCCCCTGGATCGACAAGGACCTGGGCAACGGCATGTCCAAGGAAGAGTGGAAGGGCATGGCCGAGACCAACAAGATCCTGGGTATGGGCGAGGGCTTCAACGCCTCCGCCATTCCCGTCGATGGTTTCTGCGTGCGCGTGGGCGCCATGCGCTGCCACAGCCAGGCGCTGACGTTCAAGCTCAAGAAGGATGTGCCCGTGGCCGACCTCGAAGCTATGATCGCCGCCGACAACCAGTGGGTCAAGGTGGTGCCCAACACGCGTGAAGCCACCATCCAGGACCTGACCCCCGTGGCGGTGACCGGCACCATGAACATCCCTGTGGGCCGCATCCGCAAGCTGGCCATGGGCCCTGAATATGTGGGCGCCTTCACCATTGGCGATCAGCTGCTCTGGGGCGCCGCCGAGCCCCTGCGCCGCATGCTGCGAATCTTGCTCGACGCCTAAGCCGGCAATCCCCAAAAAGCGCGCACGGCCCTCGCCGTGCGCGCTTTTTTACGCCCGGCACCTTGACACACTCAGTTACGCCACGTTGGCAATTGGCAACATTTGAATGCCCCAATCTGGTGCGTCTGAACCTCGCTCAAAGCTTCGGAGCCACCTCAGCTTGTCAGTGCAAAACATTGATGCTATGGTGCTTTTTACATATTTTCACGCGCCGGGGCGGGACCAGACCATGAGAAAAAAAGCACCGCTCGACCGAGCCGCACAAAAACCTAATCAGTTGTTGGCAAACATGCATCGTTGGAAATTTTCTGTCCTGGCGGCTGCGGCCGTAGCGTCCGCTGGCTTTTACGCTGGAGACGCCTCGGCCCTGGCGTTGGGCCGCATCACCGTGCAGTCTGCCTTGGGCGAGCCTTTGCGCGCCGAAATTGACCTGCCTCAGATCACCCCCGCCGAAGCCGACACCCTTCGCGCTACGACGGCTACCCCGGAAGTTTTCCGCGCCCAGGGCATGGAATACACGCCCGCGATCAACAACCTGCAAATCCAGCTGCAGCGTCGCCCAGACGGCACCGCCGTGCTGCGTCTGACGAGTGATCGCCCGGTGAACGACCCCTTCCTTGATCTGGTGCTGGACGCCAACTGGGGCTCGGGCCGCATTGTGCGCAGCTACACCATGCTGTTTGACCCGCCAGCACTGCGCCGCGCAGCACCGAATGTGACGGCGTCCCCTCAGATCTCGGCACCTGCTGCCCCATCGGCGCCCGCCGTGCGCGCACCGGTCGCCCCGCGCGCCACCGAATCCCCTGCCGCTGCTGCACCGCCAGCACCACGCCCGGCAGCAGCAGCCCCTCGTCCAACCCCCGCAGACGGCGTCAAGGTGCAGGCCGGCGACACCGCTGGCCGCCTGGCGAATGCCTACCGTCCCGCCAGCGTGTCTTTGGATCAGATGCTGGTTGCCATGATGCGTGCGAACCCGGACGCATTCATTCAAGGCAATGTCAATCGCCTCAAAGCTGGCGCGGTATTGCAGATGCCCGATGAAGTTGCGGCGCAGGCAACCCCAGCCCCCGAGGCACGCCAGATCCTGGCAGCCCAGGCCAAGGATTTCAACGAATTCCGCCGCAAGCTGGCAGGTGCCGCCCCGACCACGGCAGTGGCCGCTGCAGAGCGCTCTGCGTCAGGAACGGTGCAGACCCGCGTGGAGGACAAGAAACCTGCCACGACCGCACCCGACAAGCTGACTCTGTCCAAAGGCTCCGTGAAGGGCCAGAAGGCCGCCGAGGACCAGCTCGCCAAGGACAAGCAAGCCAGCGAGGCCGCCACCCGGATGGCCGAACTGTCCAAGAACATTACCGACCTGAACAAGCTGGGCGCAGCATCGGCCGCTGCGGGCAGTGCCGCGCCCGCTGGCGGTGCCAGCGCCCCCGCTGGCGTGGCCGTGCAGGCCCCCGCAGTCCCTGCCACGCCCACAGCGCCCGCCGCGCCTGAAACACCTGCGTCGGCCCCCGTGCTCCCAGCCAGTGCCCCAGCGGATGTTGCCGTTCCTGCCGAGGCAGCCTCCGAACCCGCCTCTGCACCTGCTCCCGTCGCATCCGCACCCGCAGCCCCCGCACGGATGCCTGCGCCAGCACCAGCTCCTGTTGAAGAGCCGAGTTTCCTGTCCGGCCTCATGGACGATCCGATCCTGCCCTTGGCCGGTGGTGGCCTGCTGGCCCTGTTGCTGGGTTATGGCGCTTACCGTGTGGTGCAGCGTCGCCGCCAGAACGCTGGCGTAGACAGCTCGTTCCTGGAAAGCCGCATCCAGCCTGATTCATTCTTCGGTGCCAGCGGCGGACAGCGCGTGGATACCGCCAACAGCGAAATGACGACCGGCTCTTCCATGGCCTACTCCCCGAGCCAGCTCGATGCTGGCGGCGATGTGGATCCCGTGGCGGAGGCAGACGTTTATTTGGCCTATGGCCGCGACCTGCAGGCCGAGGAAATCCTGAAGGAAGCGATTCGCCACAATCCGGCCCGCGTGTCGGTCCATGTGAAGCTCGGCGAAATTTACGCCAAGCGCCAGGACCGCAAGGCACTGGAAGCGGTGGCAGGGGATGTGTTCAAGCTGACGCAGGGCGAAGGCCCGGACTGGAACCGCATTGCCGAACTCGGCCGCGACCTGGACCCCGAAAACCGCTTGTACCAGCCTGGTGGCCGCCCCGGCATGGCCGAGGACGAATCTCCATCGCTGCCCCCAGGTGGCTTCCCGAGCACCTTCACGGGCGGTGCGGGCAATGCGGCGGCCACAGCGGCACTCCCCCCCGATCTCGACCTGGATCTCGATCTGGACCTGCCAGATGACGCACTGACCGACGCTCCCTCGGTGGCACCAGCACCCCCAGGTGGGTTTGCAGCGGCGGCCGCTGCAGCTGCGGCCGCGGCCGCAGGTGGCACCCGTCGCACTACGGACGCCGATGCCAGCGATGAACCACAAACACTGCGCCCGGAACTGGATTTGCCAGAGCTGCCCTCTGCAACGGCACCAGCCTGGGGTGGTCAAGATACAGCCCCCGGCCCGATGATGGCCCCTCCGCCCGTCGCCAACCTCGACTTCCCGAGCGCAGACGACCTGAGCATGGCGCCATCTGGTCCCATGCCGCTGGCAGGCGACGCCAAGGATTCCGGCCCCATGGAATTTGATCTGGGCGAACTGTCTCTGGACCTGAACGCACCGTCCAAGCCCATGGCAGCCCCTGCGGCCAAGGCACCCGCTCCGGCACCCGAGTTCGTCGATGATGGCTCGGCTGCGGCGCAGGATGATCCGCTGGCTACCAAGCTGGCATTGGCCGAAGAGTTCAACGCCATTGGCGACACCGACGGTGCTCGCACGCTGATCGAAGAAGTGGTGGCCGAATCCAGCGGCGCCCTCAAGACCCGCGCCCAGCGTATGCTGGCCGAACTGGGCTGATGCAGCCGGGTTCTCTCACGGCGCGCTTTCCCCACCCCCAGGCCGCCCCATGATGCGGGTGGCGCTGGGTGTCAGCTACAACGGACAGGCCTACAGCGGCTGGCAAAGCCAGCTGTCGGGCAACACGATTCAGGACAAACTCGAAGCGGCCCTGGGCCGCTTTGCCACGCACCCTGTCAGCACTTTGTGCGCAGGCCGTACCGACGCAGGTGTGCATGGATTGATGCAGGTGGTGCACTTTGACACACCGCTGAACCGCCCGCCCTCCTCCTGGGTACGGGGTACCAACACCTTTCTTCCTGCCGATATTGCCGTGCAATGGGCGCAGCCCGTGCCGGACGGCTTCCATGCCCGCGCCAGCGCGATCGCGCGGCGCTATGCCTATGTGCTGCTGCAGTCCCCCGTGCGGCCGAGTGTGGACGCCGGTCGCGTGGGCTGGGTTTTCCATCCGCTGGACCACCAAGCGATGCGGCAAGCTGCGGACTACCTGCTGGGCGAGCACGACTTCACCTCGTTTCGTGCGTCGGCGTGCCAGGCCAAGTCCCCCGTCAAGACCCTGCAGCGCATCGGCATTACGCGCCGGGGTCTGGGAGAACCACACCCGGAGCTGGGCTGGAGCCCCTGCTACTGGCGCTTTGAGTTCGAAGCCAATGCGTTTTTGCACCACATGATCCGCAACATCATGGGCTGCCTGATTGCCGTGGGCCAGGGCAACCAGCCTCCTGAATGGGTGGCGCAGGTGCTCGCCGCCAAATCCCGCGATGCGGCAGCGCCCACGTTTTCGCCGGATGGGCTGTTTTTTCAAGGCCCGGTCTATGACGCCGCCTGGGGCTTGCCCCAGCGCACGGCTGCGTATGATTGGTTGCCATGAACGCACAAGACATCTCCAAGCTGCCGCATGCACGCACCCGCATCAAAATCTGCGGCCTGACCCGCGAGCAGGACGTGGATGCCGCAGTGGCGGCAGGCGCCGATGCAGTGGGTTTCGTGCTGTATGCCCCCAGCCCGCGTGCGGTAACACCCGAACGCGCAGCACAACTGGCCAGACGCCTGCCGCCCTTTGTCACACCAGTTTTGCTGTTCGTGAACGAGCCCGCTACCAGTGTGATAGCTACCAGCGCTTTGATAGCAGGCGCTACGATCCAGTTTCACGGTGATGAATCTCCCCAGGATTGCCTGGCCGCCACCCACCAAGGCGCACGCCCCTACCTGCGAGCCGCCCGAATTCCCCTGGGCGACGGTGCGGCCAGCTTTGACCTCGTAAAATACGCCCACGATTACTCTCACGCCCAGGCCATCCTGCTCGACGCCCATGTCGAAGGTTTTGGCGGCAGCGGCAAGGCATTCAATTGGTCACTCCTTCCACCAAGCGTCAGCTCTCACCTCGTTTTGTCTGGTGGACTCACGCCTGCAAACGTGACCGATGGCATTTTGCAAGTCCGTCCGCGGGGTCTCTCGCTGGCGGTTGATGTCAGTTCCGGCGTCGAAGCCGATGGCCCCGATGGAAAGCCCATCAAGGGCATCAAAGACGCACTGAAGATCCAACGCTTCGTTGCCGCCGTGCGGGCGGCCGATGCACAACTTGCAAAGAACCCCCATGAATTCCTATCAGCAACCTGATACTTCTGGCCATTTCGGCCCCTACGGCGGCAGCTTCGTCAGCGAAACCCTGACCCACGCCATCCAGGAACTGCGCGAGGCCTACGCGCGCTACCAAAACGACCCCGAGTTTCTGGCCGAGTTTCACTACGAACTCAAGCACTTCGTCGGTCGCCCATCACCCATCTACCATGCAGCCCGTACCAGCCGCGAAATGGGTGGCGCGCAGATCTACCTCAAACGTGAGGACCTGAACCACACCGGCGCCCATAAGATCAACAACGTGATTGGCCAGGCCATGCTGGCCAAGCGCATGGGCAAGCCCCGCGTGATTGCAGAAACGGGCGCAGGTCAGCACGGCGTGGCCACGGCCACCATCTGCGCGCGCTATGGCCTGGAATGCGTGGTGTACATGGGTGCAGAGGACGTCAAGCGCCAAAGCCCCAACGTGTACCGCATGAAATTGCTGGGCGCCACGGTGGTGCCCGTGGAATCGGGCAGCAAGACGCTGAAAGATGCCCTCAACGAGGCCATGCGCGACTGGGTGGCCAATGTGGACAACACCTTCTACATCATCGGCACGGTGGCAGGCCCACACCCCTACCCCATGATGGTGCGTGACTTCCAGAGCGTGATCGGCAAGGAGTGCATCGACCAGATGCCCGCCATGTTGGCAGAGCAAAAGGCGCTGGGCGACCAGCCCGATGCCGTGATCGCCTGCGTGGGTGGCGGCAGCAACGCCATGGGCATCTTCCACCCCTACATCCCGTTCGAGAAAACGCGCCTCATTGGCGTGGAAGCCGCAGGCGAAGGGCTGGAGTCGGGCAAACACTCGGCATCGCTGCAAAAGGGCAGCGCGGGCGTGCTGCACGGGAACCGCACCTTCATCCTGCAGGATGACAATGGCCAGATCACAGAAACCCACAGTATCAGTGCAGGGCTGGACTATCCGGGCGTGGGCCCGGAGCACGCCTGGTTGCAGGAAATCGGGCGTGCCGAATACGTCGGCATTACCGACAAGGAGGCTCTGGAAGCCTTCCACTACCTGTGCCGCACCGAGGGCATCATCCCCGCGCTCGAATCCAGCCATGCCGTGGCCTACGCCATGAAACTGGCCAAAACCATGCGCCCTGACCAATCGATCCTGGTCAACCTCTCGGGCCGTGGTGACAAGGACATTGGCACCGTGGCCGACCTGAGCGGCGCCGATTTTTACTGCCGACCCAGCTGCCAGGGGCAGTCCGTCAAGGGCGGCGAGCAATCCATCAAGGTGGTGAAATAAATGAGCCGTATTGCATCCACCTTCTCTGCCCTGCAAGCGCAGGGCCGCAAGGCACTGATTCCCTATGTGACCGCTGGTTTCCCCTTCGCCGACATCACCCCTGCACTCATGCACGGCATGGTGGAGGCCGGTGCCGACGTGATTGAGCTGGGCGTGCCCTTTTCCGACCCCATGGCCGATGGCCCGGTGATTCAAAAGGCGGGCGAAAAAGCCCTCAGCCTGGGCATTGGCATGGTGCAGGTGCTCGACCATGTGCGCGAGTTCCGCAAGCGCAACAGCACCACACCCGTGGTGCTGATGGGCTATGCCAACCCCGTGGAGCGCTACGACCAAAAGCACGGTGGAGGTGCCTTTGTGCGCGATGCGGCGGCCGCTGGCGTGGACGGCGTGCTCATCGTGGACTACCCACCCGAAGAGTGCGAGACCTTTGCCGCCAGCCTGCGTGAGCACGGCATGGACCTGATCTTCCTGCTGGCCCCCACCAGCACCGATGAGCGCATGGCCCAGGTGGCGCGCGTGGCCAGCGGCTACGTGTACTACGTGTCGCTCAAGGGCGTGACCGGCTCGGGCGCGCTGGACACCTCGGCCGTGGAGCAAATGCTGCCCCGCATCCGCCAGCATGTGACGATCCCCGTGGGTGTGGGCTTTGGCATTCGCGACGCCGCCACCGCCCAGGCGATTGGCAAGGTGGCCGATGCCGTGGTCATTGGCAGCCGCATCATCCAGCTGATTGAAGACCAAGAGCACGCCAAGGTGGTGCCAATCACGATCGACTTCCTGCGCGGCATCCGCAAGGCAATGGACGCGTAGACGCATAATGCAGCCCGGCGCGCCGCCCTCATCGGGGCACGGCGCGCCACAGATTCCACCCGGCCTGCCCCCTGCGGCGCCCCAGCGCCCCGGCAGGCCGAGCCACTGAAGAGGAGAACACCATGTCCTGGCTCGAAAAACTTCTGCCCTCCAAGATCCAGCAAACCGACCCCACCGAGCGCCGCCAGGTGCCTGAAGGGCTGTGGATCAAGTGCCCGAGCTGCGAAACGGTGCTCTACAAGGCCGATCTGGAGCAAAACCAGAACGTTTGCCCCCATTGCAGCCACCACCACCGCATTGGCGCCCGCGCGCGGCTGGACGCTTTTCTGGACGCCGAAGGCCGCTATGAAATCGGCCAGGAAGTGCTGCCCGTGGATGCCCTCAAGTTCAAGGACAGCCGCAAATACCCCGAGCGCCTGAAGGAAGCCCTGGAAAACACGGGTGAAACCGATGCCCTCATCGTCATCGGTGGCGCGGTCAAGAGCATCAACGTGGTGGCAGCGTGCTTTGAGTTCGACTTCATGGGCGGCTCGATGGGCTCCGTGGTGGGCGAGCGTTTTGTGCGCGGCGTGGAAACCGCCATCGAGCAGAAGGTGCCCTTCATCTGCTTTACCGCCACCGGCGGCGCACGCATGCAGGAAGGCCTGCTGTCCCTGATGCAGATGGCCAAGACCAACGCAGCCCTCACGCGCTTGGCCAAGAAGGGCCTGCCCTACATCAGCGTGCTGACCGACCCGACCATGGGCGGCGTGAGCGCAGGTTTTGCGTTTGTGGGCGACATCGTGATTGCCGAGCCCAAGGCCCTGATCGGCTTTGCCGGACCGCGTGTGATCGAATCCACCGTGCGCGTGACCCTGCCCGAAGGCTTCCAGCGCGCCGAATTCCTGCAAACCAAGGGCGCCGTGGACTTCATTTGTGACCGCCGTGAACTGCGCAACACCGTGGCCAGCAGTCTGGCCATGCTGCAGCGTTTGCCTGCTGACGCAGTGATGTAACACCACCGGGTGGGTGCGTGCGCAAAGCCTCGTGCTGAGGTGATGCGCCCGCCAAAGCCGCGAAAACACTATTATTTTGATAGCTGCCAGCGCTTTATGTATAAGCGCCAGGGGTCAATTTCACTGATATTTTGGTATCAGATATCTATTGCCGCGCATCATGCGCAGCCGCCGAAACCGGCGCGGCCCCAACCAGGGACGGCAAGCAAGGGCCGCCCCGCAGCAAGGCCGTCGTCCCCCTGGGGGGAAGGCGCCAAAGGCGACTCAGGGGGGCTACTTCATTACGCTGGCCTGCAAATGGCCCAGCACGATCATCGCCACCTGCAGCAACACCAGCACGGCCAGCGGCGACAGGTCGATACCGCCCACCAGCGGGATGATGCGGCGAAACGGCCGCAGGATGGGCTCGCACAGCCGGGCAATCACATCGGCCAGGGGTGACCGCGCCTGCACCCACGACATCACGGCATAGACGATCAACAAGCCAATCAGCCCCGACACCGCCACCCGCGCGAGGCCAAACAATGCCAGCCACGGCAGCCAGGCCCATGCCGAGGCGGCGCCCAGCAGCAGGGTCAGCATAAAGTACTGCGCCAGCTGCAGCAACACGGCTGCCACCAGGCTCGACACATCCCAGCGTCCGACGGGCGGGATCACGCGGCGCAGCGGCATGATGAGCCAGTCCGTCAGCGCAAAAACCAGCCCGCCGACGGGGTTGGAAAACGGCACGCGCTGCCACTGCATGTACAGCCGCAACAGGCATGCCCCGGTGAGCAGGCCACCAACAACGTCGAGCAGGAAAGAGGCGATCTGGTAGAGCATGGATGAGACAAAAATATGGGGCCGCCGCGAAAGCAGGCTGCGCCATGGGATGATAGCGAGCCAAGGTATCCCCCCTTTCATGACACAACCCCTCACCCTGTCATCCTTGCCCCTTTTCCCTCTGGGCTCCGTGCTGTTCCCAGGTGGTCTGCTGGCCCTGCGCGTGTTCGAAGTGCGCTACCTGGACATGGTGCGCAAGTGCCATCAGGCGGGCGCCCCCTTTGGCGTGGTCGCCCTCACGCAAGGCCGCGAAGTGCGGCAGGCGGGCGCGCCTGAAGAACAGTTCAACGATGTGGGCACCCTGGCCGTCATCGAGCAGATCGACACCCCGCAGCCTGGCCTGATCACACTGCTGTGCCGTGGCAGCCAGCGCTTTCGCATCACCCAGCGCAGCAACCTGCCCCATGGCCTGTGGATCGCCGATGTGGGGCACATCGACCCGGATCTGACAGTGCCGATCCCGCAAGACCTGAGAAAGGCATCGACAGCCCTCGCCCAGGTGCTGCACACCCTGAAGCAGCGTGACCCCGACACTCCGACTGCGATTGTCCCCACGGCAGCCCAGCTGGACGACTGCGGATGGGTGGCCAACCGCTGGTGCGAGCTTTTGCCCGTGCCCCTGGAACTCAAGCAGCGCCTGATGGAGTTGGACAACCCGCTGGTGCGGCTGGAACTGGTGGGCGATGTGCTGGAGCGGACCGGAATTGCCCCCACACAATGAGCCGCCGAATCGCTACTGCCCCCTCTTCTTCTCATAGCCCATGCTGAACCGCATCCTGGGCTGGTCGCGCGCAGCCAAGCGCATGGTGGTGGTGGCCATGGACATCTGTCTGGGTGTCATCGCGATGTGGCTTGCCTTCACGCTGAGGCTGGAGACGCCCCACTGGCCCTCAGGCATGCAGTGGCTGGCGTATGCGCTGGCGCCCGCCCTTGCGTTTCCGATTTTTGCCAAGCTGGGGCTGTACCGCGCCATCTTCCGCTACACGGGGATCACGGCGCTCATCACCACGGGCAAGGCCGTGGCCATCTACGGCGCCCTGTTGCTGGGCTGCCTGCTGGCCGCACAGTGGGAGGGCGTTCCGCGCAGTGTCGGCATTCTCCAGCCCCTGCTGTTCATGCTGCTGGTCGGTGCCAGCCGCGCACTGGGCTGGCTGGCGCTGGCAGGGCGCAGCAGCCATGCGCCGTACCGCCTGCTGATCTACGGCGCTGGCAGTGCGGGCGCACAGACGGCTGCGGGGCTGGGCAGCATGCGCCAGTACCTGCTCAAAGGGTTTGTGGACGACGATGCAAGCAAGATCGGGCGCAGCATCAACGGCGTGCGTGTGCACGCCTCCAACGCGCTGCCCGAGGTGGTACGCCGCCTTGGCATCACCGACGTGCTGCTGGCGCTGCCCAGCACCACGCGCGAGCGACGGCGGCAGATCATCGAAAGCCTGCGCGAGTTGCCCGTGCGGATCCGCACGCTGCCGGGCCTGTCGGACCTGGCCAGCGGCCGGGTGACCGTCACGGACTTCCAGGACCTTGAAATCGAAGACCTGCTGGGCCGGGAGCCAGTGGCGCCGGACCCAGGACTGCTGGGGCGCAATCTGGCGGCCACCGTGGTTCTGGTGACCGGCGCGGGCGGCAGCATTGGCAGCGAGCTGTGCCGGCAGATCGTGCGTGAAGGGCCGTGCCAGTTGCTGCTGGTGGACCACAGCGAATACGCGCTGTACTCCATCCACCACGAATTGGCGGCGCTCGCGCACCAGGGCGAGCATGCATGTGCACTGGTGCCCCTGCTCGCCAGCGTCACCCACAAGGCGCGCATGGCAGACATCTGCCGACAATACCGGCCCACATCCATCTACCATGCGGCCGCCTACAAGCACGTGCCCATGGTGGAGGCCAACGCGGGCGAAGGTATTTTGAACAACGTGTTTGGCACCTTGAACATGGTGCAGGTGGCGCTGGAGTGCGGTGCCAACCATTTCGTGCTGATTTCCACCGACAAGGCAGTGCGCCCGACCAACATCATGGGCGCCACCAAGCGTGTGGCAGAGATGGTGCTGCAAGCGATCGCAGCGTCGCCCCGCGCGCCTTTCCCGCAGCTTGCCGACAGCTCACCCGCCTGGACTTGCCCCACCCGCCTGTCGATGGTGCGCTTTGGCAATGTACTGGGCTCTAGTGGCAGCGTGATACCGCTGTTTCGCAAGCAGATCGCGGCCGGTGGCCCCCTTACCGTGACGCACCCGAACGTCACGCGCTACTTCATGACCATTGCAGAAGCCGCCCAGCTGGTACTGCAGGCAGGGGCGATGGCCGAGGGCGGCGACGTGTTCCTGCTGGACATGGGCGAGCCTCTACAGATTCTGGAATTGGCAGAGCGCATGGTGGCCCTGTCGGGATTGACGGTGCGCGACGATCTGCACCCCGAAGGAGACATCGAAATCGTTTTCACCGGGCTGCGCCCGGGTGAGAAACTTTTCGAGGAACTGCTGATTGGAGACAATCCCTTCCCCACCGACCACCCCCGCATCCTGCGGGCGCGTGAAGAATACCGACCCTGGGAGGAGCTGCAGACCTTGCTCCAGGCATTGCAGAAGGCAGCCCATGCGGGCGACCCCATCGCCATGACCGCTCTGCTGCGACAGCTGGTGCCTGGCTACCACCCCGAAACGCAACCCGTACTGCCATGAAGTCGGGACTTGTACGGGCAACGCTGACCCTGCTCACGGGCAGCGTTGCAGCCCACGCCATCCCGCTGGTGCTGGGCCCTGCGCTCACACGCCTCTACAGCCCTGAGGACTTCGGACAGTTTGCACTGCTGTGGGCGCTGGCCACCAACCTGGCGGTGGTGGGCTGTGCGCGCTATGAATTCGCACTCCCCCTCGAAAGCACCGAGCCGCGCGCCGCCCAGCTCATGGCGCTGTGCGCGCGCATCTTGCTCGCTGTCACCACGGCATCTGCTGCAGCCGCAGCCGTGCTCCTGCTGTGGCGCGGTATGCCGATGGTGTGGGCGCTGCCATTGGCGGTGTTCGCAGGCGGCGCTGTGCAATGGCTCACCCTGTGGGCAACTCGGTCCCAGCGCTTTGGTCTGCTGTCGGCGGCCAGGCTGCTGCAACAAGGCGGTGGCGCCATCCTGCAATTGCTGTTCGGATTCATGAAGACCGGCCCGCTGGGTCTAGTGCTGGGCGCCACATTGGCCAGCCTGGGCGCGGCATGGATGCTGGCCAGGCCTGCCCCTGCAGGTGGCTGGGTGGGTCTGTGGCGCCAGCCGTTGGCCACACTCCGGTCCATGGCCCAACAGCACCGGGACTTTCCGTTGCTCAACACACCCCACGCTTTCATGGGGGCGCTGCAGGACACCCTGACTCTGGTGCTGGTGGCGGCATGGACTGGAGACGCCGCAGCGGGGTTCTGGGCGCTGGCGCTGCGCTACCTCAAGGCCCCGGCGACCCTCATCGGCGGGGCCTTGTCGCAAACCCTGTACCCCCGCCTTCTCAAGGCGCAGAGCCCCAACGAAGCGCGCACCCTGGTGCGCCAGGCCATGATGGGGCTGGCCGCCCTGGCCTGCCCGCTGGCGGCAGTGCTGCTTGCCTGGGGTCCGGACATCTTTTCCCTGGCCTTTGGCGACCAATGGGCGCAGACCGGGGAGCTGGCCCGGGCCATTGCGCCGTACATCGCCGTGCATTTCATGGCATCGCCCCTCGCGGTGGTCACCATGGCCTGGGGCGCGCAGGCCTGGGCGCTGCGCCTGGCGTTGGTTGGACAATGCCTGTTTTTCGCGGGCCTGCTGCTGGGCCTCCATTTGGGCGGGCTGACCGGCGCCGGATGGGGCGTGTCAGCGAGCATGCTGGCCTACTTTGCCTACTATTTCTGGGCGTTGGCAAACTGGAAGGACATCCCCCATGAGAGCCGTGCTTAACCGCTGGCGCCGCCGCCTCTGGCAGGCGCTGTTCTACCGCATGGTGTTCGGGGAAAGCGACCACCTGGGCCGCAGCCTGCCCCACACCCGCATTGCCCCCAGCACCTGCATCGAAGGCGCCGAGGGGCTGCTGCTTTCCGACCACGTGTTCATTGGGCAATTCAACTTCATCGACGCCACGGCAGGCCTGCAGATTGGGCACGGGGTACAGATCACCAACTTCGTCAGCATCGTCACCCACAGCTCCCACCGCGCCATCCGCCTCCTGGGCAGCAGCTACGCAGTCCACGAGGGCCCCAAGCCTGGCTACATCAGCGCGCCCGTGGAGATCGGCGCCTACACCTTCATCGGCCCCCACAGCCTGATCGAAGCGGGTACACGCATCGGCAAGGGGGTGGTGGTGTGTGCCTACGCGCAGGTGCGCGGCGAAGTGCCCGACTTCGCCATCATGGCAGGGGCCCCAGCGCGCAAGATTGGCGACGTGCGCGAGCAGGATGAGCGCCTGCTGTTGCAGCATCCGGAACTGCGCCCACACTACGAATCCTGGACACGGGCAAGCTGACATGGCCACACACCTGTGCCTGCTGGGCGATGCCACCAGCCCCCATGTCCAGCGGTGGGCGCGGGAGATGCTCCAGCGTGGCTACCGCGTTTCGCTGATCACGGCCCGCCCCGCGTCCATCGATGGCGTCACGGTGCGGGCCATCCGGCCTGTGCACCGATCGCTGGACTGGCTGCTCCGTGTACGGGAAACGAGGCGCCACGTGGCCGAACTGGCTCCTGACCTCCTGCATGCCCATTACGTCACCTCCTACGGCTATCTGGCCGCACGTTGCGGCAAACATCCGCTGGTGATGACCGCCTGGGGCAGCGACCTGTTGGTGACCCCCGGCAAAAGCGCCTGGATGCGCTGGCTGACCGGCTGGATACTGCGCCAGGCCGACCTCATCACGGGCGACTCAGCGAGCCTGATGAGCGCGGTGGCAGACTTCCGCCCGCCCGGCGCTGCCGAGGAAATCCATTGGGGTGTGGAACTGCAACGCTTCCACCCCGTTCCCTGGAGTCACAAGCAAGGCAGCCAGCTGGTGAGCCTGCGCGCGTGGGAACCCAACTACAACATCGACACCATCATCGAAGCGTTCGCCCTGCTGCAGGCGCGATTGCCGGGCGCCGATCTGCGCTTGCACCTGCTCGGAGGAGGCAGTCTGGAAGGTGCCCTGCGCAGCCAGGTGCACACGGCGCAGCTGGACAACAAGGTGCAGTTCCACGGCCGACTCGATGACGCTGGCATGACCCGGGTACTGGGCGAAAGCAAGATATCTGTGTCGGTGCCCAGCAGCGATGCAACATCGGTCGCCATGCTGGAGAGCATGGCGTGTGGCCTTGCCGTGGTGGCCAGCGAACTGCAGGCCAACCGGCACTGGATCGACGCTGAGTGGCTGGTTGCAGCCGGAGATGCCACAGCGCTCGCCGCCCGGCTCGAAGCCCTGATTGCCAATGACGCCATCGCGGAACAAGCCGGGCTGCAAAATGCTGCCCGCATAGCGCAAGACGGCGACCGCGCGGTGCAAATGAACCGCATGCACGCGCTGTACCAGCAACTGCTCCGTACACCTTGAACCCCATGCCCCAAGGCCTTGAATTGGACAACCTGATCAGCGTCATCGTGCCGTGCCGCAACGAGCGCCAGCACATCGACGCTTTCTGCAACTCCGCCCTGCTCCAAGAACTGCCCGCAGGCTGGCGCATGGAAGTGCTGATTGCCGACGGTGACAGCGATGACGGCACGCGCGAACACCTGATGCAGCGCTGCGCCGCAGACCCCCGGCTCGTGCTGGTGGACAACCCCGGCCGCATTGTGTCCACCGGGCTCAACGCCTGCATTGCCCGCGCACGGGGCGGCACCATTGCCCGCATGGACGTGCACAGCCAGTTTGCCCCCGACTACCTTGCGCAGTGCATCGAGGCACTTAAACGCACCAGCGCTGACAACGTGGGCGGCCCTTGGGTCGCCCACGGAACGGGCCTCACCGGGGCCGCCATAGCCGCCGCCTTCCAATGCCGCTGGGTGGTGGGTGGCGCACGGTCGCGCGATGTGCAATACGAAGGCGAGGTGGATACCGTCTACCTCGGATGCTGGCCCCGCAGCGTGTTTGACCGATTCGGGCTGTTTGACGAAACGCTGGTGCGCAACCAGGACGACGAGCACAACCTGCGCATGCGCCGGGGGGGTGCACGCATCTGGCAGAGCAGCCTCATCCATTCCACCTACCACCCGCGCAATTCGCTCAGGCACCTGTTCGCGCAACAACGGCAATATGGCTACTGGCGGCCTTTTGTGATGCGCAAACATGGGCAGCCGGGCTCCGTGCGACAACTGGTGCCCGCAGCTTTTGTGGCCGCATCAGTGGGAGCATCCGCTGCCTCGCCGTGGTCCGCCTGGCCCTTGGCTGCACTGGGCATCGCCTACGCAGGGTATCTTCTGGCGGCATCCGTGGCGGCAGTCCGATCGGCCCGCAACTGGGGGCTGCTGCCCCGCCTCCCGGCGACGATTGCGGCGTTTCATGTGGGCTATGGCCTGGGCACCTGGCGCGGGCTGTGGGACATTGCACGCTCGCGCGCGCCTTCTTCTGACTTTGCGCGCATCACCCGATGACCGACCACGAACCCCAGGCCGTCAAGGCCCGCTACGCCCGGCGTAATGCGGCAGCCGATGAAGCGCGCTACAGCCTGTATGCCAACGCTGCGGCGCTGCAGGCGCAGCAGGAGCGCCTGCGCGCCATGGCACGCATCTGGCAGGCCCACGGCTGGAGCAGCCTGACCCAGCGGCCCATGCTGGAGGTTGGCTGCGGGAGTGCGGGCAATTTGCACGATCTGGTGCGGCTGGGCGCCACGCCCGCTTGCCTGACGGGCCTGGAGCTTCTTCCAGAACGTGCCGCCGCAGCGCGCGCCTTGCTACCAGCGGGCGTAGCCATTGCCGAAGGTGATGCCGCCTTGGCCCCGGTGCATCCCGCCAGCCAGGATGCCGTGCTGGCGTTCACACTCTTCAGCTCCTTGCTTGACGAGGGCTATCGCCGCCATCTGGCCGACGTGATCTGGCAATGGGTCGCGCCCGGCGGCGGTGTTCTCGTCTATGACTTTGTCGTCAACAACCCCGCCAACAGCGATGTACAGGGCATTCCACTGCGCGAACTGAGCATCCTGTTTCCCGGGGCACAGATACACTCCCGCCGCGTTACGCTGGCACCTCCGCTGGCGCGACGCCTGCCCGCGCCAGCGATTGCGCCAGCATCCACACTGCTGTGGTTTCTGCGCACCCACCGCCTGACCTGGGCCGTGAAGCCACGCTGAGCGCGGCCTCGCTCTGGCCCTTTTAGCACGCACCACAATGCCCATGAACTCCCCCGCCGACCTGCCCTTTCTCCCGTTCGCCCGCCCCGACATCGGGCCGGCAGAAATCGATGCCGTCAGCGCGGCCATGCGCTCGGGGTGGGTCACGACCGGGCCCAAGACCAAAGAGTTTGAGCAGGCATTCACCGCCTTCCTGGGCGGCGGTGGTCTGCAGAGCATCGCCGTCAACTCCGCCACGGCGGGCCTGCACCTTGCGCTGGAGGCCCTGGGCATCGGCCCCGGCGATGAAGTGATCGCGCCCACACTGACCTTCACCGCCACCGTGGAGGTGGTGCGCTACCTGGGTGCCGACCCGGTGCTGGTGGACGTGGACGCGGTGACCCTCAATATCGACCCGGCCAAGGTGCGCGCGGCCATCACTCCCCGCACCAAAGCCATCATGCCCGTGCACTACGGGGGCCTGGCCTGCGACATGGACGCCATCCTGGCCATCGCCAAAGAACATCACCTGAAGGTGGTGGAAGACGCAGCCCATGCCTTGCCCACCACCTGGCGCGGCACCCTGGTGGGGCAGTTGCAGTCCGATGTCACGGTGTTCAGCTTCTACGCCAACAAGACCATCACCACCGGCGAAGGCGGCATGGCCGTCACGCATGACCCGGCGCTTGCGCAACGCATGCGCACCATGCGCCTGCATGGCATGAGCCGGGATGCGTTTGACCGCTTCACCTCCAAAACCCCGGCCTGGTACTACGAGGTGGTCGCTCCGGGCTTCAAGTACAACATGACGGACGTTGCCGCCGCCATGGGCGTGGAGCAGCTGGCACGGCTGCCACAGTTTGTGCAGCGGCGCCAGGACTTGGCAACCCGCTACCACGATCAGCTGGCGCCGCTGCCCCTGACCTTGCCAGCCGATGCACCCCAAGGCGACACCCACGCATGGCACCTGTATGTCATCCGGCTGCGAGCGGACGCACCACTGGGGCGTGATGAGGTCATCCAAGCGCTGTCGGACCGGGGCATCGGCACCAGCGTGCACTATGTGCCGCTGCACCGGCACCCGTACTGGCGGGACCGCTATCAGCTCACGCCGGAGATGTTCCCCCAGGCCGATGCAGCCTACCAGGCCATGATCAGCATCCCCCTGTTCACCGCCATGGGTGACAGCGATCAGGACCGTGTGATTGCCGCGCTGCACGAGGTGCTGGGCTGACATGCCCAAGCGGCTGTTCGACCTGTTCTTGGCCGCCCTCGGGCTGCTGCTGCTCGCGCCCGTTCTGCTGGCCGTGGCACTGTGGGTGGTGTGGGATTCGCCCGGCCCGGCATTCTTTCGCCAACAGCGCGTGGGCCGCGCAGGCAGGTTGTTTCGCATCGTCAAGTTCCGCACCATGCACCCGCGTGCAGAAGCTGCGGGGCCTGCGATTACCGTGGGGGCCGACGCCCGCATCACCCGGGCGGGCCACTGGCTGCGGCGCACCAAGATCGATGAATTGCCGCAGCTTTTCAACGTGCTGCTGGGCCATATGAGCCTTGTCGGCCCCCGACCCGAAGTGCCGCACTATGTGGCGCTCTACCCGGATTCCGTGCGGGACCTGGTGCTCAGCGTCCGGCCGGGCATCACGGACCGCGCCTCCATCGAATTTCGCGACGAAAGCACTTTGCTGGGCCAGAGCAGCGATCCAGAGCGCACTTACGTGGAGCAGATTCTGCCCATCAAGCTGCGCTATGCCGCCGAGTACGCCCGCTCGCACACGCTTTGGAGCGACTTGAAGATCATCGTGAAGACGGCATCCGCGCTGTGGGGCGATCGCCCGTCCAGGGGATAAGGACCAGTCGGCACCCCTTAGCCGATAAAATCAGGGGTTTGGCTGAACCCAGCCCCATTTCACGCCCCCGCACCGACGGCACCTATGTCAGACCAAAACCACGCCCCCGCTCCCCAGGACGAAAACCAGCTCATCGCAGAGCGCCGCGAAAAGCTCCGCGCTCTGCGCGAAGTCCAGGCCACTGGCGGTGGGGTTGCCTTCCCCAATAACTTCAAGCCCGGCCACAAGGCTGCCCAGTTGCACCTGGAACACAGCACTGCCACGAACGAGTCCCTCGAAGCCACGCCAGTGAACGTCTCCGTGGCTGGCCGCATGATGCTCAAGCGCGTGATGGGCAAGGCCAGTTTTGCAACCGTGCAGGATGGCTCGCTGGGCGACGTAGGCGGCCGCATTCAGCTCTATGTGACCCGTGACGCCGTGGGCGAAGACCTGTATGCCGCCTTCAAGCACTGGGACCTGGGCGATATCGTGGGAGCCGAAGGCACGCTGATGAAGACCAAGACGGGCGAGCTGTCGGTCAAGGTGACCAGCCTGCGCCTGCTCACCAAGAGCCTGCGCCCGCTGCCCGACAAGTTCCACGGCATGGCCGACCAGGAGCAGAAATACCGCCAGCGCTACGTGGACCTGATCACCGACGAGCACGCCCGCAAGCGCTTCATGGCGCGCAGCAAGGCCGTGAGCGGGCTGCGCGAATTCATGGTGAGCCACGGCTTCCTTGAAGTCGAAACGCCCATGCTGCACCCCATCCCGGGCGGTGCCAATGCCAAGCCGTTCGTCACGCACCACAACGCGCTGGAGCAGGAGATGTACCTGCGCATCGCGCCCGAGCTCTATCTCAAGCGCCTGATCGTGGGCGGCTTCGAGCGCGTGTTCGAGATCAACCGCAGCTACCGCAACGAAGGCATCTCGGTGCGCCACAACCCCGAGTTCACCATGATGGAGTTCTACGCGGCGTACTGGAACTACCTGGACCTGATGGACTTCACCGAGACCCTGATCCGTGAAGTGGCCCTGAAAGCCACGGGTTCGCTGCAGATGACCTACCAGGGCCGCGCGGTGGACCTGACCCAGCCCTTTGCCCGCCTGACGATCCGCGAAGCCATCTTCCAGCACACCGAAGCAGGCGCCCATGTGGACGATGCCGCCTGGCTCATCAGCGCATTGAAGAAGCTGGGCATGACCGAAGAGAAGGACAAGCTCTCGGCCCGCACGCTGGCCAGCCTGCAGGTGCTGTACTTTGAAGAAACGGTGGAAGACAAGCTGTGGCAGCCCACCTTCATCATGGAGCACCCCACCGAGATCTCGCCCCTGGCGCGTGCCAACGACGCGCGCCCCGAGGTGACGGAGCGCTTTGAGCTGTACATCACCGGCCGCGAGTTCGGCAATGGTTTCAGCGAACTGAACGATGCCGAAGACCAGGCCGCCCGCTTTCACGCCCAGGTGGCCGCCAAAGACAGCGGCGATGACGAAGCCATGTTCTACGACCACGATTTCGTGCGCGCGCTGGAATACGGCATGCCCCCCACGGGGGGTTGCGGTATCGGCATTGACCGTCTCATGATGCTGCTGACTGACAGCCCCAGCATTCGCGACGTGATCCTGTTCCCCGCGCTTCGCCGCGAGTCCTGAGTCGCGCGTCCCCGATGCCCTCGGGGCATCCCGGACCCGCCCTTTGAAGGCCCCAAGGAGACACTACCGTGCCCTTCAGTTCCAGCAACGCCCCCTACCCGGCCAGCCAGCCCTTGCCCTCGGGCAACGCTTTTTCGGTGCTGGTGGTCGAAGACCAGGGATCCGTGCGCGCAGCGCTGGTGGCCGAGCTGCGGCGGGCTGGGGTGTCAGACATCTTTGAGGCGCCCGAGGGCATCGCAGCGCTGCACCTGTTCAAAACCCACCGCCCCGATCTGGTGCTGCTGGACATCCGGCTGCCCGGCCAAGACGGCTACTGGGTGGCCCAGCAGATGCGCGAGAGCGAGGCGGGCGACTGGACGCCCATCATCTTCCTCTCGGGCCTGGACAACGAACTCGATGTGTGGCGCGGTATTGAAGTGGGTGGTGACGACTACCTCGTCAAACCCGTCAAGCCCATCGTGCTGATGGCCAAACTGCGTGCCATGCGCCGGCTGCTGGACATGCGCCGCAGGCTCGTCTCCATGTCGGCCGAGTTGCATCTGGCCAACCAGCGGCTCAACGAAATGGTGGAGATCGATGCGCTCACCGGCCTGGTCAACCGCCGAGGGTTTGACCGCATTTTGCACAACGAAATCCTGGCTGCGCGCCGGGACGGTACGCCGCTCACGCTGATGCTGTGCGACCTGGACCACTTCAAGCTCTTCAACGACGCCAGCGGGCATGTGCAGGGCGATGCCTGCTTGAAGGAAGTCGGCCGCCTGTTGCGCGAGGTGTGCGTGCGCCCGCGTGACATCGCCTCACGCTACGGTGGTGAGGAATTCGCCCTCATCCTGCCCAACACGCCACGCTCGGGTGCCATGACCTTCGCGCGGGCCCTGGGACAGCTGCTCAAGGTGCGCGCCCTTCCACACGCAGATTCACCGCTGGGCAACATCCTCACGCTGTCAGGCGGCATCACCACCTGCGTGCCTGACGACAGCACCAACGCCGAAAGCATGATCATGCGTGCCGACCAGGCGCTTTATGCCGCCAAGGCCCAGGGCCGCAATCGCTTCTTCAGTTTCGAAATGCAGATGGACACCGTGGAGCAACTGCGCAATTGAGTTTCTTTTCTGCCCTCACGTTTGACGCCACCGAGCGCAACGCCCGCACCGCCGTTTCGCGCATGCAGCTGCTGAAAACCCGCCTTCCCGACTGGGTACAAGACTGGCTCGAAGTCATCATCCCCGGCACGCAGATCCTACTGATCCTGTTTGTCGCCTGGCTGCTGCAACGGGTGCTGCGCCGCATAGTGCGCCGTGCAAGCGCGCACTACCAGGTGCCCGACGAACTGGTGGTGCCCATGAACGGGCTGATCCGCTGGCTCATCATTGCCAGTGCGGCGCTGCTGGTGCTGGAACGCATGGGGGTGTCGGCCACCGTGCTCTGGACCGCGTTCACCGGGTTTGCCACTGTCGGGGCCGTGGCCTTTTTCGCGGCGTGGAGTGTGCTCTCCAACCTGTTTTGCGCGCTGCTCATCTTCACCGTGCGACCCTTCAAGATTGGCGACTACATCGAGGTGCTGGACACCGCCGAAAAGCCCGGGGCCAAAGGACGTGTGGTGGACATCAACCTGCTCTACACCACGCTCGAAGACCATGGCGCTGCGGCGGACCAGGACGCCTGGCTGCAGATTCCCAATGCGCTGGTGTTTCAACGCGTGGTGCGCAGGTTTCAGGGGGTGCCACCACCGCCTGCACTTCCCGCCAACGCTGCAGAGGCCGCAGAAAGTGCACCGGCAGCCCCGCCTCCAGTCACGCCAGGGCCTTTCAACACGCCCTAGTCCACTGAAGCCGAGAAATCGGCTGTGCGTGAGGGTCTGGCAGGGTCGCACGCTAGGCGGCGGGCGCAGGCGGGTTGCACACCCGGCGAGTACGGCAACGACGAGCGCGCCGAACCAGACTCCAGGCCACGGGCTCTCACGGCGTCAGGGCAACAGGTCCAAGGCCTGCAGATAGGCGGGCTGGTACATCAACTCATCCCAGGCCTGGGGCAGGGTTTCGGGCAGCAGCGCCAGGCGGCGGGATTCGCTGTCCACACTCGGCTGCCAGCGGCCTTGGTTCTGGGTCTGTTCCAGGCCGTCGATGAGTTCATCCACGGCCTTGCCATCGCCCACGCTCTGGTTGCACAACAGCACCAGGTCGCACCCTGCCTCCAGCGCTGCCACGGCTGCGTCGGTGTAGCTGACGACCTGGCCGTCCAGACGCCGAGCGCCTTCCATGCTGAGGTCGTCGCTGAAGATGGCGCCGTCAAAACGCATCTGCCGCCGCAGGATGTCCTGCAGCCAGCGCTGCGAGAAGCCTGCGGGGCGGCTATCGACCTTGGGGTAGATCACATGGGCGGGCATCACGCTGGTGAGCGTACTGCTGAGCCAGGGGTATGGCGCGGCGTCGTCGGCCAGGATGGCCTTCAAGCTACGCTTGTCCACCGGCACCTCGGTGTGCGAGTCGGCTTTGACAAAGCCGTGCCCCGGGAAGTGTTTGCCGCAGTTGGCCATGCCGGCCTGCAGCAGACCGTGCATGAGGCTTTTGGCGAGCAGCGCCACCACACGCGGGTCGCGGTGAAAGGCACGGTCGCCGATCACGCCGCTTTCACCCCAATCGAGATCGAGAACGGGGGTGAACGAGAAATCAACCCCACAGGCGCGCAACTCCGCACCCAGCACGTAGCCCGCCGCCGTGGCCGCATTGGTGGCGCGCAGCGCGCCGCTGCCAGGCACGGCCTTGGCGCCCTTGCCATCGTCCATCCACATCTCGCCGAGAGCGCGCATGGGCGGCAGGTGGGTGAAGCCATCGGTGCGAAAGCGCTGCACGCGGCCGCCCTCATGGTCCACGCAGATCAGCAGATCGTCACGCACGGCCTTGATACTGCTGGTCAGCTGCAGCAGCTGCGCGCGGTTTTCCCAGTTGCGGGCAAACAGGATCACGCCGCCGGTCAGCGGGTGGGCCAGGCGGCGGCGGTCGGCGGCAGTCAGCTCTGTGCCTGCCACGTCGAGGATGAGGGGGGCGTGTTCGGTCATAGGGTGTCAAACATCAGGTTGCTATTACAAACATAGCTGCTAGCGCTTATCCATCAAGCGCCAGAGGCCATTTTTAATCCAATTTCTCTACCACACAAAAGCTGGCGGCGTAGTCGGTCTCGTCCGTCACGCTCAGGTGCGCTTTCAGCCCTTTGGCGTCAAACCATTCCTTGAGTGCGCCGTGCAGCACGATCACGGGCTGGCCGCTCGCAAGCTTGGCCACTTCGCAGTGGCGCCAGGTCATGGGCATGCGCATGCCCAGGCCGATGGCTTTGCTGAACGCTTCCTTGGCAGAGAACCGCGTGGCCAGGTAGCGCAGGCCGCGGTCGGGCCAACGGCCACTCCTCTCGCGCCAGGTGGCCAATTCACCGTCGGCCAGCACCTTCTGGGCAAAGCGCTCGCCGTGGCGTTCGAGGCTGGCCGCGATGCGGCGCACGTCGCAGATGTCGGTGCCAATGCCGTAGATCATGGTTTTTGAATGAAATTGGGATCTATCGCTTATCCATCAAGCACTGGTAGCTATCAAATCAGGAGTCATCAGGTTGTGCGGCACAACCTGACTGGATGCAGCCCAGGTAGGCCAACACCGTGGCGGCGTAGCCCAACTCCAGCGCGTCGGCAATGAGGGCGTGGCCGATCGAGACTTCGAGCACGCCGGGCACCTCGCGCACAAAGGCGGCGAGGTTGTCACGGTTGAGGTCATGACCCGCGTTCACGCCCAGCCCCACATCCAGCGCGGCCTGGGCGGCGGCGGCGTAGCGCTTGAGCTCAACATCTTGCTGCGGCGTGCCCCAGGCTGCGGCATAGGGCTCGGTATAAAGCTCGACCCGGTCTGCGCCCACGGCCTTGGCGGCGGCCATCTGCTCGGGCACGGGGTCCATGAACAGGCTCACGCGCACGCCCAGTGCTTTGCACTCGGCGATCAGGGGTGCCAGGCGCTCGGCATCCTGCGGAAAGCTCCAGCCGTGGTCGCTGGTGAACTGGTCTTCGCTGTCGGGTACAAAGGTCGCCTGGTGCGGGCGAACCTTGCGGATGAAGTCCATCAGGTTCTGAGATGGATTGCCCTCGATGTTGTATTCGCGGTCGGGCCAGGCCTTCATCAGCGTGGCCAGCTCGAACACGTCCTGGCTGCGGATGTGCCGCTCGTCGGGCCGAGGATGCACGGTGATGCCCTGGGCCCCCGCCTGCAGGCACAGCTCGGCCGCCCGGGTGACGCTGGGAATGCCCAGGTGGCGCGTGTTGCGCACCAGGGCGACTTTGTTGACATTGACCGAGAGGGCCGTGGCGTGGTGGGGGCGTGAGGTCTGGTTCATAGGGCCTGCAGATCGATCATGAGCTGGCGGGTGCGCAGCATGGGGCTGCCGCAATGGTATTGCAGCAGGGCGCGCAGCTGGGGTTTGAGTTCTGCAGCCACCGGCGCGCAGGCACGCAAGGTGGCGGTGTAGGTGGCGGCGTCGTCCAGCGCGCGTTGCAACGTCTGCCACTGGCCGCCGAGCAGGCCCGCGCGGTCGGCCGAAGAGGAAGCGCGCAGGCCGCCTTCGGGCACCAGCGTGTAGCGCGTCTTGGGTTGCAAGACCTCCAACGTCATGGTCTGGACATCCAGGCCAGGAAGCAAGCCAATCTCGCGCAGCAGCAATAGCTCAAAGCTGCGCAGCACAGGCTCTAACGCATCGCCGTGTTCGCTGGCCAACACCCGCACCACACCGGCATAGGCATCGAACAGGGCCGCATGTGGATCGGCGCGCGCCAGCAGGCGCAGCAGTAGCTCGTTGAGGTACATGCCCGACAGCAGGGCATCGCCCGTGGGCATCACATGGCCGCCCACCCACTCCGCCCCCTTGAGGGTGTGGATGTCTGCGCTGCCATCCCCGGTGAGCGTGTAGGTCACCAACAAGGGCTGGAGCGGCAGTAGCACCGGGCGGAAGTTGGAGCTGGGCTTCTTGGCCCCCTTGGCCACCAGCGCCACACGCCCTTGCTGACGGCAGAAAACCTCCAGGATCAGGCTGGACTCGCTCCAGTCGTAGCTGTGCAGCACGAAGGCGGGTTCATCGGAGATGCGCTTGGCGGCAGCCATTGGCTTCAGGCCCGCAGAAATGCATGCGGCTGGCAAGCGCCAGACAGCTTGTGCCGCCCGGACAAGACAGGGTCGCAGGCGGGCACGGAATTATTCGTAACCGAACGAGCGCACGCGCGCCTCGTCGTCGGCCCAGCCGGAGCGCACCTTGACCCACAGCTCCAGGAACACCTTGGCATCCATGAGCTTTTCCAGTTCCTGGCGGGCTTCGGTGCCAATACGCTTCAGGCGCTCGCCCTTGTCGCCGATCACCATCATCTTGTGGTTGTCACGCTCGACCACGATGGTGGCAGCGATCTTGACCAGCCGCTTGTGCTGCTTGCTGGCTTCTTCCTCAAACTTGTCGATCACCACGGTAGAGGTGTAAGGCAGTTCGTCGCCCGTGAAGCGGAACAGCTTCTCGCGCACGGTTTCGGACGCCAGAAACTTCTCGCTGCGGTCGGTCAGCTCGTCTTCGCCGTACCACCAGCCCTGCTCGGGCAGGTACTTGGCGCAGATGCCAAACAGGCGCTCGATGTCGCCCTTGTTCTTGGCCGACATGGGCACAAACTCGGCAAACGGGTGGCGCTCCTGCATGCTCTTGAGCCAGGGGGCCAGCTCGGCACGGCGGTGCACCATGTCGAGCTTGTTGGCCAGCAGCAGCGTGGGTATGCCGGGCTTGAACAGCGACAGCACCTTGGCATCGGCCAGCGTGAAGTTGCCAGCCTCGACCACAAAGAGGATCAGGTCCACATCGCCAATCGCGCCCATCACGGTCTTGTTCAGCGACTTGTTGAGTGCGGTGGCATGGCGCGTCTGGAAACCCGGTGTGTCCACGAAGATGAACTGTGTCTGCTCGCGCGTACGAATACCGGTGATGCGGTGCCGCGTGGTCTGCGCCTTGCGCGAGGTGATGCTGATCTTCTGCCCCACCAGCGCATTGAGCAATGTGGACTTTCCCACGTTGGGCTTGCCCACGATGGCGATCACACCACAACGCTGGCCGGGCACGGCGGCCGGGGAGCCTGCTGCCGCCAGCATGGCTTCGAGGTCATTTTGCGCTCCAGCGCTTTCTGGAGCGGCTTCATTCGCTACATCTTTGGTAGCATCATTCATAATTTCTTTGCTTTCAATGTGGCCAGCATGGCAGCCGCGGCTGCCTGCTCGCCCGCCCGGCGGGAGCCGCCGATGCCGCGTTCGGTGAGGCCCAGTTCAGGAATATCGCACTCGACGTCGAAGGTCTGACGGTGCGCAGCGCCCACTGTGCCGACGACCTTGTACTGCGGCAGCTTCATTTTGCGGCCCTGGAGCAACTCCTGCAATGCAGTTTTCGCGTCCTTGGATGCAGCCTGCATCTGCGGGTTGATCTCCACGCCCTGAAAAAGGCGGTGCACCAACGCTTCGGCACTCGCATAGCCGGCATCCAGGTACACCGCGCCAATCAGCGCTTCGAGCGCGTCGGCCAGGATGGATGGACGTTGCTGGCCACCTGATTTGGACTCGCCCTCACCCAATCGCAGCACATCGGAGATCTTGAGGCCAAGCGCCAGCTGGTGCAGCGTGTCCTGCTTGACGAGGTTGGCACGCACGCGAGATAGATCGCCTTCCGGCAACGCCGACAACTGCCGATACAGCAGGCTCGCAACCGCCAGATTCAACACGGAATCACCCAGAAACTCCAGCCGCTCATTGTGGTCGGCCGAAAAACTGCGGTGCGTGGTAGCGCGCTGGAGAAGGGATGGATCGGAGAAAACATGCTGCAGACGAGTCTGCAGCGCTTGAAGGCCGGGATGCACTAGTTGGTCTGTCCTTCAAAGCGATAGACAAGGTAGGCGGGGCCTGCCAAGGCAATCTCACGGGAATATTTGTAAGACACCACGATCTTGTTGTCGCCACGCTTGGCAACTTCCAGGTCTTTGCCTTGGATGGAGCTGATGTTGTCAATGGCAGCAGAGCGATCAAAGCTCCCTCGAACATCAGCGACGGTGGAGGCCTCCTTGGCAGCTTTGCTCGCAGCCTTGTTGATCGCCTGGTACTCCAGAAAGATGGGGACAGACTGTCCACCAATCGCAAATGCAGCCACAGCGATCAAACCCACAAAAATTACCCCAATGAACGACAAACCGCGTTGGCGAAATGGGCTGGTAGAACGATTGATACGCATGTGTTTCCCCCTCAGTGTCCAATAAAGCTGGTCATCCATCAATGGAACGACCCAATGCGCTTGAGATTACCGAAATTCATCCAGACAAAAAAGGCCTTCCCGACGATATTGCCCTCAGGAACAAAGCCCCAGTAACGCGAATCGAGCGAGTTATCCCGGTTATCACCCATCATGAAATAGTGGCCCTCGGGCACCTTGCATACAACGCCCTCAACACTGTAACGGCAGTTCTTGCGATAGGCAAAATTGCTGGCGCCTTGCACAAAGGCGGGCACATCCGGGTTGTTCAACAAACGATGGGGCTGTGCACCCAGTTGCTCTTCAAACTGTTTGAAGTAGCGCATCGAGTCTTCTTCGAAAAAGTCTGGCAGCGCCTTGGTGTCAATGGCCTGGCCGTTGACCGTGAGGCGCTTGTTGAGGTAAGCCACCTCGTCACCCGGCACACCCACCACCCGCTTGATGTAGTCAAGGCTCGGTTGGGGTGGATAGCGGAACACCAGAACATCTCCGCGCGCAGGCTTGGTGCCCTCGGTGATCTTGGTATGGATCACCGGCAGGCGGACACCGTAGGTAAACTTGTTCACCAGGATCAGGTCGCCCACCAGCAGGGTGGGAATCATCGAACCCGACGGGATCTTGAAGGGTTCAAAAAGAAACGACCTCAGAACAAACACGGCAACGATGACCGGGAAAAGCCCCGCCGTCCAGTCCAGCCACCAAGGCTGCATGAGCAGCCGCCCCTTGGCCTCCTGCACATCCACATCGACCTTCTGGATGCCCATGCGATCCAGCTCCGCACGGCGTGCGGTCGCCGCATCTTCGACGGCCTGGGCAGCTCGGCGGCGTTGGGGCAGAAAGTAGAAACGCTCGGCCAGCCAGTACGCGCCCGTGACCACCGTGGCCAGGAACAACAGCAAGGCGAAATTGCCTTCGATGGCACCAAAGTACCAAGCCCCGATATAGCCACCAAATGCGGCCAGCACCAGGGATGTGAAAATCTGCATGAACTGGAGCATCAGTCTTCCACCTGCAAAATGGCCAGGAATGCCTCTTGTGGCACTTCGACCGATCCGATCTGTTTCATGCGTTTCTTGCCTGCTTTCTGCTTCTCAAGGAGCTTGCGTTTGCGGCTAACATCGCCGCCGTAACATTTTGCCAGCACGTTCTTGCGCAGTGCCTTGATGGTCTCGCGCGCAATGATGTTGGCGCCAATGGCCGCCTGGATGGCCACGTCATACATCTGGCGGCTGATGATCTCGCGCATCTTGGCAACCACTGCTCGGCCACGGTACTGGGACTGAGAGCGGTGCACGATGATGGACAGTGCATCCACCTTTTCACCGTTCAGAAGGATATCCACCTTCACCACGTCGGACGCACGGTACTCCTTGAACTCGTAGTCCATGGATGCATAGCCGCGCGACACCGACTTGAGCTTGTCGAAGAAGTCGAGCACGATTTCGCCCAGCGGCATTTCATAGGTGAGCATCACCTGGCGACCGTGGTACGCCATGTTCATCTGCACACCGCGCTTTTGGTTGGCGAGCGTCATCACCGGGCCGACATAGTCCTGGGGCATGTACAGATGCACCGTGACGATGGGCTCGCGGATTTCCTCAAGCCGCCCCTGGTCCGGCATCTTGGAGGGGTTCTCGACCATGATCACTTCACCATCGGCCTTGACCACTTGGTAGACCACGCTGGGTGCAGTCGTGATGAGATCCTGGTCAAACTCACGCTCCAGACGCTCCTGCACGATTTCCATGTGCAGCAGGCCAAGAAACCCGCAACGAAAACCGAAGCCCAACGCTTGGCTCACTTCCGGCTCGTAGTGCAGCGAGGCATCGTTGAGCTTGAGTTTTTCAAGCGCGTCACGCAGCGAGTCATATTCGCTCGCCTCGGTCGGGTACAGACCGGCAAACACCTGGGGCTGGATTTCCTTGAAGCCGGGGAGCGCCTCGGCGGCAGGGCCCGCATTGTTGGGCAATTTCTTTTCGAGCGTGATCGTGTCACCCACCTTGGCAGCCTGCAGCTCCTTGATACCAGCGATGATGTAGCCCACCTGCCCTGCGTCAAGAGAGTTGCGCGGCTCGTTGGCGGGCGTGAACACACCGAGGTTGTCCGCGTTGTACACCGCACCACTGGCCATCATCTTGATGCGCTCGCCTTTGAGCAAACGGCCATCGACCACGCGCACCAGCATCACCACACCCACGTAGCTGTCGAACCAGCTGTCGATGATCATCGCGCGAAGCGGTCCATCGGCATTGCCGCGCGGCGCGGGCACCTTGGCCACGATGGCTTCGAGGATCTCATCAATACCCATGCCGGTCTTGGCGGAGCAGGGAATCGCGTCGGTCGCGTCAATGCCGATCACATCTTCGATCTCAGCCTTGGCATTGTCGGGATCGGCATTGGGCAGATCCATCTTGTTGAGTACCGGCACCACCTCGACACCCAGATCCAATGCGGTGTAGCAGTTCGCAACGGTCTGAGCTTCAACGCCTTGCGAAGCATCCACCACCAGCAACGCGCCCTCGCATGCCGACAACGAGCGGCTCACTTCATACGAGAAGTCCACATGCCCCGGTGTGTCGATCAGATTGAGGTTGTAGACCTGCCCATCCTGCGCCTTGTATTGCAGCGCTGCGGTCTGCGCCTTGATGGTTATCCCACGCTCTTTTTCGATATCCATCGAGTCCAGAACCTGGGCCTCCATCTCACGGTCCGCAAGGCCTCCGCAGCGCTGGATCAAGCGATCTGCAAGCGTCGACTTGCCATGGTCGATGTGCGCAATGATGGAAAAATTTCTGATGTGGTTCATCAACGGAAAGCGTCAAGTGATTGAATTAAAACGGAGCACACAAGAAAAAAGGGCGCGTCGAATGGCGACGCGCCCTGAACCAACAATCATTGGCAACTGCGATAGTTGGAGCTTCATTGTAGGCAAAAAGCCCGCAGTAAAAAGCCCATCCGACTGCATCCAAGGGGAGTTGCCAGGGTGCAACAGGAATCTTATCAACAACTTATACACAGTCTGCACAACTACAACGCTGGACAACTTGTGGGTGAGCTGTGGATCGGCTGTGCATGACACCGTCACATCCCGCATCGTGAATCAACGTCCAGCCAATATATGAATTAGCGTTGAACAGGGACCTCTATTCTATCGAAATCAGTTGATAGACCTTCATAAAGTTAGCCAAGGCTAACTTTCAACATCGAAAGAAGGAAAAGACAAAAAAACCAAAATGCCCACACCTGCGACAAAGGCCTGCTGCAAACGTGGGGAAATGGGTCAACCATCCCCCCACATCTGCCACAACGCCGCTCGTCATCGTCCGGGACGGATCAAGGCATATTGGGCCCACTCGCCGCGCCGATACAGCACATTGATGGGCTTGTTCTTGTCGGCCTTGGCGAGCACAGCCTCAAACTCCTTCACACCAGACACTTCCGTGTTGGCAATCGCGAGAATCACATCCCCTTCGCGCAGGCCGGCACGTGCCGCGGCCTCTGTGGCGGTCGCGACCAGCACACCGCCCTTGATCTTGAGCTCCTTTTTCTGGGCGTCCGAAAGTTCCGTGACCGCCAATCCCATTTGCTGTGCAGCGGCCGAAGCCTTGGGTTTCTCCTCACGCTCCGCCGTTTTGGCAGCTGGCTTGTCGGGCTCAATTTCAGCAATGGTGATGCCCAAGTCCCGCGAAGCGCCACGGCGGAACACGGTCATCGTGCTCTTGGTACCAGGCTTGGTATTGCCCACCAGGCGAGGCAGGTCCGCAACCTTCTCGATGGACTTGCCGTCAAAGCGGGTGATGATGTCACCAGCCTCCACGCCCGCCTTGTCTGCAGGTGACCCCGCCTCTACCCCAGTCACCAGCGCACCCTGGGCCTTGCCCAGGCCAATGGACTCCGCAACGTCCTTGGTGACCTGCCCGATCTGCACGCCGATACGGCCCCGTGTCACCCGACCGGATGCGCGCAACTGCTCACTCACGCGGATAGCCTCGTCCATCGGAATCGCGAACGAAATGCCCATGAATCCACCCGAGCGCGAATAGATCTGGCTGTTGATCCCCACCACCTCGCCACGCATGTTGATGAGCGGACCGCCCGAGTTGCCCGGGTTGATGGCCACATCGGTCTGGATGAACGGGAGATAGTCCCCCGTATCGCGCTGCTTGGCACTCACAATGCCCGCAGTCACGGTGTTCTCCAGCCCAAAGGGCGATCCAATCGCCATCACCCATTCGCCCACCCGCAGACGCCCCACATCACCCACCTTGACGGCAGGCAAGCCCGTGGCCTCGATCTTGACCACCGCCACATCAGTACGCTTGTCCGCACCAATGATCTTGGCCTTGAATTCGCGCTTGTCGGTCAGGGTGACGATCACCTCATCAGCGCCGTCCACGACATGCGCATTGGTCATCACAAACCCGTCCGCAGTCAGGATGAAGCCAGAACCCACGCCGCGCGGCTGCTCATCGTCTTGCGGCCGCTGAGGACGTTGCTGCCTGGGCACATTGGGGATCGGCACGCCAAAGCGGCGGAAAAACTCCATCATCTCCTCGTCCATGCCGTTTGCACTTGCACGGCTCGACGCTTTTTCTACCGTCCGAATATTGACCACCGAGGGCCCCACCTGATCCACCAGATCCGTAAAGTCTGGCAAACCGCGAACCGCTGCAGCAGGTTGTGCCAAGGCCGCTTGGGGCAAACCCATGCCTCCAGCAGCCCCTGCGAACATGCATGCAAATGCCAGGGAGCGCAGCGCATTTCCATCGAACTTCGACATCATCGACCTTTCGTGATTGGTAGCAAATACAGTCATCAAACTGTGTGTAACTGTGAAGAGTGTGCGGCCATTTGGTTCCCGCATCGCAAATGCACTTCGCATGCCCCTGCAAACGGCCCCGCCAAAGCGCTGGCTCAGAAACAGCAGCCGCCAGCGTCACGCCCACTGGCCTCAGTGTCAGCGTGTGCGCTCCAATTGACCCGCAAACAGGCGAAGGGTCTGCAAAGGAACCTCCCCCACTACTGTGAGCCATACATCGGGCAAGACCCGTTGCGCAAGAAGCTGCGTGGCCCCCATACCCGAGACCTGGGGCTGGGAGGGGTGTCGCTGGGGATCAAAGGTCTCGATGAACAGCGATACCGATGCAAGACCATCGGAGTACAGGCACTGCAAAACACCCTGCGCACCGTCGTCAGCAGACACAGCGCGCCGATGGCAGCTCACCGGAACAAAGCCAGCAACCGGCTGACGAAGCACCCAGCCCTCGGCCGTGGCCGTGGTCTTGACCACAACCGGCGCCACCACCTTGTAACCAGCGGTCGCGTCCATCAGCCGTGAAAGCTGCTCCACGCGAACGGGGGCGTTCAAGTCCAACTCCGAGAATGCAGCCTGCTCCAGAACGCGTCCGTTCGCGCCCAAGGTCTGCAGCTTCACAACCAGACCGGTCTCCCGCTCGCTCCACAGCTTGTAGCCAAAACGCAGCGAGTCCACGGGCTTGAACCACACCACGTCGGCAACAAATCCGGCAACGCGCTCTTGGCCCACAGGGCGTGCGGCATAGAACTGGGATATGGAAGTGCCCTCAACCAGCGGAACTCGTGGAAACAGCCCAGAGGCATCCCGTCGATCCGACCGCACCACACGCGACTGGGGCCAGAACGTACGTACCTCGTCGTTGCGCCGAAAAATGGTCCGGGGAGTGCCACTGAGAGCCTCCACGCGCTCCATCTGCTGCGCCCCTTCACAGGCGTGCCAGATGCGTGAACTGGCCATCGCTCCGGAAGCAGCCAGCACCACAAAGGTACCGGCATACGGGCGCGCGCAGGGCGCGCTGTGCATGCGCTCGATCCACTGCAGAATACTGCGCTCCACAGGCGCGGGAGCCGCCTCTGCTGCAGAAGAAACGCCCCCCTCTGCCGACGAGGCCCCTGCCGATACGGAGAGTCCTGTCACACACAGGGCAGCAATCACCCCGTGTTTAAAATGCTGCGGCAGTGCTTTCAACCAAACGCACAAAACTCCCGGGTAGCTCATCACACAATCTCACCACGCCAGCAAGCCACTCCCGGCTCAGCGGCTGGGCGTCTCAAAGGTGGCATTGCGCAAAAATCCTGCAGGCATCTGCAATGCGGATGTGCTGCCAAACTGCTTGTGTGCCGCCAGCAACTCGTCCAGGCGGGGATCCCGAATCATCACCTGCGCGCCACCATCGGCATCAGCCACTGCGACCACAGGGGCACCGGAGCTGGGGCCATTCGCACCCGACTCGGGAGAGATGGCCAGCTGGGCTCCACCCGTGGCGCCGGGTGCACCATTGCCTTGCAACGTGGCCAGAGAGGTCCAACCAATCGCCGCAACTGCCGCCAAAGACGCAAAACCCGCGACCATTTTCCAGCGAAAGACCGACGCATTGGCAGCTTCCGCCATTGCCGGGGCCACCACATCGACCCGCGGCACAGCAGCGGCCGCAGGACGTACAACAGGCCCTTCCTTGGCCAGTTCATTACGCAACCGCGCCATGAAAGTCGGATTGGCAGGTTGCGCGAGGTCGGAAGAACGCAATACATCTCCCACCAAATGGTAGAGCTGCCAAGTGGCATGGCCTTCGGCTTGCGCCGCATAGGCCAGGGCGTCCGCCACCTCGTCTCCATGCAACTGACCATCCGCCAGTGCCGACAATTGCTCGCGCCTGCTTATCTCAGCCACCACAGCACCGCCCACCAATCCATCACTTCGTACAGCGTTGTTCATTTCATTACCTCACCACCGTTTGCCTGACTGGTTCTCAAGCAGAGGACGCACTTTTGCCGAAATGGCCTCTCGCGCCCGAAAAATCCGTGACCGCACCGTGCCGATGGGGCAATCCATGGCCGTCGCAATCTCTTCGTAACTCAGCCCTTCAATCTCGCGCAACGTTACCGCCTGGCGCAGATCGTCGGGCAACGCCTCCATAGCCGCATTCACGGCTTGCGCGATTTCTCGGGCAGCGAGTACGGTTTCGGGGGTTTCGTCGCTGGTTAGTTCGTGTCCGAGGCGGGAAGTTTCATCTTCGTCCTCGTTCCCCCGCAAAGCGTTCTCCGAGATGACCGGATTGCGTTTCATGTCCATGAGCGCCTTCTTGGCGGTATTGACAGCAATCCGGTAGAGCCAGGTATAGAACTGCGCATCCCCCCGGAACTGATGCAGCGCGCGGTAGGCCCGGATGAACGTCTCCTGCGCTATGTCTTGAACGATGTCGGTGTCCCGCACCATCCGGCCAATGAGACGCTCGATACGGCGCTGGTACTTGATGACCAGTAACTCATAGGCACGCTGATCGCCCGCTACCGCGCGCTCCACCAGTTGGAGGTCGCTATCTTCGGAAGGGGAAGGCGGAATTACGGTCATGGATACTCAGGATTCACGCCCACGGCTGCTGGCCGGGGCGGTTTCGTCAGCGTTGTCAGCGCCCGGTCTGGCGCGCGAATATACCGCACGCCGCAGATCCAGCCAACGCTCGGGCTGCGCGGAACACGTCAGCCACAACCAGGTGCGGCGGTGCCCCACCGGAATGACATGCAGCCACAGATGTGACTGCAAATCGAGAAGGACTTCAGGAGGTCCGGACAATGCCATCCAGGCCGCCCCGGAGTTCGGAGCCACCAGTGTCCAGGTCTGGCCATCCCACTGGATACCACCAGAGAATTGACAGAACCAGAAATGGAATGCGCTGGCGGCAGCCAGACACCAGAGACCACCCGCCATCGCTGCGGGCCATGGGGATGCAGCACCACCACTTCGAACGAACCAAGCAACCAGCCCCGCTGCGCTGATCAGCAACAATGCCCCCAGCAAGCCCCCGAACAGGCGGCTGCGCCGCAGGGGGTAAAACACCGAAGGTGGTCGCTGCGAAGTCACACCCACGAAACGCTACCGAGGCTGTGCCGCCTGCTTAGCACGGAACATAGGCCCGTGCTGAGCAACCAACGATTGCAGGACCGCAACAAGACACCACGGCCTCGCCAAGTCGGGCGGCAGAGCACCTGACCCAATGATCAGACGCGCTTGAAAACCAGCGTCCCGTTGGTGCCACCAAAACCGAAGTTATTCTTGACTGCAACGTCGATCTTCATGTCACGCGCCGTGTTGGCGCAGTAGTCCAGATCGCACTCGGGGTCCTGATTCGCCAAATTGATGGTGGGTGGTACCTTTTGCTCATGCAAGGCCAGCACTGTAAAAATGCTTTCAATACCGCCCGCACCACCCAGCAAATGACCGGTCATGGATTTGGTGGAGCTCACCACAGCCTTGTAAGCATGGTCGCCCAAGGCCGCCTTGATGGCATTCGTCTCATTAATATCACCCAGCGGCGTGGAGGTGCCATGGGCGTTGAGGTAGTCAACTTGATCGGCATTCATGCCGGCATTGCGCAGGGCGTTGAGCATGGCTCGGCGCGGACCATCCATACTGGGGGCCGTCATGTGGCCTGCATCGGCGCTCATGCCAAAACCACCCAGTTCCGCATAGATCTTGGCACCACGGGCTTTGGCATGCTCGTATTCCTCCAGCACCATGACCCCAGCGCCCTCACCCAAAACAAAACCATCACGGTCCTTGTCCCAGGGGCGGGAAGCGGTCTTGGGGTCATCGTTGCGGGTAGACAGGGCGCGCATGGCCGCAAAACCACCAATGCCCAGCGGCGACACCGTGGATTCAGTGCCGCCCGCCACCACCACATCCGCATCACCGTATTCGATCATGCGACCAGCCTCGCCAATGCAATGCAGGCCGGTTGTGCAGGCCGTCACGACCGCGAGGTTTGGCCCCTTGAAGCCAAAGCGCATGGACACATGGCCCGCCACCATATTGATGATGGACGCTGGTACAAAGAACGGCGTGATGCGCCGCGGACCGCGACTGACCAGTTCCGCGTGGGTATTCTCGATCAGTGGCAAGCCACCAATCCCCGAACCGATCACGCAGGCTATGCGTGTCGCAAACTCTTCACTGAGCGCTTCACCCGTGGGCAGACCGGCATCTTCAACCGCCTGTGCAGCAGCTGCAATGCCGAAATGGATGAAGCTGTCCATCGCGCGCGCATCCTTGGCGCTGATGTACGACTCCAGGTCAAGACCTTTGACCTCCCCTGCAATCTTGCAGGCAAAGTTCGACGTGTCGAACTTGGTGATGAGGTCAATACCGGATTTTCCGGCAAGGAGATTGGCCCAGGATTCGGCCACCGTGTTGCCCACGGGGCTGACGCATCCCAGGCCGGTCACGACAACGCGACGACGGCTCATGCGTAAAAACCTTCTGTTGATCGCTTGAGTCAGGCGCAGTGCGCCGCTCAGGCCTTCTGGTGGGTGTTGGCGTAGTCGATGGCGTTTTGCACCGTCGTGATCTTCTCGGCGTCTTCGTCAGGGATCTCGATGCCGAATTCGTCTTCCAGTGCCATCACCAGTTCCACCGTGTCGAGCGAGTCGGCACCGAGGTCTGCCACGAAGGCCTTTTCATTGGTGACTTGGGACTCTTCCACACCGAGTTGTTCGGCAATGATTTTTTTGACGCGTGCTTCGATATCGCTCATGGTTTCCCTCTGGGGGTTGTGAATGAATCCGCGATTCTAGCCGCTTAAGGAGAAGCCCCTCAGCAGCCCGCCGTCCGGATGAACCGGCGTTAACTTGTCTCAATTACATGTACATGCCGCCATTGACATGCAACTCCTGCCCGGTCACGTACCCTGCTTCGCGCGAAGCAAGGTAGGCCACGGCATGTGCGATGTCTTGCGGCTTGCCCATATGCCCCAAAGGGATCTGGGCGTTGAGGGCTTTTTGCTGTTCTTCGGGCAGCACCGACGTCATATCCGTCTCGATAAATCCCGGCGCTACACAATTGACCGTGATGCTGCGGCTGCCCAGTTCGCGGGCCAGTGCACGGGTCATTCCCGCCACTCCAGCCTTGGCTGCCGCGTAGTTGGCCTGACCAGGATTGCCCGATGCCCCCACCACACTGGTGATGCTGATGATGCGCCCGAATCGCTGTTTCATCATCGGGCGAATCGCCGCGCGGCTCACGCGGAAAACTGCCTTGAGATTGGTGTCCAGCACCGCATCCCAGTCATCGTCCTTCATGCGCATGGCCAGGGTGTCGCGGGTGATGCCCGCATTGTTGACCAGCACATGCAGACCACCCTGCTGCTTGACGATGGAATCCATCAACGCCTCGATGGCAGCTCCGTCATTCACATTCAGATTGGCACCACGGCAGCCGGGGTAGGCCGCCAGGGCCTGGCTGATGCGCTCGGCGCCATCGTCCGTCGTGGCCGTGCCCACCACCTGGTAGCCACGTACCGCCAGCTCGAGCGCAATGGCCGCACCAATGCCGCGCGATGCGCCTGTGACCAACGCCACTTGCGCGGCCGATGAGGATTGCGTCATGCCAACAGCTCCCGGGTTTCGGCCAGCGTGGCCATATCAAACAGTGCCGCACCCACCAGCTCAGGATCGATGCGCTTGGTCAGACCCGCCAGCACTTTGCCAGGGCCACTTTCAATAATATGGGTGACCCCCCGGGCCTTGAGGGCCTGCACACACTCCACCCAGCGCACGGGGCCAAAGGACTGGCGGTAGAGCGCGTCTCGGATCGCCTCAGCGTCCTGCTGCACCGCGACATCCACATTGTTCAGAACCGGAATCTGGGGCGCAGCAAGCGCCACATCCGCCAGCGCCAAGCGCAGCTTCTCAGCGGCAGGCTTCATCAGGCTGGAGTGAAAAGGGGCGGACACCGGCAACGGCAGTGCGCGCTTGGCACCTGCCGCCTTGAGCATTTCGCAGGCCTTTTCGACGCCGGCCTTGGTGCCCGCAATGACCGTCTGGACGGGGTCGTTGAAATTGACAGCCTCAACCACTTCTGCCGTTCCCACACCGAACGAGGCCACTGCCTCGGCACATCCTGCGATGACCTTGGAAGCCTCCATCCCCAAGATGGCAGCCATGGCGCCAGTGCCGACCGGCACGGCCTCCTGCATGGCAGCTGCACGCAGGCGCACCAGCGGCGCCGCCTGGGCCAGCGTCAACACACCTGCGGCAACCAGCGCCGAATACTCGCCCAGAGAATGCCCCGCAACAGCGACCGGGGCTGCACCACCTTCTGCACGCCAGACACGCCATGCAGCCACCCCAGCCACCAGCATCACCGGCTGCGTGTTGGTGGTCAGGGCCAGCGCCTCCTTGGGACCTTCCTTGATCAGCAGGCCGATGTTTTCACCCAGGGCATCCGAGGCTTCCTGCACGGTCTGGGCCACCACCGGGTGATCACCCCATCCGTCGAGCATGCCGACCGATTGCGAGCCTTGTCCCGGAAAGACAAATGCAAAAGACTTCATGAAAAATCCAGAAATATGATTGAAATTGATGCCTAGCGCTTATCCAGCAAGCGCCAAAAGCTATAACATCAGGAGCACCGCGCCCCAGGTAAAGCCGCCGCCCACACCTTCGAGCAGCAGGGTCTCACCCTTTTTGACTTGGCCCGTACGCACCGCATGGTCGAGCGCCAGGGGAATGGAGGCTGCCGAGGTGTTGCCATGCTGGTCCACCGTGACCACCACCTTGTCCATGGACAGCTTGAGCTTGCGGGCCGTGCCCTGCATGATGCGGATATTGGCCTGGTGTGGAATCAGCCAGTCAATATCGGCCTCGGTCAGCCCCGCCTTGGCCAGCACCGCATGCGCGGCCTTCTCCAGCACGCCCACCGCCAGCTTGAAGACAGCCTGCCCGTCCATCTTGAGGACGGGGTCCCCCAGGACCTTGCCACCCGACACGTTGCCGGGCACACACAGGATGCCGACATGCTTGCCGTCGGCATGCAGGTCGCTGGACAGGATGCCCGGCGTTTCCGACGCCTCCAGCACCACGGCACCCGCACCATCACCAAACAACACGCAGGTCGTGCGGTCATTGAAATCCAGAATACGGCTGAAAACTTCTGCCCCAATGACCAGCGCGCGGTTGGCAGCACCCGTCTGGATCATGGCATCCGCCACGGACAGGGCATAGACAAAACCGCTGCACACCGCCTGCACATCAAACGCAGGGCAACCATTGGCTCCCAGCTTGTTCTGCAATATGCAGGCAGCCGAGGGAAACACCATATCCGGGGTGGACGTGGCCACGATGATCAGATCAATGTCGGTCGGCAGAAGGCCCGCCGCCTGCAAGGCATTGCGCGCAGCCTCCAGGCCCAGATCGCTGCAGGCAACATCAGGCGCTGCAAAGTGGCGCGCGCGGATGCCGGTGCGCTCCACGATCCACTCATCTGAGGTTTCGATGCCGCGCTGGGCCAGTTCAGCCACCAGATCAGCGTTGGTCAGCCGGCGCGGGGGCAGGTAGCTGCCGGTGCCGGTAATGCGGGAGTAGCGTCTCATCAATGTGTCATCGTCGCCGCAACGCCAGGCTGGGGCTGGGCATCCGCAGGCACCAGAAGCGGCGCTGCGTGCGCAATCCGGGTCCGGACGCGGTCGAGCAGGTTGTTGCGGGCTGCATCATACGCCCGGTTCAAAGCCTGCTCGAACGCCATTGTGTCAGCCGACCCATGGCTCTTGAACACCAGCCCGCGCAGCCCCAGGAGCGCCGCGCCGTTGTAACGGCGGTAGTCCATGCGCTTCATGAGCGCTTTTAAGATCGGATACGCGGTGATCGCAGCGATTTTAGTGAAGATGTTGCGGGAGAACTCCGTTTTCAGGGCACCAATGATCATTGATGCCACCCCTTCACTGGCCTTGAGGGCCACATTGCCCACAAATCCGTCACATACCACGATGTCAACAGTGCCCTTGAAAATGTCATTGCCTTCAACATTTCCATAAAAATTCAAATCACCGGAATTGGCTGCAGATCGCAGCAATTCACCGGCTTTTTTGATTACTTCACTACCTTTGATCGCCTCTTCACCGATATTGAGCAAACCGACAGTGGGCTCCCCGCCATCCCGAAGGACCGATACCAAGGCAGAGCCCATCACGGCAAACTGCAGCAAATGTTCGGCGGAACAATCCACATTCGCCCCAAGGTCCAGCACCGTGGTGGCACCACCTGCGGCGTTGGGCAATTGCGTCGCAATGGCGGGGCGGTCGATGCCGTCCAGCGTCTTGAGGAGATACCGGGCAATAGCCATCAGCGCGCCGGTATTGCCTGCCGAAACGGCCGCAGAGGCCGCGCCATCCTTGACCTGCTGAATCGCCACGCGCATGGAAGAATCTTTCTTCTTGCGCAGAGCCACCTCGACAGGATCATCCATGGCCACCACTTCGGTAGCAGGAATGATCGTGGCACGGTCGTGCGAAAACGATTGCAGACTATCCACCAGACCGACGAGCAGCAGGCGGGCATCAGGGTGTGTATCGAGAAACTGGCGGCACGCCGCGAGCGTGACGCGGGGGCCATGGTCGCCCCCCATGCAGTCAACAGCCAGTGTGATCATGGGCGACTTGTCCGGCCGGCCAGGAGGGCCGGAAAAATAAATACGACGGTCAAAACAAAGGCCCGCGCTACGGTTTCAGTAGCAACGGGCCTTTGGATGGGGCGAAGATCAGGCTTCAGACTTGTTCTTCAGCACCTGACGGCCACGGTAGAAACCGTTGGGGCTGATGTGGTGACGCAGGTGCGTTTCACCGGTGGTGGGTTCCACAGCAATGCCTGGCACATTCAGGGCATTGTGCGAGCGGTGCATGCCGCGCTTGGAGGGGGACTTTTTGTTTTGCTGAACGGCCATGATGGCTCCTGATCTGGAATAGGTTGGTAAAAACGCGATCAGCCCAAAAAGACACGATGGGGTTCGCGTGAAGCCCACGATTATAACCCAAATGATTTTTGGGTCGTCCAATCAGCCCTTGTTGTCTTTGCGCAGTGCGGCCAACGCCGCAAAAGGATTGGGCTTTTCGTCGTTGGCTTCCTCAAAATCGTCGTCCGAAGAAGCCAGTGGTACTGCGGTAGGGCACTCGTCGTGTTTGGGCACCACGGGCAAGGCCATCAGCAACTCATCCTCAATCAGCTCGTGAAGGTCAAACTCGCGGCTCATGGCCAGCAGGTCTTCTTCGCTTTCGTCGTCCAGAGCCTCTGCGGTGGCCTCGTCGGCCACGAAGCGAAACTCACGGTCCACCTCCAGCGGCACATCCACCGGCGTCATGCAACGCTGGCATTCCATGGGGAAGCTCGCAGTAACCTTGATATGCAGCCAGACTTGGCCCATGCCGCCCAGCGCCGTGCGCACTTCGCCCACAGCCTCCCAGTCCACCATCAGGTCCGGGTGCAGGCCCTTGGCCTCCTGGGCCAGGCGTTCGTACTTCAGCAGTGAATCGTGGCCCGCCAGCCGACCGCCCGCCTGTGCAAAGGCTTTCACGTCGAGGCGCTGGGGGGAGAATTCCTTGGTCATGGCGGCAGTGTAAGAGAATCGGCGCATGCATCAATCCCCCCCCCTGAAACGCCCTCTGGTATTGGGCTCCACATCGCGGTATCGGCGTGAATTGCTAGAGCGGTTGAACCTGCCTTTTGACGTCACGGCCCCGGAGGTGGATGAGACCCCCCTGCCGGGCGAAGCCCCTAGCTCACTGGCCTTGCGCCTGGCGCTGGCCAAGGCACGCGCCGTGGCGCAACTCCACCCCGATGCGGTGGTAATCGGCTCCGACCAGGTTGCCGACCTCGCTGGCGAGCCCCTGGGCAAGCCCGGCCACCACGAGCGTGCGGTGGTGCAACTGCGCCAGATGAGCAGCCAAACCGTGGTGTTCCAGACCGCCGTGGCCGTGGTGTGTGCCGCTACGGGTTTCGAGCAGATCGACCTGGCCCCGGTGGAGGTGAAATTCCGTGAGCTGTCTGACGCGGAAATCGAGCGCTACCTGCGCGCCGAGCAGCCCTACGACTGCGCTGGCAGCGCCAAGAGCGAAGGCCTGGGCATTGCGCTGCTGGATGCCATCCACAGCGACGATCCCACAGCCCTCATCGGACTGCCTTTGATCCGCACCTGCCGCATGCTGCGCGCGGCAGGCTTGGTGCTGCCATGACAAATCCCCCCACCGAACCGCACTCAGGCGCTCGCAAGGGCACGCTTTATCTCGTGCCCGCCCCCCTCGACTTTGGCTGCGACGCCCAGGTCCCGCTGCAGAATGCCTTGCCCTCGGCCACCCTTCAGACGGCTGCACGGCTGACCCAATGGGTGTGCGAGAACGCCAAGAGTACACGCGCCTACCTCAAACGCATCGACGCACTGCACCCCCTGGCAGCCCCCCTGCAGCAGCAGCAGATCACCGAGCTTCCCCGCGAAGTCCACAAAAAAGGCGACCATGGCGACAAGGGATCAGCCCCGTTCGACGCACGCCCGCTGCTCGCAGCGGCACTGAATGGGCACGACATGGGGCTGATCAGCGAGGCGGGCATGCCAGCAGTGGCCGACCCCGGTTCGTCCGTGGTGCGCGCGGCACACGACCTTGATATCCCCGTTGTGCCCCTGGTGGGCCCTGTGTCGCTGCTGCTGGCGCTGGCGGCCAGCGGATTGAACGGGCAAAACTTTGCGTTTGTCGGCTACCTGCCCCAGGACAGCCAGGAGCGCATCCAGCGTATCAAGGAGCTGGAAAGCCTGGCCCTCAAGACAGGACAGACCCAGCTTTTTATCGAAACTCCTTACCGCAACGCCGCCCTCTGGCAGGCCCTGGTGCAAACGCTGCAGCCCCACACCCGCCTGGCGCTGGCCAGCGGGCTGACGCTGCCCGACGCACGCATCCGCAGCCAGCTCGTGCGGCAATGGCGCCAGCAACCCGCGCCCCCAGACAACCGCACCCCTGTCGTGTTTGCGATGGGCCGCTAAGCATGAACCGTCTATTCACTATATTTTTTATAGCTGTTAGCGCTTATGGTTCAAGCGCTGAGGCCATTATTCGTTGTGAATTGAATGGCAAACCCATCAATATTTCCAACGGTGCCGAAACCGCCGGCCAGTCCGGGCTGGTGCGCTGCCGCGAAGAAGACACCGGCCACCTCCAGCGCGAGCAGGAACTGCGCGACGGAAAGTTCGTGGGCCTGGAGCGCATGTTCGACCGCGAAGGCCGCCTGCAGCGCGAACGCACGGTCAACGAACGCGGCAACAGCCACGGCCGGGTGGCCGAGTTCTGGCCCAACGGCCAGGTGCGGCGCGAAGAAACCGCCGACAACGGCCGCACCCAGGGGGCCGTGAGGCGCTTTGACGCCACCGGCCGCGTGGAGCGCGTGTCGTTCCACGGCGGCGGGCAGGAGCTGTTCTATGTGGAAACCAACAGCAAGGGCCAGCCCACACGCCTGTTCTGCCCGCGCACCAGCGTGCTGCCCGAAGACCGCAAACTCTGCGGCTTCGACGGTGCCACTGACACCCTGCTCCATGCAGACAACGGCGCCAAAACCGCGCAGCTGCACTACGACCAGGGCCGCCTGCTGAACGCGACCGAATGGACCCGCGACGGCATCGTCGCCGCCCAGCAACTCGTGGTGGACGGTCGGCGTGTGCACCGCAGCTTCACCACCGAGGGCGGCAAAAGTGTGCTGCGCGAGGAACGGGTGTTCGCGCCGGACGAGCGCACACTGCGCGATACGCGGGGATCGCTGTTCAGCGCCAAGCGCTACGGCGCATCCGGCAAGCTGATCGAGCAGCGCAGTTTTGCCGATGGGCGGGAGGTGCAGGTCGAGCGCTGGTACCTCAACGGATCGGTGCGAGAGCGCAGTACCTGGACCGGCGCCGGTGAGCAGGGGCGCGTGCAGCGCGAGATGTACCGTGACGATGGCAAGCTGGCGCGGCGCGAGCAGCTCAATGCCGAGCAATGGCCCGTGGGCACGCAGCAGGCCTTTCACGACAACGGCCGGCTGGCGATTGAAGAACAGTATTCAGCCCCCGATGCCCGGGGACGCACGCGCCTTACGGCCCGCAAGCAGTGGGACGAGACGGGCAAGCTGGTGGCCGACGACACCATCCTGGAAGACGGCTCGCGCCAGCGCAAGGCGGGCGGGCTGGACAGCTAACCCCCCCCTCCTGCCAGCCCTCGGAGGCCCGGCACTGCAGGATGCGTCACACCACGTACCGCCACGCAGGCCCAGATGCAAAAAAGCCCCGTGTGGAGTCTCCACCCGGGGCTTTTTTGTGCATGGCCCAAAGGCCGCGTCGGACAATGTCAGCGCAGCTGAGGTCCAGCCACTGCCAATGACTTCACGGCGCCCACACCAATCGCCGCGCCAAAGCGCTTGACAAGCCGTTCCGCCACGTTGTCGCGGCGGGTGTAGTCAATGATGTCTTCGGCCTTCACCACCTCGCGGGCCACGTAGTCCAGGTTGCCCAGCTTGTCGGCCAAGCCCATTTCCACGGCCTGCTGGCCGGTCCAGAACAGGCCACTGAAGGTGTCGGGCGTGGTCTTGAGGCGGTCACCACGCCCGGCTTTCACCACGGCAATGAACTGCTGGTGGATCTGGTCGAGCATGGTCTGCGCGTAGGCGCGCTGCTTTTCGGTCTGCGGGCTGAAGGGGTCGAGGAAACCCTTGTTCTCGCCAGCGGTCAGCAGGCGGCGCTCCACGCCCAGCTTTTCCATGGTGCCGGTGAAGCCAAAGCCATCCATCAGCACGCCGATACTGCCCACGATGCTGGCCTTGTCCACGTAGATGTCGTCCGCTGCAGCGGCAATGTAGTACGCCGCCGACGCGCAGGTTTCTTCCACCACGGCGTAGATCGGCTTGTTGTGCTTGGCCTTCAAACGAACAATTTCGTCATTGATGATTCCGGCCTGCACCGGGCTGCCGCCGGGCGAGTTGATGAGCAGCACCAGGGCCTGCGAGCCTTCGTCCTCCAGCGCGCTGCGCATGGCGGCCACCACGAACTCGGCACTGGCCTCGGCGCCGCTGGCGATCTCGCCTTTGATGTCCACCACCGCCGTATGGGGCGTGCTCTTGCTGGCACTGGGCGATGCCTGGCGCAGGGCCGCAAAGGCAACTGCGGCAATCAGCACCAGCCATGCCAGGCGGAAGAAGATCTTCCAGCGGCGGGCGCTGCGCTGTTCTTGGAGGGCGGAGAAGGCCAGCTTTTCCAGCGTGGCGCGCTCCCAGCCGGGTTCACGCGATGAGTCGCTCACAGATGCTCCTGAATTTGTAGCTGCTTGCGCCCACAGGTCGGGCGCGGGATTACTTTTTGGGTCAAAACCCGAAGAGCCGGGCTGCTGGGGGTCTGTCATGTCGTACGTCCTGGGCACTGCAACACTGCCGCCCGCGCACCGCACTGGCTGGCACCAGGCGACAGCACATAAGGGTAATTCATCTGGATTTTCTAGAACTCTACGGGTTGCAGGTTGTAGGCAGTATGCCAGTGCACCACACCATCGCTTTCGGACAAAGCAATTTTCACCAGCCCGCCGCGGCACGGGCCGCCCGCGCACTGGCCGGTGCTCGGCAGGTAGGCGGCCCCGTGGGTGGCACACAGCAGCCAGTGGCCCGTGTCGTCAAAAAAGCGGTCCGGCTGGTAGTCCATCTCCATGGCCACATGGGTGCAGCGGTTCAGGTAGGCATGCGGCAGGCCCTGGTAGCGGATCGCAAAGGCCCGGCAGGTCTGACCTGCGTACTGCACATCAAACGGAACCGCCAAGCCCCCATCGACGAGGTCGGCACTGTTGCACAGCGCAATGGGCTGATCGGGTGGTGTGGTCATGGGCTCGTCCCGCTCCAATATCCGGCGTCACGCGTTGTGCAGCAGCCAATCGTGCAGCTCGCGCACCGAATGCACGACCGCCAGCGGCTGGAGCGCGTGAAAGGCGTCGGGCTCATGGGCGCCATAGCTCACCCCCACGCTCGCACAGCGTGCGTTGACCGCCATCTGCAGGTCGTGGGTGGTGTCGCCAATCATCAGCAGGCGCTCCGGCGCCACGTCAAATTCGGCCATCAGCTCCTGTAGCATCAGCGGGTGCGGCTTGCCAGCGGTCTGGTCGGCGGTGCGCGAGCCGTCAAACACGCCGCGCAAGTCCACCGAGTGCAGCGCATCGTCCAGCCCGCGACGGCTTTTGCCCGTGGCCACGGCCAGCAGGTGGCCGCGTTCACGCAGGTCGTTCAGCAGGGGCAGTACGCCGTCGAACAGGCTCAGGTCGTCCTGGTGCTGGATGTAGTGGAAGCGGTAGCGGTTGCCCAGCTCGGTGTACTTTTCGGGTGGCACATCCGGCGCCGCATGGGCCAGGGCCTGCATCAAGCCCATGCCAATCACATAGGCCGCCTCTTTGTCGGTGGGCACGGTGCCACCCACGTCACGCACCGCCGCCTGGATGCAGCGCACGATGATGGCGGTGGAGTCGAACAGGGTGCCATCCCAGTCAAAGGCGATGAGGTCGAAGCGGCGCGGACGGAAGTTTTTGGCAGACATGGAGGGGGTTCTTCGCGCAGGATCGTCAGGCAGGGGACACAAAATCAGCCAGCTCGGGGGGCAGCTCGGCAATCAGCTGCACACGCTCGCCCGAAGCGGGGTGATTGAACTGTAACCGCCATGCGTGCAGGAACATGCGCTTCATCGAGAGCTTCTGAAGGCGCTTGTTGAGGTCAAAGTCGCCGTATTTGTCGTCCCCGACGATGGCGTGGCCCTGGCTGGCCAGGTGCACACGAATCTGGTGGGTGCGACCGGTCTTGATGGTCACCTCCAGCAACGACATGGCGGGCAGGCCCTGCGCAGCGCGCGCGGGCACGGTGCTGCGCACCTTGACCAGGGTGATGGACCGCATGCCATCCGGGTCGTCCGCCGTGGTCACACGCACGCGGCGCTCGCCGTCAGCCTGCAGGTACTTGTGCAGGGGCAGGTCGATGACTTTTTTGTTGGCAGGCCAGGTGCCCGTGACCAGTGCCAGATAGGTCTTTCCCGTTTCTCGCTCGCGGAACTGGTCCTGCAGGTGGGTAAGCGCAGACCGCTTCTTGGCCACCAGCAGGATGCCCGAGGTGTCGCGGTCCAGCCGGTGCACCAGTTCCAGGAACTTGGAGGCCGGCCGCGCCTGGCGCAGCTGCTCGATCACGCCAAAGCTCACCCCGCTACCGCCATGCACCGCCACGCCAGCAGGTTTGTCGATGGCGATCAGGTGCTCGTCTTCGAGCAGGATGGGGAACTCGCGCGCGGGCGCCGGGCGCTCGGCCTTTTCGGCCACCTTGTCTGAAATTCGAACAGGAGGCAGGCGCACCACGTCCCCTGCCTCCACGCGGGTGTCGGCACTCACGCGGCCTTTGTTGATGCGCACCTCGCCGCTGCGGATGATGCGGTAGACATGCGTTTTAGGCACACCTTTCAAGTGGCGTATCAAAAAGTTATCGAGCCGCTGGCCTGCGGAGTCAGCATCCACTTCCACCAGGCGGGCTGCGGGAAGCCCCCCAGGGGCGGCGGGCGGTTTGGCCCCTATAATGTGTTTCACCTGCGCGTTGTTATGTAAGTGGTTGATTTGTCTGGAGTTTAGTCCACACAGCCCTTGCCCCTCGTGCAGGCAGGTCGATGCCAGCGGGCGTCGTGCGCGCAGATTGCAGGCCAGATGCCTGTGGTGGCCAGCACGCCGTGCGGCGGGCTGACAGATTGAAACACTGATACGGAATCCCCCAAGCTGGCAGATGTTCCCTACCCGGGCGCAGCCTGCCAGCGGATCAAAGCGAGCATGTGGTTGTTGATGGCATGGATGGTGACCCTGTGGCGGAGGCTGCGGCCTTTGGCTGCATGCTCAAAATCGCCCTCAGCGCACAGCCAGCAAGCGCAATCAGCTACTCTTTTGCTAGCAAAACTGCGTTCCTACCACTCGCCCCCATCCACGCGCCCCTGCCTCCCGATGCTGCGCTAGAGCGCGGCAGATCATTGGCATCCCCGGCAATTCCCTTCGTTTCGATGCGTCAGTCCAGGCATTCACAGCTCCTGTAGAGCTTGTTGTATTGGTTTGGAAACTGTGGGCGGCAGCCCGCGCAGCCCTCTCCGTGGGTCACGGTTGGCTGCTCCGCTGCTGTCCGCGAAACACTGAAGGAATCGCATCATGAAGCGGATGCTCATCAACGCCACGCAGCCCGAAGAACGGCGCCTGGCCATCGTCGACGGACAAAAACTCCTCGACTACGAAATCGAAATCGAAGGGCGCGAGCAGCGCAAGGGCAACATCTACAAGGCCGTCGTCACGCGCGTCGAGCCCTCGCTGGAAGCCTGTTTTGTGGACTACGGCGAAGACCGCCATGGCTTCCTGCCGTTCAAGGAAATCTCGCGCAGCTACTTCACCCCCGGTGTCTCGCCCAGCCAGGCGCGCATCAATGAAGTGATCAAGGAAGGCCAGGAACTGCTGGTTCAGGTTGAAAAGGAAGAGCGCGGCAACAAGGGCGCTGCCCTGACCACCTTCGTCTCGCTGGCTGGCCGCTACGTGGTGCTGATGCCCAACAACCCCCGGGGCGGTGGCGTTTCGCGCCGCATCGAGGGCGAAGACCGCGCCGAGCTCAAGGAGGCGATGGACCAGCTCGAATACCCGAACGGCATGTCCATCATCGCGCGCACCGCCGGCATTGGCCGCACCGCGCCCGAACTGCAATGGGACCTGAACTACCTGCTCAAGCTGTGGAACGCCATCGACGGCGCCGCCAAGGGTGGCAAGGGCGCCTTCCTGATCTACCAGGAATCGAGCCTCGTCATCCGCGCGATCCGCGACTACTTCAACAACGACATCGGTGACATCCTCATCGATACCGACGACATCTACGAACAGGCACAGCAGTTCATGGCGCACGTCATGCCCGAGCATGCCGCCCGCGTGAAGCGCTACCGCGACGACGCCGCCCTGTTCAGCCGC